>UMHQ01022302.1_pt1 | contig 17470 bp, 12 predicted proteins | sample 1965531 | NCBI WGS metagenome assembly UMHQ01 (sample SAMEA4836098, study PRJEB28245) | human gut metagenome | biome: gut microbiome; material: fecal sample | place: Denmark | collected 2008
AATAGAATAGTCCGGGGAAAATTTCAGCCCGCCCGGCGGACACGGCCGCCGGGCGGCCGGTCATGCCTCCCAACCGGCCAGATAGTCCTTCTGCTCCTGGGTGAGGGTGTCGATGGACAGGCCCATGGCGGCCAGCTTCACCCGGCCGATCTGGTCGTCGATCTCCTCGGGGACGTTGTAGACCTTCTTCTCCAGCTGTCCGGCGTGCTTGGCCATCCACTCCAGGGACAGGGCCTGGACGGCGAAGGACATGTCCATAATCTCCGCCGGGTGGCCGTTGCCCGCCGCCAGGTTGACCAGGCGGCCCTCGGCCAGCACGTTGAGGGTGCGGCCGTCGGGCAGGCGGAAGCCCTCGATGTTCTCCCGGCGGGAGAAGCGCTCCACCGCCAGCTCGCCCAGGCGCTTCACGTCCACCTCGCAGTCGAAGTGGCCGGAGTTGCACAGGATGGCGTTGTCCTTCATCACCTGGAAATGGCGCTCCACGATTACGTCCTTGCAGCCGGTGGCGGTGACGAAGATGTCCCCGTACTTGGCCGCCTCGTCCATGGGCATGACCCGGAAGTTCTCCATGGTGGCCTCCAGGGCCTTGAAGGGGTCCACCTCGGTGACGATCACGTCGGCCCCCATGCCCTTGGCCCGCATGGCGATGCCCTTGCCGCACCAGCCGTAGCCGGCCACCACCACCGTCTTGCCCGCCACCATCAGGTTGGTGGTGTGCATGATGGCGTCCCAGGAGGACTGCCCGGTGCCGTACTTGTTGTCGTAGTAGTGCTTGGCTTTGGCGTCGTTCACCGCCATCATAGGGCAGGGGAGGATGCCCGCCCGCTCCCGGGCGTACAGGCGGTGGATGCCGGTGGTGGTCTCCTCACAGCCGCCCAGCAGCCGGTCCCCATACTGGGCGCACTTGCCCCCCATCAGGGAGATCAGGTCCCCCCCGTCGTCCACAATCAGGTGGGGGCGGCACTTCAGGGTCTCCACCAGCAGGTCCTCATACCCCTGCATGTCCACCCCGTGGACGCCGAAGGTCTCCACCCCCAGGTCTGCCATGGCGGCGGCCACATCGTCCTGGGTGGACAGGGGGTTGCAGCCGGTGAGGTACACCTTGGCGCCCCCCTCCCGGAGGACCAGACCCAGGTTGGCGGTCTTGGCCTCCAAATGGACGGAGACGGCGATGGTCAGCCCCTCAAAGGGCTTCTCCCGGCGGAAGCGCTCCTCAATGCCGCTGAGGGCGGGCATGAAGTCCCGCACCCACTGGATCTTCTGGTGGCCGGAGGGGGCCAGGGACATATCCTTTACGATGCTCATAGATACCGTTCCTCTCTCTTCTCGAAAAATAAATCTATTTTTTGAGCCGTTCCGGCCCGTTTTTCGCGGATGCTATTGTATCACGATTTGCCGCCCAGGGGAAGGGCAGGTTTGTTCCCCGCCGAAAATGTTTACACTTTGGTTATAGACATTTCCCCGGAAAGCGGATACAATGTTGCTTGTATGCCCAATTATCATCACAAAAGGAGGGCTGTCCATGAAGGCCATTTCCCGCTGGCTGGACCGCTTCTGTTATAATCACCCCAACTTCGGCATCCCCAATCTGATGAAGTTCATCGTCATCGGCAACGTGCTGGTGTACTTCCTGGATATGTTCTCCCGCGGATATGTCTCCTGGCTGTTCTCCTTCTCCAGCCCGCTGATTCTGCAGGGACAGATTTGGCGCCTCATCAGCTTTATCTTTGTCCCCACCAACAGCTACAACCCCAATGACATGTTCACCATCCTGTGGTTTGCCATGACCACTCTGTTCTACTACTACATCGGCAACTCCCTGGAGCGGCAATGGGGCACTCCCCGCTTTACCGTCTTCTACGGCCTGGGCGTGGTGCTGAACATTCTGGTGGGCTTCCTGATGGGCGGCACCTCCATGTACTACATCAACATGTCCATGTTCTTCGCCTTCGCCACCCTGTACCCCGACCTGCAGGTGCTGCTTATGGGTATCCTGCCCCTGAAGGTGAAGTGGCTGGCCTGGATCGACGCGGCGCTGTTTGCCTTTGACTTCTTCTTCAGCATCTTCTCCCGCCAGTGGATCACCGCGGTCCTGCCCCTGGTGGCCATTCTCAATTACCTCATTTTCTTCTGGGATGACCTGATGGGCGTGGTCCGCCGCACCGGACAGCGGGCCGCCTACCGCGCCAATCCCCAGACCATCAACTTCAAAAAGGCCCAGAAGCAGGTCCGGGAGCACAAGGGCTACCTCCACAAGTGCGCCGTGTGCGGCATCACCGACGCGGACGACCCCAACATGGAGTTCCGGTACTGCTCCAAGTGCAACGGCTACTACTGCTACTGCATGAAGCACATTAACGACCACGTCCATGTGCAGTGAGGTTGTGCTTCTCCCAAAAGCGTGCTACAATAAGAGCGAGTGAATCGGGCGGTCTCTGCCCAGGAAAGGAGGACTTCCGTTTATGAGCGATTGTCTGTTCTGCAAGATCGCGGAGGGACAGATCCCCTCCAACAAGGTCTATGAGGACGAGGTCTGCTACGCCTTCTACGACATCGATCCCCAGGCCCCCACCCACTTTCTGGTGATTCCCAAGATGCACATCGCCTCGGTGGCTGAGGTCACGGAGGACAACGCCGCCGTGGTGGCCCACATGTTTGCCGTCATCTCCAAAGTCACCAAGGAACTGGGGCTGGAGAGCTACCGGGTGGTGTCCAACATCGGCGAGCAGGCGGGCCAGAGTGTGCCGCACCTGCATTTCCACGTGCTGTCCGGCCGGGACATGACCTGGCCTCCCGGATAAGGAGAGCCTGCTCGCCGATTCCGCCGCGCAGCGGCGGCGGCGCTTTTGCGCCGTACAAGCGTTTTCGCGCAAGCGAAAACCTTGGCGCAGGGCGAATTTATTTTGCCCGAGCATTGATAAAACCCGGGAGCCCAAAGGCTGTCAAAAACAGCCTTTGGGAAGAGCAGGCGGGCCAGAGTGTGCCGCACCTGCATTTCCACGTGCTGTCCGGCCGGGACATGACCTGGCCTCCCGGCTGAGCCGTCCTTTGATTTCAATGCCTTTCTGACGCAGTTCGCGTCAGAAAGGCATTTTATTTTTCCCCGGCCCGGCGCACCGAACTTTCCCTTTTGACAAACCGGGACAAAGTGTGTACAATAGAGCTCTAAATGTTAAATATATGTTAAATGCAGGAGAGAATTTATGAAGTTCAGAGCTCTTTTCACCAGGGAGCGCCTGGAGCAGGCGGCGCTGCTGCTCCTTCCGCCCCTGACAAGTTTTTATTTGATGCAGTTTATTCTGGGGGGCCTCCCCTGGGAGCTGGCCCCCGGTGTGGTGCTGGCCAACAGCCTGTGCATCGGCGCGGTCTATTTTCTGCTTTGGGCGGCCACGGGCTACCCGGCGGTGTGCTGTCTGCTTCTCCATATCCTGTGCGGGGTGTGGGGAGCGGCCAACTACTTTGTCGCCCTGTACCGGGGGACGCCGGTGCTCCCCTGGGACCTGACCGCCCTGGGGACGGCGGCGGCGGTGTCGGGGAGCTACTCCTTCGCCCCCACCGGCCCCATGCTGGCCGGGATCGCCCTGGTGGCCCTTCTGGCCTGGCTCCTGCGGCACAAATTCCGGGAGGGCCGCTTTCTTATCGACCGGCGCACCGCCCCTCTCCGCTGCCTCTCCCTGGTCCTGGGCATCTTCTGCCTGAGCCAGGCGGTACATACCGAGTCCCTGGGCCGGTTCGGCGTGGAGACCGACGTGTGGGATCAGCTGGGGGCCTATCAGAAGAGCGGCGCGGTGGCCGCCTTTCTGCGCAACACGGAGTTCATGGAGGTGGAGGAGCCGGAGGACCTGTCTTCCCAGCGGCTGAGCTGGATCATGGACCAGGTGGAACGCCCGGAGGAGACGGCGGTGAGCGCCGACCACCCCAATATCATCGCCATTATGAACGAGTCCTGGGCGGACTTTGAGGAGTTCGGCACCCTCTCCCTCTCGGAGAGCATCACCGACTACATCCGCTCCCTGGACAACGCGATCTGGGGCCACGCCTACACCTCCGTCTTCGGTGCGGGCACCAGCGCCAGCGAATTTGAGTTTCTGACAGGGAACTCCATGGCCTTCCTGCCCTCGGGCAGCATCCCCTACCAGCAGTACATTCTGGACGACTCCCCCTCCCTGGCCTCCCTGCTGCGGGAGGAGGGATACCGCACCCTGGCCTTCCACCCGGGGGAGCGCACCTCCTGGCAGCGGAACCAGGCCTACCCCCGGCTGGGCTTCGACGACTTCAAGTGCGGCGAGGACATGGACGTGGAGCAGACCCTGGAGCACGGCTACGTAAGCGACCGGTCCGACTTCGCCCAGATCATCTGGGAGTTTGAGCACAAGGAGGCGGGAGAGCCCCTGTTTCTGTTCAACGTCACCATCCAGAACCACGGCAGCTACACCGTGGAGGACTACCCCGCCCAGGTCCAGCTCACCGACGAGCCGGGCAAGTACCCCATGGCGGAGCAGTACCTGACCCTGGCCAACGAGACGGATGAGGCCTTTCAGATGCTGGTGGACTACTTCTCCCAGCAGGAGGAGCCCACCATCATCCTCATGTTTGGGGACCACCAGCCCTCGGTGGAGCAGGCGTTTCTGGACAAGGCCTACGGGGTGGCCCAGGCGGATATGACCATGGAGCAGTATATGGACAAGTACCGGACCCCCTTCGTCATCTGGGCCAACTACCCCCTGGAGGAGGAGGGCCCGGAGGAGTCCAGCCTGAACTTTTTGGGGCAGTACCTGCTCCGGTACGCCGGAATTGAGACCGACCCCTACGGCCAGTTCCTATGGAGCCTCCAGAACACCATCCCCGCCCTCACCTTTGTGGGCTACACCGACGCTCTGGGGAATGCCTACAGCCATTTGGAGGACACCGTCTATACCGGAAAGATTGAGGACTACCAGCGGCTGCAGTACGTGCGGCTGTTCGGAGCCGAGGAGCTCACCGCCTGACCCTCTCCCCATAACCGCGCGGCCGCTGAACGGGCCGGGCGTCCGCTCCGGCGGGCGTCCGGCCCTGCTCTTTCAGGATAATTTGCAAAAAGTTTAGATTTTCCCACTTCCCTATTTACAATTATCCCTTATGCTGGATGACAAATGGAGGACGGAGGGTGGAGATGAGACGGCAGATTTTCTTCTTCCATATGGTGACCCTGATCCTGGCCCTGCTGACCCTTCTCACCGTAAGCGGCGGTGTGCTCCATCTGGTATTCCGCGCCTATCAGGACCAGGCGGTCCCGGCGGCGGACAGCCGCTCCGACCAGGTGCAGAGCACTCTGGCCAGCTGGCCGGAGGAGGCCAGAGACTGGTGGGAGCTGGACCAGAGCCTGGCAAAGCTGGACTACCGCCTGGCGGTGGAGCAGAACCACCAGGTGGTCTACTCCTCTCTCAACCGGTTTCAGGAGGACCTCTACAACCGCATCTTCGCCAACGCCTCCTGGCCGGAGTCCGGCACGCTGTCCCTCCAGGACCAGGGGGTCTTTATCGTGGGGCGCCGGTGCGGAGACGCGGTCCTGGTGGCCATGATGGAGCCCCAGACCCCTGAGATGTTCGGCCAGCAGCGCCCCCAGAATGAGGCGGCTCTCATCTCCTTCTCTGTCATCGGCCTGGCGGCCATCGCAATCATCGGCGTCCTCAGTTTTTTGTTTACCCAGTACCAGGTCCGGCGGATTCTCAAGCCGGTGAACGCCATCATTCAGGCGGCCGGACGGGTGGAGCGGGGGGATCTGTCCACCCCCCTGGACTGCAAGGGGCCGGACGAGTTCTCCTCAGTATACGCCGCCTTTGAACATATGCGGCGGCATCTGCTGGAGGAGCAGAAGAAAAACGCCCGCTATGAGCAGGCCCGCACCGATCTGGTGTCGGGCATCTCCCACGACCTGCGCACCCCCCTCACCTCGGTGAAGGGCTATCTGAAGGGGATGCGGGACGGAGTGGCCAACACCCCGGAGAAGCGGGAACAGTATCTGGAGGTGGCATACCGGAAGTCCTGTGAGATGGAGCGCCTGCTTCAGCGGCTGTTCTACTTCTCCAAGCTGGAGACCGGAAACCTTCCGCTGTTTCTCAGCGACGCCGATCTGGGGGACTTTGTGGCCCAGTTTGTCCGGGAGGCCCGGCAGGAGCTGGCCCCCGGAGGGGGCCAGGTGGCGCTGCGGGGGGCCCCCGCCCCCCACCCGGTTCGGATCGACCCGGAGCAGCTGCTGCGGGTGCTCAACAATTTAAAGGACAATGCGGTGCGGTACTCCGGCGCCTCCCCCCTGGTACTGACCCTCACCGTCTGGCGGCAGCGGGACCGGGAGTGCATCCGCTTTGCGGACAACGGCCAGGGGGTGCCGGAGGACCAGCTTCCCCACCTGTTTGAACAGTTCTGGCGGGGGGACCAGGCCCGGAGCAGCCGGGGCGGCGAGGGCAGCGGCCTGGGGCTGTATATCGTCAAGCATATTGTCGAGGCCCACGGGGGCTCGATTCAGGCAAGAAACGACCACGGGCTGGTGTTTGAGATCGCCCTGCCCTGTGCGGAGGTGGAATAAATGGCCAAAATCCTGATTGTAGAGGACGACGAGGAGATCGCCATGCTGGAGCGGGACTACCTGGAGATCGAGGGCTTTCAGGCCCAGGTGATCTCCGACGGCGGGGCGGCGGAGGAGGCCGCCCTCACCGGGGCCTACGATCTAATCCTGTTGGACCTGATGCTGCCGGGGCGCAGCGGCTATGAGGTGTGCCGCCGCATCCGGGATCAGGTGGACGTACCCATTTTAATGGTCACCGCCCGCACCGAGTCGGTGGATAAAATCCGGGGGCTGGGCCTGGGGGCGGACGACTACATCGGAAAACCCTTCGACCCGGCGGAGCTGGTGGCACGGGTCAAGTCCCACCTGAGCCGGTATCAGCGCCTCACCGGCGGCCGCGGGGAGGACGACGGCGCCATCCAGGTGGGGGACCTGCGTATCCTCCCCCAGAGCTGGAAGGTCTTTAAAGGGAACCAGGAGATCAAGATGCCCAACCGTGAGTTCGCCCTGCTGAAGTTTCTGGCGGAAAACCCCAACATCGTGTTCTCCAAAGAGCGCCTGTTTGAGACCATCTGGGGCTATGACTATGTGGGGGACAGCGCCACTGTCACCGTCCATGTGGGGAGAATCCGGGACAAGATCGAAGACGACCCCGCCCACCCCAAAATCATCGAGACGGTGTGGGGGGCGGGCTACCGGCTGAACCGGTCCTGAAAATGCGCACAAAAAGAGCGGGAATTCCCGCTCTTTTTTCTCTTTTGTGACAAAAACCGGACAAGCTCCAGAAAATATTTGGCATTTATTTCGAAAAAGTTTCGATTTCCTCCCCTCTCTGTTGAGAAACGCTCTCTAAAATAGGCCCGTAAGCAGACCAAGAGCTCCGCGGAAAGGACGGTTGAAACGAATATGAAACTTGCCATCAAGGAACGCCTGGCCGCCTCGGGGGCGGCGTCCAAGCTGCTCTCCAAGCTGCCTGGGAGGGGAGACAAAAAGCCCGGGAAGAAGCGCCGCTGGAAGAAATTTGCCGTGGCCGGCGTGGCCCTGGTCGTGGCGGCCGGCGTAGGCTGGCAGATGCTCAGCCCCGGTCAGAGCTCCGCGGCGTCGGCTACCTCTTATACAACGGCGGAGGTCACCCGCATGGACGTCTCCTCCTCCATCACCGGCAGCGGCACCCTGGAGGCGGCCGACTCCTACTCGGTGACCACCCTCATCGAGGGCAGCATCCTCACCGCCGACTTTGAGGAGGGGGATGAGGTGGAGGAGGGCACCATTCTCTACACCATCGACTCCTCCGACGCCTCCAACTCTCTGGAGCAGGCGGAGATCTCTCTGAACCAGGCCCAGCGCAGCTATAACAACCAGCTGGAGAGCCAGGAGGACCTGACCATCACCGCCCCGGTATCCGGTCAGGTGTACTCCATCGACGTGGAGGTGGGGGACGATGTGACCGCCGGGGAGACGGTGGCCACCATCCGTGACTCCCAGACCATGAGTCTGGAGGTCTCCTTCCCCGCAGACGACGCATCCTCCTTCTATGTGGGGCAGAGCGCCACGGTCACCCTGGACTCCACCTTTGAGACCCTCACCGGCACCATCTCCAAGATCAGCGGCACCGACACGGTGCTCACCGGCAACGTGATCGTCCGGACGGTGACCATCGACGTGTCAAACCCCGGTGGTCTGTCCACCGAGCAGACTGCCAGCGCGGCGGTGGGAACGGCCACCAGCACGGAGAGCGGCACGTTCACCTATAAGGAGGAGGAGACGGTCACCGCCCAGGTCTCCGGCGAGGTGTCCGCCATCCGGGTGTCCGAGGGGGATCAGGTCTCCAGCGGCCAGACCCTCATTGTCCTCACCAGCGACGACCTGGACGACTCCCTCCAGAGCGCCTCCGAGAGCCTGCGCAACGCGGAGATCTCCCTGGAAAACCAGTACGAAAACCTGGACGACTACACCATCACCTCCCCCATCAAGGGGACCATCGTGGATAAGAACTACAACGCCGGCGAGACCACTGAGGCCAACCAGGTGCTGTGCACCATCTATGATCTGAGCTATCTCACCATGACCCTCTCCGTGGATGAGCTGGACATCGCCAACATCGAGGTGGGCCAGAGCGTCTCCATCGTAGCCGACGCGGTGGAGGACACCACCTACACCGGAACCGTCACCAAGGTGAGCGTGGCCGGCACCTCCAGCGGCAGCGCCACCACCTATCCGGTGACCATCCGCATCGACGAGACCGACGGTCTGCTCCCCGGCATGAGCGTGGACGCCACCATTGAGCTGGCCAGCGCCGAGGATGTGCTGGCCATCCCCTCCGCCGCCCTGAACCGGGGAGACACCGTGCTGGTCACCGCCGACTCCCCCAGCGCCGCCAACGGGACCCTGGTGGAGTCCACCACCGAGGACGGCGAGGACTACTACTCCGTGGAGGTCACCACAGGCGTCAGCGGCGACGACTACATCGAGATTGTCTCCGGCCTGCAGGAGGGGGACACGGTGGCCTATATCCCCACCAGCTCCTCCAGCAGTGAGATGGGCATGATGGGCGGAATGCCCGGAGGCATGGGCGGAGGCATGCCCGGCGGCGGAGGCGGCATGGGCGGCGGCCCAGGCTTCTAAGGAGGTACAGCCATGAACACACTCATTGAATTCCAGCAGGTCTGCAAATACTACTACATGGGGGACACCACCGTCACAGCGGCCAACCACATCTCCTTTCAGATCTATAAGGGGGAGTTCGTGGCCATTGTGGGCCCTCCGGATCAGGAAAATCCACCTGTATGAATATCATCGGCTGTCTGGACGTTCCCTCCGAGGGGGCCTACCTGCTCAGCGGCCAGGACGTGGGTCAGATGAACAAAAATCAGCTGGCTGAGATCCGCAACGAGCTCTTGGGCTTCATCTTCCAGCAGTACAACCTGCTGCCCAAGCTGAACTTAGTGGAAAACGTGGAGGTCCCTCTGATGTACGCCGGCGTGCCGAAGGGGGAGCGCCGGGAGCGGGCCCTGGCGGCCCTGGAGCAGGTGGGACTGGGAAACAAGTGGCGGCACAAGCCTATGGAGCTCTCCGGCGGCCAGCAGCAGCGGGTGTCCATCGCCCGGGCTCTGGTGGGCCGTCCGTCGGTCATCCTGGCCGACGAGCCCACCGGAGCCCTGGACTCCCGCACCGGCCGTGAGGTGCTGGCCATGCTCCAGGACATCCACCGCCAGGGCAACACCGTGGTCCTCATCACCCACGACAACTCCATCGCCGTCCAGGCCCAGCGGATCATCCGCCTGGAGGACGGAAAGGTGGTCTACGACGGACCCTCCGACGCCCCCGAGGCGGTGGTCACCCCCCGGATCGCCGGAGGGGAGGAGGGGAGGAGCGCATGAGCATTTTGGAATCCCTGGAGCTGGCCCTGAAAAACATCGTCTCCAGCAAGGTGCGCACCCTTCTGACCATGCTGGGCATCATCATCGGCGTGGCGGCGGTCATCGTCATCGTGGGGCTGGGCAACGGCCTGGAGGGCTACGTCACCGAGAGCTTCTCCGACATGGGCACCAACACCCTCACCGTCACCGTCATGTCCCGGGGCTCCACCCGCTCCCTGGATGTGGAGGACATGTACGACATTGTGGAGGAGAACAGCGAGTATCTGGACCTGTGCTCCCCCACTGTAACGATGGCGGGCTATGTGAAGATCAGCTCGGAAACGGTGGACACCACTACCTCCACCGGCGTCAGCGAGGACTATCTGGACATCGCCCGGCTGACCATTGCCCAGGGGCGGAACCTGCATTACAGCGACATGTCCACCCGGGCCAAGGTGTGCGTCATCGGGGCCTATCTGAACCAGGCCTATTTCGGCGGAAACGCCGTGGGTCAGACCCTCCGGGTGGGGGGCCAGAGTCTGGAGATCGTGGGCGTGCTGGCCCAGCAGGACGAGGAGCTGGAGGAGGGGGGCAGCGACGACTGCCTGTATCTGCCCTACACCACCGCGGAGCGCATCACCGGCGAAACCAGCACGTACACCATCACCATGAAGGACGAGAACTACATCGACGAGAGCGTAGCCGCTCTGGAAGCTTCCCTGTACGCCGTCTTTGCCAGCGACGACTACTACACCGTCACCAGCATGTCGGAAATGCTGGAGACCATGACCAGCATGATCAACCTTCTGGCGGGCATCGCCGCCATCTCCCTGGTGGTGGGCGGCATCGGCATTATGAACATCATGCTGGTGTCCGTCACCGAGCGCACCCGGGAGATCGGCATAAGAAAGTCCCTGGGGGCCAAGGAGCGGTACATCATGCAGCAGTTCGTTATCGAGGCGGCAGCCACCAGCGCCCTGGGCGGGATCATCGGCATTCTCCTGGGCGACGGCCTGTCCATTCTGGCTACCCAGGTAGTGGAGCGGCTGATGGAGGAGAGTCTCACCATCTCCCCCACTCTGGCGGCGGTGGCCCTGGTCTTCGGCATCTCGGTGGGCATCGGGATTTTCTTCGGATACCTGCCCGCCAAAAAGGCGGCACAGCTCAACCCCATCGACGCGCTGCACTACGATTGATCCATCTGGGCCCGGCGGCGCCGGGCCCAGACATAACCACAAATAAGGAGTGTTGTATATGAAACGACCGATCACCTCCGCCCTGCTGGCGGCGGCTCTGTCTCTGTCCCTGGTGGTCCCGGCGGGGGCGGTGAGGTCCTCCACGGCAGTGGAGGCCATCCAGGCCCTGGGGATCATCACCGGGGACAGCTCCGGAGACCTGAACCTCTCCTCCCCCGTGACCCGGGCGGAGTTTATCACCATGATGACGGCGGCCTCCAGCTATAAGGACAGCATCGGGGAGGGCAGCGGCGTCTCCCTGTTTAAGGACGTCAAGAGCGACCACTGGGCCAGCGAGTACATCAAGCTGGCGGTGGAGCAGGGCTGGATGAGCGGCTATGTGGACGGCACCTTCCGGCCGGACGACCAGATCACCCTGGAGGAGGCCTGCACCGCCCTGCTGAAGATGCTGGGCTACGACTCCTCCACCCTGGCGGGCTCCTACCCCTCCGCTCAGCTGTCCAAGGCCTCCTCTGTGGGCCTGCGGGACGATGTGGACGCGGTTCAGGGGGAGGCCCTCACCCGCCAGGACTGCGTCATGCTCTTCTATAACCTGCTGGTCAGCGACGACAGCAGCGGCACGGTATACGGCACCACCCTGGGCTATACCGTCACCAACGGCGAGGTGGACTACTCCACTCTGGTGACCGCCGACACCAAGGGCCCCTACGTGGCCAGCGCCGACAAGAGCCTGTCCCTGCCCTTCTCCACCTCCGGGGCCACCATCTACCGCAACGGCGCGCTTTCCAGCCTGTCGGCGGTCCAGGAGTACGACGTGTACTACTACAATGAAAACCTGCGTACCGTCTGGGTGTACAGCGACAAGGTCAGCGGCACCCTCACCGCCCTGTCCCCCAGCTCCGCCGCCCCCACCTCCATCACTGTGGCCGGCACAGAGTACACACTGGGCACCTCCACCGCTGTCTACAAGTGCTCCAGCCAAGGGGAGTTCTCTCAGGGCGACCTGGTCACCCTTCTGCTGGGGATGAACGGGGAGGTCGTAGATGTGATCTCACTCAGCAGTTCCAACACGGGGGCCAGCACGGTCTATTACGGGACCGTGCTCTCCAGCCAAAAGGGCTCTTCCAGTTCTTCCACCAGTTCGTCGGATACTTCCTCCATCCAGACAACGACCCAGGTGGTCTGTTCCGACGGCACCGTCCGCACCTTCTACACCAGCGGCGGCCCCTACTCCGTGGGACGCCTGGTGTCCGTCACCCTGGACAGCTCGGGCACCACCATCAAATCCATGCAGTCCAAATCCCTCTCCGGCAAGGTCAGCAGTGACGGAACCTCCTTCGCCGGCTATGACTTCGCCTCCGATGTAGAGATTCTGGACACTGACGGAGAAGGGGGCTACGCCCGCATCTACCCCTCCCGTTTGGCTGGCTACACCTTGAAGAGCAGCGACGTGGTCTACTACACCCTGAACAGCCAGGGGGAGATTGACTGTCTGATTCTCAGCAATGTCACAGGGGACACGGCGGAGTACGTCTATCTCAGCGGGGTCGAGGACAACTCCACCAGCGGCAGCGACTCCATCCAAAACATCTCCGTGACGTACACGTACATTCAGGACGGCGAGACCCAGACCCTCAACAGCGACCGGAAGTACAGCATCAAGACGGGCGGCGCGGCCTTGGGGTATGACGAGGACGGCCAGGTGGACTCTATGAAGCAGCTGGACTCGGTGACTCTGGACAGCCTCAGCGGACTCACCGCCGTGGGAGACGGCAGGAAGTACACTATCTCGGAGCAGGTTCAGGTTCTGCTTCGGGACGACAACAGCCGCCGCTCCTATTACCTGACAGACCTGTCTGAAATTAACGCACAGGACTATGATCTCACAGGTTGGTATGACGACCTGGACCACTCTGCCGGCGGCCACATCCGAATCATTGTTGCCACCCCTAAGGAATAAATAAATGGCTCCACAGTCCAACCAATCCCCTTCACAGGCAGAACAGTGCCGCCGGGAGGAATTATCTCCCGGCGGCGTCCTATCCTTTGTTTCCCAGTTCAAACGCTGGCTGATCGAAAGAAAAACAGCGTATTTTTCCCAGCCCAGAACGGGCCGGGAACGCAGCAGCACAAAGCGGCCCGCGAAATATTCCGCGGGCCGCTTTTCGAATCTCAAGCAGGGGAATTACAGGACCGGGTCCTGATGCTCCTCCTGGGGCTGGTCGCTGTCCAGGGTGATGGCCCCCTCCTCAAAGAGGGAGTCCTCGCCGTCCTCCCCGTCGTCCAGGAGCAGGTCCAAGCCCAGGCTCTCCTCCTCGTCCTCGGCGGGCGCCTCCAGGGCGTCGGCCACGATGGAGCCGGACTTCTTGCCGGCCAGGTTGCCCTCGTCGTCGATGGTATCGAACTTCCGGTACTGAGCCAGGCCGGAACCGGCGGGGATCAGCTTACCGATGATGACGTTCTCCTTCAGGCCGCGCAGGTGGTCCACCTTGCCGCGGATGGCCGCCTCGGTGAGCACCTTGGTGGTCTCCTGGAAGGAGGCCGCGGACATCCAGGAATCAGTGGCCAGAGAGGCCTTGGTGATACCCATGAGCAGGCGGGTGCAGGTGGGCTTGCGCAGCTCCTCGCCCTCGGCGTTCTTCTCGCCCGCGTCGATCCGCTTCTGGATCTCCGCCTCGGCGTCCAGGAACTCGATGAGGTCGATGGTGGAGCCGGACAGCAGCTCGGAGTCGCCGGCGTCCTCCACCCGGACCTTGCGCATCATCTGACGGATAATAACCTCGATGTGCTTGTCGTTGGTGTCAACGCCCTGCTGACGGTACACCTTCTGCACCTCACGGATGAGGTAATTGTGGCACTCAGACAGCCCGCGGATGCGTAAGACCTCGTGGGGAGACAGGGCGCCCTCGGTGAGCTGCTCGCCCTTGACCACCACGTCGCCCTCCTTCACCCGGATGCCGGAGGCATAGGGCAGGGCGTAGGTCACCACCTCGCCGTCGTCGGCGGTGATGGTCACGTTGCACATGACGTTGCGCTTGGTCTCCTCGATGGACACCCGGCCGCCGATCTCGGCCAGCTGGGCCATCTTCTTGGGCTTGCGGGCCTCAAACAGCTCCTCCACTCGGGGCAGACCCTGGGTGATGTCGCCGCCGGCCACGCCGCCGGTGTGGAAGGTACGCATGGTCAGCTGGGTGCCCGGCTCGCCGATGGACTGGGCGGCGATGATGCCCACCGCCTCACCGGCGCCCACGGGCTCGCCGATGGCCAGGTTGATGCCGTAGCACTTGGCGCACACGCCGCTGCGGGCCCGGCAGGTGAGCACGGAGCGGATCTTCACCGCGTGGATGCCGTGCTTCTCCAGGGTCTCCGCGTCGTCCTTGCGGAGCATGGTGTCCTTGGTGAACAGGACCTCGCCGGTCTGGGGGTCCTTGATATCGGCGGTGGGATAGCGGCCGTGGACGCGCTCGGCGAAGGTCTCGATGACCTGGCCGTGCTCCTCGATCTCGCTGACCTCAATGCCGTCGTCGGTACCACAGTCGTCCTCCCGGATGATGACCTCCTGGGACACGTCCACCAGACGGCGGGTCAGGTAACCCGAGTCGGCGGTACGCAGAGCGGTGTCGGCCATGCCCTTCCGGGCGCCTCGGGAGGAGATGAAGTACTCCAGCACGGACAGGCCCTCACGGAAGTTGGACTTGATGGGGATTTCAATGGTGCGGCCGGAGGTGTCGGCCATCAGGCCGCGCATGCCGGCCAGCTGACGGATCTGGGCCATGGAGCCACGGGCGCCGGAGTCGGCCATCATAAAGATGGGGTTATAGCGGTCCATGGACTCCTGGAGGGCAGTGGTCACCTTCTTGGTGGTGTCGTCCCAAGCCTCCACCGACAGGCGGTACCGCTCGTCGTTGGTGATCAGACCGCGGCGGTACTGCCGGTCGATCTTGACGATCTCCTTCTCCGTCTCGCCAATCAGCTCGTACTTCTTCTGGGGCACCGTCATATCGGCAATGGCAACCGTCAGGGAGCCGATGGTGGAGTAGTGGTAGCCCAGGTCCTTGATGGCGTCCAGCATGCCGGCGGATACAGTGAAGCCGTGCTTGGAGATACACCGGTCGATGATCTTGCCCAGCTGCTTCTTGCCCACCACGAAGTTGATCTCGGGCTCGAACATTTGCTCCGGGTCGGAGCGGTCCACAAAGCCCAGGTCCTGGGGAATGGCCTCGTTGTAGATGAGGCGGCCCACGGTGGTGCTCACCAGCTTGTACTTGGTCACGCCGTCCACCTCTTTGGACAGGCGGACCTTGATGGGGGAGTGGAGGGTGACCACCCCGGCGTCATAGGCCAGCATGGCCTCGTCCCGGTCGGCAAAGCAGTGGCCGCTGCCCTCCTCCTCCCGCTCGAAGGTGAGGTAGTAGGCGCCCAGAATCATATCCTGGGTGGGGATGGTGACCGGGCCGCCGTCCTGGGGCCGCAGCAGGTTGTTGGCGGACAACATCAGGATGCGGGCCTCGGTCTGGGCCTCGGCGGACAGGGGCACATGGACGGCCATCTGGTCGCCGTCGAAGTCGGCGTTAAAGGCGGTACACACCAGGGGGTGGAGCTTGATGGCCCGGCCCTCTACCAGCACCGGCTCGAAGGCCTGGATGCCCAGGCGGTGCAGGGTGGGGGCGCGGTTGAGCATCACGGGGTGCTCCTTGATGACGAACTCCAGGGCGTCCCACACGGCGGGCTCGCCCTTCTCCACCATCTTCTTGGCGGCCTTGATGTTGTTGGCGGAGCCGTCGTCCACCAGCTTCTTCATGACGAAGGGGCGGAACAGCTCGATGGCCATCTCCTTGGGCAGGCCGCACTGGTAGATCTTCAGGCTGGGGCCGACCACGATAACGGAACGGCCGGAGTAGTCCACGCGCTTGCCCAGCAGGTTCTGGCGGAAGCGGCCCTGCTTGCCCTTGAGCATGTCGGACAGGGACTTGAGGGCCCGGTTGTTGGCGCCGGTGACGGCCCGTCCCCGGCGGCCGTTGTCGATGAGGGCGTCCACCGCCTCCTGGAGCATCCGCTTCTCGTTGCGGACGATGATGTCCGGGGCGTTGAGCTGGATGAGCCGCTTCAGGCGGTTGTTGCGGTTGATGACCCGGCGGTACAGGTCGTTCAGGTCGGAGGAGGCATACCGGCCGCCGTCCAGGGGGACCATGGGGCGGATCTCCGGGGGAATGACGGGCAGCACGTCAATAATCATCCACTCGGGCTTGTTGCCGGAGAGGCGGAAGGCGTCCACCACCTCCAGGCGCTTAACGATGCGGGCCTTCTTCTGGCCGGAGGCGTCCTTCAGCTCGGCGCGGAGCTGGGTGGAGAGCTGCTCCAGGTCGATCTGCTGCAGCAGCTTCTTCACCGCCTCGGCGCCCATGCCGGCGTCGAAGTCATCCTCGTACTTCTCCCGCATATCCCGGTACTCCTTCTCGGACAGGATCTGGTTGCGGGACAGGGGGGTGTAGCCCGGATCAATGACGATATAGCTGGCGAAGTAGAGCACCTTCTCCAGAATCCGGGGGCTGATGTCCAGCAGCAGGCCCATCCGGGAGGGAATGCCCTTGAAGTACCAGATGTGGGAGACGGGAGCGGCCAGCTCGATGTGGCCCATGCGCTCCCGGCGGACCTTGGAGCGGGTGATCTCCACGCCGCAGCGGTCGCAGATCTTCCCCTTGTAGCGGATCTTCTTATACTTGCCGCAGTTACACTCCCAGTCCTTGGTGGGGCCAAAGATCCGCTCGCAGAACAGGCCGTCCTTCTCCGGCTTCAGAGTGCGGTAGTTGATGGTCTCCGGGCGCTTTACCTCGCCGTAGGACCAGGCGCGAATCTGTTCGGGGGAGGCGATCCCGATCTGAATGGCGTCAAACTCAGCATAACTCATGTGTTGTAATCTCCTCCCGTCAATTAGTTATAGTCCTCGTCGGAGTCGAAGCGGTCCTCGTCTCCGCTCTCGTCCAGGTCCATATCCATGGCCAGGTCGTCGTCGTCGCTGTCGCCCTTGAAGGTGAAGCCGCCGGCGGAGGCCAGCTCGCTCTCCTTCTCCTCCTGGTAGGCGTAGTCGTCGTCCCGGTCATAGTAGTCGTCCCGGCTGCCGGGCTGATAGGTGTCCTCGTCCTCGTCCTTGAGCTCGATCTCATTGCCCTCGGCGTCCAGCACCTTCATGTCCAGACACAGGGACTGGAGCTCCTTGATGAGCACCTTGAAGGACTCGGGCACGCCGGGCTTGGGCACATTGTGCCCCTTGACGATGGCCTCGTAGGTCTTCACACGGCCGGTGACGTCGTCGGACTTCACCGTCAGAATCTCCTGCAGGGTGTAGGCGGCGCCGTAGGCCTCCAGGGCCC
>UMHQ01004607.1_pt1 | contig 17400 bp, 11 predicted proteins | sample 1965531 | NCBI WGS metagenome assembly UMHQ01 (sample SAMEA4836098, study PRJEB28245) | human gut metagenome | biome: gut microbiome; material: fecal sample | place: Denmark | collected 2008
AGTACGCATCCGCAACCGAGGAACGAAAAGACGCAAACAGAGAACCGAAACCCGCATGCGCACCATAATTCGCATAAGCAGACAAAAGGGCACCATACCAGCCTACAGCAGACCACGTACTACCACCTGTGGGAGTCCAATAGTAATCGCAATACCCTTTATTACTTGAACCTCCTACTTTTTCGGCAAAGGAATAACCTTTAGTGGAATGAGCCATAGAAAGCACATAGCCCTCAGTTCGTGGAAGCTCCGTAATGGCTTCATATCCGATAGGTACGGTAGTAGCACTATCTGAATGAGAGGTGAATTTTGTCGGGTCTTCGCATACATAGGCAATAGACACATCCGCTTTATGCCAAATTAGTACATCATCAGCAAGCATCCACAAGTATTCATAAGGAGTTTCCAAGCCACGGTAAGAGGTTACTTGTACCACCTTATCGCCACCAGTCCATCCCTTGATTGTGTAGGACACCTTACCCGTGTTGTTTCCCAGCGTTGCAGTAACACCGCAAGGCACAAAGGGTCTGTAACCTCCCCATGTATTCCACTCCGTACCATTAACAACCGGACCACTCCCTAAGCCTCCTTGATGGAATCCGTCAGCAGTCAGCGTTTCGGTGTAAGCATCTTGGCAGTGCAATGAGGCATATTCCACACGTTGCAACCAAGCAATTTCATTGTACACCCTGTACGCCCCGTGGTGTGTTCCGTTCTTGCAAAGAGGACGAACACCAGCCTTTGAAATGGAAGTACGAGGCATACCCAACATGGAGTTGTAAGTACCATCCTTAGCGGCATCACCAGCACCCGAACCACCTCTGAATTGTGCGGCATTCGCTTTGAGTATAACAAATCCGTCTGAATCCCTTGCAATTTCATCGCCATTCCAAGTGAGCCAACATCCCGAAACGGCTACAGAGTTGGTAATATCCACCGTTGCATACCACGGGCTTACCGTCTTTCGTTCCATCTTGATAAAGCCGGGCAACGGATATTCGGAATAGGCACGAATCCATTTCGTCCCCTCTATTTCCAACTTGAAGTAATATTCCGGCTTTTCAAGCATTACATTACCGTCCGTGCTGTCAATCAAAGCCGTTGCACCCGAATCCTTTTTACGGCTGTCATTTTGGTTAAGGTAATACTTAACCGAGCCGTCAGGGTTTTCCACAAAGCGTTTCATCTTCGCTTGAATGGGTAATGTACGGTGCAAATCCAAATTACCCACACGCTTTAGTTTGTAGTCCTGTGAGTTGAAATCACCTTGCACCCCATACCATTGGTCGTAAGGATATTGCGGTTTCGTGTTTCCGCTTCCCAATAATAATCCCATAGCTATAAGTTATTTAATAGTTTCACCAGCACCCCAATACACATCATATACCGAAAGGTCGATACCGTTTGGGGATATTACGGTTATCGCTCCGGGCGTCCAATCCCCGATAGGTACGGGGAACATACTAAATTCCTTATCACAAATGAGCTTGCATTTAAGCAGCGTACTTGTTTCCATCGTAACCTCTTTAGGTCGTACAAAGACGGTAAACGGAACACCACCCAAAGCAAAACCATTGGAAAGGTCTGTAACCTTACCTTTGGAAAGAATCCGTAGGCTGTACATCGTTGTTTCCATAATTCACTGAGTAAATCAAGTTTATTTAACTGCAAATATAATCATAAATGTGTTTGTTGAACACATTTATGATTATAATTAAAGTATATCATCAGATAATGAGGTATAACGTGCTTCAAGTTCATTGATTTTATCTCTTAGCAACTGCCTTTCATTATGCAATGCCTTTATCTCATACGGCATTGCAGACCCCATTAGGGCGGCTTCGTAGCATTTGATTATCTTATAATCGCTACTTGCCAACACCTCCTTTGAGCGTTCAATCTCATGTGCCACCTTTTGAAAGTCGGGGACTTCTATGTATCTGAATGAAATCCTGTCCCCGGCATCGTATGGCACAATGCGCACAACATAGCCCTCCTTATCTGTGCTTTGTTTACTTTCATCTATTGCATCCACTGGCTTATATATGGTTGGCAGTTCAGCCACCTGTTCAATAACCGATACCATGCGTGTTGTTATTTCCCCCGTTTTCTCATTTCTGATTTTTTGAGGAATAGGGGCTATTTCTATACATTGTAGATAGTCGCCATCCATATATCCGTATAATACTCTTTCTTCCATATTTTTAGTATTTCCATCTACTTACTAACCATGCTTGTTTTTTAACTCCATCTACATATCCTACGGTATATACAAACATACCACCTTGACCCTCTCCAAAATCGTAGTAGTCATTTACCGAAGTATCATCATAGATTAGGTAGCCGCTTCTTGGTCTGAATCTCATATAGCCTCTCCACCACTGCTTTACAAATATAACCTGCCCTTCTTTAGGAGAAGCCGGAAGATACACTACTGATGCGGCAGACGTGTACCCTATTACCACGGTATCTTCTCTATTCAAATACCATGTGTTATTCGACGTTCCTGTAATACACTTTCGACCAAAAATCAAGCCTCCGGCAAATAAATCATAGAAGAAACCGCCAAAGGCTGGTGCAGTCCCCGAATTAGAAGCCCGACCATAAACACCTGCCACGATTGTATCTACCGCATTTATAGCCCATGTTCTTGCCGGAACATTTGCAAAACCAAGCCCAACAATAGCCCCACGGTGCGTATATCCGCTACTTGCTGGCATACCGTCCGTACCTGCCATATTTGAGAATATTCCCGTTGGTGACATATAGGAAACCGCATTAGAATAGTTAGGAGCATTTTTAGCCCTTGTTTCAAAAATTCCACGGTTGGCATCTATTGTCATTTTTGCGCCAAAATCAACGAGCGCATAATCACCACCACCACTTGAAGATTCAATATAAATACGAGCCATTGAAGCATCCAGCTCTACCCTGTTACCATTACCCATAGTGGAAACAATCTTACCGCCCTTAATAAACCAATCTCCAATGTTTGCCCCCTCAGCCAATAACAAGTTTGTGGCAATAGTTTCAAATTGCGCTCCAAACGTATTCCATTTGCTTGTTGTCGTGGGAGTGACATTTGAGAATGTTCCTGCATCAATACGGACTATATAGTATTGATTGTTGTATTTTACAGCATCCAACCGTTTGCTATTTCCGTAATAAGTCTTGGATGAATCATAAATACCCCTATAAACAAGTACGGGGCTATCGCCTTTCTCCCCCTTATCACCCGGCTTTCCATCTTCACCTTTATCACCTTTCGACCCCGTTACACATATTGCAGCCGTAGTGTCGCTCGTTCCATTCGTATAAGTGATAACCGAGCGTGTCCATATATACCATTTGTCTTTCCAAGTTGGGCGTGTTGTACTCCATGAGCCATTAAGTAATGAGGTTGCCGAACTGGATAGGTAGTATTGTTCAATAATAGAACTTACGCCAACACCGCTATCACCCGTAGAGCCTTTGCCGCCTGTAATACAAACCGCCTTAGTGTAGGTAGTCGTGTTGTCTGAATAAGATACTTTCGTTCTACTCCATATATACCTCCCATTTATCCATGTCGGGGCGGTTGTCTGCCACCCCGTAGTAGGCGCAACTGAATTTGACGTGCTTTGTGCATATTCCACATCTGCCAATGTCACACTAACACCAGGCTTTCCATCTTCACCATCATAAGGATTTACACGAATAGGGGTACTCCATTTCTGTATCATCAGGTCTGCTTTGCCATTCATTACGGAAGCAATGTCATTCACAGGTAAAGCCCCCATCAACAAACGTATATCATCGAAATACACGGCAGAACCGAATACATCATCATCGTAAATAGCAAAGCCTACAGCCATGATATTAACGCTACCACTATGTAATTGCTCTCCGTTTTTGAATACCGTAACGGTACGGTCATTAAAACGGAATGCAAGGTGAAACCACGTATTAGGCGTGATTGCAATACTCTTTTCCACATAGTGCCTACCGTTATATCCGTTCAACATCCACTTGACTTGATTTTGGTCTGACTTCATCCAAAAACAGAGTGTAAAACTTTCCCCAAAGGGTAAATCATAAGGAATACGGCTCTCCATTCCACCACTCAGATTGAGGGCATATCTCGTTCCGTCTTTTACTACCGTCCCACCGCCCAGCACACCATTATAACCGTTACCCGAAATATCGGCAATGCTTGAAGTGTCGTTAGCTTCAATGGGCAAATGAAATTTGGTACGGTCTGCAAGCCCGGACTTCTTAGCCATTGTACACCAAATATATTCCAACGCTCCTACTTTCGGCATTTCCGTACTCCACCCGGTAGGGTTGGAAGAATTAACATCCAAATCGGGCGGTACTAAAGTCGAGCCATTTTTAGCGTAACGATACTCGTAATATTCACCAGCTCCGGCATCCGTTCCACCTGTACCCGATTCGCCTTTAATCAAAGCCCAAGTGTAATCCATCGGATTATCACTGTCTTTCTGCACGTAGTCGGTGTATTGCCCTATGTAGTCGCCCGGCTCTTCACCATTGTTTGCAGTGAACGACATTCCCCCGTTGTCCGAATACTTGATATGGAAGTATGGAGTACGCCCATCTTCACCGGGTAAACCGGGCGTTCCGTCTTGTCCTTTCGTGTCGCTCCACTTGTAGGCACTTGGTTTGTCGCTATCGGTGGGTATCATATCCACATACAAACCCAACCATCTTCCGGGTGTTTCACCGTTTCCGGCTGTGAACGTTTTGCCGCCATCATCGGAATACTTCTTATGAAGATAGCTACTCTTTCCATCTTCCCCCTTAATAGCTCCAACATCTTTCCAGTTCGTGCCATCCCAAATATAGAGGTTGCCCCCGATTAGATAAGCATCGCCCTCTGAATTTCCAACGGTAGGCAGTTGTGAAACATTATCCTTAGAACCTTTGATATTGATTGAAGTACCATCAGCACCACGCACACGGAAAGGAATACCCCACGCACCCTCCGTATCGGTCTTGGCGTTCTTTATACTCATCCAAACCACGTTTTCGGACGAAGTTCTGTGCCAACCTCCCGTAGAGCCATCCCCCGTAGGGGTGGCAGGCTTGGTTTCACTGTCATTATAGGTATAGAATACGGATAAACCGCTTTCTCCCTTATCCCCAGTAGAACCTTTCGCCACAACCGACCAATATACGGAATTGGTAGGCAAGTTGCCCATGCTTGGCGTGGGGTTGGTGTATCGGTAGGTACACGTTTCACCATTCGCCGTGTAAGTCACCTCATCCCCAGCATAGTACACGTACTTCGGATTATATGTGCCACGGAACACCCCGATATGTGAGGTGTCCCCACTATCAGAAAGCAAACGGACGTTGTGCAACGTTAATTGGCGTTTTGCCGTTACGTTCCAATCAATAGAACTTGAAGAATCACCGATACGGAACTTGTTGCCGTCCAAATCCAAATAGCACTCCTTATCGCTTGTTATAATCTTACCCGTAGTGATAGTGTTTCCGTTGATACGGGTAAATCCGTAGGTAGTGGTAAAGTCCCTGAAATCATCATCCGAATGCACCGACCCCAATATACCCACTTGGAAATAATAGTTGTTCGGGTCTTCGGTTGGTTCAACCTTTAGTTGTTCCTGTGTCACATACCAAATGCCATCCGTGCTTTTCTTGGAGCACTTGGCAAACACATAGTACCCCTTTGGGCTTGATAGAGTGAATGAGCCAGCCGCCATGTTCCAATGCTTGATTATCTCATCATCAATAGTCAAGTGAGCCAATACCCCGGCAGAAGCATCAAAACGATTGGATATTCCGTTTACGTTGGCTTGCAGTATCACATCTATCAAAACAAATTGTTGGCTCTTAGACCCCACCGTAAGCATATTGGTGTCAATGGAATTGGGCTTGATGTTTTCGGGGTCAAAATAACCATCCGTATCATACACCATTGTACGCAGTTCCTCTGTTGTACGCCATCCCCTCCGTGCCTTAGTCAAGTCCCGAAGCCGATTGTTTTCTATGATTGTTTCGTGCCGTCCAACATCCACAACCGTTTGAGTGATTGGGGAAATGGCTGTAATGTCCGAAAGGGTCAGTGTATAGTCATGCTCCACAAGCAGGTTCTTTGTCACCTTTTGGATGCGGATATTCTTTTCAATACCGAAACGCTCATCTTTCACGGGTACATAGTTACCCACATGAAAGACGGTTGTTTCGCTATCGCTTGGCAAAGCGTTCAAAAAATAGGAACGTTCAAAGGTAAGCTGATATTGCGCCCGTGCCTGTGTGCGTGGCTTGAACTCGTTATATCCGGCATACCATAAATCTTCCTCTGCATCATCTTCATAAGATTTAGGCAGGTGAATATCCGTAATCTTATACGTGTCACCCTCCGTTATTCGGTAAGCCTCGCTTTCAGTGGTAGGAATAGTTAGCCCCCTGTTGTCCGTAAATGGAATGAGCGTAAACCTTTTTGTTGCATGGTCGTATCCTCCCTTTTGCGCCAATTCAAATTGTTGTCCGGCTAATTTACCCGAAATGAAAGTAATCTTTGCCGATACCTCGTTAATCAGATACTTTGTACCTTTATCGTCTTTCTCGTTCAGGTCAAAGTCCATTGTATCATCAATGAAGCTGTTTATATCATCAACCACCAAAGCAGTAACCGTACCCGTCCGTTTCGGGAAAATATTATCATACGTCACAGCATCCTCATCACTACCCAGTGCATCCCTCAAATCGCCATCCTCCAAATAACGCTTGTTATCATCGGATATGCCTATATATTCGCTCTGAGGCGGTACTATTGTACCGTCCCATAGTTTGTGTTCCTTTTTGTTCAAACGCACTGGAAACGGAAGCTGTAGGCGTTCTGAATAGTCCCTGTAATCACTCCGAATGTTGGTCGTGCCACCCTCCACCCAAAGTCTTGTGATAATGGTCTTATCATCTACCTTTTGCTCTTTGAGCTTGTACAAGCCGTTGCCTTTGCCCCACTCAAAGAAAGCGTTGCCACCCGGGGGCACAACTTTTGCACCGAACTTTCCTATGTGGATGGTACGCACCCCGTCCTTTTGGGTAATGAGAAACTCCAAATCAAATTCACGGTCACTGCAAAGCATTTGCAAAACCTGTAGGCAATTGTTACGGGCAAAGGAAATGGTACGGGGTTCTGTGTCCGGGCAATTAGCTTCATCGAAAGCCCATAAGCCCGGATAGTCACGGCTCACGTTGTAGATAAGCACCTTTACAAAGTCCCGGATATTATAAGTGAGGTCAAACGTGCTTTTGCTGGATTTCCCGTTTGCATCGGTGTTTCGGTACAGGCTTTTCATCAGCTCGTACATCACTCCGTAGAAAGTGGCATCATGCACATAATGGTTGTCCGAAAGCATTTCACGGTTCACCTTAGTACGGATGGTGTATTCTTCACCCTCCACTATGATTTTATCTCCCTTGCCTAAATTAAGCAACTCAGAGGAAACAATGGAAAGCTGTACGTTATCATCCCCCATTAAGGAACTGTTTTGAGCGGCTGATTTCAGCGTACAAAACGGCTCTTTGGAAAACAAGCGTACCTTTTCACCGTTGCGCCTGATTATTTCAAGAGTTCCCATATCACAATAGCATTGGTTTCAAATTTTTCAATGTCTTCAATCACGCCCGAAACGATTATCTCGTATTCACCGGGTGTAACGTAAGTGTGTTCTATCGTTTGTTCGCTGCCGGACACATCGTAAGTGTGCGTGCCGTCACCCCAATAGATATTAAGCAGCTTGGACGAAGTGACGGTAATCGTAGCCTTGCCGTTTGCAGTTCCACCTATATATCTAAGCACCTTTTTCACAGGTTCATCTTCCACCATCTTTAAACGGAATGTACCCACCATCAAATCGTTGCTATATTGTCCCCAGCTCTTTTCCGGGTCTGCCTCATCCAGCAATTCCACTTCATATACCAAAGGCTTTGCCTTTCCGTCATAGTCCACACGCAAACGGTGGTTCCCCTCCGCATCGAATTGGGAAAAGAAAAGGTTTACCCATTCCACATAGGCGGCACGTCCCGAAGCCTCAATAAAGCAATCCAGTGTAATGTTGCGTTCCTTGTAGCGTGGTCGCTTCTTATCCCTTACAATACCGTGGTAATTGTCCCAGTTCACTTGCAAGGCTTCTTTGCGCTCCAACCGTCCAACCAATCCGGCACTTTTGGAAACGAATACCCCAAACTCCTTGAAGTTCTTTCCGTCTATGAAATATTCCACATCCGTATCTTTCTGCAACTCGAATATTTCACGGGGTTCTTTCGCCACGTCAAACAGTTTCACTTCGTCCAGCAAGGCTTTCGTCCCAAAAAGTGATTGGTCGTTGATGGAAAGCCCCGTTGGTGTCTTTGGTAATATTTCGCTGAATATCCGGGTCGTGTTCTCATAGACGGTAAACATATTGCCGGACTTAACGAAAGCAAAGAAAATCCAGCCATCGGGCATTACATCAAGCCATTGCTCTTTATAATTGTCTATACCGGGCATATTCAGCACCCAGCCTAACTTTTGAGAAACAGGCAGCACCCAAAAACAAAGTGTAAAATTACCGCTAAAGGGTATGGAACGAGCTGTTTCGCATTCGCCCGTACCATTCAAAGCAAGTGATTTACCCACTTTAGATTTCTTAGAAAAATCCGCACCATCCGATAAGGTGGCATCGTTGCGATACTGTGAAAAGTCGTAAGCTATACTACCGTCCGGGTCATCGAAAGGCAGGTGTAAAATCATGTTCTTATCCATATCAGTAAGTATTTTTATTCATTTGTCTAACTTCTATCCCCACTCCCTCTATATCCGCTTTGGCATTGCCATACAGATTCACAAGCACCTTTGCATCCGTTCCGGCTACCGCCACATACAGATACGAGTTATCGAAAGCGTCTATGGTAACAATCGCATTGTCCGACACGTTTACGGCACTATGGGAATCATGCCGTGCATATACCCGTGAAACAGAATAGCCGTCATACTCCAACATAGCTTTGCAGTCACCATTCAGCACCACATCGGGTAAATTCACCTTATCCGTAACCTCATCATCCACAAACACCCCGTAAACCTCGCATTTGCCTTTGAAGTGTTCCCGTATAAAGTCAAGCGTGGGGTAATTCTCCGATATACAGAAATCTATGCCCTTAATGTAAAGCTGTATCAGTTGCTCATAGTCAAGCCCCGTTCTTAGCTTCATTTGCCACATCCGGCAAAGCCCCTTTGCCTTGCCATCCTCTTTAAGTTGTTGTACCAGTTCCATAACTATGCTATTCCTTGTGATAAAAGTGAACTATCTTTATTTTCAATGCGCTTCAAAGTAGTTTTAATCTCCGTCAGCTCTGATGCACTCAACTTCGTGTTGGCGGCTATTTCGGCTTGGTAAACAAGTGCCTGCCTCATAATAGAGGTTTGGTCGCTTTGGTTTATGACAAAGGCATTCAACCGCCCGGCTATCACACCGCCCGTTTCCTCACTCATGGAAGTAACCGCACCCGTAAGGGGGTCTTGCTGTACGGTTTCTTCCTCCACATCCTTAATCCAATCACCAATACCCTCCAATGCGGAATTGAACAAATCCCCGGCAGCGTTCACCATCCTTTCAAATTCTCGCTTCTCTACATCGGTTAGTTTCCCGTCTTTCATGGATTCTCCCAAATAGAGAACGGCATCATTGATTCCCTTTGCCAAAAACTCACGTTTCAACGCTTCCACAACCGCTTTTTTAAGGACTTCTTTTGTCTTTTCGCCCAATGCTTCCGCTGCATCCTCACCTTTGCAATAAGCATCTACCAACGCATCGGCAAATTCATCAATGGCGGTTTTTACATCCGTTCCGGCAAGCGTTTCCATCATTGACCTATCCAAATCCTCTATCTGTTGGGTAATGGATTCTATTTGCTCGTTCCACTGTTGGATTTTTCCGTTATCGGTTTTCTTCTTATCCTTTTCAGCTTGAATTTGCTTTCTCAAATCCTCTTGTTGCTGTTTGAGGTTCTTTTTCTGAGCCTCATAGATGGAAAACATATCTCCGTTTTCTTCCGCATTCTTCAACTGCTTGTTGAGTTCCTTAATCTCCTTGTTGAGTTGAGCGTAACGGGCAAAATCCCAATTCTTCTTTGCTACGTTGGCTTCTTGTTCCAAAGCCCGTATTTGGTCGTTAATCAGTTGGATATTCTTTTCGTAGGCTTCACGTTGGCTATCATTGAACACCCAATAAGTATTATTGTAGGCTCGTTCCAAACGGCTGTAGGATTGTTCCAGCGCATCTATTTCCTTTTGCAGATTTTGAATTTTCTTCTCATACTTGGAATCATGCAATTTGGCAAATATGCCCACTACAGAAGTAACGGCACTTACCATACCCGTAACGCCTCCCAATATGTCACCGCTCATCATTTTACCTACAGAGGCGGCGGCATTTCCCAACTGCCCGAACAACTCCATTGCAGTACCTAAGCCGTTTGCCAAATCATCCTGTCCCAAATCAGAAAACATGGATGCAATGGCATTGCCGCACGTGGTAGCCGTATCGGTAATCGTTTCAATGGACTTGGTTACGCCTTTGGCGGCTTTCTTCATGTCAGCCTCTGCCTTTTTCACATCCTCATCCGTACCCTTCCCAGCAGCAACATTCGCTTTGGCTTCTGCCAGCTTCTTTTTGGCTTCAATGTAATCATCATAGAACGTGCCTAAAGCCTTAAAGGGATTCTTTGAAATAAGCGTTTCCTTTGCTTGATTCAAACTATCAATCAAAGCACGGTAATCTACGGGATTCAGTTTCAAATCCGCATCTTTTAGCTTTGTTTCAATATCAGCCACCAACTTATCTATTTCAGCTACAGAAAGGCTATCCAAATCGCCAAATAACTTCTTCCAACTATCCGATTGCTTTAACATATTGGCGGTAAGGGTGCTTAACGCTTCTGCCTCCGACTTGTTTACTTGGTTAATCCGTTCTTGGTCGCCCGTCTTTTGAGCGGCAGCACGCAGCAAGGCGTATTCCTTTTGGATGTCATTTCTTTGTTCCTCAAAGGTTCTGTAAGAGGAAAGTATCTTTTGCTGTACTTCTTCCTGTAACTTTTCATCTTCTTCTGAAACAAACAAAGTGGCTTCCGCTTTTTCATCAGCACCCACAAGCCCGGAACTTCCATTAGCCAGCTTCTCTTTTGCATCGGCTATGGCTTCCAACTTCTCGGCAAGTGTTTGGGCTTGCTGAATGGTCTTAGATACAGATTCCTTGAAAGAATCCATAGCGGACTTTGCCCCCGTGATTTCATTGTATTGCATATTAAGGGAAATAAGTTGGTTACTTTCTCCCTCTGTGAGTGTTCCGGCTTGTTGTTTATCCTTTAGAGCCTTGATTTCATTTTCCACATACTCCTTGTACGATTTACCGCCTTTTAAAAGCGTGGCAAATTGGGTATTGGCTACATCTTCGCCCATGTTACGCACCCAACGGAAATACAAGGCATATTGCTGTTTCTTGTACTCTATTTCACCGTCAAAGAGTTTGTTTTGGGCTTTGTCATATTTCTTGTTTTCAAGTGTTCGCCTTTCATCGAAGCCGTCCTTTTCAGACTTAGATAAGCCACCTTTTCCGGCATCCTTACGAGCTTTAGCCAAAGCCTTTTCCTCTTTGTCTATATTATCCAATGCCTCCTTGTGTTGGAGCGAAAGGGTGCGCTTGCGTTTTTCGTAGCCCTCTTCCAAGACTGCAATACGGTCAGCCTCCAATTTGCGGTCAGCTTCAAGTTGCCTTTCACGTAGTTGCTTGGCGGCACTATCCGCTTTATCCCCCGTGGTATGCTTGGGTAAACGGGCTTCCAACTTCTTTATTTGCGTATCATAACTCTTATAGTCAGAACTACCGATAATGGCAGCTTCACGCAATTCTTTAAGCTGCTTGATACGGTCTGATATTCCCTTTTCCGTGTTAAGGTTTGTATTCTTGGTGTTTACAGCACCATTCAATTTATCCAACAAGTCTTTCAGCTCTTTCAGTTGGGTATTATCGGCTTCCACCTTTACCTTTTTGGCATTGAGGGTATCAATACTTTTCTGAGTTTCACCTATTTTCTTATCCAGCTCGTTAAACGACATAGCCACATAGTCGGTACTCTCTGTTACAGAAGTCGTATCTTTTTTACCATAGAATTTTTCAAGTTGCCTATCTACCTTGCCTATGGTTTCATCTGCCTTTTTTGCTGATTGTGCGACACTTTCAAGATAAGTTTTTATATTTTCCTTGAAAGCATCCATTTCTTTACCTGTAGCCCCGGTGGACTTTTGTACGGCAGAAACAATGCTATCCAATGAGTTGTTGAACGCATCGGTATAGGCTTGACCTGTTAGCCCTTTCAATTGGTTTGCGGATTCTACCGCCATAGATTCTACCGCATCCCATACAGCCCCCGAAGCTCCACGAATAGAACTTGAAGCCACATCAACAACCTTATTCATCATAACGGTTACACCCTCCGGGGTGGTTTCCATAACTTCTTGAATTTCTTTGTAGGTTGCATCTTCGGCATTCTCTTTCAGCTTATCAAGTGCATCCGTTTGGCTTTGTACCAGTTCTTGCATAGCTTGTTCGGTATATTTAGCCTTGATTTTTTCGGCTGTAGTTTGCTGAATGGCTGTAGTCAATTCCTCATATTTAAGACGCTGTAAATCAAGTGTAGCGTTTTCATCAAGCAATGTCTTATTATATTGTTTACATACGGCATTGATTTTTTCAATCGTATTTTTATGTGTTTGAGTTCCTTTCTCCGTATTTTGCAATACGGCAAAAAGTAAATTCAAATCGTCAATCTCTTTTTTCGTGGTATCTTGAAATTCACCCGTTGCCGTGGTCGCTTCTTTTTGTTTGCCCGTAAAAAGAGTAATTACACTGACTAATGCACCTATCAATCCCATTACCCAGCCGATAGGATTGCTCATCATGGAAGCCCAAAGAGCTTTCACCGCTACCGTTGCTTTTGTCGTGATTGCAGTCAGTACGGAAGTTACAGCCCCTTGTGTTGTCTTTGCCGTAGTATCTGCCACGGAAGCGGCTGTGGATTGCTTGGTGGCTGTAGCTTCAAGTAGTTTTTTCTTTGCGTAAAAATCGGATTGGGTGGCTAAAGCCGTCTTTCGTGCGATAGCTGCGTTATCCTCCGCTGCCTCCATCTTCTTAGTGGCAATGGCTATCTTTTCAGCGTTCCCAGTCTGTTGTGCCCTGTACACTTCCAAATAGGCACGTTCTACAGCCGCCTTTGCCGCCAGTGCATCAGCCCGTGCCGATTCCATCTTTACGGCTGCTGCCTTGACATCGGTACGCATGGCATTTAAGGTAGCCGCACTGTTTTGTGTCTTAACGGCAACCTCATTTTCCAAAGCGGCACGATACACGGCACTTTTAGCCGACAAGTCTAACTTGCTTAGAGCTTGCTTTTGTTCAACGGTAAGAACACTCAGAGCCACCGCCTCATAATTGGCAGAAGAAGCCGTTAGATTCAAATTGGAAAGGTATTCTGCTTGTTGGATGGTAAGCATTTGTTGAATGGTGGCAATGCGTAACTGCTTTACCATGTTGGCGTGTTCCTCTACCGTCAGTTGCGCTTGCAATGCTGCGACATGGCTGTTTTGGGCTGCAACCATCGCTTTTGTCTGAGCTACCATCTGCCCAGTAGCAACGGCTTCCAACTTCATTAAGGAAATCTTAGCCTGCCTTGCCGTGTTATCCAAAAGAGCAACGCCCGTATATCCCTTTGTGGCTAATGTATTCAGTACAATAGCGGCTTTCACGCTTCCATAGCCTATAGCAACGGCTTTCAAAATACGCAAAATATCATCCAAATGCTCTGCCATATAGGTAGCACTTTCAATAGCTCCGGCAAAAACATCTTGGTTATCCGCACCCAACTTGTTTAACGATTGTTCCCACGCATCACCCATGTTGGAAATCATACCCGTTAGGGACTTGCTTTGTTCTTGCATGAGGTTGTAGTAAATCCCGGCTTTACCCGTCATATTTTGGAAAGCCTTTTCTACTTCCGCAAAGCCAACCTTACCCTCCGTTACAAGGTTGGAAACCTCATCTTTGGTTACGCCAAGCACTTTAGCCAATTCCTCATAGATGGGAATACCACGCCCGGCAAACTGCCTAATATCCACGGTAAATGCCCTGCCTTGTGTCCGTAGCGTTCCATAGAGATAGGCAATATCCTGTAGTGGCGCACCCACGCCCGAAGCCACGTTACCAAGCATTACCAGCTCATCCACCACATTATCCACGGTTGAGCCGTAAGCAAGCATCTGTTTGGCACTACTCGCAATGCCCGAAAGGTCAAACGGAGTTTTGGCGGCTGTATCAATAAGCCTATCCATCAAGCCCTTTGCTTGCGTACCACTTTTGAGCATGGTTGTAAAGGCAATTTCCAACTGTTGAAACTGCCCACGTGTTTGCACGATACTTTGAAGCAAAGTCCCCATACCCTGCCCAACGAGGTAGGAAACAATGTATTTCGCCCCATTTTGCGCAAAGCTCTGAATGGAGTTATCCATCACAGACGATTCCGATACGGCTGTGGATGAAACCTGTTTGATACTCCTTTCCATCGCTTGTGCCGACACGTTGAAATCATTTATATCAAGGGTGGCTTTGAACGCCAACGCTCCGTTTATATTATCCATTACATTATTCCTTTCAGATAATTCTTAATATCATCCTTTGTCTTTAGCTGTACAGGCGGCTTCCCACCATCTTTGTTTCCGTCCGTTTGCTCCGGCTCTTGTTCCACACGTGCCGCATCTGCCAGCATGATTTGTACGTTTAGCCAACTGATACCCCAAAGCAGATAATCGTAAGTCCAGCCAAAGGACTTGATAATTTCCCCACGATTACCCCACGGGCTATTTAGCCCGATTACTCTACTCGGTTTGCTTTGAGTTTCTTCGGATTGGTCGTTCCTATCTCCCGTATTGACCGAATAGAGGACGTAAAACCCCCGGGATTCATCATTTGGCTTATCACGTCTGCCAGCTTTTCAAGCCGGGTAGATGTAAGGTGTTCCATGAAAAACGCTTTCAAGGCTTTCACCTCTTTGTCTTTAGAGGGGTCAGCTACCACGGGATTGTTAAGCACGGCTACGGCTGCAATCTCAGCCATCAGAGGAATATACTTGAAAAGGCGTTTGCTTTCCTGTATGGGTTCGGCTTGTACCTTTTCCTCATCGTATTCTATATTCAGATACAACCGCCTCAAACAATCCATCGTACCCAAATAAAGAGGCTTCAAATGGAAGTGGCGCATATATACACGCTCCATAGTTTGCAAAGCGGCATTGGGTACTTCCGTTTCGGACACGTCCCAGCCTTCGGGAATACGTTTGTCACGCCACATCTTTACATGGTTCGGAAAATGCTTATTCCACCAACGGATGAAACGGGGCGGCTTTACCGGGTTAATTTTAAGCGGCACATTGAATTTCACTCCCATGTTCACAAGTGCCTGTATCGCCTTTTCTTCGATTTCCAAGCGTTCTTCACGGGTCAATTCACGTTCATTATTCAGTTGTTCCATTTGTCTTAAAAGTTAAAAAGCCCCCCATCCGGGGATAGGAGGCTATCGGTTATCAGACTTTTTCAGTGTCATGCTACTGTTGGGTCGCTCATTTCCTCGCTTGCTTGCAAGTTGGATTGGAACTTGATAGTCATAGGCACAAGGCAGATACCCTTTGAAGAATAGGTAATCTCGAATGTCGGGATGATACGCACATTGGCACATCCGACAAACAAGCCCTCTTCCGGCTCAATCCACATAGCCCATTCCTTGTATTCCAACTTCTTGGGACGAATCCAAACACGCTTACCATCTTCCCCGGTAGGTGTTCCACCGAAGTAACGTGCAAGTTGTGTCAAATCCGGGTCCATCAAGGAAAGTTCAATAGCCGTAGGTGTTTCACCAACAAGCGTGATAACCTTGCTTGAAGTTTCCGACTTGTGTTCCGTGATTTCCGGGGAATCGTCTTTCAGACTACAAGTGTCTTGATACACATCGCCCAAATCAAGCCATTGGTTGCCTTTTGCGGGCATACTTCCATCGGTCATGGCAGGGGCGATATAAATCTTTTTCAACCCCATTGTTGCTAAAATCGGCATAATCTTAATTTTTTATTAGTTGATACTCTTTTCTCTTACTGTAAGCTCCAAAGCAAGGGAAACAAAATGTTCGTTTTGGTCTTTCTCCTTAATCGGTGGGTTAAACCGCCCTATGTTCCAGTTATAGCCTTTCCCACTTTCATAATGGTTTTTCAACACCTCAACCACCTTTGCCCTTATCTCTATGAGCCTCTTAAAATGTGTCCTGTAAACGGCTTTCCCCTTGCCTTTGGCTATCACCTTATCCGGCACATGAATATTCACGTTTATCTGACCGTAGCGCACGGATGCTTCACCGTCTATCGTATGAGGGACAATTATCACATCCTCTTTGGTGTAGTCGTTACGCTCGTAATCAATCACACCCGAAATGAAGTTTTTCACCTCGCTTGCTTGAAGCATGGCGTAAACCTTTGTTGCTATTTCCTCAGTCGTTATCATGCTGCGTTCCCGAATAATTCGATTGCTTTCTTATTAGCTTTCATCACCAACTTGTTAATCTCGGCAGGAAGTTCGCTTTTGGCTTTCAGTTCGGCAGGTAGAATCACGTTGTACCCTTTGGCTTCCACGTAGGCGGCATAATTCATTCCGGCTACTATAATGAGGGAAAAAGTGTTTGGCAGCGTGGCGGCATACTTCATTGCAGCCTCCAACATGGCTTTCGCACCCTCTCCGGGCTGGTCTGACCCACCATAGTAAACGATTTCCTTATTCTGTACCACGGCATAGCCTATAGAGTTGGTTAAATTGCCCGTTTGGTCTTGGTAGTTGTGGCTATCCTTAGCATACTTAGCCAGCTTTTCGCCCATGTATTTTAACAAGGTTACGAAAGCCAATTCAAGTTGCTTTTGGAAAGCAGCCACGGGGTTTAAGATAGCCCCTTTGTCAAACATCGGCATTATCCCCATATCTCTATGTATTTAGGGTTTGTATCATCTATTCCCGAAATGGTGAACTCATCCACACCTCCACGCTCCAAAGTCACTTCCACACGTGCGCCTATACTCAAATCACCCTCAAAGTAGGATGGTAAAAACACATCAAAGGTGTATGAATACATTTGCCCGTCCGTTCCCAATCGTTGCTTGGCAGGTATGAATTTTTCCACTTGACACTCACAGCCTTTCACCCACACGGGCGAATCATCGTCCGTATAAAATCCCGTTTCTTCATCCCTCGTTGCTTCAATGGGCAAAGCGGTGTATCTGAAAGTTCCGTTATTCCGTGCCATA
>UMHQ01000969.1_pt1 | contig 17338 bp, 12 predicted proteins | sample 1965531 | NCBI WGS metagenome assembly UMHQ01 (sample SAMEA4836098, study PRJEB28245) | human gut metagenome | biome: gut microbiome; material: fecal sample | place: Denmark | collected 2008
CGTGACGTTCACGATAACGCTCCAGGGGCATGAGTGATTGATATGTGAATAGTATCCCTTGAACCGGACAGAATGTTTCGTCATCCACGCGTTCCGGCGGGGACGTGGCCCTAGGACCGAGCGGCGGGCGGACAAAGAGGCTAATGGCCAAAGGTGAGCAGGCAAAATGGGATCTTCTGAGTAGACCGGAAAACGCCAATGCGTCTACCAGGCATTTTGCCAACCGACGATGCGAGACTACCCAGAAAGTTCGATTCTGCCTGCACACGTAGGTTCGCACCGGACAATGGGACCCGGCTGCGTTGTCCGCACGGACGTCGTTCTCGGCCACGTTTTACGCATGGTTGTCATTCTCGGCCATGATTTACGTGCTCAAAGGCCAGGGAGCACGTAAATCATGGCCCGCAGCGCAAGCGACACGTAAAACGTGGCCCACGGTGCAAGTGGCACGCAAAACGAGGCGCGCAGCAAAAAGGGGCGAGGCCAGCGCGGCCCCGCCCCCAACACGCACGAACTCTCTACAGTGACCAGCTGTCGCCCTCGCGCTGCAGGGCCACCATGTGCGCGAACTCGCCGCCGGCGGCGAGCAGCTCGGCGGGCGTGCCCTGCTCGGCCACGACGCCATCCCGCAGCACCACGACCTTGTCGGCGCTCTCCACCGTGCGCATGCGGTGCGCGATCACGATGACCGTCTTGCCCGCGAGCAGCCGGCTGAGCGCCTGCTGCACCTGCGTCTCGCTCTCCACGTCCAGGCTCGCCGTGGCCTCGTCGAGCAGCACGATGGGCGCGTCCTTGAGCAGCGCTCGAGCGATCGAGATGCGCTGGCGCTCGCCGCCGGAGAGCTTGGAACCGTTCTCGCCAATCATCGTCTGGTAGCCGTCCGGCATGCGGCTCACGAACTTGTCGCAGTTGGCGGCATGTGCGGCAGCCAGCACCTCCTCGTCGGTGGCGTCGCGGCGGCCCAGGCGGATGTTGCCCATCACCGTGTCATCGAACAGCAAGACGTCCTGGAACACCACCGCGTAGTCGCGCAGCAGCACCTCGGGGTCCACGCCCGAGACGTCCACGCCGCCTACGCTCACGCTGCCCGCCGTGGCGTCCCAGAAGCGGGCCGCGAGCCTGGCGCACGTGGACTTGCCCGAGCCGGACGGACCCACAAGCGCCGTGACCTGCCCCTCGCGGGCCGTGAAGCTCACGTCGCGAAGCACCTGCTCGCCGGCGCGGCCGTCCTCGCCCGCGCCATAGCCAAAGGCCACGTGATCAAACACCACGTCGTGGCCTGCCGGCGCAAACTCCGCCGCGCCCGTGGCGACCGGCTCCTCCATGATGGAGCGCATGCGCTTGGCAGAGGCCTCGGCCGCGAACAGCTCGCTCACGAGCATGAGCGCCTGGTCGAACGGCGCGTAGATGCGGCTCACCATGAGCAGGTAGGCAAACAACGTCATGAAGTCGATGCGCCCGCTCGCCACCATGCTCGCGCCCGTGACGAGCGTCGTGGCGATGCCCAGGCGAAGCACCACGAACGCGGAGTTCACGAGCAGCCCGTTCGTGAGCTCGCCCTTCGTGGTCTGGGCCTCCTCGGCGTCAATGGTGGCGGCAAGGCCCGCCAGGTAGTGCTCCTGCTGGTTGGTGGCGCGAATCTCGCGCACGCAGTCGAGCGTCTCCTGGATGCGCTCGGTCACGCGCACCTTGGCGGCTCGCACGCCGTCAAACACTGGCGCCATGGGGCCGCGCGTGGCAAAGAGCAGCGCAAACGCCACGGGCACGCTCCAAAACGCCGCAAGCGACAGCTGCCAGCAGAAGAAGAGCGACCCCAAAAACACGATGCCCGTGGAGATCACGGCGCCCCACAGCTCGGCCAGCACGTGGCTGTAGGCGTGCTCCATGGTCTGCACGTCGCCCAGGATGGTCTCGGTGAGGTCGGCCAGGTCGCGGCGGCCAAAGAAGGACAGCGGCAGCTTGCGCAGGCGCTCGGCGATCTCGATGCGCTGGTTGCCGCACTCCTCGTAGTAGATGCAGTACGTGTAGTAGTACTGCTGCCAGTTCGAGACGAACAGCAGCGCGAGAAACGCGAGAAGCCCCAGAGCGAACGGGCCCGCGGCGGGCAGCTCGCCTCCCTGGGCCAGGTGCGCAACGAGCCCGCCCATGGCCCAGAACAGAAACGCCATGCCCGCCATCACGATGACGTTGGTGAGCGCGGTCCAGAAGACGCCGCGGTGCACACCGGCCATGCCCTTGTCGGACAGGAAGTACTTCTCCTTGAACGAGGCGAACATCTAGGCCTCGCCTCCCCTCTGGGCACAGACGCCGGGTGCTGCCATGTGGCTCGTGACCTTCCAGCTTGCGGCCCGCTCGTAGTCGGCCCACATGCGGGCGTACAGGCCGCCGGCGGCAAGCAGCTCGGCGTGCGTGCCCGTCTCGGCCACATGGCCGTGGTCGAGCACGACGATGTTGTCGGCGCCCACGACGGTCGAGAGCCTGTGAGCAATCATGATGACGGTACGGCCAGCCGCCAGGCGTGCGAACGCGCGCTGGATGAGGGCCTCGTTCTCGGGGTCGGCGAAGGCCGTGGCCTCGTCGAGCACCACGATGGGCGCGTCCTTGAGGATGGCACGGGCCAGGGCCACGCGCTGCACCTCGCCGCCGGAGAGGTAGGCGCCGCCGGCGCCGAGCATGGTGTCGATGCCCTGGGGCAGCTTGGCCACGATGTCGTCGCACTGGGCGGCGGACAGAACCGCGAGCACCTGCTCGTCCGTGGCGCTTGGACGCGCGGCACGCACGTTGTCTGCCGGCGTGGCCGAGAACAGCCTGTTCGTCTGGAACACGAAGGCCACCTGGTCCATGAGCTCGCGCGGGTCCATGTCGCGCACGTCCACGCCGCCCACGAGCACCCGGCCCTCGCCAACGTCCCAGAAGCGCGGCACGAGGCTCGCGCACGTGGACTTGCCGCCGCCGGAGGGGCCAACGAGCGCCAGCGTGGAGCCGGCGGGCACCGAGAAGCTCACGTGCTCCACGGCCGGGACCTCGGCGCCCTCGTAGGTGAACGTCACGTCCTCGAAGCGCACGTCGTTGCCGGCAGGGTGCCTGGGGCTCGCCGCCACGGCCAGCGGCTTGGCCTCGAGCACGCCGCGGACGCGACCCATGGAGTCGCCCGCCATCTGCGAGGCCTCGGAGACGAACATGAGCTTGGACATGGCCGTGGGGATCACGGCCGAGAAGATCGCGTAGAACGCGAAGTTCGTGACGAAGCGCGAGAAGTCAGCCTCGCTCGGCGCAAGCAGCAGCGCCACGGGCAGTAGGAACGCCACGAGGCCGTTGAGAGCCGTGAGGTTCACCACCTGTGGCATGCGGCAGAACGTGCCGGCATACTCCTGGGCCATGCACGCGTACTCGGTGATGGAGTCGTGGAAGGCCTTGAATGAGTGGACCGTCTGCTGGAACACCTTCACCACGGGAATGCCACGCACGTACTCGGTGCCCGTCTTGTTCATGCTCATGAGCGCGCCCATATACTGCTTCATGAACTCCATGCCCTTGCCGCTCATCATGGCCATGAGCGAGGCAAGCGACACCACCACGACCACCATGCACGCCGCACCCAGGCGCCAGTCGAACACAAAGAGCAGCACGAGCATGCCGGCCACCATGGCGACGGAGCCCGCGACGTCGGGCAGCATGTGGGCAAGGAGCGTCTCGGTGGAGGCGGCGCAGCCGTCCACGATGCGGCGGAGCTCGCCGGTGGCGTGCGTGTCAAAGTAGCCGAGCGGCAGGCGCATGAGGTGCTCGGTCACCTGCTTGCGCATGTTGGACGCGCAGCGAAACGCCGACAGGTGCGTGCACATGAGCGCAAGGAAGTACACGGCGATGCTCGCCACCGCCAGGCCCACGGCCCACCACCCGTACGCCGCGATGCTCGTGGCCACGCTCCAGTTGGGCGCCACGGCGATGAGGTCGCGCACGGCGAGCCAGATGCACACGTAGGGCCCAAAGCCCAGCAGCTGCGAGACGGCCGAGAGCGCGCAGCCCAGGTACGTGAGGCCGCGGCGGTCGCCGGCGAAGTCGAGGATCTGTGCCACGTCCGAGCGCTTCTTCTCGCCCTTGTTGTGGGACATCCGTTCCCCCTTCTTCTCGAGGTTGATAAGTTAGCCACTGTGAACTTATCATGAGAGCAGAAGGGTTAGCCTTGGCTTACCAGAGCCTTGGACGAACCGGAAAGAGTCCTGGACGAAACGAGCGGCATGGCGTCACCCGGCATCGACATAACGCAGCTCTACGCCCCGCAGTTCGAGCAGTTCGGTCTGACGCTGCGCTCGCGCGGCGCCGTCTTCACCGGCGACGTGGACAACGAGGTGGGCGCCGGGCGCGCCTGGATCATGCCCCTCTCGGACTCGTGCCTGGTCATGGAGCACTTCATCACGCCGCGCCACGACATGCAGCTGTCCGAGTTCACGCCCGTGCCCTACGCCTGCGTGACCGAGGTGAGCGCGTCCACGCTCGCTTGCATGCCCGAGGCCGGCATCCGCCCGGCGAACCTCACGCCGGCGCGCGGTCCCTGGCCGGAGAGCTGCGTGTGCAGCTTCATTCAGGACACGTGCGGCGAGGAGCTCTCCCCTCTCGTGGCGGGGTCCATGTACCACTCGCGCTCCGTGCTGTTTCTGCCCAGCTACTTCGAGGAGCTCGAGCGCAGCTACGCCGGCGAGTTCTCGGGGCTGTTCGAGGCCTTCTCCGCCCAGTGGGACGAGGAGGCGAGGCTTGCCATCTCGGCGGCGCTTCGACGCATCGGCGAGCGACGTGCGAGGCAGACGGCCGCCCGCGTCTACATGCATGGCGTCGTCGAGACGATGGTGGCCGAGCTTGCGCACACGCACGCGGCGGAAGGACAGACGAGCCGCCAGGCCGGCTCGAGACGCGGCGTGCGGCTCGCCGAGCAGGCGACCGCCGTCATCGAGCGGGCGCTCGACGAGGGGCGCGGCATCGGCGTGGAGGAGCTCGCGGAGCGCCTGTACACGAGCCGCTCGCGCCTGTGCGCCACGTTCAAGGCCGAGACGGGCGAGTCCGTGGGCGCCTACGTGCGCAGGCGGCGCATGGAGCGGGCGTGTGACCTGCTCGCTGGCGGCATGCCGGCCGGCGTGGTGGCCGAGCGCCTGGGATACCCCCAGCAGGCGGCGTTTGCCCAGGCGTTCAGGCGCGCCATGAGCGTCTCGCCCAGTGAGTGGTGTGAGCGCTAGCGGTTCTCGCCGTTCTCGGCCTGCTTTTACGCGCGTCCGTTGCCCTCGGCCTGTTTTTACGCGTCCCAGAGCCGAATTACGCGCAAAACACGGCCCACGCGTGATTCGCCGCGTGCCATTGGGGACGGGTTCCGTTGGCGCGTCCTACGCAAGCGCAGCGGCGTCCACGGACTGCATCCAGGCGATGTAGGTGTTGGGGTAGTGGCCGCACAGCACGCGGCCCACGTCCATACGCTGCATGAGCGCCTCAGCCAGCGCCGTGACACCGCCAACGGACAGGAAGTCCTCCTGCGTGGGGACCTTCTCGGCCAGGTCGTTCTCCACGTCCATGACCGTCTCGACATCCGTGGGGTCATACGGGCTCTCCACGCCTACGTTTTCCAGGAAGCGGCGGCGCATCTCGTCGTAGCTCGCCTCGAACGCTGCGCTGCCGTACGCCGGCAGCCGCACGTCACGGCCGTAGCGCGCATAGCCCCATGTGGAAAAGGGCAGGCGCGGCACGAGGTCGGAGGGGTTGAGCACGTTGAAGATGTTGTCGTACGGGGCGTCCGCGACACCCGGGGCGGTCGTGGTGCGCGGCACGGCGAACGCATAGCAGTAGATGGAGGACAGCGGCGCAAGCGCGTGCGGGCCGCTCGCCATCTCGTCGGCGTAGGCGGCGGCGATGTTGGCGGCCGCACCGCCGCGCGAGTGGCCGCAGAACAGGATCGCGAGGTCATCCGTTGAGCCACCCTGCTCGGCATAGGCCGTGACGCCCTGCGAGAGCTGTTCGATGACCTCCTCGGCGGCCACGCGGAAGCCCTCGTGGTCAACCTGCTCGAACGCCGCATCGGCGGCGGCGCCAAAGTTGGCGTCACTGATCCACTCCGAGCCGTAGCTGCCGCGGATGTCCACGAGCATGAGCGTCTTGGTGGCGCCCGTCTCGCTCGAGGTCACGCGCTTGGTGGCGATGGAGTAGGCCGTGACGTCGTTGGTGTTCGTGAGGAAGTTCACGACCTCGTCAACGATCTCGGAGCGGTAACGGTACGACGCCGTGGAGATGTCGGTGAAGCCCAGCTGGGCCAGCGCCTCCTCCATGTAGGCGGGCGCGCCCGTACCGGCCTGGTAGTAGTTGCTCTCGGAGTTGGCGATGGCGGCGAGCACGGAGCAGGTCGTCGCGAGCTCGTGGTTGTACTCAGTGGGGTCGGCGAAGAACCAGTCGTCGTCCCACAGGACTTCGGTGGAGACCTTCTGGTCTGCCGGCGCGGCCATGCTCGTGTAGTCCACCGTGGCCGTGAAGCGCCCCGTGCGGTTGGTGGTGTCGTCGATGTGCTCGAGCGTGGTGGGGGCATCCACGGCGCCCACGCCGCGGCGCTCCATCGTGAGGCGCCACTGCACGACGCTGTAGAGCCCCGCCACCATGGCGAGAACGGCCAGGAACGTGACGAAGGCCGCGACCTTGGGCCCGCGGTGGCGCGCCGTGAGGCCAAAGCGGAGGCCCTCCGCGGCGGGCGTGGGGCCGCCGGTGCTGTCTGCGCTCTTGGCCTGGCTCAAGCGGACCCTCCGGATTTGCTGGCTTGCACGTCCCCCGATGGTAGCGCACCGCCAGATTTCAAGCACACAGTTGACCATGGCTAACTTTATGACTACCCTTGGCATCGTAAGTTAACCGTGGCTGACTATCACGAGGGAGCACGCATGACGCTGGACAGGGACGGGCTCGAACACGCCATCGTCAGGCACTGCTCGCCCACGCTCGTGGGAATCAAGCCCGCGTGCCTGTTCAACGTTCCCGGCGACTTCTCGCCCTCACCGGCCACGGAACTACGGGTCGCAAGGCTCGACGCGCTCGTTGCGCGAGCGAACCGACAGCTTGCGGGCACGAGCGTCCACGTTCGCGTGCTTGCCCGAAGGGACTGCGGCGCGCTCGTGCTCGTGTATCGACCACGGCTTCTCGCGCGCGGGCTCTCCGCACCGCGCGCCGCCGCGACGCTTGGCGCCTGGGGCTACGAGACGTGTGGAGCCGGCTGGCTCGAGGCGGCGCTCGCGCGACTGGGCCGCAGGCTCGAGAGCTGCCAGCGGCATGACCCCGACGAGGGCTTCCCCCACGAGGTGGGGCTCTTCCTCGGCTACCCCTACGACGACGTCATGGCCTTCATCGAGCACGAGGGGCGCGACTACCTGTGCTGCGGCTGCTGGAAGGTCTACTCCAACCGGGAGAGCGCCGAGGCGTGCTTCGCGAGGTACAAGCGCTGCACGAAGGATTGCGAGGCAATGCTTGGCCGCGGGGCCTCGCTCGCGGAGCTGACGGGCATGCGCATTGCGGCGTAGCGGCCACACAAGGAACCACACCCGGCAGGCGGGTTGGCATACGAAAGGACGAACCATGAGCAAGATAGCAGTTGTGTTCTGGAGCGGCACGGGCAACACCGAGACCATGGCGGGCGCCGTCGCCGAGGGAGCCCGCGAGGCCGGCGCCGAGGTCGACGAGGTCCAGGCCGCCGACTTCGGCGCAGATGCCGTCGCCGGCTACGACGCGCTGGCCTTCGGTTGTCCCGCGATGGGCGACGAGTCGCTCGAGGAGGACGAGTTCGAGCCGATGTTCGAGGCCGTTGAGGGCTCGCTCTCCGGCAAGAAGGTCGTCCTGTTCGGCAGCTACGACTGGGGAACCGGCGACTGGATGGACTCCTGGCGCGAGCGCACCGAGGGCGACGGCGCCGAGGTCGTCGACACGGTCATCGCCAACCTCGAGCCCGACGACGACGCGCTTGCCGCCTGCAAGGCCCTCGGCGCCGCCCTGGCGTAACGTTTTCGAGGCCACCCGAGAGTTCAAATCCGCCTTTGTGGCAGAAATGACCCTCGAGAGTGCGATGCGAGCAGTCTAAAGCCACCGAATTACAGATCAAGGGGCCAGAATCCTGTCGATTCTGGCCCCTTGCGCTTATTTTTATCTATTCCGGCCCGCGCCGGGGGCTGTTCACCGCACTCTCGAAGGCAAAAACTGCCATTAGGTTGACACGATCTCGTCGTCTACTGCAAATCATCCTCGTAGGGCATGACCTCGGCCAGGAAGCCCTTCTCGCGCAGGGCCGCCTCGATCTCGTCGAGCTGCTTCTCGCTCTCGGCGGCGATGCGATGGAAGTGATAGCCACTCGTCACGGTGAGCAGCGGAAAGCTCTTGCCGCTGCGAATGTTGTCGAGGTAGCGCTCGACGTCACGACGGTTGCGGATGTCGAGGTCGCCCGTGATCTTGCCGTACACGCGGTGGTTGACCATGACGTTGAGCACGGCGCCGCCCAGGTCGACGATCGTCGTGAGCTCGTCGGCCAGGTCGTCGACGCCATGGCATACCTTCACGAGGCGCGTAGGCACCTGGGACTTGCCGCGCCCGTCGAGCAACACGTAGCCGCGGCTCGTCGCCACGACGTCATGGCCGTCCGCACGCAAAAGTGCGATGTCCTGGACCACGACCTGTCTGCTCACGCCCACGGCCTTGGCGAGCGAGCTGCCCGAGACGGGCCCGCCCGCACCCCTGAGCTCACGGATGATGGCGTCCCTGCGCTCGCTGCCCTTCATCGAGACCCCTCGGCGTCAAGCATCCGCAGGTGCTTGAGAGAAAGGTCGAGGATGGGCGCCGAGTGCGTGAGGGCGCCCGACGAGATGTAGTCCACGCCCAGGTCGGCGAGGCCGCGGATGTTGCCTGCGTCCACGTTGCCCGAGGCCTCCGTCTTGGCACGTCCGTCGATGAGCGCAATGGCCTCGCGCATGGCGTCGTGGTCCATGTTGTCGAGCATGATGATGTCGGCGCCCGCCTCGACGGCCTCGCGCACCATGTCGAGGTTCTCGCACTCGACCTCGACGGTGCAGGTAAACGACGCGTGGGCCCGCGCCATGGCGATGGCCTTGGCCACGCCGCCCGCCGCGTCGATGTGGTTGTCCTTGAGCATGACGGCCGTCGAGAGGTTGTAGCGGTGGTTGCGCCCGCCGCCAATCTCCACGGCGGCCTTCTCGAAGACGCGCAGGCCCGGCGTGGTCTTGCGCGTGTCCACAAGCACGGTGCCCGTACCCTCCAGCGCGGCGGCCATCTCGTGCGTGTAGGTGGCGATGCCGCTCATGCGCTGCAGGAAGTTGAGGGCCACGCGCTCGCCGGAGAGCAGCACGCGGGCGTCGCCGTACACGGTGGCGAGGCGCTGGTCGGCCGTCACGGCGTCGCCGTCGGCCACGGTGGCCTCGACGCGCGTCTCGGGGTCGAGCAGCGCAAACGTCCTCGCGAACACGTCGAGGCCGGCGATGATGCCGTCCGCCTTGGCGATGAGCTGCACCTCCGCCGCGCGGGCCTCGGGGCACACGGAGGCCGTGCTCACGTCCTCGAACGTGATGTCCTCGCGAAGGGCGCCGGTGATGATGTCGTCGGCCACGAGCCTCATGGTGATCGGGTCCATCCTATGCCTCCCCCGCGGCCGCGGCCGCCTCGAACGCAATCGTATCGATGTCAACGGGCGGCTCGCCAAAGGCGATGGCCCCGTCATGGGCGCACGTGCCATCCTGCTCGCACAGCCGGTCGATGGCGAGCGTCCCGTCGCCGACGACGCGATGACGACCGTCGAGCGCGGGAGAGCCCGCCACCTCGACGGGCAACGACCCGCCGCCGGCCATGCGCCTGGCGGCGCGGCGCGCGAACACGAGCGATTCGAGCAGGCTGTTGCTCGCGAGGCGGTTCTTGCCGTGCACGCCGTTGCAGCATGTCTCGCCCGAGGCGTACAGGCTCGGCATGCTCGTGGCCGAGTCGCGGTCCACCCAGACGCCGCCCATGAAGTAGTGCTGCGTGGGCACCACGGGAATGGGCTCGCACAGGATGTCGCGGCCGTCCTCGAGGCAGCGCTCGCGGATGTTGGCAAAGTGGTTCACGATGACCTCGCGCTCGACGGGGGCAAAGCTCAGCCACTCGTGGGGCATGTCGTCCTTGCGCATCTGCTCGCGAATGGCCGCGGCCACGACGTCACGCGGCTGCAGCTCGTCGGTGAAGCGGCGGCAGTCGCGGTTGAGCAGCACGGCGCCCTCCCCGCGGCAGCTCTCAGAGATGAGGAACGTCCGGCCCGGCTGGGGCGAGAACAGCCCCGTGGGGTGGATCTGCACGTAGTCGAGGTGCTCGCACGCGATGCCGTGCTTCGTGGCGATGTAGCAGGCATCGCCCGTGAGCTGCGGGAAGTTGGTGGAGTGGTCGTACATGCCACCGATGCCGCCCGTGGCCCACAGCGTGCTCGCGGCGCGAATCTCGAACGAGTCGGAGGCGCCGAGCTCGTCGGCGGGCGTCGTCGAGGCGTCCTCGGCCAGGCTCGTGGCGCGCACGCCCATGCAGCGCACGGCGCCGTCGACGCGCTCGGTGAGGATGTCAGTCATGGCGACGTGCTCGAGGATGCGCACGTTGGGCAGGCGACGCACGGCAGCCAGGAGCTTCTCCGTGATCTCGCGCCCGGTGATGTCTGCGTGGAAGGCGATGCGCGTGCGGCTGTGCGCGCCCTCGCGCGTGAAGTCGAGCGAGCCGTCCTCGCGACGCTCGAAGTCCACGCCCAGCGCGATGAGGTCGTTGATGACCGAGCGGCTCGAGCGGATCATGATGTCGACGCTCTCGCGGCGGTTCTCGTAGTGGCCGGCGCGCAACGTGTCGGCAAAGAACGCCTCGTAGTCCTCGGCCTCGGGCAGCACGCAGATGCCGCCCTGGGCAAGCATCGAGTCGCACTCGTCGACGTCGCCCTTCGAGAGCATGACGACGTCGGTGTCCGCCGGCAGGTTTAGCGCGGCGTACAGCCCGGCCACGCCGCACCCGACGATGACGACGTCGCAGCTCATGTCCTCGTGCTTGTTCTCGGCCATGCGGCCCATCTCCTCATTGGCACGGCGACGGGGCCCAAGCGGCCCACGCCCCTGCGGTCCCTACTTGGCGGCGTACTCCAGCATGCGGTCGAGCGTGAGCTTGGCGCGCTCCGCGGCCTCTGGGCCCACGCCGATCTTGACCTCGCCCGAGCCGCTCGCCAGGCACGCCACGAGCTTGCGAAGGCTGATCATGTCCATGTTCACGCAGGTGGGGCGCGTGGCCGGGAAGTAGAACCGCTTGCCCGAGCCCGCCGTGCGGCGCTCGAGCTCGTACAGCACGCCGGCAACCGTCACGATGATGAACTCAGAGGCGTCGCTCTCCTCGGCATACTTGATGATGCCGGCGGTGGAGCCTATGTAGTCGGCCTCGGCGAGCACCTCGGCCTTGCACTCGGGGTGCGCGAGGACAAGCGCGTCGGGGTGCGCAAGCGTCGCGGCCTCCACCTGGTCGGCCGTGATGACGTGGTGGCGGGGGCAGTAGCCGTTGTTGAGGATGACGTGCTTGCCCGGGACCTGCTCGGCCACGTAGCGACCAAGGTTCTGGTCGGGGATGAACAGCACGTGGTGCTGCGGCAGCTCGGAGACGATCTTCACGGCGTTGGAGCTCGTGACGCACACGTCGCTCCAGCTCTTGATCTCAACCGTTGAGTTCACGTAGCACACGACGGCCAGGTCGTCGCCGTACTGCTCGCGCGCGGCGTCGACCGTCTCGAGCTTGACCATGTGGGCCATGGGGCAGTCTGCGGCAGGCTCCGGCAGCAGCACGTGCTTGTTTGGGTTAAGGAGCTTTGCGCTCTCGCCCATGAACTCGACGCCGCACAGGACGATGGTCTGCTGCGGCAGCGACTTTGCGAGCTTGGCAAGGTAGAAGGAGTCGCCCACGTAGTCCGCGACCGCCTGGACCTCGGGGGCCACGTAATAATGCGCGAGAATCACGGCGTCTCGCTGCTCCTTGAGACGCTCGATGGCGCCGGAGAGCTCGGCGGGAATGAGTGCGGCGCGCTCGGCAGCTGTTGTACACGAGCCCACGCCGTCGGCCACAAGCTGGGCCAGGTCCTCGGCGTTTGCGCCGCTAGATGCATTGATGCTGGCCAATCTGGCCCCTCTCGTTGGGCGCAGGCGCTGCTTGCCCGCGCAAATGCTGGGGGACAGTATGGCACGTGTCATGTCAGATGACAAGACACCTGTAAAGACAGAGTGACAAAGGTGCCGGGGTCGTTTGTCACCGGCTACAGCGTGATGCCGTCGGCCCAGTCACCGTTCTTCTTGGCGGCGCGGTTGCGCAGGTTTTGGATCGTAGCCTCCATGCCATGCGGCGCGTAGCCGTCAAAGCTCGCAAGGTCTTGCGGGATATAGGCCGCAAGGCTCACCTCGGCCGTCTGCATGGGATTTACGGGCGCAGGGCCGGGCGTGGCCACATAGGCGCACACGCGAGCGCCACGCCCGCCGAGCTTGACCTCGTACTCGCTCGTAGGCTCGTCCGGACGCTCGGCGCGCGCGTCTCGGCTGCTCCAGCCAAGCTCGTAGCCCGCAATGGGCACCTGCGTGAGCGCAAAGTCGAACAGCGGCTGGCTGTCCGTGCGCAGACGCACGGTGCCGTCCGTCGCCAGCACGTCTCGGTAGTCCATGAGCCGCTCAAAGTTCACGAGGCGCTTGTGCGAGTCCTTCTTGCGCGGGAACGGCGTGGGAAAGTTGAGGTAAATGCACGCGAGCTCGCCAGGAGCGAACATCTCCTTGATGCGCATAGCCGTTCCTGGCACGAACAAAACGTTGGAAAGGCCGCTCTCGCAGCCCGCCTGAGCCGCGTAGGCAATGCAAATGGGCTCTGCGTCCATGCCGATGAAAAGCACGTCCGGCTCGCGGCGTGCCATCTCAACGGTAAACGACCCTCGCCCGCAGCCCAGGTCGAGGCGAACCTCGCGAAAGGCCGGCGAGCCCACCGAAGCGCATGCCCAGGCCCACATGCCGCACCACGCGTAGGGGTTGGGCTCGATGGCGCCCGCATAGCGCTCGAGGCGCTCCTCGAGCACGAAGTTCTTGGGCAGGCGAATGTGCAGACCGTGCGGCATGGGGCTTCCCGTCATCGATGTTCCAGCCCTCAGACCATACCAGCCCAGGCCGAGAATGGCGGCACGCCAGACGCACGGCCACGAAAACGGGACAACGCAGCCAGGCTCCGTTGTCCCACAAAAAAGGACGCGCCCGCAGGCTCCCCCCTGAGCCTACGGGCGCGTTGCCTTATGGGTTGGGGACGCCGCCTCCTTGGCGGTGCGGCGTCCCCGGGAAAACGCTAGCGAGTCACGCTCACGACCGAGCAGGAACTACTCGTTGTCGCCGGCGGTCATCTGGGTAGCGGAGAGCTCGCCCTCGGAAGCGGCGGCGGCGTCGGGCCACACCCAGCTGGTGAAGGCGGGGTGGTCGTAGCCCTCGTCCACGGCGAACTGGAAGGCCTCCTCGCGGAAGTTCTCCCACTCCTCGATCTTGGCGGCAAACTTCTCGGCGTCGACCATGCGAAGGGCGTCAGCAGCAAGGGCCCAGCGGTCCATGTTGTTGAGACGGAGCATGTCGAACGGCGTGGTCGTGGAGCCCTTCTCCTCGTAGCCGTGGACGTTCCAGGCGTCGTGGCCCGGACGATCCCAGACGAGGCGACGGATGGTGCCGGCGTAGGCGTGGAAGGCGAAGAGGACGGGCTTCTCGCCGTTGCCGAAGAGCTCGGCGAACTCCTCGTCGGAGATGGCCTGGTCGTTCTCGGAGGCGTTCTGGATCTTCAGCAGGTCAACGACGTTGACGAACTTGGCCTTGACGCCCTCGCCCTTGAGCATGTCGAGGGCAGCGAGGGCCTCGAGCGCAGGCACGTCACCGCAGGTGCCGAGCACGATGTCGGCATCCTCGAGGGACTCGGCGGAGCTGGCCCACTTCCACTCGGCCACACCCTTCTCGAGCTCGGCCTTGGCCTCGTCGACCGTCAGGAAGGTCGGAGCAGGCTGCTTGCCGCAGAAGATGGCGTTCACGCAGTTCGTGGACTGGTAGCAGCGCTCGGCCACGGCGAGGGCCATGTTGGCGTCGCAGGGGTAGTAGGCGTTGACGACGTGCGTGTCGTTGGCCTTGTTGAGCAGCAGGTCCACGAAGCCCGGGTCCTGGTGGGAGAAGCCGTTGTGGTCCTGACGCCAGACGTGGCTGGAGAGCAGGATGTTGAGGCCGGCGATGGGCTTGCGCCAGGGGATCTCACGGACGGTGGCCTCGAGCCACTTGCAGTGCTGGTTCACCATGGAGTCGACGACGTGGATGAAGGACTCGTAGGAGCTCCACACGCCGTGACGGCCGGTGAGCACGTAGGCCTCGAGGAAGCCCTCGCACTGGTGCTCGGAGAGCTGCTCGACGACCTTGCCCTGCGGGGCGAGGAGCTCGTCGTTGTCAGCGTCGGCGTAGAAGCCGCCCTCCCACTGCTTCTGGGTGTACTTGTAGGCGTCCTGGAGACGGTTGGAAGCGGTCTCGTCCGGGCCAAAGATGCGGAAGTTCTCCATGTTGTTGGCGAGGACGTCGGCGGTGTAGGCACCGAAGACGCGGGCGGCCTCGGTGGCGCCCCAGCCGTGGCCCTTCTCGGCAACCGGCACCTCGTGGGCGTGGATGTCGGGCAGGACGAGGTCCTCACGCACGAGGCCACCGTTGGCGTTGGGGTTGGCGCCGATGCGCAGGTCGCCCTGCGGCATGAAGGCGGTCACCTCGGGACGGATGGCGCCCTTCTCGTCGAAGAGCTCCTCGGGGTTGTAGGACTTGAGCCAGCCGCGAAGCACGCGGAAGTGCTCGTGGGTGTCCTTGGCGGAAGCCAGCGGCACCTGGTGGGCACGCCAGGAGCCCTCGGTCTTCTTGCCGTCGATGTGCTTGGGGCACGTCCAGCCCTTGGGGGTGCGGAAGACGATCATCGGGTAGACGGGGCGGGTCTCGTCGCCAGCCTCAGCAGCGGCCTTGATGTCGCAGATGTCGTCGAAGACCTCCTCGAGCAGCGCGGCGAAGCGAGCGTGGATGGAGGCGTGGGACTCGTTGTCGAAGCCGGCAACGAAGAAGTGCGGGTCATAGCCCATACCCTCGAAGAACTCGGTGAGCTCGTCGTCGGAGATGCGGGAGAGGATCGTGGGGTTGGCGATCTTGTAGCCGTTGAGGTGCAGGATCGGCAGCACGATGCCGTCGGTCTTGGGGTTCACGAGCTTGTTGGACTGCCAGGACGTGGCGAGCGGGCCCGTCTCGGACTCACCGTCGCCCACGACGGCGACAGCGAGCAGGCTGGGGTTATCCATGACGGCGCCGTAGGCGTGGGACAGCGTGTAGCCGAGCTCGCCGCCCTCGTGGATGGAGCCGGGGGTCTCGGGGGCGTAGTGGGAGGGGATGCCACCGGGGTAGGAGAACTGGCGGAAGAACTTCTGGAGGCCAGCCTCGTCGTTGGTGATGTCCGGGCGGATGTCATAGTAGGTGCCGTCGAGCAGGGACTGCGCGGTGCCGGCGGGGCCACCGTGACCGGGGCCCATCAGGAACACGGCGTTCTGCTGGTGGTCGGCGATGAGGCGGTTCACGTGGCCGAACAGGAAGTTCACGCCCGGCGTGGTGCCCCAGTGGCCAACGAGACGGTGCTTGACGTCGGGACGGCCGAAGTCGCGGGTCTCGCCGGTCTTCTCATCGGTCCAGTCGGAGCGCATGAGGGGGTTGGAGCGCAGGTAGATCTGGCCGACGGACAGGTAGTTCGCCGCGCGCCAGTACTTCTCGACGCCCTCGAGCTCCTGCTCGGAGACAGGGCCGTCAAGCTTCTGCCAGGGGGTGCCGATGACGGGATGTGCCATGTGCCTCTCCTCTTCCTGCGCGGCATCTCAGCCGCGCGTCGTTATGCCCTTGCGGGCATCCAGCGCGAGCCTTCTCTTGGGGGTTTGGCTCGCACCCTTTTTGACTGACCGGGACGGAGTATAGAGAGGTAAATCGTTTTACCCACACGTGAACGCAATTTGCTTACAATTTGCCTAAGCGTTTAACTCCGCGAACGGTAGCTATTAAGCCACGAACGGTAGCGCTTCGTAACGAAACGTAACCGAAACAAGGGGATGAAACTTACCCGCGGATTACCTTCGTGGCAGGTTCGACGGCACGGCGCATCGAGGGCTAGTCCAAGCGCCTCACGCTGTCCTTGAGCACGAGCTTTGGGTCGAGCACGACCTCGTCCGGCCCACCAAGCTCGCCGGCCTCGGACTCGGCGATGCGACGGAACAGCAGGTCGAGGGCCGCTTGGGAGAGCTCGGGCACGTTCTGCTCGATCGAGGTGAGCGCCGGCTCGAACAGCACGTCCGCCGCCGAGTTGTCGTAGCTCACCACCGAGTAGTCACGCGGGACCCTCAGGTCATGGGCATAGAGGCGCTTGAGCAGGCCGAGGGCGATGTTGTCCGAGCTCGCGAAGACCGCCGTGGCGTCCGTCTCGATAAGGCGCGCCGCCGCCTCGTAGGCGCTCGCGATGTAGTAGTCGCTCCCCAGCACGTAGTCCGCGCGCACGGCTATGCCCTGCTCGCCCAGCGCACGGGCATAGCCGTCGAGGCGCTCGCGGCCCGTGTTCGAGCGCGGGTTCACGATGCAGGCGATGCGCTCGTGGCCCCGCTCGATGAGGTGGCGCGTGGCGAGGTAGCCGCCTAGCTCGTTGTTGAAGCGCACCTTGTCGCAGGGCAACCCCTCGATGAAGCGGTCGACCATGACGAAGGGAGTGGGGAGCTGCGAGAGGTCCGAGACGAGCCGCTCGTCTGTGGCAAACTCGTCCGAGACGACGATGAGCAGCCCGTCGACACCGCGGTTCACGAGCAGGCGCACGAGCTTCGAGTCATTCTCAGGACTGTCGTCTGAGTTCGTGATGATGAGGGCATAGCCGCGCTCGCGGCACTTTAGCTCGATGTTCTTGGCAAGCGAGGCAAAGAAGCGGCTCTCGATGTTGGGGATGATGAGGCCGATCGTGTCCGTGTGCTGCATGACGAGGCTTCGCGCGATCTGGTTGGGGACATAGCCCTTGCGCCTGGCCACCTCGAGGATCTTGCGGCGGCTTGTCTCGGAGACCTTGCACGGCCGGTTGTTGAGCACGAGCGACACGGAGGTGACGGAGAGCCCCACCTCGCGCGCGATGTCCTTGAGCGTGACCTTCGCCACGGCGTCCTCCCCCTCTCGTCCCATTTGACGGGCATCATCGTAACCCGAGGGACAGATCGAGAAGCGCGGCGGGCGGCACGCCCGGGACG
>UMHQ01020281.1_pt1 | contig 17272 bp, 17 predicted proteins | sample 1965531 | NCBI WGS metagenome assembly UMHQ01 (sample SAMEA4836098, study PRJEB28245) | human gut metagenome | biome: gut microbiome; material: fecal sample | place: Denmark | collected 2008
GCTTTTTTTACCTCGGCGGCTCCACCATTCGCGTGAGCGCTACCAGTCGGTGGTCGGGACGTTCCTCGCCCGACTTGTGGGAGGGGGCTGGTGCTTGTCTGTGGGTTTGTACGTGTGCGCCGATACGCTGGGAGGTGGATTGTGGCCCCTACTGCCCGTTCGACCCCATTTCTTTGCTCTTGCGCAAAGAAACGGGGTCGAACGGCAGGACAGTCCAACGACCACCGCCCAACGTATCGGCGCACACGTACAAGCGTAAAAAAGAAGGGGGAAACCCCTTGATAGGGTTTCCCCCTTAGACCCCCTTCCTGATCTTATGAGAGCATAAAGAGAATTCCGCGCTCTGCGGAGCGCGGGCAGGGGCGCCGCCCCTGCACCCTGCCGCCTTTGAAAAGGCGGGCGAAACTTTCATTCGCGCTTCGCGCAGCGGAGGGCAAAAACACCCCAGCGCTGAGGCGCCGGGGTGTTTTTTAACCGAAGATGTTCTTGAAGAAGTCAACTATCGAATTCCAGACGTTCTTGACACCGGTGAGGAAGTTCGACACGGTCTCCTTCGCCTGGCCGAGCTTGGCTATCGTATTCTGCACCGACTCAACCTTCGCCTTCAGCTCGTCCGGATTGAGCTTCTCCAGCGAGCGGCAGAGGCTGATCAGCTGGTTTATCTGCGTGTCCGTCAGCGTCACGCCGAGGTCGGAGGCTATCGACACTATCTCCGCGCGCAGCTGCTCGTCCGTCATGTTCCGCGTCTCGCCGAGGAGGAGCTTCAGCTCGTTGACGATCTCCACCGAGTCGTAGCTGCCTATCTTGTCCGCCAGCTCCGCCGTCAGCGTCAGCTCCTGAGTGCTCACCAGCTTCGCCGTCTCGTCCAGTTTCTCGCCGGTGATGTCCTCATACGCCATGTACACGCCCGTCAGCGCCGCCGTGCCCGACACCTCAAAGGGCGCCGCAACGATTATCTTCGCGTCCGTTATGCCCGCCGTCGCCAGCGCGCTCACGTACATCTGCGACGTGCACCAGTTGATGTTCGAGGTCGTCACGTCCAGGCCCTCGCCCTCGTCCAGCACCTCGATGTACACGCAGGAGATGGAGTTCGTGCCGATGACCGAGTCGTCCACGTAGCCGGAGAGATACTTGCGCTCGTCCGCGTTCGTCACGCGCAGCTCCGTCACGTCGCCGCGGCTTATGCCGAAATTCTTGTAAACGTCCGCGATCTGCTCGTCCGTCAGGTTCGCGCCGATTACCGCGCGGGCCTCCCCCGCGTCCACCGCGAGCGCCGGCACCGCGCCCGCCAGCAGGCAGACCGCGAGCAGCGCCGATATGAGCTTTTTCATTTTCATGCCAGACCTCCATGTGCCAAAGGGTTCGCATTTGAGACGCCGCGAGGGGCACAAATGTTCCTCACAGCGGCTGTTTGGAAATTCTTGCCCAGCGCCGGGGATATTTCGCGGGCGTGGGCGCTGTCTTTTTTATTATAACCGCGGCACGCACGACGTCCGTGCCGGGGATGGTGTACGTCCTGATCTCGGGCGCAGCGCCGCCCAGGGTCTCTATCGCCTTGGCCGCCTCCGCGACCTCCTCCGCGCAGTCGGCCGCCTTCATTGAGACAAAGCTCCCTCCCACGCGCACAAAGGGCAGGCAGAGTTCGCAGAGCACGTTCAGCCGCGCCACAGCCCGGCTCACCGCGATGTCGAAGCCCTCGCGGTACTCCGCCGGGGCCTCCTCCGCGCGCGTCGCCTCGCAGTGCGTGTTCTCAAGGCCCAGCAGCGCCGCCGTCTCCGCGATGAAGTCTATGCGCTTTTGCTGGCTGTCCAGCAGTGTGAAGTTCGCGTCCGGGCGCAGTATCGCCAGCGGCAGGCCCGGAAAGCCCGCGCCCGTGCCCACGTCCACCACGCGCGCGCCGGAGAAATCGGCGCAGTTCAAGAGCGCCGCACTGTCCAGGAAGTGCAGCCGGGCCACGGGGCCCTCGCCCTCTATGGCCGTGAGGTTCATGACGGAGCCGACCTCCGTCAGCCGCTCATAGTATGTGCGAAAACGCGCAAAAGCCGCCTCGGGTGCGGAGATGCCCAGTTCTTCAAGGCCGGAGCGCAGGATATTTTCCATCAAAATCACCTCAAAAACAATACCGGACGCACGATGTGCGCCCGGTATTATATCACGCCGCGCGGTAAATTACAATCACGCGTAGAAGTCGTGGTCGCCTATGCTGGTGACAAAGGTCCGCGTCTGCCGGAACCAGCTGGACACGCCTATGTCCGGGTTCACGAAGTAGAGCGCGCCGCCGACTATGTCGTAGCCCTCGAGGCAGATCTTCGCCGCGATGACGCACTCCTCGCTCGGCTCCGAGTAGATGCTGCCCGTCTCCACGGGCGAGAACTGCACGCCGTAGCGCGAGTCGAAGATGACCTCCTTGACCGTGTTCGGGAAGGCCGCGGAGGCCACGCGGTTCATGACCACGTCGCCCACGCCGAGCATGCCTGTCAGCGTCTGGTTGCCGCTCTCCGCATAGATGATGCGGGAGAGCCAGTAGACGTCCTCCTCTGAATAGAAGTTGTCCCCGGACTCTATGAGCTTCTTTTGCGTCGTGTCGATGTTCACACTGGCGGTTGCGCTGTCCCAGTCGGCGGTGAAGCCGAAGATGCGGCAGAGCTCGCTCACGGGCCAAAGCTCCTTGCCGTCGATGACCAGCAATCCGCCCTCGAGGTAGAGGTAGCGGCCGTTGACCTCGACGTACTCCCCGCCCTCGGCGAGGTGGAGCTGTATGCCGTCAAGCGCGCTCTCCGAGTACGCGAGGCCGGTGACGTCGGCGAACTCGGCCAGGGTCATGCGCACCTTGCCGTCTATGATGCGGCAGTCGGTGCTGTACGCGCCGTTTATGTAGAGGGCGGTAAGTGTGCCGCCGTAGGCTTCCACAGCCGGCTCAGCCGGTTCCGCGGATGGCTCGGCCGATTCCGGGGCGTCGTCCGCCTCAAAGAGCGGCAGGTCCCATACGGGCGGCGAATACACCGCATCGGCTTGTCCGCCGGTCCAGAAGGAACCGCTCGCCGTCAGGCACAGCACAGCCAGCGCGATAAGTACTATGATATTGTTTTTTGTTCTCTTGGCCATTTTGCACCTCAGTTTATTCTCCCTTGTGCCCGCCTGAACGGGCACGCGGACATCAAAAACCGATTCCTGCAATAATTATAGTCAAAAATGCAGGGCAAATTCAATCGGCATTTTGCATAAACTGAGTTTCGCAAATTTAATTATAGTAAACAAGCCACCACAGTATATGGCTTATTTGGACGATTTTCGCTATTTTGTTCTACATATTGTGTTGTGCTTCTTGCCGAACTTTTTCCTTTCGACGGAAAACGACTTAAATTTTTTTGCAATTTCGCAAGTTTGGGTGACAATAACCTCGAATTTTGTTACCTTTGTAATTATTTCGAGATATTATGTAAATCAATTTGCAGCTTTTTCGAGGCACTCGCGCAGCGCTTTCGAGAGCTGATCGGGGCAGGATGTGGGCTTCATGCCGCAGCGGATGCCCTCCATGCGGGAGATGGCCTCGCGGGCGTCCATCCCCACCACGAGCCTGGAAATGCCCTGCAAATTGCCGCTGCATCCCCCTTTTACCTCAACTTTCCGGATTATTCCGTTCTCGACCTCCACCCGCATTTCGCTCGAGCAGACCCCGCGGGGCTTGAAAACATGGACCATTTTTGTGCCTTCCCTTCCGTCAGGATTCGACGTATTATGTCTATCTTTGCGCGACGCGCCGGAATAATATACCACAAACTTTGTTTCCTTGCAAGGCCGGGCGGCGGCGCGGTATCTTTGGGACGGGCGGGGCATAACATATGCCTGAAGGGGGTGACGGCATGGGCTGGGCAAAAAAGCTGGCGGCGGCGGGCGTGCTGCTGCTGGGCGCGCGGGCACTGCTCTCCGGCGGCGCGGGCGAGGCCCTGGCTGCAAAGCTGGGCGAGGCCCTCAGCGGCCAGATAGTCTCCGCGAGCATAGACCTCGAGCTCGGCCCCCGCGAGACGGAGGCCCCCGCGAGCCCCGACGCCTCCGACCCGGTCTACCCCTCCATCGTCCTCGACAGCCTCTCGCCCTCGCCCGAGCCAGAGGAAACGCCTGAGCCGGTCATCGAGGGTGCGGAGGACGGCAACATCGTGGAGACGACGATATACAGCGGCCTCTCCATAAAAAACTCCACCAGCTACGACATCGACGTCGGCGAGCTGGTAAAGCTCGGCCCCACGCAGGTCCTGCCCGCCGAGGGCCCGCAGATACTCATCGTCCACACCCACGGCAGCGAGGCCTACACCCCGGACAGGTACAACCAGTACGAGGAGTCCGACAGCTACCGGACCGAGGACCTCAATTATAATGTAGTGCGCGTCGGCGACGAGCTGGCCGCGGCCCTCGAGGCGCAGGGGCTCTCCGTGCTGCACGACCGCGAGATATACGACTACCCCAGCTACACCGGCTCCTATTCCCGCTCCGGCGCGGCGGTGGAGGAATATCTCGCGCAGTACCCGGATATCGCGGTGGTCATCGACCTCCACCGCGACGCCCTCGGCGACGGGGACGTGACGTACAAGACCATGGCCGAGCTGGACGGGCAAACCTCGTCGCAGCTCATGATGCTCGTCGGCACCGGCGAGGGCGGCCTCTCCCACCCGAACTGGGAGCAGAACCTCCGCCTCGCCCTCTATCTCCAGCAGGCGGTGAACGCCAAGTACCCCACCCTCGCGCGGCCCATCTCCGTGACGCAGGAGCGCTATAACCAGCAGCTCACCACCGGCTCGATGATCCTCGAGGTAGGCTCGAGCGGGAATACCATGCAGGAGGCGCTGACCGCCGTCCGGCTCTACGCCGACGCCGTCGGCCCCGCGCTTTTGAAACTTGTGGCGGAAAATTGAATATTTGCCTCCCGGTGCGTCAAGAATCCTGTTAGAACGTACCGGGAGGTGTTTTTTATAATGAAGGTATCCGATATAATGTCAGGGCGGGTCGTGACCATAAGCCAGAAGGAGCCGGTCATCGCCGCGGCGCGGCTTTTGAAGCGCATGAACCTCGGCGCCCTGCCCGTCACCGACGACAGCGGCCGCCTGCGCGGCATACTCACTGACCGCGACATCGTGCTCCGCTGCGTCGCCGCCGGGGCCGACCCCAAGACGCTGGAGATTCGCGAGATAATGAGCCGCGGCGTGGTCACGGCCTCGCCCGGCGCCGACGTGGCCGAGGCCGCGCGCCTCATGCGCGGCGACCAGGTCCGCCGGCTGCCCGTAGTCGACCACGGCAAGCTCGTCGGCATGGTCTCCCTCGCCGACATGGCCCGCCGCTGCGACATGGAGGCCGCCGCCGCGCTCGCCGACATCTCCTCCAACCTCCGCCGCGCCCAGGTCCCAAAAAAATCTGAGGAAAATTCAAAATAGGTCTTTACAAATCGCGAGGGCTGTGGTATTATCACATCGTAATAAGAATTATTATCGTTTTGGAGGTAACAATGGAGGCGCGCAAGTACAGCAAAAAGCGAGAAGCTATACTTGAAGCCCTGCGCAACACGACGGAGCACCCGAGCGCCGAGATGCTCTACGCGAGGCTGAAGCCGGAGTTTCCGGACCTGAGCCTCGGCACGGTGTATCGGAATCTGGCGATGTTCATACGCGACGGGGACGCGGTCAGCGTCGGCACCGTTGCGGGCCAGGAGCGTTACGACGCGGACACCCATCCGCACGCGCACTTCATCTGCTCCGAATGCGGCCGGGTGCTGGACGTCTGCTGCCCCTGCCTCAGTGCGCTGGACAAGGAGGTCGAGCGCGAGACGGGCGGCGCGGTCTCGGGACACTCTCTGAGCTTCTCGGGCACCTGCCAAGGCTGCCTTAACGGGCAAAAAACGGCCGTCTAAGCCGTTTTTTACATAAACTATTCTCAAATAAACTATAAATTACGGGAGGAAAAACATCATGGCAAAGTGGATCTGCAGCGTTTGTGGTTACGTTTACGAGGGCGACACTCCTCCGGAGAAGTGCCCGCAGTGCAAGGCTCCGGCCGACAAGTTCAAGAAGGTTGAAGAGGGCGAGATGTCCTGGGCTGCCGAGCACGTTGTCGGCGTTGCCAAGGGCGCTCCCGAAGAGATAATCTCCGGTCTCCGCATGAATTTCGAGGGCGAGTGCTCCGAGGTCGGCATGTATCTGGCCATGGCCCGTGTCGCTCACCGCGAGGGCTACCCCGAGATCGGCCTGTACTGGGAGAAGGCCGCCTACGAAGAGGCCGAGCACGCCGCGAAGTTCGCCGAGCTGCTGGGCGAGGTCGTGACCGACTCCACCAAGAAGAACCTCGAGATGCGCGTTGAGGCCGAGAACGGCGCCACCGCCGGCAAGTTCGAGCTGGCCAAGCTGGCCAAGCAGCTGAATCTCGACGCCATCCACGACACCGTTCACGAGATGGCTCGCGACGAGGCCCGTCACGGCAAGGCTTTCAAGGGCCTGCTGGAGCGTTACTTCGGCTGAGTTTGCACAATAAATAAGTTTAAAGGAGCGTTGACTATGGATAAGTATGTCTGCCCCTGCGGCTATGTTTATGACCCCGCCGTTGGCGATCCCGATAACGGCGTCGCCCCCGGCACTGCCTGGGAAGATGTCCCCGCCGATTGGGTCTGCCCCGTCTGCGGCCTGAGCAAGGACATGTTCGAGAAAGAGTAAACCACATATGCGAGAGCCGATGGGTTTTTCCCATCGGCTCTTTTTTGTGTTCGGGTAAAGATAAAAGGGGGAACCCCCGGCGAGGGTTCCCCCTTAAACCCCCTCCTGCGCTTCAATAAGCATAAGGGGGTTCCGCCCGCTGCGGCGGGCGGCCAGGGACTCTGTCCCTGGACCCTGCCACCTTTGAAAAGGTGGACGAAACTTTCAAACGCGCTTCGCGCAGCGCGTTAGAGCAGGCAATAGTGGGAGCTGCGGAGCCAGTGTTGATTGCCGAAGACCATAAAGCTGTCGCTCAGGTCGGAGAAGGGGTATTGCGGGGTGCTTTGGTGGTAATACACCACGGTTCCGAACACTGTGCCGCTGCCCTCGAGCTCGGCGCCGGCGTCATAGGTATAGGCCAGCCAGCCGTGCACGTCCTCCGCGCCGAAGGGCATCGAGAACTCCACATAGGGCTCGTACTGCGTGTGGCCCAGCTTCTCCAGCGAGTGCTCGTTCCAAAACAGGCCGAATTCGCCGAGCTCCTCCGCCTTCAGACCGCCGCCGAGGCTCACCTCCAGCGGAGCGGCCAGCTCCTCGCCGTCCTTCGTATACAGCAGGCAGGCCGCGAAATCACTCACGGCTTCGTTCCCATCCGGCTCCGCGCGCAGAGCCTCCTGCAAGTTGAACCGCGGCGGCTCCAGCCAGCGGAAGGCCGTGTAGAACCGCGTCCGCCCGTCCGCGAGGTACACGGCCCAGACCCCGAGCTCCAGCCGCTCCGCGTCCGGCGTCTCAAGCGCTTTTTCCTCTACTACCACGCCCTGCACCTCTGACGCGCCATCACAGAGCTCGAGCTCCGCCTCTGTCAGCGACCCGGCCAGCCACTCCGGCATGCCCAGCTCCACCAGCTCGGCGCGCGCCTGCGTAGTTTCGGCCGTCTCGAAAGGCTCCGCCTCGGCGCTCTTCAACCTCGGCCCGAGCAGCAGCGCGGGCACGAGCAGCACGGCGATGGCCAGCGCATAGAGCGCGAACACGGCCCGGGCACTGAGCCGCACCGGCGCGGGCGCTATCCGATAGCCCCGCCCCGCCAGCGCCCGGCCCTGACGTCGCAGCAGCACGAGCAGCGCAATGTACAGCGCGGCGGCGACGAGCACGCGCAGCAAGGCGTCCTCATTGTCCCGGGCGGGGACAAGTGTCTCGAGCAGCGCTATGAGCACGACCCCGGTGTAGGCGGCAGCGGCCCAGAATGAGAGGTCTTGCCGCCTTTCGCCCGACGTCGCTGAGAAGGCCGTGCGGATGCCGGAGCGCAGCCCGAACAGGAGCGTGAATTTCAGCACTATGTTTGCCGCAAATGTGAAGTAACCCAGCGCGCCGAAATATTCCGGGCGGACCGCATTAGCGGCGGTGCCGAGCGCATCCATCACAAGCAGGATCGCGGACGCCGCATACGCTGTTGCGAAGCCGCGCGCGCTGCGTCTCAGGCTGCGGAAGCCGAGGAACACGAGCACGGAGCCGATGCAGGGCAGAATGAATTGGAGATAGAACAGCTCCAGCCGGAAGGTCACGAGGGCGAGGCCCCAGATGATGTACTTCATGGCGCGGCTCCAGGGCTCGGCCTGTTCCTCCGGCGGGGGCGGGAGTTCGCCCGCGGTCTCGGCGAGCAGGAGGTCATATTCGCGCTCGTTCACGCCTCGTCACCTCCCAGCATTGCGCGCAGGCGCTTTTTTATGCGGTAGAGCCGCCCCTCGACGGCGCGCTCGGTCATCCCCAGCTCCGCCGCGAGCTGGGCGGTGGACTGGAGGTAGTAATATTTCCGGTAAAACAGCTGCCGGTCGGCCTCGCTGAGCCTCCCCAGCGCGGCGCGGAGCCTCTCGGCGCGCTCACGGCGGAGCAGCTCCTCCTCGGGCCCGGGCGCGGAGTCGGCCAGCTCCTCACCGAGGGTCCCGGCAGCGAGGTCGCCCTTGCGGCGGTGCTCACGCAGGCAGTCGAGGGCCGTGCTGCGGCAGAGCACCGAGAGCCAGGTAGAGACCGCGCCGCGCGCCGGGTCGTAGGCGGGAAAGCGCTCCACGGCCCGGAGCCAGACCCGTGAGAGGCAGTCCTCAACCGCCTCGTCCTCGCGCAGTATGCCCCGCGCGATGTATTCGAGCATGTCGGAGTATCGCTCCAGCAGCTCCTCAAGCTTCGCTTCCGCGGCCCTCACCCCCTCTCTGACTTTATATACGCGCCTGAATGTGAAATCCCACGCATATGATACCGCATTTTTTGCACCCATAGTGTAAAACTTCGCTGCGCGCACCGCGCGCGTCTGAAAGTTTCGCCCGCCTTTTCAAAGGCGGCGGGGTGCAGGGGCGGAGCCCTTGCCCGCGCTCCGCAGAGCGCGGAACTCTCCTTTTGCTCTCATAAGCGCAGGAGGGGGTCTAAGGGGGAACCCTCGCCGGGGGTTCCCCCTTTTCTTTTGGGCTTGTGCGTGTGAGCCGATACTTTGGGAGGTTTTCGTTAGCCTGTCCTGCGATTCGACCCCATTTCTTTGGTGCTTGCCCAAAGAAACGGTGTCGAGCCGCCAAAGAAAGGCGCTTTTTTACCCCGGCGGCTCCACCATCCGTGTGAGCGCTACTGCCTCGGTGGACGGGACGTTCCTTGCCCGACTTTAGCAGGGGGCTGGTGGGTGTCTGAGCGCTTGCCTTCGCCGGGGGCGAACGGGAGCTGTTATGGCCGCTTTGCGCGGTCGGTCGAGCTGGCGGGTGTCACTGTCGTTATCAGGTTCCGCCTACCACCCAAGCGCGTTTCTTTGGGGCTCCACCCCGTTTCTTTGCGCAAGAGCAAAGAAATGGGGTGGAACGGGCAGGGCCAGTGCGGTCTACCGCTTCGCCCAACTTGGGGAGGGGGCGGGTGGGTGTTGGGGGAACGGCGCACATGTTGAAGGTACAAAGCAAGACCCCCCGCCTATTCGGGCGGGGGGCGGTCTTATTTGGCTTTGGCTTTGATGGCCTCGATGAGCAGAGGGCCGGCGGCTTCTATCACGCGGCGGCGCAGGGTGTCGGGCGTATCGCCCTCGAGCACCTCCACGGGGGCCTGGAGCAATATCTCGCCCACCTCGCCGCTCTCGTCCGGGGCATAGATGGTGGCACCCGTCCAGCGGACGCCGCGGTCTATGGCGGCTCGGCAGAGGTCGGGGGCGCGCAGAGTGTCGAAGGCGGGGCTCAGCGCGCAGCGCACGCCCACGGCGCGGCCGCGATAGGCCCGAGCCAGGCCCTCCGAGAGCTTCGGCGCAAAGCCCGCGAGGATGATGAAGTCTATGTCGAGGTCGTGCAGTTTGTTGAGCAGCGCCAGCGAGAACGAGGCGCCGTTCGGGAAAATGGCCTCCTCGACCACATAGCCCGGCACGTGCGCGCCCTCGGCACGGTTGAGGGCGAAGGAGCCCCGCTCCGTCGAGATGACGGCGGCGAGCGAAAAGCCCTCTATCTCCCCGAAAAACACGCTGTCGAGCAGCGACTGAAGCTCGGCTCCGTCCCCGGACACCAGCGCGGCGGCGTTCAGCATATCTCCTGCACTTCCTTCCCCAGCAGCCTTGCGGCCGTCTCCATGCTGCGGTGCTCTATGGCGCGCAGCTTGCGCACGTTCTCCTCGAGTGCGGCGGCGTCGCCCCGGCGGGCGGCGGCCTCGTCTATCAGGCGGCAGAGCTCGCCGGTCTCCAGGCTCTCCAGCGGCACGCAGCCGCCGTCCACACAGCGGAGGAAGGCCGTTACCTTCGGGTCGTAGCTCACGCCCACCAGCGGCACGCCCTGGCCCGCCGCAAAGATGAGCCCGTGCAGCCGCATGGACACGACGACCTGCATCCGCGACATGAGCCCTATCGCCAGCGCGGAGCTGAGCGGTCCGGGCAGCAGCACGTGCGGCACGTTGCCGAGCTTGGCTGCGACCTGGGCGGCGGCCTCGCCGTCGTCGAGGTGGTTTATGGGCAAGAACACCGCCGTGAGGCCGTATTTCTCCCAGGCGTGCGCCGCGGCGGCGGCAAAGACGCCCGCTTTTTTGTCAAAGCCCGGCCAGAGGCGCAGGGCAAAGCAGATGTATTTCCCGTCCGGGTCCGCGCCGACGGCCCTGAGCGCCGCGTCGACCTCCTCCGCCGGGGCGGCGGGCAGGGTAAGCGCCGGGTCCGAGGCCAGGATTATCTCCGGCTCCGTCACGCCGAAGCGCGCGAGCTCCTCTATGCTGTCCGGCTCGCGGAGCGTTATGGCGTCCACGCAGGAGTTGAGCACCTTCCGAGTCTTGGCGACGCCGCCCGGGCGCTTCACCGGGCCAATGCCGCAGCCGTACATCATGACCTTGCAGCCAAGGCGCTTGGCCGCGCGCAGGGTGAAGAGGTAGTACCAGAGGCTCCGGCGGCTGGTGACGTCCTGGATGAGGCTGCCGCCGCCGTTGAGATAGAGCGCCCGGCGCCGCATGACAGCGAGAAAGCGCGGGAAGTTGAAGGTGTGCACAGCCGTGAGCCCCAGCCGGGCCGAGGCGCCCGCGGGGTCGCGGGTCATGACCGTCACGGGCATGAGCGGGTCAATGGAGCGCAGCTCCGCCACGATGGCGTCGAGGATGGCCTCGTCGCCGGAGTTGCCCATGCCGTAGGCGCCGCAGACCACGACGCCGCTGCGGCCATTGGCCTCACGGTTGAGTATCTCCTCGTACACGGCCTTCTGCTCGCGGCAGGTGGCCTCGACGGAGAACTCGCGCGCCGCGCGCTCGTGCACGGCGCTGCCCAGGTGGCGGCGGAGCTCCGCATCTCCGGCGAGGGCCGAGAGCCGCTCGGCGAGCGTTTGCCAGTCGCCGGGGGTGAAGAGATAGCCGGTCTTGCCGTCCTCGATGAGCCGCGGGATGCCGCCGACGGCGGAGGCCACGGTGGGCAGGGAATAGGATGCGCCCTCGGTGATGGCGTAGGGGAAGGTCTCCGAGAGGGAGCTGAGCGTGTTTATGTCGAGCGCGGAGTAGAACTCCTCCATGTCGTCCAGCCAGCCGGCGAGGCAGACAGCATCGCCCGCGCCGAGCTCCTGGGCCAGAGCCTCGAGCGCCGGACGCTCCGGGCCCTCGCCCGCGATGATGAGCCGCAGCTCCGGGTGGGACTTGCGCGCCTCGGCAAAGCCGCGCACCAGCGTGGCGAGGTCCTTGACCGGGTCCAGCCTTGCCGCCGCGCCGACGACTATGCTGTCCGGCCCGACGTTGGCGCAGATGCGCCGGCAGAACGCGGCGCGGTCCAGCCGCTTGGGCTCGCGTGAGAAGTCCAGGCCGTTGTAAATGGCGAAGGTCGTCTCCCTGGGGAAGCCGCGGGAGATGAGCAGGTCGCGCATCGCGTCCGAGACGCCGACGTGGTATTTGATGCGCCGGAGCGCGAGGACGTTGAGCACGCCGTAGGTCGCGGCCGCGAGGGGACGGCCCATGTAGTCGAGCCGGTAGTCGCTGTGCACCGTGCTTACCACGGGGCGGCCGCAGGTCGAGCGCAGTATGGCGCCCGCGAGGTTGGCGCGCGAGCCGTGAGTGTGCACAAGGTCAAAGCCCTCCTCGGCTATCATGCGGCGCACCTGCCGGAGCGCGGAGAAAAACCCGCCCTCGCACACGCGCGTCTCGATGCCGAGCTCCGCCGCCTCCTGCGCAAAGGGCCCGTCCCGGAAACAGACGAGCGTGATATCCATGCCGCGCGAGAGGTTTTTTAGCAGCGAGTGGACGTGGGTCTTGGCCCCGCCGGTGTCGCCGCCGCTTATCAGATGTATAACTTTCAAAGTCACGCCCCCTGTTAATCTTGTTTCCGGCGCGAATTTATTGTAATATGGGTAGGAAAAAGCTATCGGTTTATTATAGCTTACTCGTGACCCATGGTCAACCACAACACAGAAACGGAAGATGAAGCGCAATGACAAGCATCTACCTCATACGCCACGCGGAGGCTGAGGGCAACCTCTTCCGCCGCGCTCAGGGGCATTGGAACGGAAAGATAACCGCCCGGGGCAAAAAGCAGATTGACGCCCTGGCGGAGCGGTTCAAGGACGTCAAGATAGACGCCGTGTACTCCAGCGACCTGGACCGCGCGGTGGAGACCGCGGGGGCCATACTGCGCGGACGTGACGTCCCCTTCAAGTGCACGCCGCTGCTGCGGGAGATAAACATGGGCGTCTGGGAGGGCGAATCCTGGGGCAATATCACCTACCGCTGGCCGGAGCAGATGTACAATTTCAACAACGAGCCGGAGCGCTGGCACGTGCCCGGCTGCGAGAGCTTTGACGCCGTGCAGAGCCGGATGCGCGACTGCATGTACGAGCTCGCCGCGGAGCACGAGGGCGGCACCATCGCCGCAGTCTCCCACGGTATGGCCATCAAGATACTGCTCATGGGCGTACTCGGCATCCACAGCGGGGACGGGCAGCCCATGCTGCACGGGGACAACACCTCGGTCAGCCTGCTGCAGGTGGACCACACGGGGATAAAGGCCGTCTACTATAACGACAACAGCCACCTCAGCGAGGAGCTCTCCACCTTCGCGCAGCAGCGCTGGTGGCGGGACACGACGAAGGACGACCCCACGAGCCTGCGCTTTGAGCCGCTCGACCCCCGCGACAAGGCGGACGCCGATTTTTATGTCCGCTGCTACGCCGACTCCTGGGCCGTGGCCCACGGCTCTTCCGCGGGCTTCACGCCGAGCGTCTACCTCACGAGCGCGCGCTCGCACTCGGCAAAGGACAAGAACTGCGTGCTCAAGGTCATGAGCGGCGACACGCCCGCGGGCATCCTGGAGCTCGACCCCCGGCGCGGCAAGGACGAGGGCTGCGGCTGGGTGAGCCTGCTCTACCTGTGCCCGGAGTTCCGCGGCAAGGGCTACGGCGTGCAGCTCATCGGCTGCGCCGCGGCGTATTTCTCGGACAAGGGCCGCCGCGCCGTGAGGCTCCACGTCGCCGTCACCAATCAGCACGCCATAGATTTCTACCGCCACTTCGGCTTCAGGGAGCTCGGCACGGAGAGCGGCGTGGCCTCCGACCAGCTGCTCATGGAGAGGGAAAACTGATGCGGGCCGTCATCCAACAAGTGAAGCTGCCGGACACCGGGCGCATAATCGCCATTTCGGATGTCCACGGCAACCTGCCGTACCTGAAGGGCCTGCTCGCCAAGCTCGCGCTCCGGGACGAGGACACGCTGGTCTTCTGCGGCGACATCCTCGAGAAGGGGCGCTACAGCCTGGAGACGCTCAGGTATATAATGCGCCTGGCCTCGGAGCGGCGGGTCCTCGCCGTGCTGGGCAACTGCGACTTCTGGCAGGACGCCATATACCGCCCGACGCCCGGCTCCGACGAGTATTGCAAGCGCTATCTGCTCTCGGACAGCGCGGGCTGGGGCCCTGGCCTGCTGGCTCAGATGTGCCAGGAGGCCGGCTTTGTCATGGGCCGGGGCATGGACATGGAGGAGTTCCGCCGCGTCATAGGCGCCGCCTATGCGCCGGAGTTCCGCTTTCTCGAGAGCCTGCCCCATATCATTGACACGGAGCACTACGTCTTTGTCCACGGCGGCCTGCCCGAGGGCGGGCGCGAGGACTGGGACGGCTGGAAGTGCATGAAAAACGACAACTTCCTCGGCCAGGGCCGCTCCTTCGACCGCTGGGTCATCGTCGGCCACTGGCCCGTCACGCTCTACGGGACGGACACCGTCTGCGCCAACCCCATAATCGAGCGGGAGCGGAAGATAATCAGCATAGACGGCGGCTGCGTCCTCAAGGACGACGGCCAGCTCAACGCGCTCATCATCCCATATAACGGCAGCGAGGACTTTCAGGTCGAGCACTACGACCCCTTCCCCGTGCGCCGCGTGAAGAGCGCGCAGAAGGGCTCCGAAAAGAGCATATACATCCGCTGGGGCGACAACATCGTGCGCATACTCGAGCGCGGGCGGGAATTTTCCCGCTGCGTCCACGTCCGGACGGGCTACGAGCTCGACATCCTGACGAAAAACCTCTACGGCGAGAGCGGCGAGGTCCGCTGCAACGACTGCACGGACTATGTGCTCCCGCTGGAGGCCGGGGACGAGGTCTCCGTGGTGGAGACGACCTCGCGGGGCTACTTTGTAAAGCACAACGGCGTCAGCGGCTGGTACGGAGGTGAACTGCTGTGATAGACAGGGCCGATTTTCTGCCCGTGTCGCGCGAGGAGATGCACGAGCGCGGCTGGTGGTGGTACGACTTCCTCGTCGTGGGCGGGGACGCATACATAGACCACCCGAGCTTCGGCACGGCGGTCATCGCGCGCGTGCTGGAGGCGGAGGGCTACCGCGTGGCGGTGCTCTGCCAGCCGGACTGGCACTCGGCGGACGCCTTCCGGGACATGGGCGCGCCGAGGCTGGGCGTCATGATAGGCGCGGGCAACCTGGACTCCATGGTCGCGCACTACACGGCCTCTAAGCACAAGCGCCGCGAGGACTTCTACTCCCCCGGCAAAAAGATGGGCCTGCGCCCGGACCGGGCCGTGATCGTCTACGCAAACCGCGCGAGGGAGGCCTTCGGGCCGGACATGCCCATCGTGATAGGCTCGCTGGAGGCCAGCCTGCGCCGCTTTGCGCACTATGACTACTGGGAGGACAAGGTCCGCCGCAGCGTCATCTTCGACGCAAAGGCCGACCTGCTGGTCTACGGCATGGGCGAGTACGCCACGATCGAGATCGCCAAGGCGCTCAAGAAGAAAAAGCCCATCTCGGAGCTGCACGACATCCGCGGCACGGCCTACATCGCCAAGGAGGCGCCAGAGGACGCGCTTATGCTGCCCTCCTTCGAGGAGGTCAGCCGGAGCAAGCGCGCCTACGCCGAGGCGACGCGCATAGAGTACGCGGAGCACGACCCGGTGCGCGGGCGGCGCATGGCCCAGGCGCACGGGGACCGCTATCTCGTGGTGAACCCGCCGGCCATGCCGCTCTCCCGGGAGGAGCTCGACCGCGTGGCGGAGCTGCCGTACACGCGCGAGGTGCACCCGATGTACGACGCCATGGGCGGTGTCCCGGCCATCGAGGAGGTGCGCTTTTCGGTCATACACAACCGCGGCTGCTTCGGCGGCTGCAACTTCTGCGCGCTGGCCTTCCACCAGGGCCGCATGGTGACGAGCCGCAGCCACGAGAGCGTCATCCGCGAGGTCACGGCGATGACCAAGCACCCGCTCTGGAAGGGCTACGTCTCCGACGTCGGCGGGCCGAGCGCGAACTTCCGCCACCCCTCCTGCGCCCAGCAGCTCAAAAACGGCATGTGCGCAAACCGCAGCTGCCTCGCGCCGACGCCCTGCAAGAACATAGACGCCGACCACTCGGACTATCTCGCGCTTCTGCGCAAGCTCCGGAACATTCCGGGCGTGAAAAAGGTCTTTGTACGCAGCGGGATAAGATACGACTACATGCTCTGCGACAAGAAGGGCGACTTCTTTGCGGAGCTGGTGAAATACCACATCTCCGGCCAGCTCAAGGTGGCGCCGGAGCACTGCATAGACTCGGTGCTCGACTACATGGGCAAGCCGCACATAGACGTGTACGAGCGCTTCATGGAGAAGTACCGCAGCCTGAACGCGCGGTATGACAAGGAGCAGTACGTCGTGCCCTACCTGATGAGCTCGCACCCGGGCAGCACGCTTGAGAGCGCGATATCGCTGGCGCTGTACCTCAAAAAGACGGGCCGCCGCCCGGAGCAGGTGCAGGACTTCTACCCGACGCCGGGCACGGTCTCGACCTGCATGTACTACACGGGCCTGGACCCGAGGACGATGGAGCCGGTGTATGTTGCGCGCACGCCGGAGGAGAAGGCGATGCAGCGGGCGCTCTTGCAGTTCCAGAACCCGGCGAACCGGCGGCTGGTGCTGGAGGCGCTGCGCAAGGCCGGCAGGGAGGACCTCATCGGCTTCGGCAAGAACTGCCTTGTCCCGCCCTACGACAGAAGGCGGAGGAAAAAGCAATGACGGTTCTGCTCGCGCTGCTGGGCGTGTATCTGCTGGTGATAAATCTGGACGGCCTGATACTCATGGGCGTGGACAAGTCGCGGGCACGGCGCGGCAAGCGGAGGATCCCGGAGGCGACGCTGTTCCTGGTAGCCGCCATCGGCGGCTCGGCGGGCGTGCTCATAGGCATGTACGCCTTCCGCCACAAGACCCAGCACGACAGCTTCACGATAGGCATACCATTGATATTGTTCTTCGAGGCCGTGCTCATCGTCCTCGCCATCTATTTTGCCAGGTAAAAGAGCAAAAAAGATTCATCCCGGCGCTCCAAAAAGGCGGCGGGATGAATCTTTTAAGCCTTTTGCAGCCTGTCCCCTCCCCAAGTCGGGCGAGAAACGTATAGTCTACCGACTGGCAGCGCTCACGCGAATGGTGGAGCCACCGAGGTAAAAAAGCGCTTTTCTTTGGCGGCTCGACACCGTTTCTTTGGGCAAGCACCAAAGAAATGGGGTCGAAAGGCAGGGCAAGCCATCAACCACCGCCCAACGTATCGGCGCACACGTAAAAAGCACAATTACAAGTACAAGGCCGCCTTGTCTTTCGCTTTGCACGTGTGCGCCGTTTTGTTGGGCAATAGACCGCGCTGGCCCTGCCCGTTCCACCCCATTT
>UMHQ01046228.1_pt1 | contig 17224 bp, 13 predicted proteins | sample 1965531 | NCBI WGS metagenome assembly UMHQ01 (sample SAMEA4836098, study PRJEB28245) | human gut metagenome | biome: gut microbiome; material: fecal sample | place: Denmark | collected 2008
GCATAACGATATAGGCGTTTCAATTGGTAATAATCACTAGTATGCATAATAATATTTATATTTTATTATGATATATCATATAATACGGATGCCGCAGGGAATTTATACAATCGATCTCCCGCCTTTCGGCCCTATTGGCCTTGCATAAAAAAAGAACGAAAATAAATTTTTCCTGGTTGCAATGAAGCAAGGAGATACGATAAAATTAACTAAGAGTTTTCAGCATATTTTTAGCCTTCTTGGAGGACCGTAATTTTGCCGCTATTTTTTACGTAGAATCATGATGCCAGAATTAAAATTAATTTTCTGATTTTTTGCATTTGAAGCGTTTAAAAAACCACGCTTTCAAGGGAAACCTAACCTTACGTTAAATTACATCTTTGTATGGTGAAACGCAATGGATATTTTAAATCGAAACGAAGAAATATTTCTCACTGTTGCCGAGGTATTTGAAATTCTTTCATCCAAAATGGACTGCGATTTTATTGCAGGTTACAATGGAATGAATAATAGATGCGAGCACATTGCAGTTTGGGAGACCCCGGACGGCACAGACTGGCTGCGGGGCCATGAATTTTTACTATCCTCAGGCTATGCCATGCACGAATATCAGCAATACCTGCCTATGTTCGTCCAAAAGATCAGCGAGCACGGGGGGGCGGCGGTGGCAATAAAAAGAGGGCGCTATCTTTCCGAATTTACAAAGGATATGCTGGAGGAGGCCAACCGCTGCAAGCTTCCCATCATCAGCATGCCCCGGGAGGCTTCCTATACGGACGTGACCGCCAAATTTTATGAAAAGCTGTTTTATAAGCGCAACAGCGCCTTGGTGCGGGCTCGCAACATCGATAGCCGCCTATTGTCCCTGGTGTTTGACTACAACAATACGGAAGAGGTGGTGGTGGCCCTTTCCAGCCTATTTGGGATCTCCATCTGCGTATATGATAACGCGTATATAGAATCCTTTAGCTGCTATACGGCGGACGGGTTCCACCGGGAGGCCATGGAGGAATTCCGCAAACGGATCTCCGCCCAAAAGAACGCCCCCGCCGCGCCGGACGAGGCGCCCAATAAAGCCAACCGCACCGAGCCCATAAAGCTCTGCTTGCCCTATGGGGATTTTTACGCCTTTGAATTAAGGCTATCCGATACCAGATTGAACTATCGCATGTGCGTCATCAGCTCAAACGCCTTTGACGGCCAGCAGCTAAGCGCCATAGAGCAAGGGGGCATGGTGCTTTCCCTGAAATACAATTCAGAAGAACGGACCGCCTTCCGGGAATTGCACCTGCGGCGGACGGCAACGGAATTGATGCTCAATAGCGAAATCCCCAACCGGGAATTATTGCAGAGCATTGAGGGGGACTTTACCTGGAATTCCAGGGGGCATTATTGCGGGATCGTGATCAGCTATCAGGACCGATCCGAAAACGGGGATCCGGACCGCTTAAAACAATACATGTACAGCGTGATCAACAGGCTGTTCAAAGGGCAATACCTTATTACGGACCGGGGGAACGCCATATACATTTTTATCAAAGTCCGCAACAACGAAGATATCAAACGCTTTGCCGAACGGTTTGAAATGTATTTGACCCATTTCCCTGACGGAAAGCCCCGGGTAATGATCGGCGCGTCGAATATCTATAACTCCATCAAGGAGCTGCCGTCCATGTATCACGACTGCCTGGTGACCACAATGTACAGAAGCAAATCGGGACTGGTATTTTTCGACCAGGATGATGCGGCCCGGTTTTTATATCCTCTGTTTGAGGATAAATATTTTGCATCCTGCTACAATAAAACCATCGGTTCCCTCATCCAATACGACCAAAAGAACAAGGGCCTACTTGTAGAGACCTTGCAGGCGTATTTCGATAATAATATGAATAAAACGGAAACGGCCCAAGCCCTTTACATCCACATTGAGACCCTGCGCTATCGGCTGAAAAAAATAGAGAAGCTCACCGGCTTGAATATGAACGATAGCAATGACCTGCTCACCCTGCAGCTGGGGATGAAATTCTGTCAAATGCGGGGGATCAACCAGGTTTTGAATTGAGGCGCCGCGGCGTCTAGGAGGAAGCCCCTATGCCTTTGCCGCCCATGCCCGGCCAGAGGGAAACGGGGCGTTTGTCTGGGGGGAGGCAGACGGCTTTGGGCATAATCCCCGAACAATAGACATAAGATGATACACCCTGTGTTTTTGGAGGTGTATCATGCTGGATGCCATCTTACAGCTTGCCCGGGATGTATGTTTCTTCGCGGGCTATGTGCGCGGCACAAACGCCTTTCCGCCTCCGCTGGAGCCCCAGGAGGAAAAGGCATTGATCCAAAGGCTTACCCAAGGGGACCAAGGGGCCCGCAACCTTTTGATCGAACATAATCTCCGGCTGGTGGCCCATATCGCCAAAAAATACAGCGCCCCCCGCAGGGACCCGGACGATTTGATCTCCATCGGCACGGTGGGGCTCATCAAAGCCGTTTCCACCTTTAAGCCGGATAAGGGCAACACCCTGGCCACCTATGCGGCCCGGTGCATAGAAAACGAGATCCTTATGAGCCTACGGGCGGAAAAGAAATCCGCCGGGGAAGTTTCCCTTAGCGAACCCATCGGGACGGATAAGGACGGGAACGAGATCTCCCTGGCGGAAATACTGGGCACCGACGGGGAAGACGTGCAAAACCAGGTGGAACAGACCCTATTTGGGACCCAGCTCAAAGCGGTCATGGACCGGGTCCTGACGGAGCGGGAACGCATGGTGATCCAACTGCGATACGGCTTGGATGGGTGCCCCGTCCTCCCCCAGCGGGAGATCGCCAAAAGGCTGGGGATATCCAGGTCCTATGTATAGCGCCGCCGCTAATGTAAATGGAGCCCGGAAAGCCTTGTGGGACAAGGGGGGTGGGGCTGGAAAAACTTGATAAACTATGCCAAAGGGCGCATCCTTTACGGTAAGGGACAATATAGACAAAACGATAAGCGGGCATTTCTCAAAAACCACAAGATCTGTACCGGGATTTTCAGGATCACATTTAGGAAAGGGCATGGAGGGGCGCGTGCGCACCAAGCAGTTCCGCCTGCGGATGCAGGATAAAGAAGAACCCTACGGGGCGCATGGTTACATCGGCGGAACCTGTTTCCTCCTACAGATCAAACAGGCTGCATTTGATCCGCGTGTGTTTCAGAATCCCTCCAGGGATGCCTGTTTTGGTGTTATAGATTCCATTCATGAACTGTTTGACCAGGCGGATGCGGGGCACGGAGGGCAATTTCCCAACCCCGAAGACCTGGCATCCATTGCCGTGGAGCGAAAATGCGGACGATTGGAATGGCGCCTAGACTGGAATAGCCCCAGCGTGGATTTCTATCTATCGCTTGGCGGGGGCCAATGTGGGATTGGGCCGTGTATCGCACTGCCGGCGATACACTTGGGAAGTTTGCAGAATAAGATTCATTGATTTGTCAACGAAATACCGAAGACTGACCGTTGACCGATATTGCCGTTTAAGGTCAACGGCTTTGTTTGTTCTTATTTTAATAAGGAAGCTGTTTGCACGAGCAAAACACCAAATAAAATTTTGTGAACGTCCCTTGACAACCGGCCGTTCTTCCACTATTATGTAGCTTGCTACCAAATTAGGTAGTATGCTACTAATTTAAAAAAAGGAGGCGGCATCCATGTTACCGGTCGGCAGAGACGACCTGGGATTCAAGATCAAAACCATTTCCAAACTGCTGACACAGAACATGACCAACAGCATCACATCCCTGGATCTGACCAGTTCACAGGCCATCGTTCTGGGTTACCTGTGTTATCGGGCACGCCAGCAGGAGAGGGCTTATCCCCGGGACCTTGAGCGGCACTTCTCCTTTACCCACCCCACGGTGTCGGGGCTGCTGCAGCGGCTGGAGGCAAAAGGCTATCTTCGCTTCGAGCCGTCGCCGGAGGACCGGCGGTGCAAGCAGATTCTCGTCACAGAGCGGGCGCTGGAGACCAACCAGCAGGTCCTCGATCATCTGGCCGCGTGGGAGCAGCGGCTGGTCAGCGACATGTCCCCTGGGGAAATTACCCAGCTCCACAGCTCCCTGGATCGGATGATCCAAAACCTCAGCGCTTCCAACGGCGCGCCACATGCGGCGGACCAATCCCCTCGGCCCGCCGATGAGACGGAGAGGAAACCCGAAGATCGCGGTTGGCAATCTCCGGATATTCGTTAAAATTTGTTTTCAAACTCGGGATGGGGCCACGCCTCGGGCGGTGCGGAGGCGGCCCGCGGGCGGGGAAGGCCCCGGGAGTTTGGATAGGAGGAATTTTCTGGTATGATCAAAACACTGAGTAAAAGCATACGGGAATTCAAAAAGCCGGCGATCCTCACGCCGATCCTGGTGGTAGGCGAGGTCGTCCTGGAATGTATCATCCCGTTTGTGATCGCCAATCTCGTCAACGAGATGCAGGCCGGCTGCGGCATGGACGTCATCGTCCAATACGGCTTGCAGCTGATTATTATGGCCGTGCTGTCGCTGATTCTCGGCGTGGCAGCCGGCAACACCTGCGCCACAGCTTCCACGGGCTTCGCCCGGAATCTGCGGCAGGATATGTTTTACCACATTCAGGACTATTCGTTTGAAAACATCGACAAGTTCTCCGTCTCCAGTTTGGTTACCCGGATGACCACCGATGTCATGAACGTGCAGATGTCCTTTATGATGATCATTCGCGTGGCCACCCGCGGCCCGCTGATGCTGATCTTCTCCTTCATCATGGGCTTTGCCATGGGCGGCCGTCTGGCCTTGATCTTCCTGGTGACGATCCCCTTGCTGGGCGTTGGCCTGGTTCTGGTGATCCGCAAGGCCACCCCCATTTTCCGCCGGGTGTTCCGCAAGTACGATGCCCTCAACGACTCGGTGCAGGAAAACGTCCAGGCCATGCGCGTGGTCAAAAGCTACGTCCGCGGGGACTACGAGAAGAAGAAGTTCGGCGTCGCCGCCGAGGACGTCTGCAAGGACTTCACCCGTGCCGAACGCATCATGGCCATCAACAACCCCATGATGCAGTTCTGCGTGTACGCCGGCATGGTCTTCGTCCTGAGCTTCGGCTCTTACGCCGTCATTTCCAGCCAGGGCCTGGAGGCCAACGTCGGCCAGATGTCGGCCATCATTACATACAGCTTCCAGATCCTCATGAGCCTGATGATGCTCTCCATGGTGTTTGTGATCATCACCATGTCCATGGAGTCTGCCGAGCGTATCGTGGAGGTGTTGCAGGAACAGAGTAGCCTGACCAGCCCCGAGAATGCGGTCAAGGAAGTGAAGGACGGCTCCATCGATTTTGACGGCGTCAGCTACAAGTACTCCCGGACCGCCGAGCGCAATGCCCTGGAGCATGTGGATCTCCACATCCGTTCCGGCGAACTCATCGGCATCCTGGGCGGAACGGGCTCGTCCAAGACCACCCTGGTGCAGCTGATCCCCCGGCTCTACGACGTGACGGAGGGCGCGGTCCGGGTCGGCGGCGTGGACGTGCGGAATTATGACCTGGAAGTCCTCCGCGACAACGTGGCCATGGTGCTGCAGAAGAACGTGCTGTTCTCCGGCACCATCAAGGACAATCTCCGCTGGGGCAACCCCAACGCTACCGATGAAGAGATGTATGAGGCCTGCCGCCTGGCCCAGGCCGACGAGTTCATCCAGCAGTTCCCGGACAAGTACGACACCTGGATTGAGCAGGGGGGCAGCAACGTCTCCGGCGGACAGAAGCAGCGTCTTTGCATCGCCCGGGCCCTGCTGAAAAAGCCCAAGGTCCTGATCCTCGACGATTCCACCTCCGCTGTGGACACCCATACCGACGCCCTGATCCGCCAGGGCTTCCGTGAGTTCATTCCGGATACCACCAAAATTATCATTGCCCAGCGTGTGGCCTCGGTGGAGGACGCCGACCGCATCATTGTCATGGAAGGCGGCCGCATCAGCGCCATCGGCACCCATGAAGAGCTTTTGAAGAGCAACGAGATTTACCGTGAAGTGTATACGTCCCAGACGAAGGCAGGTGATCCTGATGAAGAATAAAGACACATTGGAAGGACGGAATGCCGCCCCCGCTGCGACCCGTACCACCACCAGCCGCGGCCGCCGCGCCCCAAAGGGCGTACTCCGCAGACTGCTGAAAACCCTGTTTGAATTCTATCCAGTGCTGCTGCCGGTGACGCTGGTTTGCATCCTGATCAACGCTCTCGTCAGCTCCATGCCGGCGGTCTTCCTGCAAAAGGTCATCTCCTTGGTGGACCAGAGCTACAAGAGCGGCGACTGGTCGGCAGTCTCCGGAAAAATCCTCGGCTATGTAGGGATCCTGGTGGCCATGTATGTGGTCAGCCTCATTGCCGGCGCCTTCTACACGCAGATGATGGCCATTATTACCCAGGGCTCCCTGAAAAAGCTGCGGCAGAAGATGTTCGACCACATGCAGGACCTGCCCATCCGGTACTTTGACACCAATGGCCACGGCGACATCATGAGCTACTACACCAACGATGTCGACACCCTGCGTCAGCTTATTAGCCAGAGCCTTCCCAATATCCTCATCTCTGCCATTACGCTGTTCGTGGTGTTCTGCATCATGGTTTACTACAGCGTCTTCCTGGCCCTCGTGGTGGTGGCCGGCGTGGTCTGCATGGCTATCTCCGCCCGGGCCATTACCAAGCGCTCTTCCTCCTACTTCCTGCGCCAGCAGATCACCCTGGCCAACGCTGAGGCGTTCATGGAGGAAATGATGACCGGACAAAAGGTCATCAAGGTCTTCTGCCACGAGGAAGGCGCCAAGGCCGACTTTGACAAGGTCAACGCCGAAATCTTCTTTAACGCTCGCAACGGCAACCGTTTTGCCAACATTCTCATGCCGCTGCTGGGCAACATCGGCAACGTGATGTACGTGGTGGTGGCCCTGGTGGGCGGCGCCCTGCTGCTGTCCGGCGCCCCCAACGTCAGCCTTTCCGGCATGGCCTTCAGCATCAGCATCGTGGTGCCGTTCCTGAACATGACCAAGCAGTTCGCCGGCTCCATCGGCCAGGTGTCCAACCAGATCAACATGGTCATCATGGGTCTGGCCGGCGCCCACCGGATCTTCACCCTGCTGGACGAGAAGCCCGAAACCGACGACGGCTACGTGACCCTGGTCAACGCTAAGGAGAACGCCGACGGCACCCTGACCGAGTGCCCTGAGCGCACCATGGTTTGGGCCTGGAAGCATCCCCACCACGACGGCACCGTCACCTACACCAAGCTGACCGGCGACGTGCGGTTCTACGACGTGGACTTCGGCTACACGCCGGACAAGATCGTCCTCCACAATATTTCCCTTTACGCGAAGCCCGGGCAGAAAATCGCCTTCGTGGGCGCCACCGGTGCCGGTAAGACGACGATCACGAACCTCATCAACCGGTTTTACGACATCGACGACGGCAAGATCCGCTACGATGGCATCAATATCAATAAGATCAAGAAGGCCGACCTGCGGCATTCCCTGGGCATGGTGCTTCAGGACACGAACCTGTTCACCGGCACCGTCATGGAAAACATCCGCTACGGCAATCTGGAGGCCCGCGACGAAGATTGTATCGCGGCGGCCAAACTGGCCGGCGCCGACGACTTTATCCGCCGTCTGCCCCAGGGCTACAACACCGTGCTTCGTGGCAACGGCGCCAACCTGAGCCAGGGCCAGCGGCAGCTGCTGAGCATTGCCCGTGCCGCTGTGGCCGATCCTCCGGTCATGATCCTAGACGAGGCCACCTCTTCCATCGATACCCGTACCGAGGCCATTGTCCAGCGAGGCATGGATGCCCTGATGTCCGGCCGGACGGTGTTCGTCATCGCCCACCGCCTCTCCACGGTCCAGAACTCCAATGCTATCATGGTTCTCGAGCATGGCCGTATCATTGAGCGCGGTAGCCACGAAGAGCTGATCGCCCTGAAGGGTAAGTACTATCAGCTGTATACCGGCGCCTTCGAGCTGGAATAGTCCTAAGATGTAGCAGCAAAAAACCCATACTGACAGAAAAGGGTGCTGATGAAAACCAGCACCCTTTTTCTGGCTTAAACGCCACAGGAAATTCTACGGAGTTTTTTATTTTCCATTAAGTATAAAATATATAGAAATGGGTTGGAAATTAAAATAAAGCAGAGGAAGATTCGCAAAACAAAAAGAGACATGGTTTACAGAACACTGGTAAAATGAAGTCGCGACACACCATTCAAAAACTATGTCGGAAAAGATGGTACAACGAAACGAGGAAGTAATCAAGGGGCAGCTTAAGGAACTGGTGTGAGGCAGAGTAGAGGAGACCCTTAACGAGCTGCTGGAGCAGGAAGCAGAGAAATTGGCCCAGGCGGCCCGCGCCAAGGAGAAAGAACATCCGGGGTGTCGGCTATGTCCTGCTGACAAGCTGCCATGGAAAAAAATGATTGGGAGCGCCAACGCCAAGCGACATATTAAAGAAGTTTTTTCATAATGATGGTTGTTCCAGCTTCTTTTCCTACGCGCTTATTAGATTTGATATAAAAATACCAAAGGGCATTCACCACACTGCCCCCTTTATATACCGTTCTATATATAAGAGGCAGCAGCGCCAGAAAATCTGTCATGATAGTTATTAAATAAATTTATGTCGTTTTTGTAATGTATTTTCTACTTCATCCGCATCATTCTTGCGAACCTGTTCACCACGATCACCGCTACGATTATGGCGATGGCCGCGAAGGCCACCAATACGCTGATCCACCATTGGCTGGCGGCCCGCTTGGCTTCCGCTTCCGCTTGCTTTTCCGCTTCGGTCTTTTCCCCCTCGATCACCGGCTGCTGGATCTCGGTGGAGACCTGGGTTTCCTCCGCGTAAGAAATCCCCTGGTCGTCCTGGTAGGAGATGGTGTAGACGCCGGTGGTGGGGCCGTAGCTTTCCGTGTAGCCCTCGGTCATGGAAAGCATCCCAATGAATACCTTCATTTCCCCATAGCCAGCCTCCCCCGGGGGGATGTCCCCCAGGAATACGCTGCTGGTGGGGAATAGCCCGGGGCCGGTCAAGGTCACCGTCACGTTCCGGAGGGTGCTTTTCCCCAGGTTGAATACGTTGGCCGGCAGGGATACCGTTTCCCCGGCGGCGATCTCCTTGGGCAGGGTCACCGGGTCATAGCCCATCACGGCGGGCTGGGTCACCTGAATGAGAAAGGTCCGGGTATTGGTGTAAACGCCCCCGTACAGGTCCACATAGTCCAGGGTGATGTAAAAGGGCTGCTGCCCGGCCAGCACGTCCTTGGTGGTCTTCATCCGAAAGGTCACCTCCGCGCTGTCCCCGCTGGCGATGTTGTCTAGGTGCAGGGCGTTGTTGGTCTCCGCCGGTACGATCCCCGCCGCCTCGCTGCCGTAGCTCAGCCGCACCGACCGGGCCCGGATCGCCCCCAGATTCTCTATGGTAACGGCAACGGAGAATTCCTCCTCCCCGCCCACCGTCTCCGGCTCCACCTTGCAGGCGGAAATGAACAGCTCCGGCTTTTCCACCTCCTGCCGGGGGACTTCATTGGGATCGGGCGGGGTCTTGCCGTCGGTTATGGTCACATATACGGGGAAGGTCTGGCTGGCCGGGTTGCCAGTGACATTTAGGTAATCTGCCCGCAGCTCCACCGGATAGGTGCCGTTGTACCGCTCTGCCAGGAGGGGGATCTCCAGGCCAAAGACGTATTTCCCATACCCCGTAACGGTCTGGCTGTAATTCCCGTAAACAAAGGGGCTGTTCTGCAATTCCCCCAAGTTGGCCGTGACGGTCACCCGGCCGTCGTAGGTCTGGCCCAATAGGGGCAGCACGATGTATACCCGGCCGTTGAGGATGGTGGGCACATACCCCTCAGCATAGGTGAGGGCCATGCCGGGATACAGGGTATGGCTGTCGATGGTCAGCTGGCCCGCCACCGGCGGGGGCGTGGGGGTCGGTTCCGCCCAGTTGGGGTCCTGGCCGTCGGAGATGGTCACCTGGACGGTGAAGGTCTGGGTATAGGCTGTGCCGCCGGCGTCCGTATAGGCGCAGCGGAATTCCACCGGGTAAACGCCGTTCTTCCGGTCCGCCTTCAGGGGCAGCTTCAAGGTCACCGGGAAGACCCCCGGGAAGACCCCCTTATCCGGGACCCAGCTTACGTTGAATTCGTAATTCCCATAGGCAAAGGGGCTGTCCGCTCCGGCGTCGAATACCGGGGTGACCCGCAAAGGCGAAAGGCCCGCCTGGCCGGTGGTAAGGGGCAGGACGATATGGGCGGTGTTGTTGCTTACCGTGGGCACATAGCCGTTGCCGTAGGTCTGGCCCTCGATGTCGTAGCCCGTATGGATATACAGGGCGCTGCCCTCCGCCGCCAGGGCAACATGGGCGAAGCCCAGCAGCAAGGTTAGAAACACAACAAACCCGACGATCCTTTTCTTCATCCTTCATACCCCCTTATGGCAGTCATGACCCCGGCGTCCATTTCGCATACCGTGTCGCACAGGGCGTCGATATCCCCCTGGTTGTGGCTGGCCAGCAGGATGGTCTTGCCCGCCGCCTGTAGGCCCTTGATCAGCGCCCGCATCTCCTTTACCCCGTGCTTGTCCAGGCCGTTCAAGGGTTCGTCTAAGATCAGCAAAGAGGGATCTTCCATAATCGCTTGGGCAATGCCAAGACGCTGCCGCATACCCAGCGAATATTTTCCCACGGGCTTTTTCAGCATCGGATCAAGCCCGACGCGGCGTATGGCGTCGGCTATTTCCGAAAGCCCTATTTTTTTGTTCAGGGCCGCCAGTATCTCCAGGTTCTTCATCCCGCTATACTGGGGCAAGAACCCCGGCGTCTCGATGATCAGCCCCAGGTCCGGAGGAAAGTCCACATCCTTGCCGACCTGCCGGCCGTTCACAAACACCGTCCCTTCGGTGGGGAGGAGGAACCCGCAGATGCACTTCATGAGCACGGTTTTGCCGCTGCCGTTGTTGCCCACGATGCCGTGAATCTTTCCTGCTTCAAAATCCCGGCTCACACATTTGAGCACCCGTTCCTGTCCAAAATCCTTTGATATGTTTTGAACGCTAATGGCGATCTCCATGTATCAGCCCTCCGTTCCGGTAAAGTTAAAATTATAGTTCCGCACGCCCCGTAGGGAGAGGAAGAAGTTGAGGCCGATGAGCAGCAGGAAGATACCGTACGTCTGCCACAGCCTTGGCAGCAGATCGTAGCCGAAGTTGTGCATATGGTAGGTGGCGTGGTTCAAGGGGGACAGCCAGCCCACGGCCACATTGGCCTTATACATCAGCTCATCCGGCAGCTGGAAGATGGCCTTGATGGTTTGGGGGTTGAGCAAGAACCCATACAGGGAAAACCCCACTGCCCCGGCCACGCCGCCCAGCTGGCCCTTATGGAGGTTGCAGGTCAGCATGACGAAGGCGAGCAGCAGGGCGTACAGGAGCATGAGCAGGAAGATGGCGGCCATGCACTGGTAGGGCCGGCTCATCTCCAGGGTTTTGACCAGGGCGGGCAGGGCCACGGCCTGGCCTGCTCCGGAATAGCCCAGGATGGCTGCGGTCTCGGACCACATGTTTCCTACAAAGGATTGGCGCATACACACAAGGGCGGTGGAAATTAGCACGAACAGCAGGTAAAGGAAGGTGGACAGGGCCACATAGATGGCCTGGCCCAGGAGCCAGGTAGCCCGGTCCATGCGGCACAGGAAGAAGGGGGCGCCCGGGGAGAGGCCGGGCATATCCGCAAAGAGCAGCAGAAGAAGCAGGCTGGACAGCAGGATGGAATTGCTGTCCCCAAAGGTCCAGACAAAGGCTTCCACGATCTGCATGGTGGTATCGTATTCCCTGGCGAACCTTACGGCCTTGTCCGAAAGGAGGAAGCACAGCACAAAGGCCAGGGCAAAGGTGAGATAGATGCGGGGGTTGCGGCCCCAGCCGCGAAAATGGTTTTGGGCCACCATCCAGGCCCGGCGGAATCGTTTCATATCTGACGAAGCCTCCTTTTCGCGGCCCAGGCAAAGAGCAGGGCCATGAGGGCGCTCAATTCCAGCAGCAGCACCGCCACCCCGATCCGGCCAAAGACCCAGCGGTCCGAGGGCTCTAACCATTCCCGGGGATAGAGGACATACAGCTTATCGAAGTAGCGTTCATACAGGATCACCAGCAGGTAAAAGAGGACGAAGGGGGAGGCGTAGGCCATATACCGGCTGTTGGTGAGGGTGGCGAAGGTGAGGCCCACCAGCGCCCAGAAGGCCCCGGAGGCGAAGAACATGAGGAGCGTTTCCAAAAGCTGGCGAAAGTACCCGGGTGGCTCCAGTAGATAATCCCGCATGGCCTCCAGGGGCAAAAGCAGCAGGGCGGCAATGCCATACGCCGCCAGGATGCCCAAGGAAATGGCCAGGCCCCCGGATATGGCGCATCCCAGGGCTCGGCTCATGATATACCCATCCACCGTGGTACGGGGCAGGTATGCCTTGATGAAGCCGCTTTTCACATCGTCCAGGAAGGCGGCGGTATAGGGCAGGGCGCAGAGAATGGGCAGGGCCAGGGCCATGCCCTCGCTGGACAGGGCGGACAGAACCAGGGTATGGTGATACCCATATGCCAGCAGCTGCTCCGAGCGGAACCCGGCGAGAAACCCCTCAAACGCCGCCAGCAGCACCACCAGGGCTGTCCCTGCGAAGGCGAGAAGAAAGCCCCGGCTCAAAATAGCTTGCTTTATGCTTGCATATACGGCCCGCATGAATCCCTCTTTCTTTGTCCCTAGTGGAAGGATCGGCCAACGCCTTTAGGAAGGCCCTCTTAATAGCCCAGGGCTCGATCCACCATGCTGCCATCGATGGCGTTTATGGTAAGGTAGCTATACTGCCGGTTTGGCACACCTGGCTCCTTCCGATCATCATGGAGATATTCTTCCCATCCATAGAAGTCCCACACCGGGGTCAGGGTTTGCTCCCCGCTATTTTGCGCCGCCATCTGCATATATCCCAAGCGAACCCGGTCGATATGGATCACACGCTTGGTCGCGCCGGCATCAACAGCGTAGTCCGGCAAATGATAACGCTGGAAAAAGCATTCCTCGGCGCGGGTCATGATTTGGTCAAAGGGGATAAGCGCCGCGTTTTCCACCAGCTTTTCCCCAAGGACCATATTGCCGTTGATCGTGACTTCCTGGATCCCATCTGCGGATACGGCGATTTTGATATTTTCGTATTCCCACGATTTCGAATAGGCGGTGTTCCCATCCGTCCCGCTGGAAGCCCGTTCCCGTTCTTCATAGGTCAAGGGGATCCCGTCCACCACCCTGGTAAAGAAAAACAGATAACCCGGATTGCCTTTTCCGCTATCCAGATCTTCCTCGCCGGCCAACTCCTGGCCCCGGCTGGTTGCGAATAGCTGCATATCCGTATAGCCCATATCGGCGATACACCCATAGGCCATTTCTTCCGCCTCCGCCCGGGTCAAGGATATGGGCAGCGCTTCATCCTCCGCCAGCACAGTGGTATCCATAAAGGGGGTGCGATAGTAGCGGATGAAAAGCGCGGTATCCCAACTGGCGGTTATATAGCTGCGGCGGTGGTTTTCCTGATAAAAGTAGGCGCTTACCTGCTTGATGTCCTGATAATCCGACACATCGATGGCAGTGGGGCGCTTATCCCCAAGGCTCGCCAGCTCGTTTTGAAGGGTTTCTATACTCTGTTGGATCTGTTCGATGGAGCCCACATAGGTGGTATTTTGCCCGCTCTGCACCTCGCTGAGCAGGCGCTGCTCCCACAAAAGCATTTCCAGCAGCTCCTCCTCCGTATATACAGCGGAATTGGCGTCGTATAATTGGCTGCCCTTTGTCAGGCTATTCACGATCGCATCCAGTTGCTGCTGGCTCCAGGCTTCATTGGATGCTGCATAGATGGGATACCGGTCCACATTGGGCACAAATACCTTTGCGTCGATGGAAACCATCAGCCCGTTTTTCTCCCATTCATAGGCCGCCTGGGCCGGCGCGGCAAACGGGACAGCGGGCGCCTCTGCATGGGCCTGGGCAACAGGCTCACCTTGCGCCCCGGTTTTGCCGATCACAATTTCTTCTTCCGGGGTGGGCTGACAGGCGCTAAGGGAAAAAGCGATGATTAGGAGGGCAAGTATGCGTTTTTTCATATCGTTCTCCCGGGGTTAGAAAATATTTATTGTTGCTTTTTGTTTCTGCCCGGCAATCCATCGGGCGAAACAAAAATAAACACATCCAATTAAAAGCATTCGGCTGTCGTGGGGCGGTTCTATGTCACCCCAAATATGCCGACGTGATCCGCGGCTCGATATAGCTGCCGTCTATGGCGCTGAAATACCGGCTATGGGTATTGCGTATAGTCTGGGAGCCCTCCATGGTTTGGAAAGATACCTTCCATGCCGGGATCATCCGGCCCGCTTCCGGGTCGTTCTTTGCCGTGACCGTGGCGGCGCACAGCTCCATGCCGGTCACCTCGATGGCGGCCTGCTCCACCCGCTCCGGCAAATAGAAGAACGTCCGCACAAGATGCTGCCGGATGCCTTCTAAAAGTTGTGAAAACTCCAACAGCTCCACATTCTCTACGATCGTTTCCCCGGGGTCTATCATATTGACGGCGTTCACCATAAGCACCCCCTGGGCATCCACGAAGATGAATATCAGCTCCTGCCCCCAGGGAGAACATAGGGTAGGCAGGGGAAGCCCGTCGCCGCCGAAGGTGACCGTTTCAGAGGCATATAGGCTGGGCAGGCCGTTGGCCCCGTGGGTGAATACGAATTTCCAGCCCTTTGCGTATAGCCCGCCATAGGCGTAGGCGCACATTTTGCCCGCATAGGCCTGCTCTGCGTCCGCCTGCCCCAGGGCCGCAAGGGCCGCCCGGGCATAGGGCAGCGCCTCCTGGGCGGAAAGGGGAAATTCCCCTTGGTAATCCCCCAGCATGGCGTCGTCCAGCCCGGGCTCCAGATCGTCTTCACCGATGCAGCCCGCTTCCTGATCCCGGGAATAGTAGAAACTGTTGCCGCCCATGGTCCCGCTCAGTACGCCATATGCGCCCTCCTCGCCGGGGAAGTAGGCTTCAAAAGCCTCCCCGGCACCTATATCTTCCAGATGGAAGGGCACGGGCTCATAGGCTTGCGGCGCGTTCATCATTTGCTCCGTCAAGTATTGGATATACGCAGGGTCGCTTTCCCCTAGGTTCTGTTTGCAGCGGGTGATGTACGCCCCCCATTCCGCCTGGGTGCGCACCGGCGCTTGCAGCAGCGGCCTGCCGGGGCACAGGGCTTCTATGGCGGCGGCGAAGTCCGCAGGAGAAAGCTGCACCGCCTTCGCCGCCAGGATGGAATAGCCGGATACTTCCGGCGTCTTCACTTCACAGTCAAAGATTACCGTAAGGCCGGTGGCCGCATCTGTAAAGCTGTTTTCCACCCGGGGCGGCGCATCGATTTTTTCAGATGCCTCTGTGGACGGCGCATTGTCCACCGGGTCATGGCCCTGGTATGGCACAGGCTCGGCGGCGGGGGTGGGCTGGCAACCAGCGCCCCCTGCGCACAACAGCAAGCCCAGCATCCCTGCAACGATCCGTTTCATGGGCGCTCCCCCTTTTGCCGTTTCTTTTATTGTTGCATATTTTGCATGGGAATTTGTTACAAAAGTGTAAAAATGTTAGGGTTTGGCTGAGCTTGGCCGGGGAGCGTGGATGGGGCGTTTCTCCTTTGCCGGGATCGGGCTCAATACATGTTCCCCCGATCCACAATGCTGCCGTCCAGGGCGTCGATGGTAACGAAGCAGATCGCAGCCCCCGCATCGTCGGCCCGGGAAGTAGCGGCTTCATCATAGCCTAGAAAGCTCCAGGTGGGGATCAATTTATAGGATTTGCTGTTGGGCATAAGGAGCTTGGTCAGGCCCAATTCGATCCGATTGATATGGATGGCAGTAGGCTCTCCGCTGGGAGAATACGTGGCAGGGGTAAGCATACGGTCCAGCTGCTCTTTGCATCGCTGCTCTATGGTATCCCAGGGGAGGAGCTTTGCGTTCTCGTTGTCTATTTGGACGATCTCCGAGGGGTTCTGCCATTTCAGGCTGACCAGCTTCCCGGCTTGCACCACCGCCTCCACATATTCCTGGGTCCATAGGTTCATAACGGGATAGCCGTCTGCACCCAGCGCCTGGGTTCCGAAATAGGTCTTTACATAGGTTTCGGGAAAGCCGTTGACTTCCCGAACAAAATAGTAGGCATTGCAGCTTTCTCCCAAGTTGGCTGAGGCAGGCGCCATATAATCGATGCCTATGCTCTCCAAGCGCTGCTGCACCATCGCCAGCTCCTGGGTCCGATTTTCATCCAGCGCCTGAGGCAGCTGGTAGGTTGCCGTAAACTGAGGGACGCTTTGGTCGTATTCCGAAAGGCTCATATAGAAATTCGACCCTACTTCCCAATTCACAAAGTCGATGGCGGCAATGACGCTGCCGTCTACAACCCGCAGGTTCAGTTGATCGGAGCTGCCTACATCCTTCAAAACATAATCCGTCTGGGGCAAGTCGCTGTCCGCAGGCGCAATTTTATATTCCTCCTCATATTTTTCTATGGTCGCTTGCAGCCGGTCGCGGGTGGATGCCTCAGAGTCGCCGGATAATTCCATGGCCGGCCCTTCATCCCCTGGGGCAACAGGCTCTCCCGTCACTGGGTCTAAACCGTTTTCTTCCCGAAACAGCAGCTCTTTGTAGAAAATAATCTCCTTTTCAATATCCGTTTTTGTCAGCATAGTATGCTCATATACGGTGGCGTTGGGATAGAAGGCCCGCACCATTTGTTCCAGCCCATCCCCGTTTGCAAACGGCTTCGCCTGCACCGAGACCACCGGCGCCTGTCTGGATGCAGGGTGCAGGATGGGGGCGTCTATAAAAACCGAATTGCCGGAATCGTAGGTTTTTTCAAATTGCAGCCGGGCCTCGCCGGGGAGACTCGTATCTATTTCAGATTCCGCCTGTTTTTCGATGTGTTCGCTCAGATCCCCTTTTTCAATTACGATGGGCGATTCTGGGGTTGGTTGGCAGGCTGAGGAAATGAATATACATAGAATTAAACAGGGAAAAATAAAGAAAGATGTTAGCTTCATTTACATTAAACCTCAATTTGCAAGTTATTTATAAATTTAGGATGCTATATCGAGAGACAATTTAAAGTTATATCGAAAAACAC
>UMHQ01025666.1_pt1 | contig 17110 bp, 9 predicted proteins | sample 1965531 | NCBI WGS metagenome assembly UMHQ01 (sample SAMEA4836098, study PRJEB28245) | human gut metagenome | biome: gut microbiome; material: fecal sample | place: Denmark | collected 2008
TTTTATTTACGACAAAATCGCCTACTCGAACATATCTATAATCCGAAACATCCTCCGATGTAACATTATGATTGTCATCCCGGCTATCTTTTGGCACAATACCATATTCCCGATACAAAGATAAAACTTGTTTATCTATTTGATTTTTTATACCTCGTTGCCGCAAATGAAATTTTAATTTATCTGCTTTCCAATGCAATGGAATAAGTGGCATCCACCCTGCACCGCTGTCTTTCATCGGGGCGGACGGGTTCAGACCGTGGGTAACGGCTTCGGTGATAATAGAACGCTTGTACTGTTCAAGCGTATCAATCTGTGCTTGAATATCCGCTTTCAATCCGTCAATCTTTCCGCACTCTCTATCCAAAAACTCCGCAATTCTCTGTTGCTCTGTATCAGACGGCGAATAAACCATCAGTTTTGCAAACTCGTCGTAATTCAATCCTTGTCTTACACCATTTCCCATATTGTAAAACACTTTTAGGATGTCGTATGTGTGTAACAAGTAATGATAAAAGCGACTGTTGATTCCGTTCTTCGGTTTCAACGCTATGTATGCAGAAGTGATAATCCCACGCTCTTTTGAAAGCCCGGTTCGCAAACTTCGTTTGTCGTTTTGCAAGTCAGTCGGACGGATAATTATATCGCCCGCTTCTACAATGTTATAACCGTTATAGTTGCTTGGCAGTAAACCCTCACTCGTGTTTATATCTTTGCGTATTACATTTCCATAGCTCAAAGATAAAAGATTATTTTCCGCTCCAAAAATGTTTTTGTTCTTTCTCTCCGAATAAAAACAATACAAAGGCATTATTGTCCACTCTTTGGGTATCTCTCCTACCCAAGAAATTCCGCTATCTTTCATCTCTCGCATTTTTCTTGTTCCCCTCCATACAAAAGCACAAGTTCTCGCAACTTTTTGCAGTCGTTGGAATTTACAGTTGGCTGTCCATTAAAGCTACGCAAGTCATTGTAATTATACTCTGCTCCCCTAGAATAACAGGTCATTTCATTAAAACACCAAGAATACTCCCCTATATTATGTTGAAAACTTGTTTCGAAAGAGTTATAGATTTGTCTTGGCAAATTCTGCCTGTCAATGCCTATAAATTCATTCAAATAATCGTAATATGGCATCACGTAACGCGAATAATTTTCTTGCGCATCAACTTCTTCTTGATTCTGTTGGATAAGATCATAATTCAAAAATGTTGTTGACAAATTCCTACGGATAAACAGTGCAATCAAAATAAAGAATACATAGTGCGGAACCAAATTTTGCCAACCGAAATCATTGCATACTCTATCGACGGCCTCAAAGTATCTAGTAAGTTCTCTGTTATCTACCTTTTCAAGCACTTTCTTGTCGCCATAAAACATACACTGATATGCAAGTTTTACCGCCAATTCCATATTGGGAATAGGCGTTTTGATTTTTTCGCAACTCTTGATAAAGCCGTCAAACAAATTGTTTAAATAGACATCCGCGGAAGTGTCGAGTTTGAATACAAAATCAAAGAATTTGCGCAAATACTCATTGCCATCTATGCCATACACGGTTTTTACCGTTTTCGCGATGCAAGAATGATTCATTGCAACGATAACCGCGCAATTTTTGACATCGAACAGATGATGAAGTCTTTCCAAAATTTTAAGTTGGTCATTCGGCAAACAACGATCGATTTCATCAACGAGTACGACCATCTTTTTTCGGGGATGTTCTTTATCTTCGTAAGTTGTCAGAAGATTTAAGACTACAATAAACTCATTTAGCAAATCTTGATATGATTTGAAATCATCGAAAAGTTTATTGTCAAGAATCGAGATTTGCGCCTCTTTAATAATTGATCGGATAATCTTAATCGCAGCAGCGGCCAATCCTGTCCAGCCACCGTTTTTAGATAACATTTCAATCACATCGTCTGTAATTTTGTCAACTGTTTCAGTTACCGTTTTCTTTAATACTTTTATTGTGGCTTTTTTATACTGTCGTATTTTAATCTGTTTGCAATTTAATGATAATGAGTCAAGAACGCAATATAGAATCGCAATGAGAGGATCAGGATAAAAACTATTTTTCCACGCATCATATTTGACAATAATACACTCCGAATGTTGCGACAATTCTTCTTCAATCATGTCCAACACAAAAGACTTACCACTGCCCCATGCGCCGTTTATTGACAAACAAAAATTTGAATCTTTCTTCAAAGACTCAACCAATCCGCAAATTTTATTCACCAACTCCTGTCTGCCGATCTTATCTTCCGTTGCCATAGAATCACTCCCCAAACAATGCTTTTATTCTTTCACTGACACTCTTTTCAAGTGTTAAGAATTTTTCTTCCAAAACTTCGCTCTTTTCGGGTTGGGTGTATTTGTAGAAATATCTTGTGAACGGAATTTCCGCACCGATTTTAATCACGGGCTTTTTCGCACCGAGATTTTCTTCCCAAAACCACTTTGCATCGGGGACGTAAGGCAACACTTCTCTTGCCATATAAGTTTGTATATCTTCGGTGTATTTGACAATTTCTGTGTCGCGCGTTTCTTTGTCGTAGATGATATTGCCCTTTTTATCGCACTGAATTTCTGCCGTTTTGTCCATTTCTGAAAGTCCGTCCGCAATGCGGTCTATGAGCTTTTTGTCGCACGACAAAATCCCCGAAAGATGTTTGACAAAACTTGTCGGCTCTTTATATACCTTGTCCGAGATGTGTTCTTTCAACGCTTGCAGAATGTCCTCGTATATGGGCTTTCTTTCAAGCATTTCTTCGTATTTTTTCTTGTCCTTATCGGCAAGCGCAACGCCCTGACTTTCATAGTCGGCAATTTTTGCCTCGTCATACACACCCGAGAGCGCGCCTTTCATCAGCATCTGTTCAATACGCTCTTCCGTTATGGCATAACTGCGTTGAAGCGGTTGCATAACGGTGTATTCCTTATAAAGGAACTCCGTGTTGTCGTAGATTTTGCAAACGTCGTTTTGCACAAAATCGGCATAGAGATGAGTTATCGCCTTTCTATCTTCTTTTGTGATCTCATTCTTTTTGTTGCCTACGGCTTTTCTCAATTTGTGATAGATCTCCGCGGCATTGATGAGTTGCACCTTGCCTTTGCGCTCTTTTCTCTTGTTTTTGGAAAGTATCCACACGTACGTTTGTATTCCCGTGTTGTAGAACAAGTCTGTTGGCAACGCAATGATTGCTTCTATTAGGTCGCTTTCAAGCAGCCATCTGCGAATCTGACTTTCACCCGAAGCGGTATCGCCGTTAAACAGCGGCGAGCCGTTTTCAATAATTGCAGCTCTTCCGCATTTGTCGTCCATTTTGTCAACGGCGGACTGCAAGAAAATCATTTGAGAGTCGCCACCGCTTGGAAGCCCGTGCCCCCATCTTCCTGTTTCGCCTTTTGCATACTCTTCACGCACGGCTTGCTCCTGTCCGTCTTTTGCGTCTTTGCCCGACCACGGCGTGCCAAACGGCGGATTTTCAAGCACAAAGCGCATCTTTGTGTCCGCAAAGCAATCGGTTTTGAACGTGTCCACGTGGCGGAAATTGTCCGAGTCTTGATTTTTGATGAGCATTTCGGCAAGCCCTACTGCATAAGACTGCCCCATAAATTCCTGTCCGAACAGTTTGACTTCCGCCGTAGGATTATAGTGCTTTATGTAGGTATACGCCGTGGAAAGCATACCGCCCGTTCCGCAAGCTTGATCGAGAACGGTGATAACCTTGTGACTGTCAAAAATATCGTCGCATCCTTCTGCCATTAAAATTTCAACGAGTAGCTTGATAATATCTCTGCCTGTGTAAAATTGTCCGGCGTCCACGTTCTGATAAAATCTGCCGATCAGGTTTTCAAAAATATAGCCCATCTTGATACTGTCGTAAGTTTTTATGGATAGGTCAAGCACGGAAAACGCCTCAACAACCGAATAAAGACAGCCGTCTTTCTCCATTTTGTCAATGTGCTTGGACATTTCGAGTTCACCGAATATATCTTTTACATTTGATGAAAAACCACTTATATAATTCTTGAAATTTGCGGCAATATGATTGGGATCGTTGCAAAGCTCTTTCAAGTCATACTCGCTCGTATTGTAAAAAGAAAAACCCGAAATTTTGCATAACGCTTTCGCAGGATAATTCGGATTCTTTTTGTATGCGTCAACCACTTGCTTTTTCGTGTCGGCAAGCGCGCACTCGAAACGGCGCAATATCGTCATCGGTATCACAACATCGCCATATTTGTCCGGCATATATGATCCACGCAATTTATTTGCAATTGACCATATAAAATTCGCTTCTTGTGTTATATCAATCGGGTTGTCGTCCCACATTGTGTCGAGTATCTTGTTTACACTCATAATTCTTGTCCTTTGTATTGCACATTTGCTTTCCGATTTGCAAAATCGTAGCCAAGTCGGCATTCACGTTTATGATTAAATATTATAATAAATACTATCATGATTTGTGCGATAGGTCAATATACATTCCTTCAATCATATTTGTGTTTATCATTTTTGTATTTCTCGTTCACTTTTAAAAATCAGCACATATACACTCAAATTAAAAATCTGATGTTTCCCAATAAATAATACTTTTCTTGTATTCTCGTTCTTATGCGCCAAATGGTTGTGTGGTTGACTTTCAAAAGTTGTGTGACTTCGAGATAAGTCAATCCCGACATATAGGCGCAGAGAACGTCATATTCGCCTTGCGTCAAATTCATCCTTTCGACGAGCGCGTCAACGGTGGTATAATCGTTGTCGGATTCATCGTCGATAAAAGTTATGTGCGATGATGCAACGCTGTCGCTTATGGCGGTTGTGTGCGCCAAATGGCGTGTGAACTGTTTGTCCAAATATCTATCCGTAAAACGAAAGCACGCTTGCATGATCGAGATAATGTTTCCATGTGCGGTCGTATAATTGTCGCCAAGTCTTTTGCCAATGTGTTCACAAAGGAACAGCATTGCGGTTTGAGCTATGTCATATCCATCCGAGTATTCGTCAAGAGAATCATTCGATTTGTTGCAATCCTGGATAAGCCCGTCATAAAGACGATATAAGTCCTTGCCCGAACGACACATAACGGTTCTTATAGTAAGCAACGCTATCAATTCGCCGATTTTCTTGATATTGTCGACGGTAATAACAACGTCATCGCCCAATATGTATTGTCTTTTCGCAACGATTTTGATTTGTGTTTGATTGTCATCATAAATACTAATTGCATTTTGATTTTGAAGATTGATTCGCGATTTCATATTGATACGCTCCGAGTTTTACTTGCCTTTCGGCAACAAAACGGCGCAGCACCGAGAAAAGTCAAAAATATATCACTTCAATTCACAAGATGCCTATGTCAACGAATCGCATAAAAATGTTGTGTAAAAAGCACATCAAAATAACCCATCTCCCACGCGCGTGCGTACTTGTATCAAAGACTACGGCACGTCTAATCGTCATACTTGTATCAAGACTACGGCTCGTCTAACAGGCAAACGACTAAAAAGCATATAAAATACGCATTAGATTTCAGATAATTTTTGAAGCAACATTACAAGATTTTTATGCCGTTGACATGGGCTTTTCTCTGTGCTAAAACGTCACGCCGAAAGGCAATGTAAAACTCAGAGCAATTAGGCAAGATATCATACATTTTGGTTATGTACACAATTTGGGCGCAACCACTTTTCAAAATTATTCAAACTAATTCCTTGTTATGCTTCATTTTGCAATTTTTAGATTTGACAATTTTTGTGAAATAATATGCAGAATGAGAAACCGCTTGCAAGCGAAAAACCTTGTCAAAATAACGGTTTTCACAAAACTCGCTTATTTTTTAGTTGTTTCTGCGGTAAAAGTGGCTCATTTTTTGTATTAGCCATTTGTTCAAATATTTTCTAATGTCATAATTTGTACGATTTTTACTCCATTTTTCATCAACATTCTCTACTATGCTACAAAATTGCTATTCGCAAAAACATTGACAAATTAAAGTTTTGCGAGTAGAATAAACTTGCAAGTTCAAGGAGGGCTTATGTATATCAATCGACAAAAGTATCTTGACAAACTAGTCAGCCAGAAAGACAAAGACATTATCAAAGTTATAACCGGAATACGACGTTGCGGCAAATCAGTGTTGCTTTTTGACATCTATGCCGATTATTTGCTATCTCACGGCATTGATAACGCACATATAATCAAAGTAAATCTCGAAACAAAGAAAAACGAAGCGTTGCGAGATTCAAACGCTTTGTACGATAGCATCGTATCAAAAATTGTTGACGCTAAGCGGTATTATGTTTTCATAGATGAAATACAGCTTGTTGACGGTTTCGAGGATGTTGTAAACGGGCTTCGCTTGGATTATAATTGCGATATTTACATCACTGGTTCCAATTCAAAACTGCTCTCGAAAGACATCAACACAAAAATGCGCGGACGAAGCATAGAAATAAAAGTGTATCCGCTGTCTTTTTCGGAATATTACGGTTATTATGGCGGGGATAAAAGACAATGTTTCAACAATTACCTTATGTATGGCGGTCTCCCCTACCTTTTGGCCGAAAATGATAACAAGAACAAAGTCGAATACCTGAAAATGATTTGCGACACCGTTGTAGAAAAAGATATTATTGATCGGCACGGCATAAGGCAGGAAAGCCTGTTCGATGCAGTAATTGATTTTCTTTGCTCTAATATCGGCTCTTATGTGAGCGCAAATAAAATTGCAGATACGCTAAAAAGTAACGGATACGGAAAGGTTACACACGATACCATCGGCAACTATTTGGATTACGTTTGCGACGCATATTTGTTTTACCGCGCACAAAGATATGACATCAAAGGCAAACAATATCTTAAAACGCTAAACAAATACTACATTTGCGACCTCGGAATCCGCAATAGCAAATTGAATTATCGGCAAATAGAGATAACGCACTCGCTTGAAAATGTAATATATCTTGATCTCATACGGCGCGGATATATTGTCGACATCGGCAAAAACAATTCGAAAGAGATCGATTTCGTCGCAAAAAATGACAAAGAATTGTTTTATATACAAGTAGCGTATACCATTTCCGATCCCGATAAAAACGAACAAGAAGTATCCTCGTTCTATGGACTTGATGACGGTTATAAAAAGATAGTCATCACAATGGATGACGATCCTTTTACCAACCTAAAAAACGGCTACAAAAAAATCAATGCGATTGATTTTCTTTTGGACGACCATTCTCTGGAGCAGATTTAAGACGAGACATTTGGAATTCAATTAAAACATTTTTACTCACCAACCTTTTAGCCTATATGCTACATATATAGTCTATTTTTTATTTTCAAACGGTCTATTTTTCTATATTATATGTATCTTTTACATCATTATCGAATTTTTCAATTTTTCTTTCTCGCAAACATCATTGACGTGCGCATAAACTTTTTCTGTCTTATCCGCCGTTGAATGCCCCCTTTCGCAACAACACAATTCACATTGTTTTCAGTGCATCGCATTACATAAGTATGCCGTATCAAATGCAATGTAAAAGCCATGCCATATTTATCTTATAAAAAATTAGGCGGAGTACCTTTGACTCTGCTTTTTTCCAACATATTTTTACATATATCACAATTCTTATAATAACCAGTCTTAACATAAGGACGCTTACAACTATAACATATAGATGCTACATTACTTATGTCTAAACTATAACTACTTCTTTTATCAACCAATTCTGTTATATCTAATGTCGCAATCATCACGACATCGGTTTCTCCTCCATTAACTTGAAGAATGTTCTTAAATTCAGTTTTATACGGAGCAGTTATTCGTGAATCTCCATAGGTCGATGTATTTGCCTGCACGACGAAACAATGCAGATCTCTTGCCGTCGACTCTACAATTGCAGAAAAATAGTTAGCATCTTTATTCAATTGTGGAACAAATAACATCTCTATTTTAGACTTCATTGCAGCTCGTGAAGTTATATCCGTAAACTCGTAACACAATACAGTTGAATACCTATACTTCCCATTGTTAACCCTATAATAAAATGGGAATTTATGATCTTTACATATGTGATTAGTTCTACTAAGTCTAATTATTTCATCGGGTGCATAAAAATTCTTTTCTCTAAACAGAATAAAGCCGTTAGCAAAACTCCTACCCGTTATGGTTGGGACTAAATTACAAACAGTATTATATGCTTGTCCTGCAACGGTTATATATTGTAGTCCTGTAATAATAGTTATTTGATTCTTCAATGCAAACATTGAAATATCTAGCAGCCATGACAACGGAAAATAAAACTCCGGAAAAACTAGCATATTAACCCCATATTCTTTTGCTATATTTAAATTTTTGAACAACCTTTTCTTCGCTTCTATTGTCAAACATTTTTTCGGATTAACGATTGCATTCAGTGCATCTTCTACAGATATTTTAGTGTTCACCAATGCGACCTTTGGATTATTAGGTATATTGTTTGCGACCTTAATATCTGCACAATTTATTTGACCATTTGCCATTTCATACAAATAATCCGCTTTTGCATATCCACCCAATTGATTATACTCCATAAATTTATTATGAATTAAGCATGGATTTTCTCCATACCCTTTGCCGTTAAACGAATACAAATAATCTGCAATATAAAACTCTATTGCATTAATGAATCTTGGAGACCATTGCAACTTAAATTTATCCATTTCAAAAGCCTTAGGCGACTTTTCGAACAATTTCGAAACTGTTGTATCTGTTAAAGATACATCTGAAACTGTCGAGTAATTAAGTAATGGATATGAAACCAAAGTGTGGTTTAACATATTGCTATTTCTAAATTGAACTGCCAATAAATAACGTTTTTGACTTTTACCAAAGGAATAATTCAATGCCGTTGTTAAAGCTACAACAATATCCAATTTTTCTTTCATATCAGCAATTAGACGTTTTAATACCTTTCGTTTTCCCTTTTCAAACACTTCATCTGCTTCAAGCGAATCAAAATTAAGTTTTTTTATCTCCGCGCCGATTTTTATATAAAGAGCTCTTGCTCTTTTACTTTCATTACACAATAAATAAAGTTCAAACAGAGATCGCCAATTGTTTGAGTACTCTACACTTTGGCTTCCTTGATAGAACTCTTCTATTTGTTCAAAATACTTATTCATTTCTTTTTTATCAACATAAGTATTCTTAACTAACTTGAGTAATGAATTAACAAATCTAGTAGCGTTATAATTGTTATTTCGCAAAAAACCTAATTCTCTTATTTTGTTACTAATATCTAGATTTTCGATATTATATGCGGTTCTTGTAAAGGAAGAACTCAGAACGTCTGTATCGGGTAACAAGTTCGCTTCGCTACTGTTCATATGAATCGTTTCTGAATATATATCGAATAATATGTTTTTTTGGTCTTTGGGGAAGAAAAAACAATTGACCTTATCTTTTTGAATTCGAATATTATTGTAATTTGAAAACTTTAAATCGGTAGTACCTGATTTTACGACCAATCCAGTATCAACAAAGTATTTATTGACAATTTCATCCGATGACATTAAGCTCATTCCATCTGTCTTTAACACAATGAGAATATCATCCACGTATCTATTATAATACACAGGATATAAGCTGTTTACGATCCGATTGTCAAAATCATATAAGTATATTTCTCTCAATATTATCGCACTTGTTATTCCAATAGGAAAAATTGTATTATCTTTTTGAACCCTAACTCCTTTTTTGTACTTCGTTATCAACTTTGTATACGCAAGGTATATCTGCCTAATAATATTTGTTAAAATTGCAAACTGGCTGAGTCTTGAATCATTATTTAAGAGCACAACTAATTGATCAAAATCAAAGTCTACAGAATAATAAAAACTTTTTAAATCTAGACACAACAGCAGCGAATCGCTGTCCGAATGAATTTTTTCGATTCTCTTAAATGCACCTTTCCTCCAAGAGGAATACAAATTAAAGTAAGGTTTAAAAGCCCTATTAGATACAAAATCAATTCCTTCATAAAGGTCTGACTCAAATGTATACAAACTTGGTTTAAATGCGGTTGCACCAGAATACCGCAAAATGTTTGGATAATCATTAACTATTTTTCCTATAAGTATCGTCCAAAGAAAATCTATTATAAATAGTTCTACGGGCATGTCGATAAAAAAGTTAATTCTGGATATGTTGCCTGAATGATCTGCCGAGGCTATGACAATATCATCATTTTGTCTAGAAGATTTAAACTTTTTGGGAATGACCTTAAAATCCACACTTTTTATCAAATTCAAGAAATAAGATGTATTTCCAGTTGAGAGATTTGTAGCAATATCTTCTAATGTACATATAAAAGCTTCTCTATCACTTTCAAATATAGCCAAGCGTTTTTTCGCAAAGACTAAAGTTTTATCATAATATAAATATGATTTCAGCTTCTTATATGCACCATATACCATTTGTATCGTGTTCTCTTTATTTTCAAATATACTACTCATATTTTCCATAACTGTTAAAAGTATCCCTTTTATTGATTAGTATGATGTTAGTCTTTTACTCATATTTGCTTTCTTAAATGGAAAACAATTCAATCATTATACAAAGATTAAAAGCACTAATTCACATTATAATACAAATATATAAAATGTCAAATATTAGCATTTTTTGCAATATTAATTATTCCAACAAGTCATTAGAAATTCAAATCAATTGATGCATTATTTTGGTCACCAAATAACAATGATACGAACTCAGATAATGGGTTCGTATTATTTTTTCTTCGAGAATTTTTTGCTACTAAACTATGCCTATAAATTCTTTGAATTTATAAAAATCTCGTATTGTTGATTTATGCAATTAAAACACCACCCTATTTATCCATGCATCTGCTTACGCACAAATTTTGCGCGCAACTTCTTATATTATCATTCAGACTCATCGTTTAACATTGCCTCTTGTGCAATACCATATACGTTTGAAAACGGTGAAATATCATCTGTTGAGCGGTTCATCTCTCGTAATAGTCCCTTATAAAGATAGTGCAAGTCTTTATTGCGTTCTTCAAAACCGACATGTAAATCATTTTTCGCGATGCGACCGAACGTTAAATCTTTTAATCGTCGATATTAACTTTTTCGACGCATAGTCGGACGGAGCACGCCAAACCCAATTTCCTTGTGCAACAGACGGCGTATTCATTCTACCTTCTTCGTTTCCAAGCAAAAGCCAGTCCTGCAACGGTATCACCGCAAGTTCCGCAATTGAATCAAACGCCAGTTTAATCATCTTATATGTCGGGTTTAACCCTTTGATGTGCGAACATTCTCTTTTGAATCGTTTTAGCGTATCTCCGTCAAGGTTTTCAGTCCACGTACGAGTACAGTCGGCGTCGTGAGAACCTGTATAAACCACATAATCTTTATTTGTATATAGCCTCGGCAAATACTCGCTGCCCTCGTCAAAAAACGCAAACTGCAATATTTTCATCCCGGGATATCCGCAATACGCAATCAACTCGCGCACGTCATCTGTCAAAAAGCCAAGATCTTCCGCGATTATTTTTGCATTAGGGACACTTTGATTTATCGCGTCGAAAAGTTTTTCCCCGGGGCCTTTTTCCCAGTGTCCGTTGCGAGCGGTCTGCTCGCCGTACGGTATTGCATAATATCCCGCAAACCCGCGAAAATGGTCTATCCTTACAATGTCAAATAACGACGCACAGATTTTGATGCGCGAGCACCACCAGTTGAAGCCGTTCTGCTCCATTTTCGCATAATCGTAAATCGGATTGCCCCACAATTGTCCATCCGGGGAAAATCCGTCGGGAGGACAGCCTGCAACGAATGTCGGATTCAAATTCTCGTCAAGCAGATACTCGTCCGTATTACTCCAAACGTCAACCGAATCATATGCAACGTAAATCGGCATATCGCCTATAATCTTTATGCCTTTCGAGTGTGCATAATCGCGAACCTTTTTCCATTGCGTAAAAAACTTGAATTGAACGAATCGCCAAAACTCCGTTTGACCTTCAAAATCGCTTTTTCTCTCGATTGCGTATTTGTATATTCGATATTCATCCGCCCAAGATGGCCAAGGCGCATAATCGTAACTCTCTTTTATTGAGAAGAATAAAGCATAGTCGTCAAGCCACTGCTTGTTTTTATGACAAAAACGCACATATTCGACAGTTTTTACAAATCTCGAAAAGGCTTTTTTGAGCACGGCAATTCTTGTTAAAAACAATCTTCCGTAATCTATGCGCTCGCTTTTGCACTTCTCTCCATCAAGTTCGTCGCTCGTCAACAATCCTTCTTTATACAATTCTTCCAAATCCACAAAATACGGATTTCCCGCAAAAGATGACGGCGACTGATACGGGCTGTCGCCGTAGGCAGTCGGATTGAGCGGCAAAACCTGCCAACACTTCGTTGAGGTTTTGTCCATAAAGTCAATCCAATCATAACACGGCTTGCCAAAAGAGCCTATACCGTACTCGGATGGCAAACTGCTAACTGCCATAAGCAATCCGCTTTTGTGCGAAAAACCGAATTTTTTATTTACCGCCATATAACAAACTCCCTATGCCGACTTGCGTTATTTCAATCTGATTTGATCCTCGACGTCGAATATAGACATCTTGTCAACGGGCAATACAACGTCAATGCTTTCTTCATTAAAATCATCCCCGACCTTGGCGTATAATACCGCTCCGTCTCTCTCGCATTTTGCATATCGTTCGGTACCGTAATCTAAAATCTTTTCGACCGAAAACGGTATGCCGTCCGTCGCAATTTCAACGTCTTGTGGCGAAAACTCGAAACTCAACGCCTTGCCGATAATCTTCGTTCCGCCGATTCCAACCAACTTCGACGCAAGTTCTCTTGTGCACTCGAACCTATGCCCCATCGTTTCGAACGAAAATTTCGGGATTGCGGCAGATGTAATGATTTCCTTAAACGTTCGCTTGTCTTTATTCCTTTGACGAAGCATTTTTCCGCTTAGTGTATTGAACGCAGGTATTGCCTCGTGAACAATCTTGTCGTCTGTCGAACACGTAACTTTTTTCAGGTCGATACCAAGCGTAATCTCTCCGCTCGTTTCTTCGTCAAATAAAGCAAAAATTATCTGACCGCCTGTTTCGACGTAATGCAAATACTTTCCGTTGACTTCTTCGACCTTTTTCACCGTTCCGACAACGTCGTTTCCTTTTTCGACAGCATCGACAGGAATGGTCAACTTATAATTTCCGTCTTCCATTGAAAATGCCGACGGCAATTCTATCCTCGACGAGCCGATTTCAACCGTATGATTTTTCACGACAACGCTTATACTCGAGCAATCGGGAATTCTCGGAATCATATTCACTTCCGTTTCCGCGTCGAAAACCTGCATGTTTTCAATATCAAACGAGATTTCCGTGACGCTTCCGACTTCGAAGCGCGTCATTGTCGGCGCTTTTATAACAATTTTGGTCGAGCTTTGCAAGCCGAGTTCTTTGTCAAAGTTCAAATCTCCGAATACTTGGCTTTCGGTTCCCAATTCCTCGATGTGCGAAACCTTGATTTTTGCCTTTGCCGTATATTTTTCGGCGTCGATAGAGATATGTTCCGCGCGCAGTCCAAGCACGACTTTTTTTCCGTGGAACACGTCCGCTTGTTTTGCTTTTGCAAAGAAGTCTTTGGGCAACGCTATTCTTAACGGTGCATCGGTAGCGACAAACGATAAATCGTCGCCTTCGACATTGATTTCCGCGTTGATGAAATTCATTTGAGGCGTTCCTATAAAACCTGCGACAAACACGTTTTGAGGATACTTATATAAATTGGTCGGCGTATCGATTTGCTGAACGAATCCGTCTTTCATAACGACTATTCGCGTGCCCATCGTCATTGCTTCGACCTGATCGTGCGTGACGTAAATAAACGTAGTTTGCAGCCTGTGATGCAGCGCGCTTATTTCGCTTCTCATTGCCGTGCGCAATTTTGCGTCGAGATTTGACAACGGTTCGTCAAGCAAGAAAACCTTTGGTTCTCTTACAATGGCTCTTCCCAAAGCGACTCTTTGACGCTGTCCGCCACTCATTTCCTTTGGTTTTTTGTCCAGATATTCGGTTATATCCAACGTTTGCGCCGCTTCTCTGACCTTTTGATCGATTACCGCTTTCGGCAATTTTCGCAATTTCAGACCGAATGCCATATTTTCATACACCGTCATATGCGGATAAAGCGCATAGTTTTGAAACACCATCGCAATATCTCTGTCCTTCGGTTCTACATCGTTTACAAGCGTATCGCCTATATAGAGTTCGCCGGCAGTGATTTCTTCAAGACCGGCTATCATACGAAGCGTGGTGGATTTTCCGCAACCCGACGGTCCGACGAATACAATAAATTCCTTATCTTTTATATCCATCGTGAAGTCGTTTACGGCTTTTGTTCCGTTGGGATAAACTTTGTATATGTGATTGAGTTTTACGTCTGCCATAATTACCCTCTTATTGTTTGACGGCGCCGGCCGACAAACCGTTTATCATATATTTAATCAAGAAGAAATACAAGATTACAATCGGGACGGCAATAAACACCGCACCTGCCGAAAATCTTGCGAATTCGGTTTCCGGAAGAGACATAAGTCCGACCGCCGCCGTCCACATGTTTTTGTCTTTGAGAAGAAGCTTCGGAAGGATAAAATCGCTCCACGGCCACGCAAATTGCGTCAAAAGCGTATATACCAAAATCGGTTTTGACAGCGGAAGCGTTACGTTAAAAAATATCCTCGCATTGCTTGCTCCGTCGATTCTTGCCGCTTCGTAAATCGAATTCGGAATAGTGTCGAAAAAGCCTTTTTGCACCAAATAGCCCATCGGAGCACCGCCTGCATATATAAGAGCAAGCCCTATATGACTATTGATGAAATTGAATTGCGTCATAAGCAAATACACGGCAACCATTCCCATAAACGACGGGAACATCCCGAGAATCAGCGCGCCCTTCATCAATGCTTTTCTTCCCCTAAATTGGAAAGACGAGATGACATAAGCCGTTAAAATAACCAAAACAGTACCCAAAAGGCTACTTATCGTCGCAACCAGCAAAGTGTTTGCAAACCACTTCGGATAGTCGTACATAACGGTGTCGGCAAACAGCGCCTTAAAAGAATCAAAGGAATATTCCGACGGGAAAAAACCGTTGAAACTATATATGCTTCCGCTTGCGGAAAAACAACTCAGCACCACCCATATAATAGGAAATACGAAGATGATTGACACCAGCAACACAACGGAGTACGTGAGCAAAACGTTTGTAGTTTTTTTGAGTTTAACACTTGATTTTTTTCTCATTTGAACGTATCCTCCCTCTTATATGCCGACGAGCGCACGTAAACCAAAAGGCTTATTGCCGAAGTGATGATAAACATAATCAAACTTATCGCCGCGCCTATTGAGTAGTAGTTGTTGTCTATCGACATTCTGTACAACCAGTTGATAAGCAAATCCGTGTCGCTCGCAAGGAAATATCCGTCGCTAAGGACATCGCTCCTTAAGAAATAGAACACGCCGAAGTTGTTGAAGTTGCCCATAAATTGACTGATGAGAACGGGCGTCGTAGAAAAAAGAACGAACGGAAGCGTAATTTTTCTAAACTGCATCCACGCACTTGCCCCGTCTATTCTTGCCGCCTCGTATAAATCGTTATTGATATTGGACAATATACCCGATGCAAGCAACATTATCGACGGAACGGACAGCCATGCGTTTACGAACAAACCTATCCCTCTTGCCATCCACTTGGAATTGATACCCAAAAAGTCGATGATTTTGCCGCCGTTTTGGACGATAAGTTGATTTATCGGACCGCCGTTGCTGAACATATAATGGAATACAAGTAAGGATATGAATCCCGGCACGGCATAGGCAAGCACGGGGAACGCTCTCCACAACGCCTTTGGTTTTACACATTTTTTGTTGTAGAGAATCGCAAGCCCGAGTCCTAAAAAATAGTTGATAAACGTCGAAAGAAAAGCCCAGAGCAAGTTCCAACCGAGTATCTTTCCGAAAGACTGCGACAATTCACCCAAAGCCACGAGTTTTCTGAAACTATCAAGGCTCCAATCCACCAATTCGGGCGGTACGATTTTTCCGCCGTAGTTGGTGAATGCAATCAAAATCATAAAAATTATCGGCAAGACGTTGAATATCATTACGCCCAAAATGGGAATAACGAGTGCCGCCTTGTAAAAATTGCGGTTCATCAGCGACGACAAATCGTCTTTGAACGACGAAACTTTTCCTTTGAAAAGCAAGTCTTCTGCTCCGCGATGAGCGTCTTTTATGTTTGCCACATAGACGATTATGAGCGCAATAAGAGCAATCCAGGCAAATATGCCCATAAGCAACATAATCACCGAATCGTCACCCTTTATGCCGAGCCACGGATCTGCTTTTACCGTTCCCAAGGTGAAAAATCCGAACAAGTCCTTTATCCCGCGGAGAGCAAAATAGGTAATGAACCCCACTTCCAACAGAATATATATAAATCCCTTTATATATTGTCCGTTGACAATTTGCCCGGCTCCCATAAAGAACATCGACGCATACGTTGCCCTGCCCGACGTGGCAAAGAACTCTTTTAAGTTCTTTCGGGATTGTTTCGCTTTTTCGGAAACGTCCCGACGCTGCTTAGCGGCATTCTCTTTTAGGTTTTTATATCTTTCTTTCAAACTTGTCATAGTTATGCAAAGGTATGAATAGCCTTGTAAATATTCGACGATATTTCTTCGATAACGCTTTGAAGTTTTGCCGTATCGAAGGAACGCTTACCGCATCCGTCGGTTGCGATTTGTTTGAATCCCGATGAAATCGGTGTCCAGATTTGCTTGACCGCGCTAATGGACGGCATAACTTCCAAAACGCCCGAATCGAGGTTTCTATAGGTGATTTGAGACGCTAAAGACTCTGTTTGTGCAATTACGTCGCTTCTTGCGGCAACGACGCCGAGCATATCCGCACGAGCTTTCACCATTTCGTAACCCGTTGCGAATTCGACAAACTTGACAGCCCAATCACGGTTTTTGGTATAACTGCTCACCGCATATCC
>UMHQ01047997.1_pt1 | contig 17040 bp, 19 predicted proteins | sample 1965531 | NCBI WGS metagenome assembly UMHQ01 (sample SAMEA4836098, study PRJEB28245) | human gut metagenome | biome: gut microbiome; material: fecal sample | place: Denmark | collected 2008
CTTAAGATTGAAGAAAACGAGTTCATAACTCTTCTGGGACCTTCAGGCTGCGGCAAGACCACCACTTTGCGAATACTGGGCGGTTTTGAAAAACCTGACACCGGCAGAGTAATGTTTCAGGGAGAGGATATAACCGATCTGGCGCCAAACAAAAGGCAGATAAACACGGTCTTTCAGAAATACGCCCTTTTTCCGAACATGAACATAGCCGAGAATATCGCTTTCGGCCTGAAAATAAGCGGCAAGAGCAAAGAATACATAAACGACAAGATAAAATACGCTCTCAAACTTGTAAATCTGAGCGGATATGAAAAGAGACGGGTAGATTCCCTTTCCGGAGGACAGCAGCAGCGAATAGCCATCGCGAGAGCCATAGTAAATGAGCCAAGAGTGCTGCTCCTTGACGAGCCTCTCGGAGCTCTGGATCTTAAACTCAGACAGGAGATGCAGTATGAGCTCATAAGGCTCAAGAACGAGCTGGGAATAACTTTTCTTTATGTTACCCACGATCAGGAAGAGGCCCTGACCATGTCTGACAAAGTCGTCGTGATGAACCGGGGCTATATCCAGCAGATGGGTACGCCGGAAGAGATATACAACGAACCTGAAAACGCTTTTGTTGCCGACTTTATAGGAGACAGCAATATCATAGACGCGATGATGCTTCAGGACAGAGTCGTGAGGATCTGCGGCTGTGTATTCCCGTGTGTTGACGAGGGGTTTGGCAGACAGACTCCCGTAGACGCGGTAATCCGTCCGGAAGATATAATCATAGACGAACCGGGCAGGGGGACTATTGACGGAGTGGTGACTTCCAACGTTTTCATCGGAGTCCACTATGAGATGTGCATAGAAGCGGGCGGTTTTGAATGGCTCGCCCAGAATACGGTAAGCTATCCTGTCGGAAAGAAAGTTTCCATGCGGGTGCTTCCGGAAAACATACAGATAATGAATAAACCTCAGTCTGAAGATGAGGAGGCGATGGCTCTGGATGATTAGAAAAATTTTCAGCGGGCCGTTCGCGATCTTTCTTCTCTGCGGCACTGTAGTGCCGCTGGGTGTAATAGCTTTTTACGGGCTTACAGACAGAAGCGGGGCTTTCACACTTGACAATATACTGGCTATTGCTACTCCGGAGCACAGAGAAGCTCTTTTCCTTGCTCTTGCTCTGGCGGTGATAAGCACAGTCATATGCTTTGTCATTGCTTTTCCTCTTGGACTGATACTCAGAGACAGCAGGCTGGGCAGAAAAGGATTCATGATATTCATCTTCGTTTTGCCGATGTGGATGAACTTCCTGCTCAGAACCATGGCGTGGCAGGTGCTCCTCGAAAGAAACGGCGTGATCAATCAGGCGCTCGGTTTCTTCGGCATACCCGCCCTTGAAATAATCAACACGCCGGCGGCGGTAGTCCTCGGTATGGTGTACGACTATCTGCCGTTTATGATACTGCCCATTTACAATGCCCTTACGAGAATTGACAAACATATAATAGAAGCGGCTTATGATCTGGGCGCGGGATTCAGACAGGTTCTTGTAAAGATCCTTATGCCCCTCAGCATACCCGGCATAGTAAGCGGCGTGACAATGGTATTTGTGCCGTCCCTTACAACTTTCGCCGTATCCACCATGCTCGGCGGCGGCAAAGTGAACCTGATAGGAAATATAATCGAACAGGAATTCACCACCAGCTCCAACTGGAATCTGGGCGCGGGGCTTTCTCTGGTAATGATGGTGTTTATAGTCATAAGCATGGCGTTTATCGAAAAGTTTGACCGGAACGGGGAGGGCAGCGTGATATGAAAAGAGCTTTAAAATTTATTTATCTTGCCCTGATCGTACTGTTTCTCTATCTGCCGATAGGGACGCTGATGGTTCTTTCTTTTAACAGCGGAAAGTCCATGAACGCCTGGACAGGGTTTTCGCTGGACTGGTATAAAGAAATGTTCCACAGCGAGATGATAATCGACGCCCTTGTAAACACCATGTCCATAGCGTTCTGGGCGGCTGCTGTTTCCACCGTGATCGGCGTTATGGCCTGCATAGGTCTTAACGCGATGAGGGAAAGAAGCAGATCGGTGTTCATGGGGCTTAACAATATTCCGCTGCTGAACGCCGATATAGTGACAGGCATATCGCTCATGTTGTCGTTCCTGCTGTTCGGGATCTCACTCAATTACGGAACCGTGCTGTTCGCGCACATTACCTTTTGCATACCGTATGTTATTCTGTCCGTTATGCCGAAGTTCAGACAGCTCGAAGACATACACTATGAGGCGGCTCTTGACCTGGGGGCAAGTCCTGCCTACGCGTTTTTTAAGGTGGTGCTGCCTGATATAATGCCCGGGGTTATCTCCGGCTTTCTGCTGGCTTTTACGATGTCAGTAGATGATTTCGTGATTACTCACTTTACAAGAGGAGTCGGAATAAATACGCTTTCCACACTGATATACTCTCAGGTGAGAGTGGGGATCAGACCGACCCTTTACGCGTTGTCAACGGTCATATTTGTGGCCGTGCTGATAATACTTATAGTCGTTAATATCATTAGTAGCAGGAGAGAGGAAAAGAAAAGATGAAAAAGATCACAGCGCTGCTGCTGGCGATGATCATGTCGCTGGCGCTCCTGACCGGATGCGGACAGGACGGCGGAGATGCCGCCGGTGAAAAAGGCACCCTTTATGTATACTGTTTCGGCGATTATTTCGATCCGCAGCTGGAGTATCAGTTTGAGGAAGAAACGGGGTATGACGTGGTCGTAGACCTGTTTGACACCAATGAGGAAATGTATCCGGTGATAAAGAACAATACTGCTCAGTATGATGTCATCTGCGCGTCGGACTACATGATAGAAAGACTGATAAGCGAAGATCTTCTTGCGGAGATCAATTATGACAATGTTCCTAACGCCGCCAATGTTGCCGATAATATCAAGCCTTTCATGGAAGGTTTTGATCCGGGCATGGTTCATTCTCTGCCGCACACCTGGGGAACTTACGGGATCATGTATAACACTGAAATGGTAAACAGCGAGATAGATTCCTGGGAAGACCTTTGGGATCCTCAGTACGAAGGGCAGATCGTAATGCCTAACTCAATGAGAGAAGGATTTATGATCGGAGCCAAGCTGCTGGGATATTCCATGAACACTACCAGCGAAGAAGAGATAAGCGCGATCACAGATAAGCTCATCGAGCAGAAACCTCTTGTGTACAGTTTTGACAATGACAGCGCGAGAGAGAAGATGATCGGAGATTCCGCGGCGCTGGCTGTGATCACTTCCGGGGAAGTCCTGTATTCCAAGGAATATAATGAAAATCTTGAATATGTGATTCCTGAAGAGGGAACCGAAGTTTGGACTGACTGCTGGGCGATACCAAAGACCGCTCAAAACAAGGACGGAGCTGAAGCGTGGATGAATTTCATGCTTGACGGTGACGTGGCCGCCGCGAATTTTGAATATCTGACTTACGCCATACCTAACACGCAGATAGCTGATCTGGTAGATGAACCTGTTCTCAATCCGACAGAGGAGGAGCTGGCAAGCTGCGAGACTCTGCGAAATCTCGGCGCGGAAGTAGATGATATGTACAGCTCTTACTGGAAAATTTACAGAGCGGAGTAGTTTGTAAAATATATATTAAAGATTTCTTACGATTGCGTTAAGAAACCGTTAATTTTTGTTTCCCGCAGGGGAAAAAACGTCAAAATATGATAAAATTGCAGGGTGTGGTTATCCACACCTTGTTTTTTGGAGGAAAATATGAAAATAAAAAAGGAAAAATTCGGAGACAGAAAAGACGGGATATGGATAAAAGAGTCTGACCCTATGCATATCTTTGTGCCTTATCTTTATCCTCACAGGGCTGACTGCGAGGCTTTCATAAGTGAAAGAATAGATCTGGAGAATATAAACAGATATCTGGAAGAGAAAAACAAGGGCATAGAAGAGGATCAGTACAAGCTTTTCCATGTTATTCTGGCTGCTATCGTAAAAACTCTCACTCTGAGACCCAAGATGAATTACTTTATAAAGGGATACCGTACATATAAGAGACCAAATGTATCTCTTGCCTTTGTGGTAAAGAAAAAGTTCGCCGACAATGGCAGCGAGGCGCTGGCTTTCCTTGAATTTGACGGGACGACTACCATTGACGCGGTGAAGGAAAGGGTATACGCGGAGATCAATGAATGCCGCAGCGATAAAATAGACAATTCCACGGCCGGTATGAGCTTCTTCGCCAAAATGCCCCGCTGGATGCTCAGGATAGCTGTATGGATACTGCACCGTCTGGACACTTACGGAAAAGTGCCGGATATCCTCGTAAAAGCCGATCCGAATTATGCTTCTGTAATGATAAGCAATCTCGGCTCTATAGGTCTGAAAGCCGGATATCATCATCTGTCAAACTGGGGCACCAATTCTATCTTTGTAGTGATGGGAGAGAAAAAAATGAGCCCGGTTTACGATGAAGACGGCAATATGACGATGAAAGAAACTTTAGATTTAGGGCTTACTCTTGATGAAAGACTGGCCGACGGATATTATTATTCAAAATCGGTCAAGCTCCTTAAATATCTGCTGCAAAATCCGCAGCTTCTGGAGCTTGCCGCGGGAGAGGAAGTAGATTATGAAGGAAAATAAGACAGCAAATGTAAAGACACCATGGATATCTCATCTGGGAGGAATTCCCGCTCATCTCGATTATTTTCAGGGGTCTATGTATGACCGGGTAGCGGAGGTTTCCGAAAACTATCCGGATAATATCGCCTATGACTTTATGGGCGGCAAGGTAAAGTATAAGGATTTCATTTCCAAAGTGGACAAGTGCGCCAGAGCTCTCGCCGCCATCGGCGTTAAACCGGGAGAGAGCGTTACTATCTGTATGCCGAACGCTCCTCAGGCCGTGATAATGTTTTACGCGGTCAATAAAGTAGGGGCGATAGCCAACATGGTGCATCCGCTTTCCAGCGAAAAGGAAATAGAGTTCTGCCTTAAACAGTCAGCAAGTGTTGTATGCCTGACTCTTGACCAGTTTTACGGAAAATTTGAAAATATAAGAGAAAATGTGCACCTGAGGAATCTCATTCTCACCAGCGTCAAGGATGTCCTCAGCCCGATCAAGAGAAAGGGCTATTATCTGGTTGAGGGACGCAAGGTTAAAAAAGTGCCTGCAAACGCTGAGATAATATGGTGGGAAAAATTCCTCATGGACGGCAAGAAATATCACGGCTCGTTCCATGTAGCCAGAAAGTCTGAAGACCCGGCGGTGATCCTCTACAGCGGGGGAACTACGGGTACTCAGAAAGGAATACTGCTTTCAAACATGAATTTTAACGCTCTTGCTCAGCAGGTAATAGCGACCAATCCAATGTTTAAACCGGGGGATAAAATGCTGGCTGTAATGCCTATCTTCCACGGTTTCGGCCTTGGAGTGTGCATACATTCCATGTTTGCCAACGGGGGCAGATGTCTGCTGATACCGCGTTTCAATCCGGAAAGCTACGCGAAGCTCCTGAGGAAACACAGACCTAACTTTATCGCCGGCGTACCGACACTCTATGAAGCGCTTCTTCGCATTAAAAGCCTCGACCGTGTGGATCTTTCGTGCCTCAAAGGCGTTTTCAGCGGGGGCGACTCTTTGTCCATCGAACTCAAAAAGAGATTTGACAGATTCCTCAAAGATCATAACGCCAGCATACCGGTGCGTGAGGGATACGGAACCACAGAGTGCGTTACCGCCAGCTGCCTGACTCCTGTGGACAGAGCCAAAGAGGGAAGTATCGGACTGCCGTTCCCTGATACGTTCTATAAGATCGTAAGACCGGGCACGGAAGAAGAAGTCCCTTACGGAGAAGAAGGAGAAATCTGCATTGCCGGACCAACCGTGATGATAGAATATATCAATAACCCGGAGGAAACCGCAAATACTCTCCGCCGCCACAGAGACGGGCTTACATGGGTACACACCGGAGACCTGGGTATGATGGATGAAGAAGGATTTGTGTATTTCCGCCAGAGGATCAAGAGGATGATCATCACCAGCGGATATAACGTATATCCGTCTCAGATCGAAAATGTTCTCGACGCGCATGAGCTGGTACATATGAGCTGTGTAATCGGCGTTCCGGATCCTTACAAGATGCAGAAAGTTGTGGCCTTTGTAGTGCTCAGGCCTGATGTAAAAGTATCCCATGATGAAGCGACTTCGATACTCATGGAATATCTCAGAAAACATGTAGCAAAATACGCTCTGCCTGCTTCGATAGAGTACAGGGAAAACCTGCCTAAGACTCTCGTCGGAAAAGTTGCATACAGAATCCTCGAAGAGGAAGAAGCCCGCAAGTACGCTTAGGAATAACAGAACGAACTTAAAACTGCCGCCCGACCGGGCGGCAGTTATCAGTTTTTGAACTTAGTTGAAATATCTGAAGACTCCCCTGACTTTACCGAGAATCTTTACATCTTTGACGATGATTGGGCTCATTGTCTGATTTTCCGGCTGAAGCCTGACATGTCCGTTTTCTCTGTAGAAGGTCTTAACTGTGGCTTCGCTCTCAAAACCGTCTATCATCGCCACTACGATCTCGCCGTTACTGGCGGTTTCGGTCTGTTGAACGAGAATTAGATCCCCGTCCATTATACCCGCTTCTATCATGCTCTCGCCGCGTACGCGAAGCATGTAGTTGATCCCTCCGGAGGCGTAGCGAGCCGGAACAGGAAATGTGTCTTCTATGTTTTGCTCGGCAAGGATAGGGGTACCGGCCGCGACACGTCCGACAACGGGGATGTCGATGATGTCGTCTCTGAGATGAGACAGACCGTCGCCGTAAGGAGACTCTCCCGTATCGTGCAGACCGGAAACAGGATCTACAACCATCAGAGCCCGGGGCTTTGACGGGTCTTTGACAAGGTATCCCTGGCGAACCAGGCTTTCTATATCCTTGTGGGCGGTGGACGTTGATTTGATGCCCAGCGCCGTGCAGATCTCGCGTACCGTAGGAGGATAACCCTTGATTCGGATTTCGTCTTTCATATAGTTCAGTATTTTTTGTTCGCGGTCCTTAAGCTGAGCCATGGCTTCCTCCTTTGTTTTTTTATACTATATCACAACGCGAACAAAAAGTAAACGCATGTTCCCGAATTTAATGTTTTTTTTTACAGGATGTTCTCAGACTTGCGCCTTGCAGGCTGCTACTACAATCTATTTGACCGGCGCTCCGGAAAAGAAAAAGCCTTGAAAATATTGATATTTCAAGGCTCTTGGTGCGCCAGGCGGGAATCGAACCCGCGGCCTTCACATTCGGAGTGTGCTACTCTATCCCCTGAGCTACTGGCGCAAACAGACATAATATATTTATACCACAAAAGTATCCGGTTGGAAAGAGTTTTTTACAGTAAGCCCGGCGAGCCTGACTCCTCTGAGGGCAGGACGCTGTTTTTACAGGAGACGAAAGTGATTTTTGTGATACTTTATCAGACCGTCTTTTTTCATGCGGCTCAGCTCAGCTGACATGGCGCTTCTGTCCACACAGAGAAAATCAGCGAGTTCCTGACGGTCAAAGGGAATGTCAAAGCAGCTGCTTTTGGATATCTGAGCATGATATGAAAGATACGCGAGAATTTTTTCGCGGGTAGTCCTTCTTGACAGGATGTGGATCTTCCGGTTAAGTAAAAGCGTTTTGCGCGAAACGATCCGCAGCAGATTGACCGCAAGTGTTTCGGCTCCCGGTATGGGAGAAAGGGATCCGCCGGTAACAGCGCGAAGATCAAGGAGAAGGATACGGGAATTCTCAGCCGCGAATACGCTTACAGGCATATGAGAAACTCCCGCGCTGGCAAATACCTCGGCAAACATTTCACCGGGACCGGTTTCGGCGGTTATGCTCCTGTTCCCGTAATAATCCTCGCTGGTGATATATACGCTGCCTGATAAGATAATGCCGGCATTTCCGGCGGCTTCGCCTTCTGAGAGGATCAGGCTTCCTTTGTCAAATTCAAGTTCTCTCGCGTTAAGGTATGGCAGCAGAGATTTTATCTGTTCAGCGTCCATTGACATAAAGAGCTCTGACTCTGAAAGAAATTCAAAAATTTTTTTCATTTTCCACCTATTTTGTTGTAAAAACAACAGATTTATTTTTGTCATCATACTATAATTTTCTCGAAAACGCAAGAAAAAACATGGGTGACGGGAGGTGAAAGAGGTGAAACCTAAGATCAGGATCACTTTGATCGACAAAAAAGGAGACAGGGGCTGCCACAGAGGGCACAAGGTTGGAGACAGCTTTGATTTTGACACAGAAAGAGGAAAGCTGTGCCCAATGGCTATGCATGTGGCGTTTCCGTATATTGATATACTGCGATACGGCGGTAATCTGCCGGCTGACAGAAACGGCAATATAAGCTTCTGCTGCCCGGACAGCGAAGTTATAAATATTTTTAAAATAGAGGTGGAAAAAAGTGATAAGGAAAATAATTAAGATAGACGAATCAAAATGCAATGGGTGCGGACTTTGTGCGTCGGCCTGCCATGAGGGCGCGATAGGAATGGTGAACGGAAAGGCGAAACTTCTGAGAGAAGATTACTGCGACGGTCTGGGGGACTGCCTTCCGGCATGTCCGACAGGAGCCATATCTTTTGAAGAAAGAGAAGCGCGTCCCTATGACCATGCCGCGGTGACGGCCGCGAAGTCCGCTGCCGGCGGAAGCAGCAGACTTTCACAGTGGCCTGTGCAGATCAAACTGGCTCCGGTAAACGCTCCGTATTTTGACGGCGCGGATCTGCTGATAGCGGCAGACTGCTCTGCTTATGCTTTCGGTGATTTTCACAGCATATTTATCCAAAACAGGGTAACGCTTATCGGCTGTCCCAAGCTTGATGAATGTGACTACAGCGAAAAGCTCACGTCGATTATGGCGCAAAATGGTATAAAGAGCGTGACCGTAGTACGCATGGAAGTTCCGTGCTGCGGCGGACTGGAAGCGGCGGTCAGGAAAGCAATTAAGAACAGCGGAAAATTCATACCGTGGCAGGTGAAGACGATCTCCATCGACGGAAGAATACTGGATTAAGCGAAGATATCCCGGATCTCAGAGAAGACCGGGATATTTTTTTTAATGACCGCGGCGGAGAAAACATGTATACCTTGACAAATGAAGATTATGTGAGATAATTGTACTATAGTACAAATTTGAACCGCGATACATTTTACTGCGGCAATCATTATAACGATAGGAGGATCACATGGCTGACAGACAAGACAATCCCGCTGATCAGAAGCTCACAAAAAAAGAAAATACCGTGCAGGTTATAAAATTTGTGATCTTTTCTGTTTCTGCCGGACTGATACAGACGATCTCGTTCACTGCCGTAAACGAGCTTACGTCCTGGAGTTATACTCCGTGCTACCTTATAGCGCTCACATTGTCGGTGCTGTGGAATTTTACCCTGAACAGAGAATTCACTTTTAAATCGGCAAATAACGTTCCGATCGCCATGATAAAAGTCGCTCTGTTTTACTGCGCTTTCACTCCGCTGTCAACATGGTGGGGAGCCGCGCTTACCGAAGCCGGATGGAACGAGTACATAGTGCTGTTTGGAACTATGGGAGTAAATCTTACGACAGAATTCCTTTATGACAGATTCTTTGTGTTCCGGGGCACGCTTAATACCAACAGAAGGGCGCTGAAAGCCCGCGCGATGGCGGCGGAGTCCGCCGGAGCGGAAAGGTCTGATGCAAATGAAGAAGCTTTCTAAAAAAGAAAAAAGCAGACTGAAGATCATGCACGCCGCCAAGGGACTGTTTGAAGAATACGGGCCTGACGGTGTGACTTTCAGTCAGATCGCCGACGCGGCGGATGTGTGCAGGACAACGGTCTTCAATCATTTTTCCGGAACAAGAGAACTGCTGCTTGCGCTGGTATGCCAGGAGATAAGCGATATAACCGAGTTTTGCGGGGAAAGAGACCTGAAAGGGAAAGACCTTGTTTTCGCTTTGTTTGACAAACTGATAGAAGATACGGCTCTGTATCCCGCGCTGACCGGCAGGCTCATAAATAACGCGGTTTTAAGCAGTGGTAAAGAAAATCCGGTTACTATCATCGAGAAGCTTACCGCAAAAGGCCTGACCCAGGCAGGAGTTTGCGGAGAAGATATCGAACGGAAAGTGATCGCCGTTGAAGGTACGTATTTCGGACTGGTAAATCATTATCACATAAACAATAAAGTCTTTGACGCCGAAGATATGAAAAAGGAGTTTCACAGCCTTTTGGAAGACCGGATATAAAGTGTCACAGACCAAAGATCAAAGGAGGGACATATCATGGAAAACTGCGGGATAAGCAGATGGGACGACCCGGAAAAGATAAACGATCAGCTTAAGGCGCTGACAGATCAGCCCATATGGGAGGTAAGCGATGAGTATTACGAAAATGAGATACTCCGATACTTCGATGAAAAATGCAAAAAATCCTTTGCCATATATGATGAGGCAAAAGAATATATACCCGGGGGAGTACAGCATAACCTGGCGTTTAACAAGCCTTTTCCTCTCGCTTTTGCAAGAGCGGAGGGAGCGTATCTGTATGACGAAGACGGCAACAGATATATAGACTTTTTGCAGGCCGGAGGACCGACCATACTCGGCAGCAATTATCCGCCGGTCAGAGAAGCTGTGATAGAGCTCCTCAACTCCTGCGGACCGGTGACCGGACTTCTGCACAAAGCTGAACTTATGATCGCAAAAGAGATAAACCGGCACATGCCCAACGTAGAGATGTTTCGCATGCTGGGAAGCGGTACTGAGTCTGTGATGGCCGCCCTGAGAATCGCCCGTATAGCCACAGGCAAAAAAAGGATAATAAAAATCGGCGGAGGGTATCACGGCTGGAGCGATCAGATGGTATACGGTCTGAAGATACCCGGAAGCAGAGGACTCCTCGAATCCCACGGTATTCCGGGCAGCGCTTACGGACGCACCGATGAGGTCAGACCCAATGATCTTGACATGCTTGAAAAAATGCTGAAGAGAAACAGGCTTAAAGGCGGCACTGCCGCGGTCATAGTAGAACCGGTCGGACCTGAAAGCGGCACAAGACCGGTCGCCATGGATTACAACAGAGGCGTGAGGGAACTGTGCGACAGATACGGAGCTCTGATGATCTTTGATGAAGTGGTTACGGGATTCAGAATTGCCCTCTCCGGAGCTCAGGGATTCTTTGACGTGGTACCGGATCTTACGGTGTTCGGAAAGATCGTCGCCGGAGGATATCCGGCGGCAGGAGGAGTGGGCGGAAAAAAAGAATACGCTCAGCTTATGGCGGCGGGACTTGCCACGGGAAAACACAGAGCTTATGTAGGCGGCACTCTGGCAGCCAACCCTCTTTCGGCGCTGGCCGGCTATACGGCAATCAGAGAGATCGCCCGCACCAACGCCTGTCAGATCGCGGGCCGGGCCGGAGACAGACTGGCTGACGGACTGAAAGAACTTCTTGAAAAATACGGGCTGCCTTTTGTGTGCTACAATCAGGGCAGCATAGTTCACCTTGAATGTACAGGGGCGATGAGCTTTGACTTTTCATCTTTCGCGCTGGTTAAATCAGCCCTCGGCCTGCTGAAAAACAAAGATATGATGTACCAACGCAAGGATTCCATGGAAAGAATGGGAGCGGCATATATGGCCAACGGCCTTGTGACTCTTGCCGGAAGCAGACTTTATACGTCCATGGCCGATACAGATGAAGTTATAGATGAAGCGCTGAACAGGTTTGAAAATGTGTTCAGGCATGTTGTAAAAACACAGAAATGCGCGCCGAAACAGGCACATTCCGCAAAAGCGTAAAGTGGAGGCACATATGGAGAAATATATTTTATCTCACGATATGGGAACAAGTTCGGACAAGGCGGTTCTCGTGGATTACAGCGGAGAGATAAGGGCGACGGCGGTAGAGCCTTATCCGACGTATTACCCCAATCCCGCGTGGGTGGAACAGGATCCGCGGGATTACTGGAATGCCGTGACAAAGAGCAGCAGAGCCATAGTCGAAAAGGCCGGAATAAGACCGGAACAGATAAAGGGAATAGTTTTTTCCACTCAGGCTCAGGGAGTCATTCCTGTTGATGAACACGGCACGGCTTTGTATAACAACATTACATGGGTTGACGGCAGAGCGGAAAAACAGGCCGAAAGTATAATGAAAAAACTCGGCGGGAAAAAACTTTTCTCGCTGGCTGCCGGAACGCCCATAATGGGCAAGGACTGTATACCGAAGATCGTATGGCTTAAAGAAGAAAGGCCGGACATATATGCCGGGACATATAAGATACTTGATGTTAACGGATATCTCAAGTTCAGGTGTACCGGCAAAATGGTGACGGAACTCTCCGGAGCGTCATCTTACGGACTGGATCTGAAAAAGAAAGAATGGCTCGGTGTGATGAAGCTTACCGGAGTTGATATGGAAAAACTTCCTCCTCTTGTCTGCAGTACCGATATAGTGGGAGGTCTTATACCGGAAGCGGCTTCACAGATGGGGCTTGCTGAGGGCACACCTGTCCTCGGAGGATGCGACGACGTACAGGCGGCTGCCGTAGGATCGGGAATGTGCGGAGACGGAGATATACATATCTATCTGGGAACTTCAGCCTGGGTCGCGGCTGCCAGTAAGACGGCCACTCAATTCAGACACGGCGCCGCGGCCATACAGAGCGCGGACAAAGAGATGAACCTCATCGCGGGGATTACCGAATCCGCCGGAGCCAATATTCAGTGGATACAGGAACAGTTTTTCTCTTCCGAAAAGAAAGAATACGGCGATGGAATTTTTGAATATATGGATGATGTAATACGCAAGATACCGCCGGGAAGCGATCATCTGATATGTACGCCGTGGATGCTCGGCGAACGATGTCCCGTATCGTCCACGACGACAAGAGCCACACTGTTTAATATAAGTATGGTTCATACCCGGGAGCACCTGATGAGAGCGGTATACGAAGGAATAGGGTATAATCTCAGGTGGATACTGGAAAACTACAGCCATGATTACGGCTTTTCCTGTGACGATTTCAGAATAATCGGCGGAGGCGCCCTCGACAACGCGTGGATGCAGATTATCGCCGATATTACGGGGAAACGGTTTTCTGTGGTAAAAGACCCGCGCAACGCGGGAGCGGTCGGAGCGGCGATCGTGGCGCTCATAGGTCTTGGAGAACTGCCGGGATTTTATTCGGCAAAAGATTTTGTGAGAGTCGAAAAGCGCTATGAACCTGATCCGGCAAACAGAAAAATATATAACGATCTCTTTGAGGATTACAAAAATGTGTACTATTCTCTCAAAGGAGCTTACATAAAGGCTAACGGAGAAAGGTTCAAGGGAGAGGAACAATGAAAGAAGTTTATGAGGTAATGAAAAAATACGGCCGCTTCATGGCGACCCGCGGCTATGCGGTGGGAAACGCCCGGTTGATACAGAAGACTTCCGACGGCGTTTACGCTACCGTTGACGGCTGCGATATCGGGAATATTTCGGAAAAGGACATCATAAAGCTCCCCGGAAGCGAAATGCCTGTTCCCTGCGGCGATATGAAAGCCATGGTATATTCTCAGACTCCGTTTTGTATGGAAATGCTCAAAAAAGGAAAGTCTTTCCGGGCTGCCCTTGACGATATGGCTCAGATCTTCGGACCTGAGGCGCGTATCGTAGATGTGAAGCAGGAGAATAAAGACAGAGAAAGAGATATAAAAAAAGCTCTCAGAGATAACGTCGGATTTCTTGCTGTGGAAAAAGAGGATACAGAGGGCAATGTCACAGGTCATGCCCTGACTTTCGGACGTACTCTTTATGAAGCCGTCGTGGCGATGACGGTACTTGAAAAGTCAGCCGAAGTCACCGCTCTTTCGGAAAAGATCGGAGGGGCAAAGCCGATAGCCCGCTGGGAAGCAAAGCTCATGAGGATGATTTATAAGAAAAAATATTCTAAAGCCGAAGAAGAAGTCAGAGCCGGGGAGGTGAAATAGATGGCAGCGGTAAAAGACGAAACATCACTGCGCCTCGCGCTTGTAGAATGCGGGAAAGCGCTGGTAGAAAAAGGTCTTGTTCAGGGTACCTGGGGAAACATCTCCGTTCGCCTTGATGAAAAATATATGCTGACAACTCCGTCAGGTCTTGACTATCTCAGGCTGACGCCGGAAGATATGGTAAAAGTCAGCATAGATAATCTCGAATATGAGGGAGATAAAAAGCCGACTTCCGAAAAAGGCCTTCACGCGGCTATCTACAAGAAACGGGGAGACATAGGAGCGGTGATTCACACTCACTCAAAATATTGCAGCGTTTTCGCGGCGGCTCATAAAGATATGCCGGTCATTGAAGAATACCGGGAAATCTTCGGCGACGTGATACCCCTGGCAGGTTATGCCCTTCCGGGCACAAAAAAGCTTATGAAAAATACCGCCTCTGCCGTCGGGGACGGATACGGGGCAGTCATGTCAAACCACGGAATGATAACATGCGGCAAAGATCTTGATACGGCTTTTGAAAACTGCGCGAGGCTGGAAGATAACGGAAAAAAATATCTGGAGCTTCAGATATGACGGATCGAAAATATACGGGGCAGTTACTGAATTTTTGGTCTTGACACCATACACGATATGTGGTATCTTATTTGAGTATGAAGTAGAAGTTATCCGCTTCTCACCTGCCCGGTCAGAGCGCCGGAACAGGTAAATAACAGAGAAAACGCGCTGATGGGCGTTTATTTGGCGGATACTTCGTGTGTCCGCCTTTTTTTCGGCAATTTTTGGGAGGTGTAAATACCATTAGCAGGGAAAATCTCATCAACGAAGAAATTCGTGACAAAGAAGTAAGACTTATTGACACAGACGGTACGATGCTGGGCGTCATGCCAATCGAAAAGGCCATGGAACTGGCAAACGAAAAAAAACTGGATCTGGTAAACATATCGCCGAATGCCAAACCGGCTGTATGCAAGATCCTCGACTACGGCAAATACCGTTATGAGCTTCAGAAAAAAGAAAAAGAAGCAAAGAAAAAGCAAAAGACAACTCAGGTAAAAGAGATAAGACTTTCCACCTTCATAGAGGCTCACGATATCCAGGTGAAAGCAAAGACCGCGGCCAAATTTCTCGCTGACGGCGACAAGGTAAAAGTAGGCCTTCGCTTCAGGGGCAGAGAAAGAGACTACGTGGCAAAAGGCATGGACGTTATGAACGCTTTCGCCGAAGCGGTTTCAGAAGTGGGCGTAATTGAAAAGAAGCCTGTTTTTGAAGGACGCAACCTGACCATGTTTTTAGGCCCAAAACACGACAAATAACAGCGGCGCGAAAATGCCGCGATCATGTAAAATCATTTCACATAAGGAGGAGTAAATCATCATGGCAAAGAATAAGATGAAATCCCACAGAGGGGCATGTAAGAGAATGAAACTTACCGGAAGCGGTAAAGTTAAGAGAAATAAGGCATATAAGAGCCATATTCTTACTAAAAAAGCGGCCAAGAGAAAGAGAGGCCTGAGAAAAGCTACTACTTTAACAAGCGCGGATCTGAAGAGAATGCTCAGATCCATGGCGAAATAATCGAGGTACAGGAGGTAAGATAAATGGCAAGAGTAAAAAAAGGCGTTAACGCCCATAAGAGACATAAAAAAATATTAAAACAGGCTAAGGGTTTCTACGGAGCAAAGAGCAAAGTATTCAGAGCGGCTAACCCGGCCGTTATGAGAGCTCTCAGATCTGCGTATGTAGGCAGAAAACTTAAAAAGAGACAGTACAGACAGATGTGGATTGCCCGTATAAACGCAGGCGCGAGAATGAACGGGCTCAGTTACAGCAGACTGATGGACGGTCTGAAGAAGGCGGGTATCCAGATCAACCGCAAGATGCTTTCAGAGATGGCTATCCACGACGAGGCGGGATTCGCGGCTCTCTGCGAGACAGCTAAAAAAGCCGCGTCTAAATAAACCGGCATGTTTTCCGGCAGATTGATTTCTGCCGGTTTTTTATTTTTTGCGGGCGACAGCCTTTGACAAATTTCACGAGACCGCAGGTGTATCATTGTCATACGGATGGGATGGAGCGCGTTATGGTCATCTACGGTGAATATCTTTTCCTTGAAAATTTCATAGTCGGACTGATTCTGCTCACCCTTACAGGCAGGCTTACAGGAAAGACTCCGGTTAAGCTCAGGCTGGCGGCGGCAGCGGCGATATGCGGGGCTGAAGCGTTTCTGATATTTGTACCGATTGACTGGCCTCTTTCGGCAATCGTCAGGATTTGCGCCGCGGCCGTGTGCGCGGCGGTCGCCTTTGGCCGAAAGAATATCGTCATAACAGGAACACTGTTTCTTGTACTGACTTTTCTGTCCGGCGGAATCGTGATGGCCGTGACTCTGTGGAAAGAGCAGCCTGCTGTTACTCATCAGGGGACGATATACATGGACGCGGTTACTTATTCATGGCTCATGTGCGCGGCGGCGGTCGCTTTTGGCATAACGTACTGGTTTGTAAGACTGATCAGAAAGCGCGGAAGCGATATGGCTGTCAGAGGACAGGCGCGCCTTGTGATCGAAGGCAAGAGCTATTATTTCAGCGCCTTTGTGGATTCGGGAAACAGCCTGAGAGAACCGCTCAGCGGCAGTCCTGTGATTCTCATAGATGAGAGGGGAGCCGGCAGGCTGCCTTTCCGCGCGAAAGATCTGCCGTCAAGATACAGAGTCATACCTTACCGGGCGGTAGGTACAGATAAGGGCAGCCTTGAGGGAATCAGAACAGACAGAGTGGTATTTGAAGGCATATCTGTGGAGAATGCCTGCGTAGCGTTTTACCGCGGTGATTTCAGAGATTTCGAGGTACTTTTGAACAGAGATTTTTTAGAAAGGGGACTTTTTTCGTAATGTATAAAGAGCTGATGGCAAGAGGCCTTGGGGAAAGCCTTAGACTGATATGGAAGATAAAAGAGGCATTAAGAGCCGGAACTCTTTTTTACATAGGAGGAAACGATGTTCTGCCGCCTCCGCTCAC
>UMHQ01027140.1_pt1 | contig 17011 bp, 21 predicted proteins | sample 1965531 | NCBI WGS metagenome assembly UMHQ01 (sample SAMEA4836098, study PRJEB28245) | human gut metagenome | biome: gut microbiome; material: fecal sample | place: Denmark | collected 2008
ATAAAATTATAAAAAAGTGAACAAATTTAATAATTTTTGAATAAAACTAGGGGTGGAATACATGAGAGAATATTTCAAAAAAATTTTTATGGGGATTTGTACTTTTGTTTTGTTATTTGGATTAAATTATACAGTTTTAGAGGCAGCACAAAAGAAAAAATATGATACTTGGCAAGATGTTGCAAAAGATATGAACATCGAGTTTCAAGATGCTAAAAAATCAATTGAAGCAGGAGATGCAGATGCCGCATATAAATTTATGAATAATGCTTATTTTAATTATTATGAGGTTCAAGGCTTTGAAAAAAATGTCATGGTCAATATCTCTGCAAAACGAGTCAATGAAATTGAAGCTATGTTTCGTAAAATTAAGCATACTTTAAAGGGAAATATTGAAGGAAATATTTCAGAATTGGATAAAGAAATTGATTTACTTGCTGTAAAGGTTTATAAGGATGCTATGGTTTTAGATGGGGTAATTCCCGAAGAAGCACCGGATTCTGAAGGAGAACGACTGTTTAAAGGAGAGGTGGCAAGTGCAGATGCCTCTACTATAAAATGGAAGTCTTTTGGAGTATCTTTTGGACTTTTATTGAGAGAAGGTTTGGAAGCCATTTTGGTAATTGTGGCTATTATTGCATATCTTGTAAAAACAGGAAATGAAAAACTATGTAAACAAGTGTATATTGGAATGGGAGCAGCCATTGTATGTTCTTTCCTATTGGCTTTCTTAATTGATATTTTATTAGGAGGAATTGGACAAGAATTGATGGAAGGAATTACGATGTTCCTGGCAGTTGGAGTTTTATTCTGGGTTAGTAACTGGATTCTATCTCGTTCAGAAGAACAAGCTTGGTCACGTTATATTAAATCTCAAGTTCAAAAATCTATTGATGAAAAAAGTGGAAGAGTTTTAATTTTTTCTGCTTTCTTAGCAGTCCTTCGAGAAGGAGCGGAATTGGTATTATTCTACAAGGCAATGTTGACAGGAGGACAAACAGATAAACTATTTGCTTTTTATGGATTTTTAGCTGGTGTTGTTGCTTTGATCATTATTTATCTAATTTTCAGATACAGTACGGTAAGATTACCTTTAAGACCATTCTTTATGTTTACAAGTATTCTTTTATTCTTACTATGTATTTCTTTTATGGGAAAAGGAGTCGTAGAATTGACAGAAGCAGGAGTTATTTCAGGAAGTACAGTTATCCCGGCTATGAATGGATATCAAAATACATGGTTAAATATCTATGATAGAGCGGAAACTCTAATTCCGCAATTGATGCTAGTCATTGCTTCCGTTTGGATGATTTTAGGAAATCTCTTGAAAGAAAGAAAAATAAAAAAAGAAGCAGAAGATTCAAAATAGTTTACAAAATATTTTTATATAAATTTTTAGAGAGGAGTTTTACTATGAAAAATTTAAAATTTTTAGCAATGGCTTTATTAGTATTAGGATTAACTGCCTGTGGTGAAAAGAAAGAAGAGGCAGCAGCTCCAGCAGAAAATCCGGCAGCAGCAGAAGCTACTACGGAAGCAGCAGCTCCAGCAGAAAAACCTGGAGAATCTGGATTTGCAGAAATTCCTATTGATGAAACTGTTGTAGGTCCTTATCAAGTAGCAGCTGTTTATTTCCAAGCAGTAGATATGATTCCAGAAGGAAAACAACCTTCAGCAGCTGAATCTGATATGCACTTGGAAGCAGATATTCATTTATTACCAGAAGCAGGAGTAAAATATGGATTTGGAGAAGGAGAAGATATTTGGCCAGCTTACTTGACAGTAAATTATAAAGTAATGTCAGAAGATGGAAAAAAAGAAATCACTTCCGGATCTTTCATGCCTATGAATGCGGATGATGGTCCTCACTATGGAATCAATGTTAAGAAAGGTTTAATTCCAATTGGAAAATATAAATTACAATTAGAAATTAAAGCTCCTACAGATTACTTATTACACGTAGATTCTGAAACAGGAGTTCCTGCAGCAAGAGATAATGGTTTAGCAGCGGCAGAAGAATACTTCAAGACACAAAATGTTGAATTTGATTGGACTTATACCGGAGAACAATTACAAAACAAATAAGATTGAGTACTAATATTTTTTAAAAAACAAGATAAAAACAGGAAAAGCATAGAGAAACTTCTCTCTTTGTTTTCCTGTTTTTGCTTTATATAGAAAAATGAGAATATTGCTATTTTGTTTGTATACTGATGTACTTTTCTTCCTTAAAAATTTCTTTCTCTTTTAATTTATATATATCACAAGTTTTAAATGTTTCTTTTCCCGTATCCAAGTAATAATAATGCGTTGTAGCAATACAGCTATCATCTTTTGCTATTAAAAAATCCTGTTCCTCTCTCATAGGAGGCTTACTTTTCCCTACATGAATAGAATTGTCATATATTTGCATAGAATCTATAATCCGGTAATCATCATTCAAAAGACAAAGATAAAAAAATTCTCGTCGATGTTTCTCATCCGGAAATCTTCTGTAATAAGTTCTTAATATTATGGCTTTTTTATTTGGGGATAGCGGCAAACGACAAGCACTTATTTCCTCAAACTTCTCCCAATAATCTAAAATATCGTATTCGAAATGATTTTTTGTATCTTGCAATGAAAATAATCTTTCCTTAGATAATTGTGTTCCGGAAATTCTTTTCATAGCTGTAATTTCTCCCGGATATTTCATTGGAAGTTTTGCTGGCGGTAAATTTTCATAAATATCTTTCATTACTCGATAGTTCTCCTTCTTCAGTATATTTTGGGAAGTATACTCGATACTCTCTGCAGATAGTGGAAAGGAAATAAGAAAAAAATATATACATATCCGTTTCATGAAGTGTTTCATTTTTTACCTCTTTTTTTCAGCTTTCTTCTATAAGTAATATTGTGTAATCGTCTTCCATCAGTTCTTCCAAGGTAGGTTTTCTCTCACAAGGCTTATTTTTCCATTCTACTTTTTCTTTCCCTTCTCCTGAAATATTTCCTCCTGTTGTGATTTTCATTTTTCCAGTAAATAGATTATAGCTGCTTTCCTTCTCTTCTCCGCTTGCACGATGATAGCTGTAATAATCTACTCCGATCAATTCAAAATGTTCCTTTTGGTAGCGAAAAATATAGCTTACGATGCTAGCATACCAAGAACCGGCAGAAAGCCAATAGTGAAATTGGCATTTCAAGAGATGATTCTCAATAAAAATTTCTCCATTTAGTAAAGGATCTGCAAGTGTTGGGCACTCTTCATCATGCTCAGAAGGAATTAAGCCAATATCATTCTTTGTTTCTAACGCATAATCTCCATCTTTTTCCTGAAATAATATCCACAATTCTCTCGGATTGATATTTAATATTTCAGGACCTAAAGCATCATTTTTCACAAAGTTTTCAGCATCTGTTTCTTCAATGACCATTGCAACATCTTCTAATGTATCTTTATTTAAATCTCCTGTCACAAATTGAAGAATCTTCCAACCTCTCGGGACAAATTTTTTCAATTTTTTCTCAATTTCCAAATTTTGGATTTCTCTTTTTTTATTTGCAATAGCTGCCTCTTCCATGCTCATTTTCTGTTTTTGCTCTTCAGTCATTTTTAACTTTTGCACTTTTTCTATTTCTTGTAAGCCCTTTTCTTCTATAATTTCTTCCTTGTGCAACTCTGTTCTTTTTTCAGTATCCTCCTTTCCTTGACAGGCACATAAAAAGAATAGAAGAATACAAAACAATATTTTCTTAGTTTTCATGTAGTTCTCTCCTTTTTCCTATAAAAATCTGATAATATCGTTAGTTATTTTCTCCTTGTTTCTCTATAAAAATGAAAACTGTTTGTCATATCGGTAATGATGGAATCCATAAGGTCTTTGTGTTCTGAAGAATATTCGAATAGTAACGCAACAGAAGTTCTTTCTGACTTTGAAAGTAGATATTTGGAATAGATAATTTTATTTTTTTTGATAAGAAACAATGAAAAAATCTTTCCCCAAAATGTAGTAGCCTAAAGTTTTTTCTTTTTCCCGTATTTGTTTTTGGTATTCTTTTTTCAATGCAGTAAAATCAGGAATACCATAGCCATAAATCGCAATATTTATGGAGTCATGATATGCTGTCAAGGCAACTCCTTCTTCGCTGGTTGCTTCCAGCCCAAATTCGGGAATTCTTGTAGGGAGATCAACTTCAAAATGATATTTCTGATTTTGATAGGGATAATATTTTGTATTTTCTGCAAAACTAAGACGTATTTCCGAGGTAATGATAAAAATAGCCAAGACAATCCATAAAATTCCGATGAAAGGGAGTACCAACTTACTATTTTGACTGCTTTGAATTTGCTTCAATTCTTTTATAGAATAATTGGAAGGATTTTTTTTATCATAAGTAATGGTTATAGGAACTCTTCCTTTTCCATTCCATTTCCATAAGAACTTAAAATCACTTTCAAAACTTGAAAATTTTTTCCCATTAGTTTTCATAAAAGTAATTTTCGCTTCACATTCACTAAGATAACGGGTTTTATCCAAGTGTATCGAAATACTATATCCATGGAATCAAAGAAATCACTCCTTCTATGGTGGAGGAATACTTAGATAAGAAATTTGGAAAGGGAAACTATCAATATCAAAAAAAGAAGATCCGGATGAAATCATGGCGGATTACTATGAAGTGAGTTTAAAAAATCTCCCTGAAATCACTTTTTCCTGTACAAGAGGTTGGGCATCTTTTTTCCTTTTTGAAAAAATTTATGTAAAAGATGATATGTATCAAAGACTAGGGGAAAAAGCGAGCGAAGAATTTTCGAAAAATCATCATAACATTCATTTTGATTCCATAGGAGAAACGGGAGATCCTTTTGTAATTACCATCAATTCCTCGGAAGAATTGGAAAGCATTTCCAAAACGGTGAAGGAGTTTTATGAATTTACAGAAAAAAAATATCCGGCTTTATACCTTGGAGAACAAATTCCTATTGAAATTATCTATGAAGTCAATTATGGAAGATAGAGAAATATTTTTAAACTTATAGAATTATTATTCTTTAGAAATTATTAACAAAAAGAAAATTTTTTTGAAAAAGAAGAAAAGAATCGGAGGAACAGAATGAAACATGATTTAAGAGAGAGAATATTAAAAAATAAAGAATTCAATAGATTGCTTATGCACGAATGTGATATACGTTTTTATGAAGAAGTTCAGGAAGTTCAATTTTCAGAAAATCATGAAAGATATTCCATCTCCTGTAAGGCATTTGCACAAGATGCCAGTGGAGGAGAGTTTGTTTTTTTAGAAGATGACAGTATAGGATTGATTAGTAGTGAGGGAGATGTTGGGAGAATCGCAGAGAGCTTAGAAGAGTTCTTAACTTTTTTAATCCATGTCGGAAATATTTTTGACTTTAGCTGCAAGCACCTTTATAAAAATCAAGATTTACTGAATGCTTATTGTAATGGATATTTATCGAAAATACGAGAAGAATACCGAAGAAAAAATAAAAATTGGAATGACATTCGTAGTAGCATTGCCAAAAAATTATCACTTCCCTTTTTACCAAATAAATTAGCTGAATTTGCAATGAATTTTTATCACTCTGCAACAAGAGAACCCGTATTTTCTTGTAAGTTTTTGGACGAAGGAGAAGAAATCATATGTGATGATATTTTGAGTGATAATATTGGAATCTGGATACTTGAAACTTCTGGCATGACAAAGGAAGAATTTGAAAGTTATAAAAGTAAAGATTGATTATCAATAGATTGTTGTAATCAGATTAGAATTTTGCTGCGAAGAAGTTTCAATAAATCTAACAAAGAGAGGAAGTCTTCAGATGAATATTGACATTCGAAACAACCTTATATATAAATACGCCAGATATAAAATGAGAAAAGAGTGTAAAAAAAATGAAGGTATTGAAAAGTTAAAGGAAGAAGAGAAAGAAGAAATTTGTATCGAAGTTTCGCAAAAAGTGAGAGATCTCACTTTGATTTTTTCCATTTTTTATATACTTGCAACGATCAAATTTATTATGTGGATAAATATGTTCCAGTGGCAAAATGCTTTTGCAAAGTGGTATTGGGATGTATTTGATTCCGTTTATCCACTTATTACTGGAGATTGGGGAGGTACTTGGAATCAGATAAGTGCCACCGTTTTATTGATTTGTCTGAAATTGTCTCCTATTTTGATAATAAATTCTTTACCGCTTGTACTATTTATAGTCATTATGACAAATATATTTTTTCGAAGAAAAATAGGGAGCAGAATTTAACTATATATCGCTTGTCTTAGGGAATTTCAAAAGTTATCAGGAGGATAAAATACTATGCTGAAGTTGTGGAATGTGGAATTTAAAGTAAATCTTAACACGAGAGATACCTGTTTAATGTTTTTTTAAGGAAATGATACAGAGATGTCCTCTGTATATTGTTCGGGAACTGCTATTTTAAGTGGATACAGTAAAGAAATATCTCAAGTTGATTTTGTCATGGAAGAATGGGTTCCTATAATAGAAAATATTAACGATTGGGAATTTTTTAATTTGTAGATTAACTTAGAAGGAATCATATTGAAAATAAAGTAAACTTTTATCAATTAAAGCATTAAAAGTACAATAGAACTTAATAGGCATAAAATTAAAGAATTTGGCAATCATAACAAGCTTAAAATTGAAGTGAAAATATAATATTAGTAATGAATAGAGATAGTATTTTGAATAGATAATTTAGTAAAAACGAGTGTGTGAACTTTTTTCTGTAAATTTACCTTCTATGGTTTTTAAAGTAAGTTAGAGTTAGAAATTTTTAACTCTCTAAAAATAATACAATAAGTCATTCAAAAAAGTCAAGAGCGCTTCTGAAATGGAAGCGTTTTTGATTTTTTAGAATCTAGTTTTTTTCAAACCTCTCCTCATACATAATGGAAAATTCTCCATAAACTTTTCCCCAATTTCGTAAAGGCATTGTCCATTTTTTCGTAGCTTGTAAAGTGGCTAAATACAAAGTTTTTAACAGCGCTTTCTCATTTGGGAAAATACTTCTTTGACGGTTGAGTTTTTTGTAAGTACTGTTTAAACTTTCAATCGCATTTGTGGTATAAATCACTTTTCGTACATCCATAGAAAATTTAAAGATAGGACTTAAAATATCCCAGTTTTGTTCCCAACTTTTCATAGAATAAGGATATTTTTCTTCCCATTTCTCTTTTACTCTTTGCAAAGCTTCATACCCCTTTTCTTCCGTAGGCGCTAGATAAATTTGTTTCAAATCTGCAGCAAAAGCTTTCATATCTTTGTAAGAAACATGCTTTAAGGTATTTCTTACTTGATGTACAATACATCTTTGATATTCTGTTTCAGGAAAGGCAGTTTGAATTGCCTCTTTCATTCCGGAAAGACCATCTGCACAAAGTACCATGATATCTTTTACTCCTCTATTTTTCAAAGCATTTAAAATTCCTAACCAATATTTACTGCTTTCATTTTCTCCAATTTCTAAAGAAATAACTTCTTTTTTTCCATAAAAACAGCCTCCTATGATACTATATTTTACCATAGAAGGCTCTCTTTAGAATTTAAAATTTACAGACTTTTTTCTACACTCTCTAAAAAAACTGAGAAAAACTTGAAATAAAGGATACGAAAAGGAGTTATAAAATGAAATTGACGAATACTTTCCAAAGAGATAGCCTTTTATATCAAGAGGGCTATATTCTTTCCTTAGTAAAAGATGTAGAAAAAACATGGAAATTAAACTTACTTCCCTTTTTTATTGTTTTTTTTGTTTTCGGTACAGCGACTATTTATTTTCGATTTTTTGCTAATTACTATAGTCGTGTGGGATTTCTGGGGATATTTTTACTGCTATTTCTTGTTATCATTTTTTCAGAAAAGGATTGCTATCTTTTAAGTAAAAATAATTTGGACGAAAGCACACTAAGAAATCTTCGACAGGAAATGATAGATTGCTTATTCTTTGATAATAATGTCATCATTGGAAGAAAAGATATTTTTATTCTGGCAAAAAATGGAATAAGATTGCTTCCAAAAGAAGAAATTGAAGATTTAGACATTCTTTGTGTCTATGGTCGTGCCAGTTTAAAATGGTTGAATATAATTCTTACAACAAAACAAGGGAAAATAACGTTTTCTATTGCAGACACTTGGAAAAATTCACAGCTTGTAAATGCTTATCAATATAAATCTATTTTCTTGCCACTAACGATACTTCGTCGAAAATCAAAGGAAGATCTATCAATTTATCAGGTCAATGGACTTCCGAAAGGGATGAAGGGAACTCCTTTAAAAGATTTGATTTTAAAGAAATACTAGAGAATTATGAAAATAGGAGGATAAAATGAAACTACTGAAAGAAATCGCACTCACAGATATTATTGAGAAGGAAAACGGAATTTTTTCCTTATTAAAGCAATTGGAAAATAGAAAGAGAATGAGCTATCTTTTCCACTTCTTTTCTATTGGATTTTATCTGTTTCTTCTTTTTTCGAGAAAACCGCATACACGTCCCTCTTTTTTGTTACAGTCTTTTATTTACGTTCTCGTTATGCTTATTTCTTACTTGAATGCTGCCATATTTTATCTTTTTTGGAAAAAAGAAAGTTATTATTTGGAGAAAGAAAATTTTGATGATATGAGAGCTGCAAAGATACAAGAAGAAATGAGAGATTATCTTTTGGCAGATGAGAAAGTAATCATTGGAAAAAAATATATTTTTTCTTTGAAACGAAACGGATTGGCCGTTATTCCCAAAGAAGACATTTTAGAGGTAAATCTCCGAATTTTATCAAAAGCGGATGTTTACTTGGAAACAAGAGGGGGACAGTCAAGGTTTCCAATACATGCGGATATACTTGCAAGTCTTTATGAAGCAAAAAGCCTTGCTGTTCTTAAGCGAAAATTTGATTCGGAAGAGGAAAAAGATTTATATAAAAAGAAACACGGTTTGGGGCAAGGACAATGGGAATTTTTAAAACATTTGATTTTGACAAAAGAATAAAAGGAGGTGAATGTTATGACGACTTATAAAAGAAAAATAACAAATCTTATTGTAGGACTTTTATCGGCTCCGGCAGCAGCTTTTTTTCTGCTTGCCATTTTGAGATATTTTCTTTCTCCACTTATTATGCTTATCATTAGTGGAATCGCTTTTATTTTGATTCTATATCTAACTATTTTTTCAGATAATATCAAATTTGTCATAGACGAAGAAGATAAAACTATGATATATTATGAAAACGGAAAAGTAGTGAAAGAATATGACTTAAAAAATGCTAGCTTGAGCTATAATATGAAATTTGGGCATTCTGCAGTGATTGATTTAATCATCAATGGAGAAAAAATTGATTGTGAACCTTTGGGAGAAAGACAATTTGAAAAAATGTATCATCAATTAGAAAAATTGGTAGGTGTAGAACCAATAAAATTAAAAGTAGGAGAGTGATAAAAATGTCAACTATGATTTTGATTCCGATTAGTATTTGGATTATTGGAATCGCAGTAATGTTTTTTATGAATAGTAGAAATAAAAATGCAGTGGGAAATTATTTATCCCAATATCCCAATGCAGCTAAAATTTATGTAAGCCATAAAGGGGTTATCGTGCAAAGTCAAACGCAAATTTTGGCAGTTAATGATGAAACTCCCGCTGTGTTTACAGAAATGAAAGGATATGGAGTGTATTGTAAGCCGGGAGTGAATATATTAACCGTAGAACATTCTTCTACAAGGCCTGGAGTTTTATATAAAACGATTACGAAAAGTACAGGTGGAGTGAAAATAGAAGTGGATATCAAAGCGGAAGCGGAATATATTATCACTTTTGATAAAGAAACTCAAAATTTTAAAATTGATTTGAAATAATACTTGCATCATAAATGGCATTTATGGGAAATTTTCTGTTAATGCCATTTTTTACTTTATACGATAAAACTTATTTAATTTTTTCTAAAAATCCTTGACTTATTCTATTTTTTAAGCTAAAAAGAATAGCGAGGTGAATAAAATGAAGTATATAATTATTACAAATAATCGAAAAGTGGCAAATCTTTATCAAGAAACCAATCAGGTAAAATTTTATGAGTTTAAAGATTTTCTTCATATATTAGATAAGGTTCAGGAACAAGTTTACGAAGGACGCAAATTACTTTCAGATCCTATTATTTCTCATTTAGAAGATGCAAAAAATCCTTTTAAATCCGTCATCGTTTCGAAAGAATGCTTCGAAGATAATCAAGAGTTTAAAAGGATTATTGACTTAGCTGTGAAGATTGCTACCCAATTGGAAAGACCTCATGATAATTATTCAGAGGAAGAATTGGAAGCATTTCGTTTTATTGATTTAAAATTATTGCAAGAATCTAGTCATGCTTTTGATGATTAAGTTTTTCAGAAATTCGCTTTCTAGCTTCTTCAGTAATTTCTTCATAGGACATAGCTTTTGGTGAAAATTTCGGAAGAATTTCCAACTGAACCTTTCCCATCTTTGGCATACGTGCCGAGGTTGGGAAAAGTTCATAAGCTCCTTGAATGACAAAAGGCTGTACTTCCACATTCAATTCTTTTGCCAAGATGGCGAAGCTTTTCTTAAAAGAATTTAATTTTCCATCTCTTGTTCTAACGCCTTCCGGAAAAATTAAAATACTCTTTCCTTCTCTTAATACTTTAGCCATAGTTTGTAAAACTTCTGTAATATTGTCATTGATGTCCAAGGTTACGACATTTGCCTGTGAAGCAAAAAATTTCATCAAAAAGCTTTTAAAATGGACTACTTTTGCCATAAAATAGCAATTTTTCATAATGGCGAAAGGAAAGGCTCTGGTAATCAGACAAATATCTAAAAAGCTTTGATGATTCCCAACATATATCGTTGGCTTCTCATCTAAATATTCTCTTCCTTTAATATCAATTCTAAAATAGCTCCAGAATAATAAATAATTTAAAATTTTTCCTATTCTGGCAAAAATTCCGTAGTAAGGTAAATCAACCTTTGTTTCTTTGGATAAGATTTCTTTCCAATTCACATCTTCTATCTTATCTTCTCCTCGATGTTTTTCCACATAGGCAGAGATACTTTCCACTGTAGAGTTTTCTAAAATGGTTTCATTTTGTACGACCATACCGAAACGACTTCCTAGGAAGCTAATAAATTCTATCATATCAAGAGAATCCATTCCTAAATCCAATTCTAAATGAGCTTGAGGAACTACAGTTCTTGCTTTCGCAAGGCTTAGATATTCTTTGATAATGGCATATTCTTCACTTGACGGTTCTTCGCTTATAATTTCTTTTTTTCCAATATTTTCAAGAACAGCAGGAATCATAAAACGTCGAATTTTTCCAATTTTTGTTTTTGGAAATTCTTCCGGAACAATGATAGTATCCAATACTTTTCGATAGTCAGGAGCTTGTTTGTTGTATTTGTCAATAACATCCCATTTTAAAGTTTCTTCAATATTTACAATTTTTTCATCACGAATGGCTTGAAAATTTGGATAAATAGCGGCAGTTAGTAATCCTTTCCATTCCAATACTACAATTTCTTGTATTAAATTTGTTTTTCCTTGAATCCAGAATTCAATATCTATCGGATTGATATTTTTTCCATTGGAAAGAACAATCATTTCTTTTTTTCTTCCTGTAATGTATAAATATCCATTCCGTATTTCTCCTAAGTCTCCTGTATGTAGATATCCCTTTTCATCAATGGTTTCTTTTGTGGCTTCTTCTCTCTTATAATAACCTTTCATGACGTTTCGACCTTTGACCAAAATTTCTCCATCCTCTGCAATTAGAAGATCTAAGTTTCTTAAAATTTTTCCAGCAGTTCCGGGCTTGGCTTCGGAAAGAGGATTAAAAGAAATCATAGGGGCGGTTTCTGTCATTCCGTATCCTTCACAAATGGTGATTCCTAAAGTAAAAAAATCTTTTGCTACTTGTTCGTCTAATTTAGATCCTCCGGAAACAAAATATCGTAATTTTCCACCTAATTTTTGATGTAATTTCCCAAAAATAATCTTAGATAGAGATTTTGATTGTAAGCTTTCACAAACTTTAAATAGGAGATGAGCTATTTTATTGGCTTTGATTTGTTCCATAATCTTTTTATGCAACATTTCCCAAAGTTTTGGAACTCCTATCATCATGGTAACTTGATATTTCTGTAAGGCTTCCATCATAGCTTGAGAAGATAGTTCTTTCAAGAAAATGATGCTTGCTCCATGAGAAAGGGGAATAACTCCGGAACCTAATAGAGGAAAAATATGGTGCATTGGCAGAAGTGCTAATGTAACATCGCTTTCCAAGAACATATTATATTCATCCAAAGACTCTATATTATATAAAATATTGTCAAAAGTTAGCATAACTCCTTTTGGATTTCCGGTAGTTCCCGAAGTATATAACATCAAAGCTACCGTTTCTTTTTCTGGTGCCATTAAGACTAATTCTTCAGGACGATATTCTTTCTCTTCCCATACTTCCTCTTCCAAGACAATAATCTCAACATCTCGACCACTCTTTTCTACTGTTTTTCGTGCCACTTGTTCATTTGTCTTAGAAGTAAAAATTCGTTCTGCTTCTGAGTCATTGACATAGTACAAGAATTCCTCTTCATCAAAGGAAGCATCAATGCAAACACAGGTTGCATTTCGATTCCAAATCCCTAGAAAAGCATACAAAAATTCCGGTCTGTTTTCTGAGAATAAAATCGACTTACTATGTTCTTCAATCTTGTGATGTTCTCCCAATTGTTTTGCCTTTATAATAATATCTCTATATGTAATTTCTTGCCCTTCATAATAAATTCCGACTTTTTGATAATCCTTTAAAAAGAACATTATCCCTCCTAAAAATACAAGTGTTTTTTTAATTATAGTATCATAGAAGAGAAAAGAAGTCAAGTTTCTAAGCTTTAAACTCTATTTCAAAATCTATAGTTCTCAAACATATGTTTGACAACTATAGATTGAGGGAATTTTTATATCCCTTTGTATCTTGACAAAATTAGTCATTTATAATAAAATGAAAAAGATTAAATAAATCTAGGAGGTTGATAGATGCAGACAGTATTATTCCCTGTCTTTTTTATGTTATTTTTAGGCTATTTGGCTAGAAAAAAAGAATGGATAACAACGCAGCAAAATGAAGGTGGAAAAAAGATAGTCTTTAATATCCTCTTTCCCATTTTAGTCTTTCACGTCTTAGCACAGTCTGAATTGAAAAAAGAGTTTTTAATCCAAATTCTTTTCCTATTCTTTGCTTGGTCTTTTGTTTTTCTAGTAGGAAAAGCAATGACTTCTTTTACAGGAAAGCGATTTTCTAACATCTCACCTTATCTTTTACTAACCTGTGAAGGAGGAAATGTGGCTCTCCCTTTATACATTTCTTTAGTAGGAGCAGCTCATGCTGTAAATATTGTAACTTTTGATGTAGCTGGGATTTTAATTAACTTTGGCTTAGTTCCCATCTTAGTTACGAAGCAGAGTTCTAGTGAATTAAATTGGAAATCCTTATTAAAAAAGATTTTTACGAGTTCTTTTATTCTTGCAGTATTGATAGGAATTTTATTCAATGTGACTGGGATTTATAGTTACTTGATGAATTCCACATTCCAAGATATCTATTTAAGCACTATTGATATCGTATTAAAACCTATTACAGGTATTATCCTATTTACTCTAGGGTATGAATTAAAATTAAATCGTGCCATGTTACAACCTTTGTGGAGATTATCGCTCCTTCGTTTGCTTACTTGCTCGGGAATCATTGGAACTTTCTTCTTATTTTTTCCAAATTTAATGAAGGAAGAATTCTTCTCCATAGCGGTTTTCCTTTATTTTATGTGTCCGACAGGTTTTCCTGTTCCTTTGCAAATACAAGCCTTGGTAAAGGATGAAGAAGAAGAGCATTTTATGTCTGCCTTTATCTCTGTTTTTTTAATGATTGCTTTAGCTGTATATACTATTATTACACTCGTTTGGAAATAAATGTTAGGAGGAAATATGAATCAAGAAATCAAAAGTCCATGGCCGGGACCGAAAGGACTGATTCCTGTCACCAGTGGAAGAGCAGAAGATGCAAATGTGTATAACCGAAGGTATCTAGATACCATTCATATTGAGATGAGAGTTTTAGATTCTATTGAGCCATCTTTGAGCACTGAAATTTTTGGAGAAATTTTTGATTCTCCTATTATGATGCCTGCTTTTTCTCATTTGAATAAAGTAGGAGTCGATAGAAAGAAACCTATGCTTCATTATGCTTTCGCAGCAAAAGAATTGAATATGCTAAATTGGGTAGGAATGGAACCAAATGATGAATTTGAAGAAATTTTAGAGGCAGGAGCAAGAACGGTACGAATTATTAAGCCTTTTATGGATCATAGCATTATTCTAGAGCAAATTGCTTTTGCAGAAAAACATAATGCTATTGCCGTAGGGATTGATATTGACCATGTTCCAGGAAGCAATGGGAAATATGATGTAGTCGATGGAATTCCTTTGGGTCCAGTCACAACGGAAGATTTAAAAAGCTATGTCAATTCTACTTCCTTACCTTTTGTTGCGAAAGGAGTGCTATCTGTCCAAGATGCTTTAAAGGCAAAAGAAGCGGGAGTAAAAGCTATTGTTATTTCCCATCATCACGGAAGGATTCCTTTCGGGATTGCTCCTCTTCAAGTTTTACCAAGAATTAAAGAGGCATTAAAGGGAAGTGGTATTTTCATTTTTGTGGATGGCTCTATGGAATCTGGCTATGATGTTTATAAGGCATTGGCTTTAGGAGCAGATGCGGTTTCTGTCGGTCGAGCTATTCTCACTCCGTTATTGAAAGAAGGAAAAGAGGGAGTCATAAAAAAAGTAAAAAAAATGAGGGAAGAACTTTCAGAATTAATGATGTACACAGGAATAGAAGATACGAAGTCTTTTGACCCAAGTGTTCTTTATTACTAAATAGGAAAACGCACCTCATAAAAAGGTGCGTTTCTACTTTAAAGAAAGCATTTTTTCACAACGAAAGTAATCACAAGAGAAAGTAATAAAAGGCGGAAGAATCCGCCTTTTTCTATTCTATACTATTGATTAAAATGTTTCATAGTGAATTTTTTCTAATTCTAAATCTTCTAATCTACGAGGAATTGGATGATTCGCAGGTATCCCTAAAGAGAGAATTGCTTCTAATTTATATTGTTGAGGAAACAAAAATTTATTTCTTAGATAATCTTCAGTAGAAGTAATATCATCACTTGCCATTCTTCCACGACCTTGGATCCAACAACTTCCTACTCCTAAATAGTCTGCCATTAAGTGCATATTTGTCATAGCGATAGAGGCATCTTCTATCCAAATAGGTGTTTTTTCAGAATCTGCTAATACAATGATAGCACAATTTGCTTTTTCCAGCATTTTTGCAGAACCTACTCGACATTCTGACAAATATTTTAAATTTTCTTTTTCTTGAACTACAATAAATTCCCAAGGCCTTGCATTTTTCCCAGAAGCAGATAGAAGACCTGCCTGTAAGATTTTTTCAATGCTTTCCTTTGGAATTGCTTCCTCTGTGTATTGTCTTACACTTCTTCTTCTTTTCATAATTTCTAATAAATCCATAAGTCATTCCCCCTTTATGTTTTATCTTTTTTCCATTATATCACGATTTTTTTTATGATGAAAAAGTATGTTAGGATAGAAAGAAAGAATCATTTCTTATCAAGATGGAAAAATAAGTACAAAAGTTTTCGATGCTATTCTTCAGGAAGAGTATCTTCCCTTTTTGTTAAAAAGCTATTCCGGAAGTTTTTTAAGGCAGTTGCAAGAAGAAGTTCAAAATATTTTAGAATTTCTTATTCGAAAATGTGCAGCGAAACAGACAATATTTCAACAGATTCTAGAGTATGTGAAAGAAAAGTATGGGACAGAAGTTAGATACCCTTTTTTGCTTGTACTTTTTTGAATGTAAAACATTCCTCCGAAAAAATTAAAACCATAATAGACAATGTTCATATTTTTCCAGCTTATCATATGAATAAAAAACATTGGATTACAATTTCTCTAAATTCTGATATTTCTTAGGAAGAAATTATCAATTTTTTAGAGGAAAGTTATCAACTGGTTCATGTTTAGATAACTCTTTCCACAATATAGATAGCTAAAAAAGAAAATAAAACAGTACAACAGATGTAAGAAAAAAAGAAAATTGTATTTCCTTCTTTTAGTAAATTCATACTTTCTAAAGAAAAGGTAGAAAAAGTTGTAAATCCTCCACAAATGCCTGTTTTTAATAAAAGTGTAAGCCTAGAATTTTCATATCCATATTTAATAGCAAGAGAGCTAATCATGGCAATACATAAACTTCCCAATACATTGATACATAAAGTTCCAAGTGGAAACCCACTTTCTGTTCTTTGAAATATTTGCCCTACCCCATAGCGTAAAATGGATCCAATCGCTCCTCCTAAACCTACTAAGAATACTTCCGACATATTGCTATTTCTCCTTTCTTTTTTTATTTACTATATCAGCTTTCCCTTCCTTTTGTCAAGCTAGGAAAAGAGAAAAATTTCTTTCAAGATATTATAAAATGCAGTAATATAAATAAAATATAGAAAAAAGAGGTGATTTGTTATGGTATTAGAAACAGAAAGATTGTATTTGAGAAATTGGACAGAAGAAGATGCGGAAGCACTATTTTATTGTGCTAAAGATAACAGAGTTGGACCTATGGCAGGTTGGTTACCTCATTACTTCTTCCCTACACTTTTGCGATGATACTTTATTATACAACCTTTTTATGCATACTTTTCTCCTATTTCTGATTTTTTAGTTCTTAAAAACAACATATTGTTTTACCGAATAAAATTATAGCAAGTTTTTTTAATTTGAATAGTACTTTTTTAGTTAATAAAATAAAAATAATCACGACAAAATATAACGATAATATTTATTATGTATTTTATGATTTTATTTGTTTTAAAATTATTTTATATAATAATTCGTAAAATATATTGAT
>UMHQ01067488.1_pt1 | contig 16953 bp, 9 predicted proteins | sample 1965531 | NCBI WGS metagenome assembly UMHQ01 (sample SAMEA4836098, study PRJEB28245) | human gut metagenome | biome: gut microbiome; material: fecal sample | place: Denmark | collected 2008
GCCCTTTTCTTCCGTCTCCAAGGAATCACGGCTGCTGTTAGCCGATCCTGTCTGTCGTGAGCCCGGCCGACCGTTTGTCTCAATCTGTAACATCTAACGGCTCAAAAAGGGTCTATCTGTTACAGATTGAGACAAAAGGTTGGAGCTGAAGAAATGTCTCGACCTGTAACATCTAGAAGCGGAAATTGGGTCCACTTGTTACAGATCAAGACAAACCAAAACCGTCCGGCAGAAAATCTCAATCTGTAACATCTAGCAGTGAAAACGGGGTCTACGTGTTACAGATTGAGACAAACGGAGCTGTCCCTCGGAATGATCTCGATCTGTAACATCTAGACATCAAAAGCGGGTCTAGATGTTACAGGTCGAGACGTTTGCCTGGGTGGGCGCCCCGTCCCATCACATCCCCGTTAGCAGCACGATGTCGAGAGCCGTTACGATGGCACCGATCCCTACGAGCAGCGCGTTGAGCGGGCGCGAGTTGGCGTATTTGCCCATGACGCGGCGTGAGCTGGTGAGTCGTATGAGCACAAAGACCGTAATCGGCAGCTGAAGCGACAGCAGTGCCTGACTCCAGATGAGACCTTCAAAAGGATTCGGGACGACCAGACACGCCGCCACTGCACCGACGAAACAGGCTGCCACCCCGATCGAGGAATGTCGGTCGTGGATGTCGTATTCCTCGTCGAACATGCCCGCGGTGATGGTGCCCGCCGCCATGCCCGCTGTCACGCTACTCGAGAGACCCGCAAACAGCAGCGCCACCGCAAAGATGGTCGAGCTCGCCGGGCCCAGAATGGGGGAGAGCGTGGCCGCTGCGACGGCGAGGTCGTCTACGACAATGCCGTGCGCAAAGAAGGTCGTCGCGGCCAGGATGACCATGGCCGAGTTGATTGCCCAGCCAACACCCATCGAAAAGAGCGTGTCAAAGAGCTCGTAGCGCAGACGTTCTTCGATAACCTGCTCGCCTTGGCCTTCGAAGTGCATGGATTGGATGACCTCGGAGTGCAGGAAGAGGTTGTGGGGCATAACGACCGCGCCTAGGACACTTACGATAATCGCGGCAGAGCCAGTGGGCATACTGGGTGTGATCCAGCTTGCGGCGGCTTGCGGCCAGTCGACCTTGACCAGCGCAAGCTCGGCCAAAAACGAGAGTCCTACCACGCCTACGAAGGCGATGATCCATCGCTCGGCGCGCTTGTAGGAGCTCGTCATGAGCATCGCCATCGATGCCGCGGCCACGATGACGCAGCCGGCGCGCACGGGTAGTCCAAAGAGCATCTGGAGCGCGATCGCGCCGCCCAGGACCTCTGCCATAGTGGTGGCGATGGTTGCGAGGTAGGCACTGGCGAGCACCGTGCGCCCAACGAAGCGGGGGAGGTAACGTGTGGTGGCCTCGGCAAGACAGGCGCCCGTGGCGATACCCAGGTGTGCCGCGTTGTGCTGCAGCACAATGAGCATAATCGTGGACAGCGTGACGATCCACAGCAGCGCGTAGCCAAACTGCGAGCCCGCGGCCATATTGGAGGCCCAGTTGCCCGGGTCGATAAAGCCGACGGTCACGAGCAGCCCGGGGCCGATATGCCGCGCAATGTCTAGGCCTCCGTGACCACCGGTGCGTCGGGAGCCAAAGTGTTGTTTGAGATGGTTGAGCATGGTGCGCTCCTGCGTGCCGTTTGTTTGACGCCGCAAAGGATACCCGTTTTAGGCTAAAAAGTTAACCAAGACTAACAAAATTATTGTATTTGAATAGGATGGTGAAAGGGGATTGCCGAAATGTCTTGATCTGTAACAGCTAGGGATGGAAATTGGGTCTAGGTGTTACAGATCAAGACAGGAAGAAATGGTCCTATGGAATATCTCGATCTGTAACAGCTGACCGCTAAAACCGGCCCTTCGTGTTACAGATTGAGACATTCGGAACCGTCCTGCAGAAAATCTCAATCTGTAACATCTAGGCGCCAAAATTGGGTCTTCCTGTTACAGATTGAGATGTTTGAAGCGGTGAGCTTACGGGCCGAACCTGGGGCCCTTGTTGTTGCCCTTGAGGTCGGCGGTGTCCACTCGTAGGGCGCGCGTTACGCGATTGTTTCGAAACGGGCGGGAAACACAACGGGCCGGCGATGCTCTTACTATGCCTACTCAACTGACTGTCTAATATCTAGGGGAGGATCGCGATGCAGGCAGATTCCGCTCAGCAGCAGGGCCTTTATCGCCCCGAATTCGACCACGATGCATGTGGCATCGGCGCGCTTGCCGATATCAACGGTGAACGCCATCACCAGATTCTGGACGATGCATTGTCCATTCTGGTCAACTTGGAGCACCGCGGCGGCACGGGACTCGAGAAGAACACCGGCGACGGCGCTGGCATCCTGTTCCAGGTTCCGCATCACTTTTTTCGTAAAGAGGCCCAAAAGTGCGGCCAGATTCTGCCGGCAGAGGGCGACTATGGCGTGGCCATGCTGTTCTTCCCGCAGGACGACAAGGGCGTAGAGGATGCCCGTCGCGTGTTCGAGGAGGGCTGCGCCGAGGCCGGCGTGCCACTGCTCTTTTGGCGCGAGGTGCCGGTCGACCCGCACGACCTGGGCGAGACGGCCCGCGCCTGCATGCCCACCATCCTGCAGGCCTTCCTGGGCCGTCCGGACGACACACCTGCCGGCGATGCCTTTGAGCGCCGCCTGTATGTGTGCCGCCGCACCATCGAAAAGAAGGCCGACGCCGAGTTCGCCCTGCGCGACAAGATCTTCTACGTGTGCTCCATGAGCTCGCGCACTATCGTGTACAAGGGCATGCTGGTCGCCACGCAGATGCGCCGCTTTTTCATCGACCTCAACGATGCCGCCGTCAAGACGGCCGTAGCGCTCGTCCACTCGCGCTACTCCACCAACACCACGCCCAGCTGGGAGCGCGCGCACCCCAACCGCTTTATCATCCACAACGGCGAGATCAACACCCTCAAGGGCAACGTCAACTGGATTCGCGCCCGCGAGCCCAACCTGTACAGCCCCGTGCTGCAGCACGATCTTGAGCGCGTGATGCCCATCATCAACCGCGAGGGTTCCGACTCCGCGATTCTGGACAACGTGCTCGAGTTTTTGGTCATGAACGGTCGCCCGCTTACGCGTGCCGCGTCCATGTTGCTGCCCGAGCCGTGGGACCACAACGACAGCCTGAGTGAGGAGCGCCGCGCCTACGACGCTTACCAGTCCATGCTCATGGAGCCGTGGGATGGCCCGGCGGCCATCGCCTTTACCGACGGTCGCACGCTGGGTGCCGCCCTCGACCGTAACGGCCTGCGCCCCGCCCGCTACTATGTGACGCGCGACGGTCGCTTTATGCTGGCGAGCGAGGTGGGCACCATCGAGGTGAGCCCCGAGAACATCCTGACGAGCGGCTGTCTGGGGCCGGGCCAGATGCTCGAGGTCGACTTTGCCCGCGGCCGCGTCATCTACAACGACGAGCTGCGCGCCCGTTACGCCAAGGAAAAGCCCTACCGTGATTGGATTGCCGAGGAGACGCTGACCGTCGACGCGCTCGATAGGCCTGCCACGGCGACGCCGGCCGAGGACGCCGAGGTGCCCGCCGCCGTGCGTATGGCTAAGCTCGGGTATCACTGGGATGATGTTGACGAGGTCGTGCGTCCCATGGCCCAGCAGGGCAAGGCGCCACTCGCCTCGATGGGCATCGATGCGCCGCTGGCCTGCCTGTCCAAGAAGACGCGCTCCTTCTACGACTATTTCTATCAGCTGTTCGCCCAGGTCACGAATCCGCCGATCGATGCCCTGCGCGAGCACATGGTCACCTCGACCACGCTCTATCTGGGCAACCACGGCAACCTGCTCGAGGACTCCCGTACGGCCTGCCAGCTGGTTCGCTTGGAGCGCCCGTTGCTCAACGAGGAGGAGTTCGAGCGTATCTGCGCCATCGACCGCGTGGGCTTTAAGACCTGCCGTTTCCGTGCCGTCTACCGCCGCGATGCCGGCGAGGGCGCGCTGCAGGCTGCGCTCAAGCAGCTTGCAGAGGACGTTGAGGCTGCGGTCCGCGACGGCGTGAACATCGTGGTGCTGAGCGATCGTGCCGCTGCGGGCGAGGTGCCCGTGCCGTCGCTGCTCGCCGTGGGCTGCGTGCACAACCACCTGATCCGCGCCGGCGTGCGTACCTTTGCCGACATCGTGGTGGAGTGCGGCGACGCCGTGTCCCCGCACGACTTTGCGGCACTGGTGGGCTACTCCGCGAGCGGCATCTATCCGTACAACGCACACGCGTGCATCCGCGATCTGGCGGCGCGCGGCGACCTGGACGTGACGGCCGATCAGGGCATCGCCAACTACAACAAGGCTGCGACCGCCGGCATCGTCTCCATCATGTCCAAGATGGGCATCTCCACGGTGCAGAGTTATCATTCGGCGCAGATCTTCGAGGCCGTGGGCTTTACGCCGGAGTTCGTCAACGCGTACTTCGCCGGCACGGTGAGCCGTGTGGGCGGTATGGGTGTCGAGGACGTTGAGCGCGAGCAAAACGAGCGCTACGACGCCGCGCTCGCTATCCTTAAGAGCCCGGCTCCCGATCAGCTGCCCACGCTGGGTCTGACCAAGTGGCGCCCGTTCGGTGGTGAGGATCACCTGATCGACCCTCAGACCGTCTACCTGTTGCAGACCGCCTGCCGTGAGGACAGCTACGACACCTTCAAGGAGTACAGCGCCCGCCTGCACCGCACCGGCCGTGCCGTGCGCCTGCGCGACTTGCTGGACTTTGATGCCAGCGGCCGCACTCCGGTGGCACTCGACGAGGTCGAGCCCGCGCTCAACATCGTCCGCCGCTTTAACACCGGTGCCATGTCGTATGGCTCCATCAGCAAAGAGGCACACGAGTGCATGGCCATCGCCATGAACCGCCTGCACGGCCGTTCCAACTCCGGCGAGGGCGGTGAGGACCCGCGTCGCGAGACCCCGCTGGCTAACGGTGATTCCAAGAACTCCGCCATCAAACAGGTGGCAAGCGCGCGCTTTGGCGTGACGAGCCGCTATCTGTGCAGCGCCTTCGAGATTCAGATCAAGATGGCCCAGGGCGCCAAGCCCGGCGAGGGTGGCCATCTGCCCGGCAAGAAGGTCTACCCCTGGATCGCCGAGGTCCGTCAGTCCACGCCCGGCATCGGCCTGATCTCGCCTCCGCCGCACCACGATATTTACTCCATTGAGGACCTGGCAGAGCTTATCTTTGACCTTAAGAACGCCAACCCCGGTGCGCGCGTGTCGGTCAAGCTGGTCAGCGAGGCCGGCGTCGGCACCATCGCCACCGGTGTGGCCAAGGGTGCCGCCGACAAGATCTTGATCAGCGGCCACAATGGCGGCTCGGGTGCCGCTGCGCGCGACTCTATCTGGCATGCGGGTCTGCCGCTGGAGCTTGGCCTTGCCGAGGCCCAGCAGACGCTGCTGCAAAACGGCCTGCGCTCGCGCGTGGTGCTCGAGGCCGACGGCAAGCTCATGGACGGCACCGACGTTGCCGTCGCCTGCTTGCTGGGCGCCGAGGAGTTTGGCTTTGCGACCATGCCGCTCATCTCCATGGGCTGCCTCATGCAGCGCGACTGCCAGCAGGACACCTGCCCGGCCGGCATCGCTACGCAAAACTGCCGCCTGCGTCGCGGCTTCCGCGGCAAGCCCGAGCACGTTGAGCACTTTATGCTCTTTGTTGCCGAGCAGCTGCGCGAGGTCATGGCGAGCCTGGGCTTCCGCACCGTCGACGAGATGGTCGGCCATCCCGAGTGCTTACGCCAGATCGAGGTCCCGGGTAACCGCAAAGCAAACCTGCTTGATCTGTCGCCCGTGATGGCGAGCGCGACCTGCGAGTTCGGTGCCCACATTCCGGGCGCCGACGGTCGCCACTTCCTGCCGCAGATGGCCGCGAACAGCGAGCTCGACAAGACGCTCGACTCCACGTTGTTTGTGCCCTATACGGCCGATGCCCGTGCGCACCTGCGTCCGATTCGCTTCCGCGCCGATATCGCCAACGTCAACCGCTGCGTGGGCACTATCTTGGGCAACGCGGTGACCAAGGCGCATCCCGAGGGCCTGCCCGCCGGCTCCATCATCGTCGATTGCGATGGCTCGGCCGGTCAGAGCTTTGGCGCTTTCCTGCCGCGCGGCATTACGCTCAACGTGTGCGGCGACGCCAACGACTACTTTGGCAAGGGCCTTTCGGGCGGCGAGGTGTCGGTGCGCCCCAACCCGCATGCGACCTACAAGTTCGACGAGAACATCATCGTGGGCAACGTTGCGTTCTTTGGTGCCACGAGCGGCCGCGGCTTCATTAACGGTCTTGCTGGCCAGCGTTTTGCCGTGCGCAACTCCGGTGCCACCGTGGTGGTCGAGGGCTGCGGCAACCATGGCTGCGAGTACATGACGGGCGGTCTGGCGCTCATCCTGGGCGAGGTCGGGCAGAACTTTGCCGCCGGAATGACGGGCGGCGTGGCCTACGTCTTTGACCAGTACGGCACGCTCGACGCCCGCGTGAACCACGAGAGTGTGGAGCTCAAGGCCCCGACGGCCGACGAGCTTGTGCAGATTCGCGCGCTCATCCAAGAGCACGTGGACGCGACGCAGAGCCCGCGTGGCATTAAGCTGCTCTACAGCTTTGAGACGATGAGCAAGCACTTTGTGAAGGTCATTCCGACCGAGTACGAGCGCGTGCTGGCGATTGTCGCTGCGGCCGAGGCCGTGGGCAAGACGCATGCGCAGGCCGAGGAGCTGGCGTTTGACATCGTGACCGGTCGCGCGAGCGCCGCGGATGTCGCTCGCTTTGATGTCGCGGGCGGTGCTGCGGGCGCTGCGTCCGTAGCTGCCAGCTCTGTTGCTTCGACCAAGAAGGAGGCGTAAGTGCCATGGGTAAGCCCGGTGCTTTTCTTGATATCGATCGCGTGACTCACGAGCTTCGCCCCGTGGAGGAGCGCAGCCGCGATTTCGACCCGTTGTACGTGGAGCTCGATGACGATGCACGTCGCGCCCAGGCGAGCCGCTGCATGATGTGCGGCGTGGCGTTTTGCCAGATGGGCGCGAGCTTTGGCAAGGCGCGCCCGAGTGGCTGCCCACTGCACAACCTGATTCCCGAGTGGAACGAGCTGGTGTATCGCGGCCGCTGGGACGAGGCTGCCGAGCGTCTGTCACTCACCTCGCCCATGCCCGAGTTCACGAGCCGCGTGTGCCCGGCGCTGTGCGAGGCAGCGTGCAACCTGGGCTCGGTCGACGGTCAGCCCACGACGATTCACGACAACGAGCGCGCGATCAGCGACCACGAGTGGGCAAACGGCGATCCGCGCCGCTTTGAGCCGGCGGGGGAGGACGCGCCCGCGGTGGCCGTGGTGGGCTCCGGCCCCGCTGGCCTGGTGGCGGCATGGGAGCTTGCACGTCGTGGCGCCCGCGTGACGGTATTTGAGCGCGACGACCGTCCGGGCGGCCTGCTCATGTACGGCATCCCCAACATGAAGCTCGAGAAGTCCGTGGTCGAGCGCCGCGTGGCGCTCATGCGCGAGTTGGGCATTGTGTTTGAGCTGGGTGCCGACGTGAGCGATCCCAAGGTTGCCGCCAAGCTCGACGACTTTGACGCCGTCGTGGTGGCTGCCGGCGCCCGTGCTCCGCGTGGCCTTTCGGCTGTCAACATTGATGCCCCGGGCGTGGTGTATGCCGTGGACTACCTGACGGCTTCGACCGTCTCGGTGCTCGATGGCGGTGAGCCCGCGGTGAACGCGCGCGGCCTGGACGTTGTGGTCATTGGCGGCGGCGATACCGGCAACGACTGCGTGGGTACCGCGGTGCGCCAGGGTGCGCGTAGCGTGCGCCAGTTTGAGTTCTTGCCGGCCGCGCCCGATAAGCGCGCGGCGAGCAACCCTTGGCCGCAGTGGCCCAACGTTAAGAAGACCGACTACGGTCAGCAGGAGGCTATCGCTGCCATGGGCGGCGAGATGCGTGTCTGGGGCGTGGATACGCTCGAGGTGCTGCTGGACAAGAAGGGCGCGGCAGCGGGCCTGCGCGTGGTCGATCTGGATTGGTCGGCCGGCAAGCCCGAACGCATTGCGGGCTCCGAGCACGAGGTGCCGGCGCAGCTGGTGCTCATCGCCTGCGGCTTTACGGGCCCTGAGCATGGCGTGTTCGACGCTGTTCGCGTGCCTGTCGCCACTGCCGGTCGTCCACTGCCGGTGATGGCTGCCGAGGGTTCACACCTTGCGGCTCGCACGGATAGTGTCGCTGCCGACGCCACGCCGGTGTATGTGGCCGGTGACGCCCGCAACGGCAGCTCGCTCGTGGTGAGCGCCATGGCCGATGCTCTGGCCTGCGCCGCCGAAGTCGCCGAGGCGTTGGAGCTGTAAAGTAGTCATTTAAGAACGTCCCCAACGACTAGTCATTGGGGACGTTCTTTTTTGTCTAGTCGTTGGGGACACTCTTTGCAGGGCGCCTGTTCATTTGCCGACGTGCAAGTGTTCATTCGTCGACGTTTACGGTTGTGGTGTTCTGCTGTTTCTGTGGTGGCGGCGGGCGTTTGGCTCAAAATAGCGGGCTTGCTGTCTATGCCTGCCTGCGATTTCTTTGCAGTACGCTCATTCGGTCAAGTGCCCCGTCAAGTGTTTGGTCTGCATCTGGTTTGCAGCCGGAGGCCTATTTTGCCCGCGCTTGCCTCGGTTGTTCGCCCTCCTCGTAAGCTCAAATTGAGGTCCATCAGTTTGAGGAGGATGCCATGACTGACCACGTTTTTGACCAAGCGCAGCTGGCCGAAGCCGTTGGCAACGATATTGCCGACATGGCTCATTTTTGGATGCTGCGGAAGTTTCAATTCCTGGAGCCGGCGCGCGAGCAGTTCGAAATCATTGTCGATCCGTGGCTCAGCTATTGCGCTGAGCCCTCGCAAAACGAAATCATGGCCTATAACATGGCGTTTACCGATTGGCTGCTCTTTGAGCGCCCCTATCGCCGTGGCGCGACGCTGCTCGAACTGTATGTTGACGAGCCGCCAGCGTCAATTTCGCCCGCTTCGCTCGAGCGACTTAAGCAGGTGCGTGACACGCAGTATTTCTCGCGCTTTGGCATTTTGGACAAGGATCCCGCGACTGGCATGGTCGTGCTGAAGGACACGCGCACCGACCGTCGCTTTGACGTCTACGACCCACATATCGTGCAAAAGGAGCACTGGAACGATGGCGCGATCGCGGTGCGACTCGCGTGCGTGGACAATATCTGGCAGACGGCGGGACAGCTCTACCTGTATGACATCGCGCGCCTGAGCGACACGGCGGTCGACGGACCGGGCGCGGTGCATCCCGAGGACCTACAGGACGGTTTTGACACCTCGTGTATCAGCTTCTATTTGCGTCTGGTCCGCGACATCATGGGTGCCCAGGGTCGCTACGTAAAGTCTCTCAACATCTACGAGCAGGAGTGGGAGTAGGGGGTTGGCTGTCGCAGCGCCGCCGCCTGTCTATTTGTCTCGGTCTGTAACATTTAGGGACAAAAAACCGGTCTACCTGTTACAGATCGAGACGAATGCTTGGGCACCGCTGGTTTGTCTAAATCTGTAACGTTTGGGGGCCTGGAGAACGTCTAACTGTTACAGATCGAGACGTTTGCCGACAGCGGCAACGGTGAGAATGGCCCATTTCTCTGATGTGGTGGTGATGGAAGTGTCTAATACCGTTCTCAAACACAAACATGCGACTCGCAACACGTTGGCGCGGAATAGGATGCTCGCGCGGCTCACGGAGACGGCCAAGCAAGGTGCGCTGCTTACAACCCACGACAATGCCGAGCTCATGTGGCTGCGGCGTCATGTGGGAACCGACGATCTCGCGGAGCCCGAGCCGTGCCTGTTCTGTTTTCAACATGATTGGGATTTGTTGACGCCGGCGGAGCGAGCACTGCGTACCATCAAAGGGCTTGCGGAGTTTCATCCCGATTGGGCGTTTTGGGGCTATGACGCGGCGCTTTTGTGGGGTCTGGAGGTGCCGAATGATCTGCTCGGGCCGCGATTTCTTGTTAAGACAGGTTGCTCGGTGCCGCTGAGTGCAGGATGCCGGATGCTGCGTCCGCAGGCGGCGGGTGCGCTTGAACAAGTCGACGGCGTGCGGGCGACGCCGTTTTGGCGCACGGTAGAGGATTGCCTGCTGCGCGCGCCGTTTTCGTATGGCCTGGCGATTGCCGATTCTGCGTTGCGAGCAAAGGGCGTATCGCGCGATGACCTGAGCGAGTGTCTCCGCTCCGATTGCGAGGGCAGGCGAGGGCATCGCAGAGCACAGGTGATCGCGTCGTATGCGGACGGGCTGTCCGAAAACGGAGGCGAGTCTCGCTTTCGGGCGTTCTTTATTGCATACGGTTTTCCGGTGCCAGAGTTGCAGGTGGAGTTTCGTGATCCGCTCGATCTGAATCAGGTATTTCGAGTCGACTATTTCTGGAGGCTTGAGGACGGGACGTGCGTGATTGGCGAGCTCGATGGAAAGGGAAAGTATACCCTGCAGGATGCTGGGGATCGGGAGTCGGTCGACCCATTCGTGGCGGAACGTCAGCGGGAGTCCCATTTGACGATGCTCGGACATAAGGTACTGAGGTTTACGTTTGATGAGCTTAAGAATCCGGGGAGGCTGGCTGAAAAGATGAGACTGGCGGGTATTCCGCAACAGGCGGATCTGGCTAAGGAATGGAAGCGTCAGTGGTATGGGCGCTGAGAGGGTTTGTCTCGGTCTGTAACATCTTGGGGCTGTTTGGGCCCGTAATTGTTACAGATTGAGATGAACAAGTGCGGCCTCGACCGAATGTCTCAATCTGTAACATCTAGCTGCTGAAAACCGGTCTATCTGTTACAGATTGAGATAAAGGGTGGGTATGCGACCGAAAGATCTTGTTCTGTAACATCTGGAGGCTCAAAGACGGTTCTCCTGTTACAGATTGAGATGTTTTGTAGGCACCGCTGGGGAAGGGCTGCATCGACTCCCGTCCTCCCTCATATTCCCCTCCTTTCTCCGTTAGCCGATATGTCTGCAGCAGCCCTACTGGACTAGGTGATAATGAACAAATGTTCATGTTAATTGAGGGGGAGGAGTCCGATATGGCGACTGCCGATCGTCCCACGTTGTTTATCAATGCGACCGTTCTGGATGGCTCGGAGCATATGGAGCCGCAGCCCGATATGGCCGTGACCGTCGAGCGTGGCATCATCACCTGGATGGGACCGAGCGCCGTGGCCCAAGCTCCAGCGGGGGCCGAGGTCATCGACCTGGCAGGTGCGTATCTCATGCCGGGCCTCATCAATATGCATGTGCATCTGTGCGGGTCGGGCAAGCCGGTTTCGGCGGGAGATGCCGGCGCGCTGATGAAGAAGCTCGATAATCCGGTGGGCCGCACCATCGTGCGCCATATCCTCAAGGGCAGCGCTCAGCAGCAGCTGACAAGCGGCGCGACCACGGTGCGCGGCGCGGGCGACCCTCTGTTTGCCGACATCGCCGTGCGCAACGCTATCGACGCCGGCAAGTATCAGGGTCCGCGTCTGGTAGCGCCGGGAACGGGCATTACGGTGCCGGGTGGCCACGGCGCGGGCCTCTTTGCGCAGGTGGCCAACAGCCCTACCGAAGCGGCCGAGCAGGTGCGCGACCTGTATGCGCGCGGTGCCGATGTCATCAAACTGTTCGTGACGGGTGGCGTGTTCGATGCGACCGAGGTGGGCGAGCCGGGCGTGCTGCGCATGCCGGTTGAGGTTGCCGCGGCTGCGTGTAAGGCGGCGCACGAGGTTGGCCTTCCGGTCATGGCCCATGTCGAGAGCACCGAAGGCGTGAAGGCCGCGCTTCAGGCAGGCGTCGACACGATTGAGCACGGCGCTCCGTTGACGCCCGAGATCCTGGAACTGTACCGCGGCGCCGCGGGCGCGCAGCTCGAGAGGCGTGCGCCCAGCGTTAACTGCACGATCAGCCCCGCACTGCCGTTTGTGCTGCTCGATCCGGAAAAGACCCATTCGACTGACACGCAAAAGAAGAACGGCGACATCGTGTGCTCGGGCATTATCGAGAGTGCTCGTGCGGCGCTGGAAGCCGGCGTTAAGGTGGGCTTGGGCACGGATTCGAGCTGCCCGTTCGTGACCCAGTACGACATGTGGCGCGAGGTGGCCTACTTTGCCAAGTATGTCAGCGTGAGCAACGCCTTCGCGCTGCATACGGCTACGCAGGTCAATGCTGAGCTACTGGGCCTGGGTGACGAGACCGGTACGATCGAGTGCGGCAAGGCGGCCGATATTTTGGTCACGCGCGAGAACCCTCTGGACGACCTGACGGTGTTGCGTGAACCGATGCATGTGATGTGCCGCGGCAACTTAGTGCGCAAGCTGAAGGTGAAGCGTATCCCCGAGGTTGACGCGGAGCTCGACGCGATTATGGCCATGCCGGCAGAGGCGCTGGCCGAGGAGCTCACCCGCGACGGCGTAGCTTAGGCACTGGCGCGACGGGGCGACAGCTTCATCGAATGATGTCGCCCCATGCAAAAAGCCGAGGTCTCAACACGAGGCCTCGGCTTTTAATTTGTCCTATGGTGTAGCGGCTAGGAGCGAGTTTCCATCTTGGCGTGGCACTTGGGGCAGGTGACGCGGATCTTGCCCTTGCCCTTGGGAACAGAGAGCATCTGGCCGCAGTTGGGGCACTTGAGGTATGCCGTGGTTTTGCGGCCCTTCCACATCTTCTTGGCCGTACGCTTGGCACGCTCAAAGTCTTCCTTGCTCGTTCCAGCTGCGCGCGAGGTGCTGGCCGCTGCAGTTCCACCGCCCAAGCTGGCGACGAACTTGCCTAGGCCGGGGACGTTTGCGGTCGCCGTGACAAAAGCATCGTTCTCCTTGCGGCGGGCGTCGATGTTTTTGGACAGGCCGCGCAGCACGCCGAGTACGATTACGGCGATGGCGATCCAGCTGAGCCACTGGATGCGGGCCATCGATCCGATCATCGCGATGATAATGCCTGCGAAGCCCAGCACGACGGTGAGTTCGTCGGCGCCGTTGCGACCCTTCATAAAGTCATTCATGCAGAACTGCCTTTCATTTCGCTATGCTGCACGCCTTTATACCCGATTTGGTGCAAAGGGGACAGGTCAATCTGCACCAAGGTGGTGCAAACGTACCCGTCCCCAATGCACCAATTACTTGGAGAGCTTGTCGACGACGCGTTCGATCTCGGCGAGCTTGGCGGCTTTGAGGTCTTCGTCGCCCGATTCGATTGCCGAAGTCACGCAGCCCTCGATATGCGCCTTGAGCACGTCGGCGTTGATGCGGGCGATGAGCGCCTGCGTGGCCATGAGCTGCGTGGAGATGTCGACGCAGTAACGGTCTTCCTCCACCATCCGCAGGATGCCGTCGATTTGCCCGCGCGCCGTCTTGAGCATGCGGGTCACCGATTTATGGTCTGCCATCATGGCGGGTCCTCGTTTCTGGTCAATCCTTCAAATGCCTCACCCTCAGTTGCGGTGAAATAGTTCCTGATTGAAGGCTTAAAGCGTTTAAACCGGAACTATTTCACCGCAACTTCTGAGGGGCTGGTTGGGCAGCGGTGTCTGTTGGTGCGTAGCTGCTACGCGGCGGTTACGGACAGGGCGTGGAACTTCTCGCCCGCGGCCTCGACAGCGGCGGCGAGCTGCTCGGCGGTCACGGTGTCGGCGCACTCCACCTGGACGGTCTGGGTCTCGTGATCGGCATCGGCATCGGTCACGCCGGCTACGTTGAGCAGCGCGGTCTCGACAGTAGCGTCGCAGTGGCCGCACATAAGGCCAGACGTTTTAACGATGTAGTTCATGATTATCTCCTTTTCGTTGAGTACCTAGAGTTGCGGTGGAATACGGACTAAATAGCGGTTTAGCTAAGCATGTTACGCCTTATTTCACCGCAACTGATGGCTTAAAGGTTCGCAGGCGCAGCGCATTGCTCACAACGCAGACGCTCGACAGGCTCATGGCCGCGGCGCCAAACATCGGTGAGAGCTGCCATCCGGTGAGCGGGAAGAACACGCCCGCCGCCAGCGGAATGCCGATGCCGTTGTAGAACAGTGCCCAGAACAGGTCCTGCTTGATGTTGCGGATCGTGGCGCGCGACAGCTCGATGGCCCGCGCAACATCCATGAGGTCGCTGCGCATGAGCACCACGTCAGCGCCCTCCTTGGCGATGTCGGCGCCGGTGCCGATAGCAAGGCCCACGTCGGCGCGCGCCAGGGCGGGGGAGTCGTTGATGCCGTCGCCCACCATGGCGACCTTGCCGCCCGCATCCTGCAGTTCGCGCACGTGGCGTTCCTTGTCGGCGGGGAGGACGTCGGCGATAACCTGCTCGCTGGTGAGCCCTACGCGGCGGGCGATGGCCTCGGCCGTCAAGCGGTTGTCGCCGGTGAGCATGCGCACGTCGACGCCGAGCGAACGCAGCGCGGCGATCGCCTCGGCACTCGTCTCCTTGACCTCGTCGGCCACGGCGATGGTGCCAACGAGCTCGTTGTTCTTGGCAAAGAACAACGGCGTCTTGCCCTCGGCAGCGAACTGCTCGGCAAGACCGGCGGGCACCTCCGCGCCCAGCTCGTTCATCAGGCGCATATTGCCGGCCGCGATGATATTCTGCCCCTCGCGTGCCGTAACGCCACGACCGGGCACGGCGGCAAAGTCCTCGACCATGCGTGCCACGATTCCGCGCGTCTCACACTCGGCCATAATCGCCTCGGCCAGCGGGTGCTCACTCTGGCGTTCTAGTGCGGAGGCAAGCTTGAGCAGCGCCTTTTCGCTCATAACAGGCGAGCCGTCGGCGCGCGTGGCTACCACGATATCGGTCACGGCCGGCTTGCCGCGGGTGACGGTGCCCGTCTTATCGAGCACCACGGTGCCCACGCTGCGCAGGTTCTCCAGCGCCTCGGCGCTCTTAAACAGAATGCCCATCTCGGCGCCCTTGCCGGTGCCAACCATAATGGCGACGGGCGTGGCCAGGCCCAGCGCGCACGGGCAGCTGATCACCAACACGGCCACGGCGGAGGTGAGCGCCTCGTTTACGCTGCCGGTCAGTGCCATCCACACCGCAAAGGTCACGGCCGAGATTACAAACACCACGGGCACAAACACGCCGGCGACCTTGTCGGCCAGGCGGGCGATGGGCGCCTTGGTGGCGTTGGCGTCCTCGACGAGCTGGATGATCTTGGCAAGCGACGTGTCGGCGCCCACGCGTGTGGCACGGAAGGTAAACGATCCGGTGCGGTTGACCGTGGCGGCGTTGACGGTGTCACCGGTGGCCTTTTCCACGGGGATGGACTCGCCGGTGAGCGCGCTCTCGTCTACGGCGGAGGCGCCCTCGAGTACCACGCCGTCGACAGGGATAGACTCGCCGGGGCGCACACGCAGGACCTGGCCGGGAAGGATGCTGTCGACGTCCACAACGGTCTCGGTGCCGTCATCGGCAACGACGGTCGCGGCCTTGGGCGCCAGGTCGATGAGGGCCTCAATAGCGCCGCCGGTCTTGGACTTGCTGCGCGTCTCGAGGTATTTGCCCACGGTGACGAGCGACAGAATCGTGCCGGCACTCTCAAAATACAGGTTGTCCATGCTCGTCATCATGGCCTCGTGCACCTGACCTGTGGCCAGCTGGTCGGCCATGATGAACATGGCGTAGAGCGACCAGGCGATTGACGCGGTGGCGCCGACGGCGATGAGAGCGTCCATGGTGGGCGCGCCGTGTACGAGTGATTTGAAGCCGTTGATAAAGTACGCGTCGTTGACGTAGACGATGGGGATGAGCAAGACGAGCTCGGTGAGCGCCAACGTCATGCTGTGGGTGTGGTCCGTGAAGATGCCGGGCAGCGGCCAGCCGAGCATGTGCCCCATGCCTATGTAGAACAGCGGAATGAGAAAGATGATTGAGATGATGAGACGGGTGCGCATGGCGGAGGCGGTGGCCTCTAGCTTTTTGGTCGGCGACTCCATATGGGTGGCACCGGACCTGGCTTGTGCGCTGCCGTTTGGGGCGGCATCGGTGCGCATGCTGACGGGCGAGGCCGAGTAGCCCGCGCGGTCGACGGCGGTGCAGATATCGTCGGGGGAGACCTGTGCGGGGTCGTAGTCGACCATCATGGAACCGGCGAGCAGGTTGACCGCGACGCTTTGGACGCCGTCGAGCTTGCTCACGGCGCGGTCCACATGCGCCTGGCAAGCGGCGCACGTCATGCCGCCCACGTCAAACTTATCTTGAGCCATGGCTTCTCCTTTCTGTGGCGTAGTGTTGGAATTGTTAACCTGCCGATACTATACACCCATACCCCCTGGGGGTGTCCAGAACAGAAAGAAATGTATGACATTCCGATACAGATGAGGGTGGCTGCGCAATCGTTGGCAGCTCCTGTCAAACATCTCAACCTGTAACATCTAGCAGGGAAAATGACCTCTAACTGTTATAGATTGAGATGTTGTTTTGTGAGGTTTTGGTTTGTCTCAATCTGTAACAGTTAGACCGGTTTTTGCTGAGCAACTGTTACAGATTGAGACAATCGGCCCAGACCCGCCCCGTCCGCCCCGTCATCTGTGGTTTACGTGGGGGCATGCGAAGCACGGGTATACTAACCGGCGGCGAATCTGCTCCATCGCTTAGAGCTGCTGCGTCTGGACGGCGCGTGATAGGGCTGCCAAAGCGATCGCCAGCGTGCTGAGCAACGTCCTCTCTGTGCGCACCTGTTTTGTATGTATTAGCGCACTACCAAGCACGCCCGCGCGGCCGCATGCCGCGCCCATAGTGCGTGCAGATAAGGAACAACAACATATGCGTAATTCTGTATCCGACGTCACCGACGCCGAGATTCTGGACGAGACCCGCGAGGCCATGACCCAGGCTGCCTTCGATGCTGCCGATGAGGCCAATGCTGCCCAGGCCGTCGAGTCCGCTACCGAGAGTCTGCCCGCCTTTGACGAGCTGGGCCTTTCCGACGAGATG
>UMHQ01025167.1_pt1 | contig 16950 bp, 16 predicted proteins | sample 1965531 | NCBI WGS metagenome assembly UMHQ01 (sample SAMEA4836098, study PRJEB28245) | human gut metagenome | biome: gut microbiome; material: fecal sample | place: Denmark | collected 2008
ACAGGTAAGAGCGAAGGATGGTGAGCCAGCGTGGGGTTTCGAGGTGGATGATATCGGTGGGAACTCCGGCGGGAGCGTGGCCACCAAAGAGCAGGCCCGCGTCTGCCGGGTTGATAAGGCGCACGATCCATACGGCAACGACCAGCACGCACAGAACAATAACCGCAATGTCGATGCCGCGCTTTAGCTTGCTCGACGTCACCTCCTCGCGCACGAACGCGAGCACAAACGCAATCGGCACCACCCAAAACAGCGGATGGTAGGCAAAGGCCGCCGCAAAATCGAGGCGCAGTGCTGCCAGCCAGGCCCTCGTCATGCCACATCCCGGACAGGGAATGCCCGTCATCAGGCGAAACACGCAGCCGATATCGAGCAGGTAGAGTGCGAGCCAGGCGACAAAGAGCGCGCCGATGCAAGAAAGGGCGCGGCGAATGAGTTCCGCCGCGCCCTTATGTCCCTGGGAGCTGTTCACGCCGCTCTTATCGTTAGGCACGAGCGCCAAGACGGACGTTATAAGCCGTTGCCATGGCATTGGTATTCTTGATGATGATGTTCATGGCAAAGATGGGGCCAAGGCCGCACAGCAGCGCGCCGACGATCTGCCACATAAGAACGGTGGTACCGTTCTCCTGGAACATCAGGCCATAGCGAGGAGCATTAGCCTGCAGGCGGTTGCCGATCTTGTAGTACCAGTAGTGTGCGTAGAAGCCGCAGGTCACGAACGACAGCAGGATAAATGCTGCCAGACCCGGCGTGGAATCGCCGTCGTCCTGGCACATGACATTGATGTCGCGAGCGAGGCAATAGAGGAAGTAATATGAATAGATGCCGCAGGTCACGATGGAAAGCAGGAGCCAGCCGATCACGCCACGGTCGGTTTTAATCGGAGCATAGCCCATCGGGGCAGGTGCAGGCTGCTGAGCATACTGCTGCTGACCGGTGTACTGCTGCTGGCCGGCGTACTGCTGCTGAGGCTGAGGCTGAACTGCCTGAACCGGAGTGGGCTGAATCTGCGTGGGCTGCGGAGCAGGCTGGGGCTGAGGTGCAGGCTGCGGCGCGGGCTGCGGAGCAGGAGCAGCGGAAGCGGCACCGACGGCAGAACCGCAGACGGGGCAGAATTTGGCATCATCCGAAATGGGAGAACCACAAGTGGGACAGAACATAAGCTTCTCCTTTTCCTAAGGCGTTGCACGCCTTCAAACCTTACATGACTATGTTCTCAACAATAGCCGCGACGTTGTTGCGCAACATTGACCAATTTCCGAGAAATTTTGCTGCAATCGTTTTCCCGGGCATTTTCTTGCTTTCGCAGTAGAAAAAGGCGCCCCGGGCTCAGTTGCCCAGGGCGCCTCGACCGACTATTCGGTTTGATTGTTTTCGGCAGCAGGATTATCGCCCGGCTCATCCGCCGGCGTGGCAACGGCATTCCAATCGGGTTCCGCAGGCGTCGCCTCGGGCGCCGGTACGGGTTCAGGGGCAGGTGCCGGAGCAGGTGCAGGCGCGGGTGCCGGGGCAGGGGCAGGCGCAGGTGCCGGGGCAGGCGCAGGGGCAGCACCAGTGGCGGCCGTGGGATTGAACCCCGCAGGAGCAGGCTTCTTCTCACCCGGGAGCACAAACGTCAGGACATCGTCGGCATCCTCATCGGCCCACTCGCTGGCATGACGTGCCGCCCAATAGCCAACGGCGCGATACTTGAGCATCTTGCCAAACACAGTCAGGAACACCGTGACAAAGGCAACGATCATCAAGAACAGAATGAGCGTGATGCCGCCGCCCTCGATGATTGCCTCAAGACCCGTGGGGCGATAGTAATAGCTATACATACCAAACGTAGCAATGGCGCCGAAGATGGCGGTGAAGATCCACGTGATGATGTGCGACACGATGCCCGTCAAAAACTCGGGGAGAATCGATGCGCAGAACAACTTGCCCAGGTTGGCCTTATAGGACTTCCAAACCTTCTCAAGCGAGAACGCGCTCTCCACGCGCCCGACGACGGCAAAGTGCATCACGGCGGCATCACCAAACATCTTAAAGAAGATGCCCAGTACCACCGACACGATCATGGCAAAGACAAGCAGCCCCATCGAACCGATGAGGGCACCCTCAAGACCGCTCCAACCATTGAAATAATATGAACCGACGGCACCGATCACGACGCTCTCGATAGCCGAGAACACCACGCCAATCACCGGAATAATGGCCACGAACTCGAGCACACCGGTAATGACAGACGAGAAAATGCCCAATCCAAACGAGGTCGAGCGCAGCAGCGGACGCTCCATGCCGTTATCATCCTTGAGCGACAGGTCACGACCCCACTCGATGGCAAAGCCCGCGCCGCACACGCTTGCCACGTACGCGAGCAAAAAGCCAATGGCCGCTGCGATACCGCCGATAACGGGGATAAACAGCACCAGCACCGAGACAACACAGATCAGCGCCGGCAAAAAGGCGATCTGGCATACTCGAACCAAGGCGCCGGGAACCTTAAGCATGTCGTTGAAGGCCTGAGCCATACAACCCTTGGGCGCGTTCATAGCCGGCTGGGGCGCAACGAACGGCTGCGGCTGGGCAAACGGCTGACCCTGCGGCTGAGGTTGAGCTTGCGGAGCGGGACCGGCGGCCTTAACCTCGGTATTAGGGGCACCGCACACGCCGCAGAACTTGTCGTTATCGCCCATGGGGGCGCCACACTGCGAACAGAACATCGAAATCATCCCTTCGTATCTAGAGCGAATCACCTGGATCGCAAACGATGTCTTTGGCATCATTATCGCCCAATGTGGGGACAAATACCGCAAGATGACCGATTTGCAACGTAGCCGGTTTGTTCAATGATTCGAAGGGTACGACCGGGCTAGTTCGTGCCGCGGAAGCCCTTGCCGACGATTTCGGAGCTATCGACGATGGTGATGAAGGCGCCAGGGTCAATCTCGCGGGTATAGCGGCGCAGTTGCACTGCCTCGCGACGGCTCAGCACGCTCATGATCACCGTGACGCACTTGCCCGAGAAGGCGCCATAGCCACGGCTGATCGTTGCCGTGCGGTTGAGATGCTTGACGATAAACTCCTCGACCTTAAGGGGCTCGGAGCAAATGATCGTGCAGACCTTACGCAGGTGAATGCTCTCGATAGCCTTGTCGACCACAAGCGTCTTGGCAAACAGGCCAAGCACGCAGTACAGACCGACGCGCGGGCCATACAGGAAAGCCGCGACGGTCACGATGCCGATATCGACCAGCAACAGGGCACGGCCGATCTCAAGTGTCGTGCGGCGCTTGAGGATCATGGCAAGGATGTCAGTGCCGCCCGTCGAGGCGCCAATGTCAAAGACAATGGCACTGCCCAGCGCCGGCAAGATGACGGCAAAACACAGGTCGAGCCACATATCGCCCGTCATCGAAACATCCGTCGGAATGAAGAGCTCAAACAGCGAGACGTAGGCCGAAAGCGCAAACGAGGCAAAGACGCTCCAAAGGATTGCCTTGCGCTCCAAAAAGATAAAACCCAAGATGACCAGGACCGCGTTGATAATCCACATAAAGACGCCGACGGGCAGAGTCGGGAACAGCGTGGAAAGAATGACCGACACGCCCGAGGTGCCGCCGAAGGCAAAGTGATTGGGGGTTTTAAAGGCCACGATGGCGAACGCCGTGAGGACCAGGCCCAGATTGAGCTCGGCAAAAAAGCGCGGAAAGCCTGGCTCCTGGCTGCGCTTGCGGCCGGCGCGCTCGCCACGTTCGATATCCTCGCGACCGACAACGCGCTCCATCGGCACCACCGGAGGACGATGCATCTCCTCGGCGGCACGCGACGCCGCCTCTGCCGCAGCGGCTTCAATCGCCCATGCCTTGCTTTCGGTCTCGTGTTCGTCGGCCATTACGGCAACCCTTCGTTAACAATTTGGAAACAATGCGCCCATTAGGGTAACGCGGAACGTGGGGATTGCAACCCTTAGTTAGACGAGCGGTATGCCTGCATCGGGGGCATACAAATAACGGCCGGCCGCACATACATCCGTGCGACCGGCCGTTTGACGTTTTCGCAGATAAAACCTGCCAAAACAAACCTGTCCCTTTTTTGGAGGTTATTCGTGCTGGCTGGTGCGGTGCTCGTACTCCTCGGGGGTGATGACATCCTCGATGCGCAGGTTGACGCCTGCCACCTCAAGGCCGGTCATCGCGGCCAGACGCTCGGTGACGCGCGCCTTAACGTCGTCAAAGATCGCAGGCGCATAGGCGCCGTACTCGATGATGACCGAGATGTTGACGACCACGCGGTTGTCGTCGGTGACCTCGACCGTCACGCCCTTGGTCAGGTTCTCGGCACCAAACTGTTCCTGCACAAAGTGCATAAGGTTACCCTTCATGCCCAGAACGTGCGGCACCTCGCGGGTGGCCATGGCGACGATCTTCTCGATCACGCCGTTGGAATAGGTCAGCGAGTCCTCGGACTCGTCCGCCTCCTCGTCCATCTCCTCGTTGTCCTCGTCCGCATCGGACTCGGCCTCGACGAGTGCCTCGTCCTCGAGCGTTACGTCCTCCGCCTCGGCGGCGACGGCCTCATTCGCCTCGAGCTCGGTATCGGCTACATCGACCTTCGTGTTAAAAGCCATGGTTCCTCCTTATGCCTGCCGCAGATGCGACAGTCGAATTCATATTAGCGGCCGCTAAACAGACGGCCGAAGAAGTTGACGATACCGTTCTCGCCGTCGCGAATCTGGCCGATCACGGCGCCGATCAGCACAAAGAATGCGATGACGAGCGTGTCCCACAGACCCAACGTAAGTACCAGCACGGCGAGGATAAAGCCTGCCAAGGCGCCGAGCGTAGTGTTGGGGTGGCGCACGGCGTAGCTCCAGATAGCAGCGCCCGTACCTTTGATGAGACCCATGGCCTCGTCAAAGTCGTTGGCGGCGCTGTCGTGCTGCTCGCCGGCCTCGGGCTTGGTGTCGGCGGACTCGCCTGCCGGCGTAGCGTTCTGGTCGATCGTCAGGCGCGGCGTGCGGGCGGTCTTGTCTTGATTGGTATCACTCACCGGAAACCTCCACGGTCTGGACGGTAGTCTTGGACGGCAAAAAACGGACGCGCGCGGTCGTGCCCGGCGTGCCGAGCATGGTGTCGCAGGCCTTCTCGATGCGCTGCTGCATCGAGGTGGCAAGAGCGGCAACGTCCTTGTCATCGAGCGCGATGGCCTCGACCTTAAAACGAACGCGCGACTCGTCGGAGCCTTGAACGCGTGCCTCGATATGCTCAACCATCACGCGATCATCGCACTCTGCCGCGGCACGGGCGCACGAGGAAAGCGCTGCGAGCGTGACCTCGATATTGCGCTCCCCCGCCGGATGCACGCAGGACGGCTCGCGACGCGCGAACATCAGGCGGAAAAAACCGATGAGCACGCCAAGCGCCACGATAGCGGCACACACCGTAACGACGACGCGAGGCATGGCGTCACGCAGCAGCAGCATAAAGCGATACGTATACGGTCCCCAGAACTGGCAGACAAGCGTACCCAGCGCCACGATGGCGGCGGCAAGATACACGATCGCTAGGGCTCGTTTGAGTACGCGCACGCGCGCTCCCTTCAGGTTTCGGTCCACAGAATGCAAAACGATTCGCATCATTATAAAAGAGCCGGGTCCGGTGCCATACGCACGCGGATCCGGCTCATCTATTCCACGAGGCTTGCATGCTCGCTTCATTATGCCCAGATATGCACGGCTTAACCCGTGTGGGCGCTACTCCTCCTCGAGGGCAGCGATGACCTCGTCGGTCATGTCCATGGTGCTGTAAACATCCTGGACGTCGTCGAGCTCCTCAAGACGGTCGATGAGGCGCTGGACCTTCTTGGCGTCGGTACCGGAGACCTCGGTCGGGGTAGTCGGGACCATGGTGGTCTCGGAGCCCTTGACCTGGACGCCCTGCTCCTCGAGCGCCTTGGAGACAGCCATGACGTCGTTAGCAGCGGTCCAGACGATCCACTCCTCGCCGGCGTCCTCGTAGTCCTCGCCACCGGCCTCGGCGATGGCCATCATGAACTCATCCTCGTCACCGGCAGGACCGTTGGCGATCATGGTCTCCTTCTTGGCGTTCTCGTCCAGGATCTCCTTGGCGACGACGATCTGGCCCTTGCGCTCAAACTGGAAGGCGACGGAGCCCGAGGTGCCCAGGTTGCCACCAGCGTGGGAGAAGGCGGAACGGACATCAGCGGCGGTGCGGTTGCGGTTGTCGGTCAGGCAGTCAACGTAGACGGCGACACCGGCGGGACCGTAGCCCTCGTACACGATGTTCTCGTAGACGGCGGCGTCGGCACCCGAACCGAAGGCCTTGTCGATAGCGGACTTGATCTTGTCCTTAGGCATGGACTGAGCCTTGGCCTTAGCAACGGCAGCGGCGAGGCTGGCGTTGTTCTCGGGCAGCGGGTCGCCGCCGAGACGGGCAGCAACGGTGATGTTGCGGCTCAGCTTGGAGAAGAGGGCGGAACGCTTGGCGTCCTGCGCGCCCTTACGATGCTTGGTTGTGGCCCACTTAGAGTGTCCGGACATACGTGTCTCCTATCGGTTTCGACCTAAAGCCCAGCGCAGATGCTCGGGCAATATAAACAAACGTCGTTATGATATACCTACTGGCCTGCGAGATAAACCCCAAAATGAAGGCGTCGTGATGATGCGGCCCCTTAGTGCAAAGTAACCTGTCCCCTTTGCACCAAATTAGGACCAGAGGAGGTCGCTGCGGGTGATGGTGGCGCCGATGGCAAAGGGCATGCAGGCGATGACCGGATACAGGTAGCGCATGTAGGTCGAGCCGTTGCAGGGACCGATCAGGCACACGGCGAGCACGCCCAGCAGCGGCACCCAAATGGCCAGCCCGCGCCACGAATGACGACGTAGCAGATAGACCACCACGGCGATCATGATCCACACATAGGTGGCCGAGCTCATGGTGAGCGAGATAAACGGGATGCGTTGCACTGCCACGCGATACAGGTTGATCAGGTGGTCGCACCAGCGCACAACCTTGCTATCGACCGGATGGAAGTCAAAGTACTTGAGGTTATCGGGCTTCGCCATGATCTCGGCACTGCGCGCCGTGCTGTAGACCCATGCGTCGCGAGCGCTCGGATAAAAATACCCATAGTAGTTATTGATGAGCGCCGAGATATAGCACCCGGGGTCCTTTTTGAACATCTGGGCCCACACCTCAAAATAGGCCTTGATGTCCTCCTGCGAGGCATACTCGTTAAAGCAATTTTTGACGGCGTCCGACTTATCCGGGTTGTAACGGCGGCCCAGGTTCTCGTACTTGAGCACACGGTCGATCACGGCACGCTCTTCGTCGGTCACCAAGCCGTCGCAAGGAGCCTCCACGATGGTGCCGTCCTCCTTAACCGTGGGGTTGACACCCGAGTTGAGGCCGTCGTGCTTTTGGACGAAACGAGCCGTCTGCTGGAACGGAATCGAGAGGATTTCGCGCTTGGAACCAGGCGTGATGTCGTGCGCCGGCATAAAGACCTTAGTGAAGTACATGTTGGAGGCAAGGCAGAGCGCGAGCACCGCGAGGACGCCGACCCAGCGGAAGCGCGGCGTGGCGCCCGAAGTCGCAGCACCAGTCTGCCTGGCTGCACGATGAGCCACATGCGCGTCCCATGCGCAAAACGCCGCCGCGATTACGCATGCCGCCAGGGGAAACACCAGGCCGCCGTTGCGCAGAAACGTGGAGCCCATGGCGCCCAGAGCGAGCAGCAGCCAGTCATGGCGCGCAAAGAGCACGGGCCTCTGTTCGCCCGCACGCTCGGCATTGGCATCGCGACGGGGCAGGCCGCAGGCCACGAGCTTCACGGTCTGCACCAACAGCACCAAAAACGCGTCGGCAAATAGCACATCTTTGGTAAGCAGGGCCGCGTAGTTGGAGAACATGGGCATAAACACAAAGAACAGCAGGATCACGCCGCGGACCGGCAGGCTCACGCCCAGCTTGCGCAGCGACGAGATGGAATAGGCCATGCAGGCGGCCGTAATGACGAACTGGGCGCAGGTGTAGATGGCAAGGCCCGCATTGGCGCTGCTGAATAGCGAAAGCCCCAGTTGCACACATGAGCCGATGATGGCCGTGTGCACCACCGGATGATGGCCGTTGAGCAGCACGTTGGGGTTAAGCAGGCGCAGGTAATCGCTCGTGCCGTTGGGGTAGTTGAACCATTGGCGGATCTGCGCGCCCGTATCTCCCATAAAAAGGCCGGGCAGCGAAGCGATGAGCGTGGGCGCCCAGGCGATCATAAGAACCAGAAAGGGCCCGGCAAAGGGATGGACCGAGAGCACGGCGTGAGCCACACGCCATACGCGGCCAAAGTGCGCTTCGGAAAACGGAATGCGCCGAGAGCTCAGCCAATCTAGACACTCAAAGGCAAGGTAGAAGGCAACGACCGCCAAGAGCATCCAGCCCGCACCGCCTATCCAGGCGCAGATGATGCGGGCCTTGTCGCCGAGCACGATCTCGGCCGAATCGGTGAGGTCGTAGCTGCGGCCAAACACCATGCAGACGGCAAAGAACAGCGACGGAAGGATCACCGAGGGACGCCAAGCGTCGCCGCGGCCAAAGAACACGTAGCGAAACGGCAGCGTGAGCAGGCAGGCAAGCGCAAGCAGCATGACCGCGTCGGTATGGCCGGCAAACGAGAGGAGCACCTCGTAGCACACGTACAGCATGCCCGAGGCTTTGGGGTCAATCGCCAAGACCGCGTTGCTCGACACCGGGGCGGGATCGATGGAAAACGCCGTGGTCGCCAACAGCGCGAGCAAAAATGCGATGAGCGTCTGCTTGGCGGGATAGCGCTTAAACCAGACGATGCGGGCAGCGTCGCGCGCAGCCGTTGTGGAGAGGTCGGAATCCTTCACAGTCCGAAAGCCTTTCTAGAAACCTGCCAAAAAGGGACAGGTTTATTTTGGCAGGTTTTATCTGGGGAAACGTTACGGTTCTGTCATCGTTGTCCGGCATAACCACCACCAAGGTGTCTTTCCCTTTGTGGTGGTATGTGGTGGCTAGGCGTCCAGGTAGACGCGCTGGGACTGGTTGCGGTGCCGGGCGAAGATGATGAGCGCCAGGCCGGCGATCACAAGCGGCAAACTCAGCAGCTGGCCCATGGTGATGACGCCTCCCAGCAGATAACCCAGCTGGGCATCGGGCACGCGCACGAACTCAACGAGGAAGCGGACGATGCCGTACCCCATCACGAACACGCCCATAAACGTACCCTGGGGCAGCAGCGGCTTTTTGCGGCTGAGCACCTGCAAAAAACAGAAGAGCACGATGCCCTCTAGGAATGCCTCGTAGAGCTGGGAGGGATGGCGCGGCATATCGCCCGCGGTGCCGCCAAAGACCACACCCCAGGGCAGATCGGTCGGCTTACCCCACAGCTCGCCGTTGACAAAGTTGGCGCAACGTCCCAGGCACAGGGCCAGCGGGGCGCCGATCACGGCAAGGTCGGCGACGGTCCAGGCGTCGAGCTTATACATGCGGCACACGATGATGCCGCCCAAGATGCCGCCCACCAGGCCGCCATGGAAGCTCATACCTCCCTCGTTGGTGGCAAAGATCTCGAGCGGGTGGGTCCAATAGTAGCCATCGCCATAAAAGACGACGTAAAACAGGCGCGCGCCGATGATGAGGCCAAAGACCGCACCGACCACGACACTCGTCAGGTCATCAATCGTAATGTCGAAGCCCCAACGGCGCTGCGTGCGGTACATAACGACCGCCGTGAGCAGAGCGCCGACCACGTAGGCCAGACCATACCAGTAAATGGTGATGGGGCCCGCCGAGATCGCGACGGGATCAAGCATATGGTAGAGGTCGTTGAGCATATCGATCCCCTGCTCCCTACATACAAATGCGGCCGCGGGCCTTGCGCTCGCAGCCGCATATCTGGGCGTAACGTCTATGCGGAGCGTACCGTCCGCAGCTTTCGCATCTTAGAACGGCGCGTACTCGTCGTACAGGTCCTCGGCCTCGCCGGAAGCATTGACCTGCTCAACGCGGGTAACGCCGGGCACATGCTCCTTCAGGATGCGCTCGATACCCATGGAAAGGGTTAGCGAGCTCATGGGGCAGCCGGCGCAGGCGCCCTGCAGCTCCAGCTTGACAACACCCTCGTCGTCGACGCCCACATACTCCATATCGCCGCCATCGGCCTGCAGGTTGGGGCGGATCTCTTCAAGAACCTTCTTAAGCAGCTCTTCGTTAACAGCCACAGGGGCTCCTTTCTCACAATAACGCGGGCACGCCCGCGGACAGAAGCTATGTTACTACAGCCATGTACCCGCTCACGAGCCGTCCATGCGCGCAGACGCGACTTTCACGAGTAGTCAATTTGGGACGGGGCTCTTTTTGCTGTTTTGCCGCCAGCTGGCGTTGGCACGCGCTGCTGCTGAGCTTGTCCCCCGGTACCAATCTGAACATCGACGATGACCTGGCGGTAGCTGATGCCGCAGGAGTCGAGGATACGACGGCTGATGCGGCCGTCGTCGGTATCGGCATACTTATTGTCCAGGTAGACAACCTCGCCTACGCCAACCTGCGCCAGGATCTTGGCACAGTCATGGCACGGGAACAGCGTGACGTAGACCGTGGAGCCCTCGAGGTCTTTGAGCGAGCCGCGGTAGTTGAGCACGGCGTTTGCCTCGGCATGCACCACGTAGTTGTGCTTGTCCTGCAACGGGTCGTCGCTCGTTCCCCACGGGAAAAAGTCGTCGTTGAGCGCCGAGGGCGTACCGTTGTAGCCCACCGAAAGGATGCGGTGGTTGGTGCTGGCGATGCACGCGCCCACCTGAGTGTTGGGGTCCTTGCTGCGGCGCTGCGCGGCAATGGCCACGCTCATAAAGAACTCGTCCCAGCTAATGACGTCGCGGCGCTTGCCCGACGCAGTTTGATGAAGATCGTCCGACATGGCAGACACCTCCGTAATCGCAACATTTTGACCCATTGTAGCAGGTGAAAGGTGGGGGCGTTTATCCCACCAGCCCCTCGCTCTACGCTCGGCGGGGCTTTTGGTTGATGTGATAGAGCTCGGCCAGACCTCGCAACGTGAGCGCGTCGTCGACCGTCAGGCTGTGGCCGACCAGTGCCGCGAGCGCCTCGGCATCGTCGCCGGTAATGACGATGGGCACATCGCCCTCCCCCGCTGCCTTAGTCGCGCGCATCTCGGCAAGCACCATGTCGAGCATGCCGTCGATGCGCGCCACCTCGCCCAAGACCACGCCCGAGCGCATGGCCTCACGCGTGTTGCGGCCGATGACGTGTGTCGGCGCCGAGGGCTCAACTTGAGGCAGGCGCGCCGCAGCGGCCGAGAGCGAACGGGCGCCGAGCGCCAGCCCCGGCGCGATAACGCCGCCGACAAAGGTGCCGTGTGCGTCGATGACCTCGATATTGGTCGTCGTGCCCAGGTCGATCACAATGCACGGCGAGCCGTAGACGGCGCGGGCAGCCACGGCGTCGGCGATGCGGTCGGGACCGATCTCGGCCGGGTCATCGTAGTGCACGGGCATACCGGTCTTAAGTCCCGGCCCCACGGTGAGCACGCGCCCCGTGCAGGTACGGGAAAGCGCTGCCTTCCACGGGCGCTCGAGCGCCGGGACCACGCAGCTCAGCACAGCAGCCGCGGGCACAAGCGCACCCGGCATGCCCGCATCGGCCGCCAGTGCGGCCATGACCTGCACGAGACGCATGCGCGCCTCGTCTGCCGTGATGCTCGACGGCGTGGTGATCTCGCACGTCGCAAGCGGACATTCCTGCGCCGCGGCCGAATCCTCTGCAAACAGGCCAAAGCGAATGAACGTGTTGCCCACGTCGACCGTCAATATATATGCGCACCCATTAAGCATCGTCGGCGCTCCTTTCGTCTGCCCAGCAGTATATCCCGTATACAAATGCATCCCAAATTAGCTGCTTTTGGCGGAGCGCAGGGCGGGCGATGCCGCTATACTAGTGCGCGGTCGTTTGCGAGCTCACGCGGCGGCCCTTGGTAACCCGACTTCCCGCGCCGTATCCGTAACGGCGCTCCCGGGGGAAGCGGATATACGCAAAGGAGTTTTATATGAGCAATCCCTCGAACCGCGCTTCGATGCGCGGGCAACTCACGCTGCGCGGCGTCGTCATCGGCGTCCTTGGCTGCGTGATCATCACGGCAAGCTCGGCCTATACCGCCCTCAAGATGGGTGCGCTCCCCTGGCCGATCATTTTCGCTGCCGTCATTTCGCTGTTCTTCCTTAAGCTCATGGGCAACGCCAGCCTCAACGAGGCAAACGTCACCCACACCATCATGTCCGCAGGCGCCATGGTCGCCGGCGGTCTGGCGTTTACCATCCCGGGCGCCTGGATGCTGGGCTATGCCGACCAGATCAGCTGGCTCGACATGTTTATCGTGGCACTCGCCGGCACTATCCTGGGCCTGCTGGCCACGGCACTCATCCACCGTCACTTTATCGTGGACGCCGCGCTTGAGTTCCCCACCGGCAACGCCGCAGCTCAAACCCTGCGCGCGACCGAGGCCGGCGGCAAGACCGGCAAGCAGCTCTTTGGCTCCATGGCCATCGCCGGCATCTACAGCGTGCTTCGCGACGCTCTGGGCGTGGTGCCCAGCATGCTGTGCACGCTCAATATCCCCGGCGTGACCTTTGCCATCTACAACTCGCCCATGTTGCTGTCCATCGGCTTTTTGGTGGGCTTCGCCCCCGTCGCCTTCTGGTTTGCCGGCGCGCTGCTGGGCAACTTTGGCATCATCGTCGGTGGCACCGCTGCCGGCCTGTTCGATGTTGCGACCGCGCAGGGTATCGTCAAGTCCCTCGGTATGGGCCTTATGATGGGCTTTGGCGTCGCCGTCGTCCTTAAGGACATCCTGCCGCAGGTCGCCGGCATCGTCCGCGGCCTCGCCGCCGACAGCTCCACCGACACCGACGAGCAGTCGCTCATCTCGGGCTCCCTTAAGCTCGACGCCGGTATCATCGGCCTGGGCGCTGCCGCCATCGCCGTGATCATCGCCATCGTGCTCGACCTTGGCCCCGTTCCGGCCGTCATCGTTACGCTGTTCACCTTTGTCACCACCATCATGAGCGCGCAGAGCTGCGGCCAGACGGGCATCGACCCCATGGAGATCTTCGGCCTCATCGTCATGCTCATCGTTGCCGCCTTCGCGCAGCTCGCTCAGGTCAAGCTGTTCTTTATCGCCGGCATCGTGGCCGTGGCGTGCGGCCTTGCGGGCGACGTCATGAACGACTTCAAGGCCGGCGCCGTGCTGGGCACCAACCCGCGCGCGCAGTGGGTCGGCCAGGCCATTGGCGGCATCGTGGGCGCCCTGGTCGCCGCCGCCGTCATGGTCGCGCTCGTCACCGCCTATGGTCCGGACGCCTTTGGCCCCGACAAAAGTTTTGTGGCCGCACAGGCAAGCGTGGTCGCCACCATGGTCTCGGGCATCCCGAGCGTGCCGTGGTTCGCAGGCGGCTTTATCGCCGGCATCGTCATGTACTGGCTCGGCATTCCGGCCATGATGATCGGCCTGGGCGTGTACCTGCCGTTCTATATGTCGCTCACGGCTTTCCTGGGCTCCTGCGTTAAGCTCGCCTACGACAAGTGGGCCGCTCACCGCGACGCCGAGGCCGGTCTTTCGGACGAGGAGAAGGCCGCCAAGGATGCCGCCTTCCAGGAGCAGGGCCTGGTCGTTGCCAGCGGCCTGCTGGGCGGCGAGTCCATCGTCGGCGTTATCCTGGCGTTTGTCTCCGTGGGCTTGAGCCTGCTGGGATAAACCCAACAACAACGTAACCGCACAGAGCGCGGGGTCGGTGACTATCCGGCCCCGCGCTTTTTTGTATCTGCCGAAACCCTCAGCAGCACTCGCATGTGGCCTGTCTTCCTTTGCCTGCTGGCCTAAGTTCCATGTCAAGATGACCGCCCCGCCCGTCACGGTGTAGAGTACATGCTGCGAACGCACCCGCGTTCCTGCGGCAATACGAGGTGGACATGGAACTCGATAAACAACAGATCAAGCGACTGCGCGAACGCCATCATCGGCGCCATGGCATCCGCCCCGCCCACAGCGAGGCCGTGGAGAACGCAAGCCGCTTTCTAAAGCAGGCATTCAACATTCGCGAGGGACGCGCGCCCTATCACGTGATTCGCAAGCGCTTTGTAAACGGGGCGCGCCTGACTGGCTCGCACTTATGCATCCTGATCATTGCCATGTTGATTGCGAGCATCGGCCTCGATATCGACTCAGATATCGCCATTGTAGGCGCCATGCTCATCTGCCCGCTCATGGGCTCGGTCCTTGCCATGGCATACGGCATCGCCACGCTCGACCGCGAGATTACCCTTGAGGCCGTCGCGGGCTTGGCTCTACAGATGGCCTTTTGCCTGGTCACGTCCACGTTGTACTTTAAGCTCTCACCCCTTGGCACCACCACGGCCGCTATCCTCGACAATTCGACACCGACTGTGTGGGACCTTGCCGTCGCACTCGCAGGCGGCTTTGCGGGTGGCCTGGGCAACTCGCGCGACCAGGAACCCGCCACGCTCATCGCCGGCGTGGCTGTGGCGACTGCGCTCATGCCGCCCCTGTGCGCGGCCGGCTATGGCATCGCCATCGCAAGCGGGTCGCTGTTTCTCTCGGCGCTTTACGAGTTTGGCATCAACGTGGTCTTTATCGCACTGGCCGCCGAGGCCGTGCTGCTCATTTTGCACGTTCCGCTCAAGCGCGACCTCAACGGCGACGGCATCGTGACCGCCGAGGAAGATGCCGAGGTCGACGAGCTTTCGCGCAAGGTGCGCCGGCGCATCATTGTGGGCACGGTGATTTTCGCCATCCCCTGCATCGTCATGACCGCAGGTTCCATCGGCTCGGCACAAGCCGGTGTACAGGACGGATACGGTGTCACCGAGACCACGCGCGAGCTCGCCGCGGTGCTGCCGGGCTTTAAGGACTACACCGTCGCCGTCGAGACCTCGGCCACCGAGGGCAACGAGGAGGGCATCGTCGAGCGCGAGATTGTCGCCCACGTGACGACAAGCAAGGCGCTCGGGGCACACGACCGCCACGTCGCCCGCAAGCTCATCGACCTCAATGTGCCCGAACTCGATCGCGTGGAATTTGACGTGAAGTGATGCAGAGCGCGGCCCTACAGGTCGTACTTGTACACGCGATAGATGTACTTCTCGGCTTCCATCTCGTAGGTGGCGATGGGTAGACCGTAGCGGTCGTACTCGGTAAAGGTCTTGGCCTGGCCCGATGCCACGAGCATGCTATTTGAATCGCCAACGTGCTGCGCACTGCTCACATAGCCCGAAAACGGCACGGCGATCTGGTCTTCGAGCTCGTAGGTGCGCGCCGTCTCGTCCACCGTAAAGATGCGCCCAAACGAATGCGTGCCCTTGTTGTAGTCGGTCACCACCGCGGCGCCCAGCTGGCCCCAGTCGAACTTGGGATAGCTTTCGGCCGCACCAAAGTTGTTGTCGTACAGCAGCACCTGGTAGCGACTGGTCGTTGCCGTATCGGAACTCGGCAGATACGTCACGCTGTGCTGGCCCGCGTTGAGCGAAAAATCGCCCTGGGCCTGCAGTAACTTGTCCTCAAAGCCCGAGCCGGCCCATTGCCACTCCTTTCTATTTCTGGGTCCATCTTCTCACTGCTGGCGACCAAAAATGATCCGTTTTCCTCCGTCCCCGAGGAATCATTGTTAGTACTTGAAGAAGCCCTCGCCCGAACTTTCGCCCAGCTTACCTTCGTCGAGCATCTGCTTGAGGACGGATGCCATGGCCTTAAAGTTGTAGGGCATCATCATCTTTTTGAGCAACGGGCTCACCAGGCCCGGCACCTTCTGGTACTGCATAACGATGTTGTAAGCCGTCTGGATACCAACCGTATCGAATACGCGGAACGGACCTTTGGGTGCGCCGGTGCCACGCGTCCATGCGAGGTCGATGCTCTTGGGATCGCTCACGCCCGAGACATACAGGTCGAGGCCCGAAAGCAGCCATGGCACCAGCATGGAATTGAGCAGGTAGCCGTTCTTTTCCTTGTTGACGGGCAGGGCAAGCATGCGAATGTCGTTAGCGAAGTCGACGAGCTCGTCGAAGTAGCGCTTGTCAGTTTGGTCCTGCGCCATGACCTCGGTCATGTTGTTCTTCCAGATGGAGTTGGCAAAGTGCAGCGACAGGTACTTCTCGGGGCGGCCGGTGTACTTGGCAAAGGTGCTCGGCAGCAGCGTAGAGGAGTTCGTTACGACGACGGTCTTTTGCGGGAGAACCGGGGCAAGCTTCTTGTAGAAGTCGATCTTTGCCTGGGTGTCCTCGGCCATGGACTCGATGACCAGGTCGGCGTCGGCCACTGCCTTGGCAAGATCGAGCTCCAGCTTGAGCGTGGAGTAGGCACGCTCGACGGCGGCGAGTGCCGCCTCCTTGTCGAAGGGCTTGCCGCTATCGGCGATACCGGCGCACCACTCGCCCGTGCCGTCCGCCATGCCCTCGATAGCAGCGATGTACTCCTCGCGCACATGATCGATCTTGGGCTGGGTACGGCCGATGCTGCCCTCGCTGCGCAGCCAAATCGTTACATCAAAGCCGCAGTAGGCTGCCTGAAAGGCAATCTGGCTTCCCAGCACGCCGCCGCCGGCAACGCAAACGGTCTTGTAGCTCATAAGAACAGTCCTCTCTTACGTAATTCCATAGATGTGTATTTATTCAACCGTAAGGAGGACGCGCGCTGGGGGTGGGTTCTATAAACGGACGGTAATTTGCGGCGAACGGCTACACCTGTTCATTAACTCTCGATTTTGAGGGCATTTTTTGGCGCTGCTGAACCGCTGTTTTCGGAAGTGCGGGGAAAAATCGGGTTTCGCCGACCAGACCGGCTTTTTTTACAACAAAACCGACGCTCCTATAAGTTGTCAAGAGGCAGTTTGCG
>UMHQ01031022.1_pt1 | contig 16905 bp, 24 predicted proteins | sample 1965531 | NCBI WGS metagenome assembly UMHQ01 (sample SAMEA4836098, study PRJEB28245) | human gut metagenome | biome: gut microbiome; material: fecal sample | place: Denmark | collected 2008
AAATGGGCTAGAGTACACTCCGCACGAACCAGAGCATGAAGCCGCGTTGTTTTTCAAAAGGCACCCCCGCGAGGGAGGCAGGCATTGAGAGGCTTCGGGATAGCGCCCGGCAATTGGTTCGAGTGATACAAAAGAAACGTTGCTGCGGAGTTATCCTTTTAAACACGCTCCTGTGCGGAGCATTTTTATAGTGCGTCCGAACGCTGGATGCAACAGGAAGTTTACCGTGCCCATGATTGTGCCCCTGCCTCGCGGAATGTTCCGGCTTGTGACAAAAACGGTTTGCGCGCCCATAGCTCTGCTGGCGCTTTTTCTTTGTTCGCCGGTCCATTCGTATGCCGCTACGGATGTGCTCACCATACCGATGGAAGACACGAAGGAGGCTTCGTGGAATCTTGAGGCGGACAAACTGGTCACGCTCAGCGACAATACCATCGTTGAGGCGCAGGGCGGGGTTGTCCTTCAGCGGGGAAACGACATCCTGAAAGCTGATTTCGCCCGGTACTATTCCGCGACAAACTGGGTTTATCTGAAAGGCAACGTGTTCGTCCGCATGGGCAAGGACGACATCCATTCAGATGAAGCCGAGTTTGATCTGCACTCCAAAACCGGCTGGCTGACGAATGGCCATGTTTTCATGGAGGGACCGCACATTTATTTCAGCGGCTCGCGGATCATCAAGCATTGGGGTGATCGCTATACCTTCAACAAGGCAAAAGTGACGACCTGCGACGGAACCAGTCCCGCGTGGTCAATGAATGCCGAGCAGGCCGTCGTGGAGATTGACGGTTATGCCCAGCTTTTCCACTCGACTTTTGACGTAAAAAATACGGGAATCTTTTACAGCCCCTTCATGGTATTGCCGGCAAAGACAACTCGCCAGTCCGGGTTGTTGCCGCCAGACTACGGCATCAGCGATAAGCGTGGCTTTTATTATACCCAGCCGTATTTCTGGGCCATTGATGAAAGCCATGATATGACGTTCTACGGTGGCTGGATGACGAAGATCGGGCCGTCGCTCAGTGTCGAATATCGGGCGAACGAATTTACGGATCAAAAGACATGGCTCGCCGCCACCGGCATCTACGATAAGGATACCGTGGCGATTCCAGGGACGAGCCGGGTAAGCGAAAATAAGCAAACGCTGCGTACCAACAACGATCGGTACTGGTTGCGCGGAATGGCCGACGGATTCCTTGGGGCCTCCACGTGGCGTTACCGCTCCAATATCGATTATGTTTCGGATCAGGACTTTCTTCGTGAGTTCAACCAAGGGCCTACAGGTTTTGACAGGACCCGTGACAATTTGTTCAGGATGTTTGGGCGTGATTTGCAGGAAGACGATCAAAACCGCGTGAGCGCCGCTTTGGTGAGCAATGATTGGCAGCGCGTGGGCATCGTCGCCAGTATGCGGTATGAGCAGGATCCTGCCCTCGGCCACGGGAACAGGGCGCAAAGCCAGGATGAACTGGTCCAGCGCCTGCCGCAGCTTGACTTGTTCCTGTATAAGGGAAGAATCGTTCCGCAGATTCCCTTGGAACTGGAAGCGCAGTTCCAGTCCGGATATATGTACCGTGCTTCGGGAACAACCGGCGGGCGTACGGAAATCTATCCCAAGCTCTCTGTTCCTCTGGATTTTGGTTTTGGTTCCGTCATCGGTACGGTCGGGCTCCGTCAGACCTACTATAATACGGATCGCAAGGAGCATACCAGCCCATTGGCCATGTACATGGACAATTCGGCTTCCCCACGTCAGACAGGCGAATCCCGTACCATGATCGATATGGACATCCAAGGGTATACGGAAGCCAGCCGCATCTGGCAGCTTGGAGACGAATCGAGCATTCCGCTCAAACCTGAAAACGCCGGAAAGAAAATGTGGACGGCGGTTCGTCACGAAATCCAGCCGCGTATCCGGTATTCCCGCACGCCGCATGTTGACCAAGAAAAGAATCCTTTCTATTTGATGGAGGATAGAATCCTGCCCCGGGATGAACTGACGTACTCCATCACCAATATTGTAACGCGGAAGGGTTCCATTGTTTCGGTAACCGGAGAGGGGGATAAGCAGGAAGCCCGGCGCAGTACTTTTTATCAGGATCTTTTGCGCTGGCGGATTGAGAGCGGTTACGACTTTGAAGAGGCCCGCCGGGATCGGTATCGGGATGAATATGGGCGCAGGCCATTCATGGATATTGTTTCGGATTTCGAGATCTATCCTTGGCCGTGGCTCGGGTATCATGATAAAACGTATTTCTCGGCGTATGATGGACAAGTTACACGCCATGATCATGATATCAATCTGCGCTACAAGGATAAGATATCATGGTACACCGGTATGAGCTTCCGTGATAAGTATTACGACTACAGAAAAAAATTCCAGTATGAAAACTGGAACAATGTCCAGCTTACTTCGGATTTGCGGCTTATCCACAATGACTTGACGATCAATTTGACGCCTGAGTGGTCTATCAGGTTTGATGACTACCGTAATATGCGCCAAGGTGGAACGTTCGGAAAAACCTACGATCAAAGTATTGATATTGCCTATTCGGCGCAATGTTACCGCATTATAGGCCGGTATAATTACGATGGTTACGACAAGAGTTATTCTATCATGGTAGAGCTCCCCGGCATTTTTGATTGATCGCCGGGAACGATAAAATCGAAAAAACGGTTGACAGGTACGGGAAGAATCGCTAGAAGAATCCACGAAACGACGCATTGAACGTCATTTCCACGGAGAGGTGGCCGAGACGGCCGAAGGCGCTCGCCTGCTAAGCGGGTATACGGATAAAACTGTATCGAGGGTTCGAATCCCTCCCTCTCCGCCATATTTGTATCTCATGAAGGCTCCTGACGACTCATAACGTCTCAGGAGCCTTTACTTTTTCCCCTCTCTTTCGTCTCACGAAGTCTCATATCGTCTCATATTATCTTTTGTCAGCTCACTCTTTTTTGGGGTATATTCGAGGGTATCTTCACCAAGTGGGGAATCCATACCCCAGTTGTACCCCACATACCCCAGAGTTCCCTATGCTGACAGACACAAAAATCAAACAGGCTAAGGTCACGGATAAGCCCTACAAGATATACGATTCAGAGGGGCTTTACATAGAGGTTGCGCCGACCGGATCAAAGAGGTGGAGATGGCGCTATCGGTGGAACGGAAAGGAAAAGCTTCTGAGTTTTGGAATATACCCCGAAGTCCCCCTGAAGCTGGCCCGTGACAGGCGGGCAGCAGCGAAGGAGCTGCTTGTATCCGGGGTGGATCCTTCACAGGCCCGCAAGGAAGAGAAGGTTGAGAGCCGCGCGGCGGAGAACTCTTTTGCGGCGATGGCGGAGGAGTGGTACTCCCTGTACTCTGTGCCGTGGTCGGAGTACTACAAGGGGCTGGTGCGGCGCAGGATTGACGAATACTTGATCCCACGCTTGGGCAAACGCTCACTGTCGGAGATAACCCCCATCGAGATCATGGGTATCCTGACATCATTGGAGAAGCGGGGTGTCATTGAGACGGCAAATCGGGTTTTGGGGATTTGCTCGCAGATTTTCCGAAGGGCAGTGGCCACGGGAAAAGCCAAGAGCGATCCCTGCCGGGATTTGCGCGGGGCGCTGGCTCCGGCACAGGAGAAGCACCATGCCGCCCTGACCACGAAAGACGGTGCGCGTGCTGTGATGCGTGCCCTTGATGCGTATCAGGGCAGCTTTGTGGTGTGTGCGGCGGTGCGTTTCACGGCCCTGACGTTTGTGCGGCAGGTCGAATTACGTTTTGCTACATGGGATGAGATCGATTGGGAAGAGAGGATGTGGCTGATACCAGCCGAGAGGATGAAGATGCGGCGGGAGCATATGGTTCCGCTGTCGCGGCAGGCCATTGCTGTGCTGGAGGAGATGCGGCGCGTCAATGGGACGCAGCCTTACATCTTTACGGGGCAGGGGAGGCGGCGACGCCCGATCAGTGAGAATACAGTCCGGTGCGCGCTCCAATCAATGGGGTTTGCCGGGGAGATGACCGCGCATGGATTCCGCAGCATGGCATCCACCTTGCTCAACGAAATGGGCTGGCGCTCGGATGTTATCGAACGCCAGCTCGCACACGTTGATAAAAACAAGGTCCGTTCCGCGTATAATCGGGCGGAATACATCACCGAGCGTCGGCAGATGATGCAGGCGTGGGCTGATTTTCTTGATTCCCTGTGATGACTTTTTGCAAGGCGGACATCCGCCAGAGGGAAGAGCGGCCATGTTTTTCCGGCTGAGGATAGAATCCCGCCCAGACGCCTCGATACCATGTCGCCCGTGAAACGGGGATGACCTCAAGTACCTCTTTCAAGCGAAGGAGTCTGTCTTCCATTTTTTTCTCCAATTATCAGGTAAAAAAGAAAAATCCCGGTCAAAAAGCATACCGGGATTTTGTATATATGGGAGTGAAATATATTGTTCTATAGGGTTCAGGCGTTCTGTGATTTGCTTGATAGTCGTAAGGAACCCTTTGGGTTTTCGATAGCTCCGTTTTCATCCGCTTTCAGCGAGTGCAGAATCGACGTGTTCCGCGAGGATATGGAACCTCCTGTCGAGATCTCGCTTTGCGCCAGCAGACAGCCTGCGCTGGACATCATCGCTACACCGTTCGATCCAGCGGTCGACCTTCTTGACTTGTCTGCCAAGGTCGCCAAGCTGAGGAAGCGTTTCGGGCTTGAGAAGGGATAGCGCCACGGTAATCATGGACAGGGCCAGAACACAGCGGGTGTGCTGGATGGCCTCGTGCGGGTACGGGATTACGGGGTTGATGGGTCTTCGCATGTCGTTTCTCCAGAAAAAGGGGAAAGCCCCGGACATTAGTGAGGGGCTTCCTTTGGCTTCATAAAAAAGTTGTCTAAAAAAGAGATTGAGAATAAGGTAGTTACAAATAGAGAGGAAAAGTGAAGTTTCTGAAGTCTTTTCAGGTGTAACCTACTGAAAAGCAGAGATACTTTTGTAAAAGCCTCTAGTTATCCGCCGTGTAGGCGGCTTAGAAGTGTTTGACGTGACGGCGGACAAGCTGCGTTTTGTTATCCGCCGTGTAGGCGGCTTAGAAGGTGGCGGGGAGGCCGGGGAGCCTTTGGGGAACGTTATCCGCCGTGTAGGCGGCTTAGAAGTGTTCGAGCTTCCAGCGTTCCAGCGTCTGCCAGTTATCCGCCGTGTAGGCGGCTTAGAAGTGTTGCGGACGCTGCGGGAGGATGCGGGCTTGGTTATCCGCCGTGTAGGCGGCTTAGAAGATAATGCGGGTCCCCCATCATGTCTTGAAGCAGTTATCCGCCGTGTAGGCGGCTTAGAAGTCCAGCGGCCACACGCCGATGGAGCACTGCCAGTTATCCGCCGTGTAGGCGGCTTAGAAGTTCAGAACGGCGGCTAGCTTGGGAAGCATATCGTTATCCGCCGTGTAGGCGGCTTAGAAGACCATAGCAGTGCTCACGGAGACTTACCCTGAGTTATCCGCCGTGTAGGCGGCTTAGAAGTTACAGGGAAGGGCCGAAAGCAGCGCAGTACCGTTATCCGCCGTGTAGGCGGCTTAGAAGCCGTCCGTGTAGAGAGCAAGGAAGCCAGGCGCGTTATCCGCCGTGTAGGCGGCTTAGAAGTGACACACCGTTCCCGCCGCCGTTCCGAACTCGTTATCCGCCGTGTAGGCGGCTTAGAAGTGCCCGAAACTCACTTTCTGAATGGCGAGGATGTTATCCGCCGTGTAGGCGGCTTAGAAGAATGTCGGCCCCGCAACGACAGTCAAACTGGGGTTATCCGCCGTGTAGGCGGCTTAGAAGGACCTGCCGGTACCACTCCTCGACAGAGCCGTGTTATCCGCCGTGTAGGCGGCTTAGAAGTCGGCACGGCGTTGCACGCGGCGACGATGTAGGTTATCCGCCGTGTAGGCGGCTTAGAAGTCAACCCCTCGGGCTCCGGGACTACGCAAACTGTTATCCGCCGTGTAGGCGGCTTAGAAGTCATAAGTTTTTGGAGCAAGGTCAGTTCTTCGGACATGCTTCCTCCAAATGTACACGCGGAATCAAAATATCCGCGCTGAGTCCCAGAAGTTCACGTAGTATCGCGATTTCTGCCTTTGAGGGGCATCTCTTGCCTGTCAGCAGTTCAGAAGTCCGTCCCCGACTTTTCAGATACTTTGCCAGCTCAGACTGAGAAACGCCAAGATGTCCCATCGCAGTTCTGATGAGTCTTGCTGTGAACAAGGCGTCCTCGTTCATTTTCCTTCCTCCACGGCCTTGAGCGCTGCGTCCTTGTAAAAAGTCATCCAGTGTGTGTCTCGGCGTTTCGTTGTCGTATGTCCAAAAACTGGGCGTCTTGAAAAGCAGGAAAGCACCTCGCGCAAGCTGATTTGTGTTTCGTTCCATTTGAAAATCAAAGTTCCGCCCGGTTTCAAAACTCTCCAGCACTCGTCAAATCCCTTCGATAAGTCTTCGCTCCACGTTAGCCTATTAAGGCTTCCATATTTTTTCTTTATCCAAGACGTTTCTCCCGCTTGCAAGAGGTGTGGAGGATCGAAGCAAATAAGAAAAAAGGATTCGTCAGGAAAAGGTAACTTGCGAAAATCGCATACCGTATCTGGATTCACTTCAAAAACCCTTCCGTCACAAAGTATATGCTTTTCTCGTCTGCGGTCACAAAATACAGCACGGCGATCATTTTTATTGAACCAAAGCATTTTTCCACCGCAACAGGGATCAAGAATTTGTGGCGTTGAGTTCATTTAGCCCTCCACGGCCCTGCGTGCGGTTTCTCATTCACATAGCCCTCCCGCGTAGATACAAACATCGGAGGTGGACGGTTCCATCAGGGACCGTATATCGTACTGCTTTCCTCCTCGAAGGGTTTTTGACCAGAGTACGACTTCGTCGATCTGCGCCGGGCCAGAACTTCCCGGAGTAGTTGCGGCATGAAAAAATGTAGCGCGGCGCAAGCGTGACACCGCCCGAACTTCCTCTTCCCAGTGACGGATCTTTTCAATCGCCCACGGGAAAAGCTGTGCGGTAATACGGATGTCGTTTTTTGAGGAATTGATGCAGGGTAGGCACCCAACGCGCTCAAATCCCATGCCATACAAAGGGTTCAGATTGAGGCCATGCCGCTGGTGAATGGCGACCACATCCTTCAATGTCCACCCCATAAGCGGACGGTAAATGGTCAAACCTTCGGAATCGGGCGATTGCTCCCACATAGGGTAGCATGACCTCTTGAGGGATTCTTCGCTGCGGATACCCTGCCAGCTAAAGACGTTATAGCCTTCGTCAATCAGAGGATGTTGTACCATGAGCAGGGGAAGCCGCTTCAGCCGCTGAGAGCAAAACGCTGGGATTCGGCTGGGGAACATGCCTTTGGAGCGGCACAAGTCAAGGAAAGGCACCCCGGTAGCTTCAAGTCCATGTGCGAGTGCAGAATCAACACGTTCTTGCGGCCATGGATTTTTTGTTCTGGCGACGGCCTTCCCAGATTCCAAAAAGCGCTTCTTGCGGGCCAGGTCCACAGTGAAATCAGCCTTGATGATCTGAACTTTCGGCCCTCCGGTGCGTTCATGCAGACGGGCCACATACTCAAGAGTTTCAGGGTGCTCATTGCCCGTGTCAGCGCAGACGGCAAGGAAATCGCCGTCAAGCAGTTCCAAAGCGTGAAGATAAGTTGCGCCGCTGTCCTTTCCGCCAGAGACAGATACGACATGCCTCATGTTTTCGCGCGGGATAAATGGGGGAATATGGGTGTGCCCAAGCATTATGCCACCCCCAAATCTAATATGATGGGTTCTGTGCTGTTTTCTCTGTTCATCCTTCCTTCTCCCGCGCGTTGTTCATGCAGCCGCGCCCCTGCATACTATCCACAACACCCAAAGAAAAAAGGCGACCCACATCAGTGTGAGCCGCCTTTCGTTTGGGGTCATTCGTCGCCTTCGTATGGTGTTACATCCAGCACGTTGTAGGCGTACCTGTGCCGTCGGGATGGTTTGCCCCCTTCCGTGATGGGGAGCACGCGCAGGTCGTAGTAGGGGTAGGAGGGGGTGAACAGGATTTTGTCGACCTTTGCCGGACTGGTGCCGTCGCGATCCCATCCGGAGACGATATCGCCTTCCTTGTAGGGGCAGGCGGCGACGGCGGCGTCACGTTTGGCTACTTCAAGAGCGTTCTTCGCCTGTTGCACGGCGCGTTCGCACCTTCTGACCTCATCAACGAGTTCCATGATTTCAGCGTCGTTCATTACCGTTCCGTGTGATGCGTGTTGAGGTTATGGGTTCATCTTTTGCCTGAGCTGGTCGGCAAGCTCGGGAACCACGCCGAGCAGGGCCGCCCGGAGTATCGGCTCAAGGCTCTCTGCCGCCTGCTGTTCCGACAAAACAGGCGTCGGGGGCGTATCCGTTCCCGCCACATACTGCGGGCCTTCTCCGGTGCGGATCCAAGAGGGATTGAGGCCTTTCTTATTGAAAAGCGTCAAGATCCAAGAATCGGGGATGTGGTTGCGCCGTTTCGCATCCGAGATGCTGCTCTGCTTCACACCGAGCAGGGCGGCGACATCCGTTTGCGTGCGCAGGCCCGTGGACTGAAGTATCCGCTCATAGGCGTCTTGGAAAGGCATGGCAAGTTCTCCTGTGAAGCCCCCGGTCTGATGAAGCCAAACCGGGGGCGTGGGGTGCTACGCGATGACCTTCACGCCTTCAGGCAGGTTTTCAAGCAGCCATGTGCGGATGTTGGCGATGGCTTCCAGCTTCCACGCGCCGCCGTCGCATTCGATGAGCTTGCAGGCCAGCGGGCTGGACTGGAGCCTGAACACGACCTTGTGCGCTGGCTGCGCGACTTCCGCAAAGGTGCTGAACGGGAAGACGACCGCAGGGGACGGTACGGGAACTTCGGCCTTGCGTGCCGCGCCCTGCCGGATGGACACTTCCTGCGACACGCCGTCGTCCTGTACGCGGACTTCCGAGGTGTCCACGATATTGCCGCTGATCTTGATGAGTGCATCGAGATCGTCCGAGGGGACAAAGCAGGACTGGAGATAGGGGACGAACTCGTCGGGTGAGATCCAGCTTCCGAAACGGTGGGCAGGGACGACGGCGTCGGCCCGCATGTACGTGGTGCGCTGCTTCCAGCCCCCAAAGGGGATGGACATGACTTTCACGGTCGTCACATCGCAGACGTGGACAAGGATCTTGCTGAGGTCCATCCCGTCGGGGTTCTGGTTGATGTAGTCCACCACGGCCTGCAAGGTGCCCACGTTGAGCGTGCCCTGAGCGGCGTCAAGGAGAGGAATCCATTCTCCTTCAAGCATAGGCTTGTAGAACCGCATCCCGTCTTCCGTGGCATGAATGGGAAGTGTGGCCTTGGCCTTGCCGTCAAGGGATTCGAGTTCCCGGCCTACGCCGATGAGGTGCCTGTCAGCTTCAATACGGTTGATTTCCATGTGATTTTTTCCTTTTGTTACTGGTTGATGGGATGTTCCTCAGCCTTCTTGAACGGGGTGACGTTCACGGTCACGCTGCCATTGCCCCTGAGTTCCGTAGGGGACGTGCCGTCAAAACGGTACTGGTCGGGGCGGTTGTCGGTGAAGGACTCGAACAGCATGGGCGCGCCGTCCAGCTTGTCGAGCACGACCGGGATGGTCTGCGGCTCCTGCGGCTGGAGGTTGGTCGTCACGACCGCCTTGGATGCGATCAGCGTCCGGCTCTCGTCGGGCTTGAAGGTGATCTTGAGGGTGACGGTGCGGGGCTTGTCCGGCGGCGTGTTCACGTCCGCGATGTTGTCCGCGACCTTGGCAAGCGCGATGTTGACGGCTTCGACCACGCCGCCGTTGTTCATGGTTCGCATATCGAGAGGGCTGCTCATGGCTCTTTCTCCTTATGGTAAAAGAAAGCCCGCTGTGATGCGGGCGGATTGGCATTGTGCCGGGGTACATGCCCCCCGGCGGGCTCTATGGGGACGGCGCGGGAGGTGGGCGCCGGAGGATTAGAAAACTGTGACCAGGCCGACCGTGCGGAGCAGGGCAAGGGCCTCCTGTACGGTATCCTCGTACTTCGGCGCGTACTTGACGCTGAGGGTCAGGGTACAAGCCACGTTCACGGGCGGGGCGAAGGGAAAGCCCTCCTCCTGCTCAATGAACGAATCGGGGCGCGGTTCCGCAGGTTTGACGACGTGGGCGGGCTTGCTCTCTTCGCGGGCCTTGGCTTCCGCCGCATACACCTGCCCGATGATGCCCGCGGCGTCCTCGCCGGAAATATCCGGCGTCAGGCAGGCCGCAAACTTCGACAGGGGAAGCGCGAAACCGTGTTGTTCCGCCTGAGCCTTTGCCGTGGCCTCCACCAGCGCGATGCGGTCGGCTTTGGCCTGTTCCATCCGGCGGGTTTCTTCGCACTCCCGCCTGTACGCGGCGATGATCCGTTTGATGTCCTCGTGGATCTCGGCTTGCCGCGTGGACTTGTTCAGCCATGAAGGGTTGATGGGGATGTCCAGTTCCGGCACGCCTTCACAGCTCTTGATGTTGTCGACGACACACTGGACGGCTGCGCGTCGGCCTTCACGGTCGCGCCGCTCGAAGTCCTTGACCTGCGTGTCCAGCGCAGCGCGGGCATCCACGATGCGGGCGATCAGCGCCTTGACCTCGGCGTCGAACCCGTCCAGCGGCCCGGCAATCCGCCGCTTGATGTCCTTCCGGGCGTTGTCCATCCGTTCCCTGAGCCTGTTCAGCCCCGCCATTTCGTTCTTGATGGCGGGCACGTCGGCTTCCTGTACCTCCAGCCCCGCATACTGCGCGAGGACGGCATCCAGCAGGGCGGATACGGCGTCCTTGTCCCATGTGATGACCAACGGCGTCGCGGTGACGTTCAGGTCCAGCAGGGCGAGCCCGGCGGGTTGCTCCTGCGCGGGCGGGAGGGCTTCCAGAATTTCTGCGGTCTGTGCCATATTCTATCCTATTGGTTTTGCCTAAAAAGGCACGTCATCGAGGCCGGAGGCTTCGGAAGGGAAGGCGGGGCCAAGGTCTTCATAGTCGGCGGAGTGCCGCCTTTGTGTCTGGCGTCCGCCTCCCTGTCGGCCCTGTTGCCCGTCGCCGTCCGCCTTGCGGTCGAGGAACTGGACGCGCTGCCCCTGAATCTCGGTGACGTAGCGATCCTGCCCCTGCTGGTCCTGATACTTGCGGGTGGAGAGCCTGCCCTCGACGAACACGAGGCTCCCCTTGGCAAGGTACTGCGAACAGGTTTCGGCCTGCCGGTCCCAGAAGACGACCTTGTGCCATTCCGTCTTGTCGACCTTTTCGCCCCGGTCGTTGGTGTAGCCCTCATCCGTAGCCACGTTCAGGCTGCATACGGGCTTTCCGGCCTGGGTGTAGCGCATCTCGGGATCGCGCCCGAGCCTTCCGATGATCATCACCTTGTTGAGGCTGCTCATACAATCTCCTGCTGAGGGAAAGAAAAGCCCCGCCTGATTATCAGGGCGGGGCTGTTGTTACGCGGCGCATTCCTTGTCCTGCGCTTCGATCTTGCGTAGCCGTTCCCGGTAGGCGGCGTAGATGGCCCCACTGTCCGGGTGGTTTTCCGGGATGCCGAGCCGGGTTGCCGCCTCCTTGAGCGCGGTTACGGTTTCCGCCGCTTCAAAGGCGGCGATCACGGCGTCCAGCGGCACGAATTCGGGCGGGGTTCCGGCTTCGGCTTCGGCCTTGGCCTCGATTTCCCGGCGCTTCTTGCCGAACATGTTCTTGACCGCCTCGTAGTCAGGGTGATCTTCGGTGATGCGGTGACGGTTCCAGCACGCGACATAGCCGTCGCCGTCGCGTACCTCGCTCAAATCCTTGGCGAGGGCGGCAAGGTTCACACGCTCGGGCTTGGGCTGCGGGGCGGGCTCGGGGGCGTTACGCCGGGGCTGTTCGCGGTCGTCGTCCCGCCTCCATGCGCCTTCCCCGTCGTCATCGTCGTCGGCCACCACGCCGACCAACGCCGAAAGGGAATAGCGCCGGGCGTAGGTGATGGCGCTTCCCATTGATTGGATGGCGTTCTTGGAGCCTGTATTGTCGTATGGCATCCTGCATTCCGATGCCAGCCATTGCCCCGACTCGTGCATCAGCATCGTCCTGACGTGCGCAACCCCTTCCGAGGGGAGGACAATCTGCGCGATGGAAAGGCCATGCTTCGGGAGCACCTTGCGGACGGCATCGATCATCGCCGTCAGGTCAGCGTATTTGCGCTTGAGCTTTCCCTCCTTCCCGACGGCGGCGGTGGAGTTCTTTTCTGCGGGCTCAAGCTCTCCCTGCGCGGCGGCAAGGGCCTTTGCCAGTTCGTTGATCTGTTCGCTATGGGTATCGCACATATACTTACTCCCCGCCTTCTTCCGTTTCCGTGTGCTTGCGCCGGTTCCGCGCAAAGGCGGCATTGCCCGCCGCGATCATGAGTTCCTCGTCCGTCCAAGGGCCGTGTTCGTCGCTGTAGGCGTCGTCCGTCCAGTTCATCGCATTGCCTCCGTGAACGGGGCCATTCGTTCAAAGAGTTCCTGATCCTGCCGCTCAAAATAGCCCACGAGCAGAAAGCAGAGGAACAGGAGGAGCACCGCCAGCCACGGCCTTTTCCAGATGTCGATCTTCATGCCGCCGCCCTCCGTGCCATGATTTTAAGGTAGTTGGCCTTTGCCAGAAACGACCGTGCGGCGTTCTCGCACGCCGTGACCAGCGTCTCGGCGGTGTAGTATTCCGCGCAGGACGAGCAGATCCAGAAGTCGCGGTGCCTCCTGAGCCTCACGGCCTTGTCGTACTTGAGCTTGCAGTGCGGGCAGAAGATGGCGGCGCTCATGCGACCCTCCTTGCGTCGAGCTTTTCAATCCACAGGCCGACGACTTCGGCATCGGAAACATGCCCGGCGCGTATATCATCATAGAGCGCGATGAGTTCCGCCGCGTCGCATTCCCCGCCGCATTCCGGGCAGGTGAACAGGCCGTTTTCACAGGTGAGGCTGTGGCGTTCGCCCTGCTCAAGGCAGTTGGGGCAAGGGAAATGCTCCCGGCTCAGGGCCGTGTCGCGTGCCAGCCGCGCGGCAAGGTTCTCTTCCGCGTCGCGCTCAATGGCGCGCATGATGCAGTCTTCCGGGTGATAGCAGGTTCCAAAAGCCCCTTCACGTCCGCAGTTCGTGCCGTAACACATAGAAATACCCTCGTTTTTGAAGTTTGGCTTGGCGTCCCAAACCCAATGAAAAAGCCCGGTTGGTTCCGGGCTTTTCGATGGGGCTAGGCACGAAAAAAGGCTCCTCGTTTCCGGGGAGCCTTTCGGGTGTGTTTTTGCAGATGGTCAGGCGACCTTGATGGGAGTCCTCGTCAAATCCCCCTGACCGGCAAGGAGTCCTTCGACGGAAATGTCTTCATCGAGGTGTTCCCAGTGAATACCGAACGCGCTCAATTCAAACCGTTCGCGTTCCGCAACCGTCGCGTTGAGCAGACGGGGGAACCAAGCAAGAGGAACGCCGATGACGCGGGCGTCATTCAGCCCCACCCACATGGAATCCTCGTCGAACCAAACCTTTTTAGGCGAAATAATCATGATACGCCCCCTTCAGGATATCCCGTTTTTCCTGAACGAGCTTGCATATTTTGCGCAGCTCCTGCGCGGAAAAACCGGCATTGAGCAGAACCCCGAACGGTTCAACAAGCGAAATTTTCGCTTCGCCGTCCTGACTTCTGACATGAATGTGCGGGGCCTTTAAGGGGTTTCCTTCGTTGGAATAGAAGAAAAAACGATAAGGCCCAATGATAAGGATAACAGGCATTAGTCCCTCATTTTTCTGAAAGAATAGCGGGTTTCACAGACTCTGTCCATATGCTTCGGCCATGTTCCGTTTCGACTCCACAGCGGGGGTTGATGTTCACCGCTCCAGTCCGGCTCTCGCCGTCTCTCAACACGTCTGCCCTCGGCGGCATCCCGTTGTGTTGAGAACATGATTAACGATGAGAGTTAATCGTGTCAACAAAAATAACGCCTAGCATGAAAATAAAAATCACACTAGGCGTTACGTCGCTAAAAATGGAGAGCTTTAGCTAAATCTTTGTTTCTTCAAAATTTTGCAAGATTGCCGTGAGGGTATGGCCCGGATCAAGGCCAACAGCTTTGGTCAATTCGACGTATTCACCAAGATCCATTTTACGGGGAGGCTTGTCTCCCTGTGGGGCACGAAGGCGTTGAATCATCATCCTTGCGGCAGGTAAGTTCTTTTCAGGATAGAGACACTTTGCAAGGTCATCTATTGTTAATCCTTGATGTTTTCTCTTCTCGTCAATGACGCGCATGGCTTCGCGTTCTATCATGTTGCGTAGTTCCTCTGGCATAGGCCCTCCCAAACTTTTTGAGGGGCATACTACCATGTTATTCAGTTAATCATGAGCGTGAATCTTTATTGACATGATTAACGCTGATAGTATATCCCAGACGAAAGCGCAATATTCGCTCTTCGACAACCAGCCCCGACGAACCCGCCGCCGACGCCGCGCCCGGACGTGAACAACGCCGACCGCCGCCGGGGGAACAGGGGGAGGGATGCCCGATAGGATCGGGCCGCGGGTGGACGGCAGTTTGGACCAGTCCGCGAAAATTCAACTTTTTATGGTTATAGCATCCCACGCTTTATAGCTTCTTTTATGGACATAAAATCACTATCATTAATCAAAGATTGTTGGATGGGCGTAGGTATCGCTGGTGGTGTGGTATTAGTAGTGCAGCGTTTGAACTCAAATTTACCGTCAAGAGTCAGATACAAGTATGTTGTCCGTGAATTGGGGGGTGGAAGAAGAGAAGGTATCCGCTGAAAAATTGAAGTATTGAGGGAGTCGCTTACGCTCTGAATGTAGATACAAACTCCATTCTTATCAAAGAATTTTTTATGTACAAGGTAATTGTAATCAAAACGAATAAAAGATGATCCTGTTGTTCCTAAAACTTGTGCCTTAGGTGGTATTTCACTATTCACAATCAAATACGGTTGATGGCTTTCAGAGGAAACCTGAAAAGCAGGATACCATTTTTCCTTTTCTATAATTATTGGTTGGTTGGCGATAACATATGGGTGCTTTTCGCGGCCTGTCATCGTGGTATCATATATCATGTACCATCCGAAAGTCATTTCCGTGATAGGAGTTGGTGTCACTGCCATAGCATTGCCCCATTGCGGTTTCGGGTTGTGGTCTTTGTTCCTTTGTATGCGGTATCGTATAAGGACACAATGGCAAACCCCCGGCGGAGCCAATCCCCGCCGGGGCGTGCACATCCATACGTTTCAGGTCCCGCATGGTTCGGGGCGACGAGTGTTCGCCGCCCCTTTCATGTGAGGCCGTCAGTCCACAGGGGCAAGCCTGTAGCCGAGTTCCCGCACCATCACATTGAGCGGGGTGGAGTCGCCCGTGGTTTCGATGATGGCCATGAACGTCTCGACGCCGAGCTTTGCGCCGGGGTCAAGCGGGTTGGTTTCCCTGAGCAGGGTCGAGTAGGGCTTGCCGATGGCCGACGCGATGGCCTTGGAAGGCATCTTGCCGTTGACCACGGTTTCGTGGATGGCCTTGATGACCTTTGACATGGGTTTCTCCGTAAAAATAAAGTTGTTTCCTGTGGTTATTGGACGGTATTGCTCAGGGCCACCGTGGGTATCTCTGTTTTCCCAACCCCAGACACCGACGCGCACGCCGTTGCCGCTGGTTCCCGCCGACCCGTCGCGGCTTGTGAGGACGGCGGGAGAAGGCCCGGCGTCGTGAAACTAGTATTAGCGTATGCTAAAATAAAAGGCAAGCCTGATATTAGCAAATTCTAAAAAACGTGTTACAAAAAAGTTGCCCGCACGTAGGGCACGAAAAAGCCCCTCACGGGGAGGGGCGGGAGGACATATGGAAGTACCGGCAAGTAAGCCGAATGGCTCACGTCAGAAACGCAGGAAGAAGACTACCTTTGTTACCCAAGAGGACATGGAGTTGGAGCGGACGCTTTTCAACTGGCGCATCCGTCGCGTCGAAAAGGGAATGTGGATACAGGCACTGTGCGCCGTGGGCGTGTACCTCTGTTTTTTGGCGCACTATATATGGAGTCACTGAACCAGAACGAAAATGCTGCTTGCTCATCAAGCGCTGAAATATAGGGATAGAGGTGACTAGGGTGAATGACAGATGGATTCTGCTTGTATCTTTTGCTGTTGGGGCGGTGTTATTTGTGTTTGTTCTTGTTTTTTCTGCATCGATGATATGGCAGTGTTCGCTTCTTTTAGACCAAAACCGAAAGCAAATAGAGAACCAGCAACAAGAATCATTGCGAAGAAGCGAACCGGGAGAAGAGCCTTCTTCAATGTGTGAGCCTTCTGTACCTCCTTACTCCTTTTCCCCGCTCCGGCGGGGATTTCATCTGTACTCAACATAAATGATCACGCACCCGGAAGGGCGTCGTTCCCGCCGGACTTCACGGAGACGTGGCGGAACTAGGCGATCTGTTTGTCCCTGTCGCTAGACCCACTTTGCGCGCGCACCAGTTCGATGTGCCCTTCCCATTTGGCCTTGTAGTCCCTGAGTTCCTCTACCTTTTTTTCAAGCTCTTTGATTCGTTGGTTGAGAGCCCGCATATCCTGCTCGGGATGGCAGGGTTGAGGAGAAGGGCATGGTTTTTCGCCCGGAATGAGAAGTATTCCTCCGGCTTTATCAATAGCTCCGCAAAGGACGGAGTTAAGACTACGTTTTCCTGTGATCCAGCCCCAAAAAGTGACGTTGTTCACGCCGAGAGCTTCCGCAGCCGCAGACTTATTTCCTCCATACTCTTCAAGTACTTTGGAAAAAAGTTTTTGAATGTCGTTTTCTATTCCCATACGATATGTTCCATCCAAAAAATTAGCTTCTGTCAATTCGCGTTCGGATAAAATAGCTTGATGTTTTCTTT
>UMHQ01079059.1_pt1 | contig 16904 bp, 16 predicted proteins | sample 1965531 | NCBI WGS metagenome assembly UMHQ01 (sample SAMEA4836098, study PRJEB28245) | human gut metagenome | biome: gut microbiome; material: fecal sample | place: Denmark | collected 2008
TACAAATGTAGCAGAAGGAACAGAAGATACGGATGCCGTGAACAAAGGACAATTGGATAAAGCAAAAGCAGCGGCAACGACAAAGGTAAAAGGAAGCGACAACATTCAAGTAGATGGAACACCAGAAGCAGATGGTTCTATGACCTATACTGTTAAAACCAAAGATAAGATGACATTAGGAAAAGATTCTGATAAGAAAATTGTTGCTGATGGAGAAACCGGAAAATTAACTGTAGGAAAAGAAGTAGAAATGGATGGAACAACTGGTGATGCAAGATTTGGAAAAGTACAAGTCAATGGAGAAAAAGGAACCGTTGGTGGACTGACAAATAAAACATGGGATAAAAATAAAATTGTTTCAGGACAAGCGGCAACGGAAGATCAACTAAAAGCAGTAGACGACAAAGTGGACAACTTAGGGAATAAGATTGATGAGACTACCAACAAAGTGGAAAAGGGCTTGAATTTTGCTGCAGATACAGGAAAAGCAACGAATAGAAAGCTTGGAGATACTTTAACAATCGCCGGAGATAACAACAATATTACAACTTCTGTTGAGGAAGGAAAAGTAAAAGTTGCATTAAAAGAAGATGTAAAAGTAAAAACATTGACTTCTGAAACAGTAACTACGGATAAGTTAATTCTAAAGGGAAAGGACGGAAAGACTACTGATGTTGGAGAAACTTTAGATAAGCATGACAAGGATATTCAAGAAAACAAAAATGCAATTAAAAAAGGCTTGAATTTTGCTGCGAACCATGGAGAAGTAAATAAACAACTTGGGGATACTATGTCTATCAAAGGAAAAGATGGCTTGTCTGAAAAAGAAATCGAAGAGAAATATGATGTAGAAAATATTGTTACTTCTGTGGACAAAGAGGGAAATCTTTGGATTAAGATGGCGAAAAATCCTAAGTTTAAATCTGTAGAAGCTGGAGAAGGAGATACAAAAGTTACAATAGGAAACACTGGTATTCAAATTGGAGATAAGACTTATATTACAAAAGATGGTATCAATGCAAATGATAACAAAATCAAAAATGTAGCAGATGGAAAAGTGGCAAAAGGTTCAAAAGATGCTATCAATGGTGGACAACTTCATGATGCTTTAAGTAATGTGCAAGAAGGAATGAATCAAATCAATCATAGAGTAGATAAGTTGGATGATAGAATGCATCGAGGATTGGCAAATGCAGCAGCAATGTCAACAGTAGAATTCTTGGAAATTGGAATTAACCAAGCAACTGTAGGAGCAGCTATCGGTACATATCGAGGAAACCAAGCTGTTGCTGTTGGAGTACAAGCGGCACCAACTGAAAATATGAGAGTTCATGCAAAAGTATCCGTTGCACCAAGTAGAAATAATACAGAAACTATGGCAGGTGTGGGAGCTTCATGGAGATTCAATATTAAATAAGGGGAAATAAAATAAATGATGAAAGGAGGTTGTATCGATAAATATTTTATGTATTTATCATACAAGAAGAAGATAGGATGAAAAAATTAATGTATATTGGAATTTTGGTACTAGGGGCTGCATTTGCAGCCTGTGGTCCAAGCAATACAAAAATACGACCTTATGCAGAAGTGAAAGAAGAAGTTCCTGGAATTCAAAGTATTGTTACAAGAGCAGATAGAGGAAGTATTTATATTGCCTTGAAAAATGTATCAGAAGAAGAGTTGGAAATTATTTGGGAAGATTCCACTTTAGGAGGCGACCAAGTAAGCCATGGGACTTATGTAGATATCAATGACTATCGATTAAAACAAGAAAATACAAAGATGAAAAAGGGAGAAATTTTTCAAACTGTATTACGACGAAAGAATGACTTGTATTATTTAGATCCTGTTTTGTATCAACCAGGTGGGGTAAAAGTAAAAGCTTTAAAATATCCAACAGATTTGGTATTAAAAGTAAAACAAGGGGAAAAAATTTCTACCTTGGAAACTCATATTCAACAAGAAGAATCATTACATCAAAAAGATGTGGATGCAAGATTACAAGGAGCGAAAGATGCAAACTTTATTCCGGAGTTCACAGATAAAAAAATTGTTCTTCGAGAAGATAAGAAAATCAAAAAAGGTGTTGTAACAAATGGAATAGAGGAATAAAAAGGCTTGCTATTTCAAAAAAATTAGGTTGTATAATAAATGGTGTTGATGAGAAAATTTATATTTTCTCTCAATGCCATTTTTTTACAAAAAAAATTGAGACTTTGAAATTTTCCTGTTAAAATTAAATCGCCAAACCCAACTTTAAAATTTACAACTATTAGAAGAAGTTTATGACACTCAAGCAAAGTAATTTCACGGGTTGGAATGTCTTTCTTTGGAAAAAAAGTTAAGATAAAATATTTAGAATAAAGGAAAAGAGAGAAAAAAGCTAATTGTGTATGAAAATAAGTACAATTAGCTTTTATATATTTTAAAAAGAATATTTTATTTACATTTACAGATAACTTTTTAAGAATCCCATTCTTTTACAAAACCATAGTAAACTTTGGCAGAATCGGTTTTTACATCTAATCTACAATCGGTTGCAATTAAAAGGTCGGAAGCTTCCAACTTTATTTGCTTATCTAAAATAATACTTCCTTCAATGACATAGATAAAAGCAAAAGTTAAGGCTTCTTGTAGATGAAGTGTGATATCTCCTGTTAATTCTTTAAAGTATAAATCCCCCATTACTCCTTGTAACATTAAATTAAAATCTCGGTATTTTCCAGTAGAAAAAGTAACCCAAGAGCCTTGAAATCGTTCGATTTCATAAGGATGAACTTCAATATCGTAATGATCTTCATGCTCTAATTTCATAGTGCCTTCCAAATTGGAAATGAAACGATCAATTCCCGGTAGACTGGTAAATTGAGAGCGACTTTCATCTCTCGTTTCTGCAATACTAATTCTTGCAGAGAAATTTCTTGTGGTATAATCACCAGTTTTTGGATAAATATAAAGTTGGTTTGTGATTCCTCCACTCCATTCTAAACTTTGCCATTCGTTTTTTTTGATGATGGTATACATAATTCCCTCCTTTATGTTATGTCCTTCCTTTACATCATACTCCTTTTTCTAAAAAAATTCAATATTTCAAGCTTATAAAATAATTTTCCGGGCATTCGCTAGCTTTTTTATTTTTTTCTTGTTATACTAAAAGAGTCCTTGGCAGGGAAGGAAGCCTTAGGCTTCTAAGAAAAAAAGGAGGAAAGTCATGTTGGAAAAAATAGAAATGGTAGTTTTTGATATTGATGGGACCTTAACGGATGGGAGATTGATTCGAGATAATGAGGGAAACACTTCTAAGAATTTTTATGCAAAAGATGGATTTGCAATGGGGCAATGGCTTCGACTTGGAAAGAAGATTGGAATTATTACCGGAAAAGAATCTCGCATTGTAGCAGATCGGGCAAAAGAGCTGGGAATTATAGATGTAATTCAAGGATCTAAAAATAAGGCAAAGGATTTGGAACAATTTTTAGAAAAATATTCGTATACAAGGGAACAAATTGCCTATATGGGGGATGACATCAATGACTTAGGAATTTTATCCAAAGTAGGCTTTTCTTCTTGTCCTAAAGATGCTGCACCGGAGGTGTTAGCAATGGTGGATTTTATTGCAGCTCATAATGGAGGACAAGGAGCAGCTAGAGATTTGATGGAACATATTATGAAGGCAAATGGAATGTGGAAAAAAGTATTAGAATATTATCAAAAAGAAGAAAATCGTTCTTGACAAAGTCCTTCCAATGTAGTATTTTATAGTTACAGTTTAGCACTCCTATATAAAGAGTGCTAATAATATAACAGAATAAATATTACAGAGATGTAAAAGAGTGAATAGAGGAAGGAGTTTTTATGGAAAAGCGAGATTATTATGAAGTACTAGGGGTTACGAAAGGAAGTTCGGAAGGAGAGATTAAAAAAGCTTACCGAAAAGCAGCGATGAAGTATCACCCGGATAAATATACAAATGCAAGTGAGAAAGAGAAGAAAGAAGCAGAAGATAAATTTAAAGAAGTGAACGAGGCATATCAAGTTCTATCCGATCCACAAAAGAAGCAACAATATGATCAATTTGGTCATGCTGCCTTTGAACAAGGATCAGGTGGTTTTGGAGGAGGCTTCGGTGGAGGCTTTGAAGATTTAGGAGATATTTTTGGAGATTTATTTGGATCCGCTTTCGGAGGAGGTTTTGGAGGAAGTTCTCGGAGAAGATCCAGTGTACAGCCCGGCGATGATTTAAGATTACAAGTTGAAATTACTTTAGAAGAAGCGAATACTGGAGTAGAAAAAACTGTAAAATATAATCGAAAAGGAAAATGTACCCACTGTGATGGAACCGGTGCGGAAGACAAGAAAGTAAAGCAATGTAGTAAGTGTCATGGAACAGGAAGAATTCAAGTACAACAAAGAACACCGTTTGGGGTATTCCAAAATGTAAGTGAATGTCCGGATTGTCATGGAACAGGAAAAATTCCGGAAAAGAAATGTACTCATTGTCATGGAACGGGTGCTGAAAAAGAAAAAATTGAAAAGACAGTAAAAATTCCGGCAGGAATTGATGATGGACAAAAATTGAAGTTGACAGGTATGGGAGATGCAAGTACCACCGGTGGAGCTTTTGGAGATTTATATGTTCATGTTCGAGTAAAACCACATCCTATTTTTGAAAGAAATGATATTGACTTGTATTGTGATGTGCCAATTACTTTTGCCACAGCAGTTGCTGGAGGAGAAATTGAAGTTCCTACTTTAACAGAAAAGAAAAAAGTAAAAATTGCTGCAGGAACACAGACTGGAAAGATGATGAAACTTTCTGGAGAAGGAATGAAATCTTTACGAGGAAATTATCATGGTGATCTATTGATTCGATTAAATATTGAAACACCGACAAATTTAACAAAACATCAGATGGAATTATTACAAAAATTTGAAGAAAGTTTAGAAGAAAAAAATTATCCAAAGCGAAAAGGTCTCTTTGATAAAATAAAAGATTTGTTTCAATAAAATGATTGAGAAAGCCAAGATAGTGTGGTATACTTAGAAAAAGAATAAAAAATTAGGAGTGGTGACATGGAAAAATACGGAAATCTTATACTAATTGTCTTAGTTTGGGGAGCAATTTTTTATTTCTTAGTAATGAGACCTAATAAAAAAAGACAAAAAGAACAAAAAGAATTATTCGATTCTCTACACGAAGGGGTAGAAGTAGTAACAGCAGGTGGAATCAAAGGAACGATTTTATATGTCGGAGAAGACTTTGTGGATGTAAAAGTGGACAAGGGAGTAAAATTAACAGTTCGAAAGACTTCTATCTCTACTATTGTAAAATAAAACAAATAGAGAAACGACAATAGTAATATTGTCGTTTTTTTTATCAAAGGAGAAAATTATGTACAAAAAAAGTCTTAGTATCTTATTCTTTCTATTTGTTTGTTTTTCTAGTTTCGCAGCAGAAATTCAAAAGGTAGTGGATCGAGGAGAAAAAATTGAAATTCAATTAAACGGATCCGTTGCAGGGAATATTACAGAAGCGTATGATGAAGATAGTCGAGTTCTATTTTTAGAGATTCCAAAAGCTTCTTTAAATAAAAAAATAGGATTGGCGGATAATCCATACATAGAAAATTTTAATATGGAAGATTATGGGGGGAGTGTAGGTCTTACTTGTCGATTGAAAAATAAATTATCCTATAAGATAGAAAAGGGAAGTAAGTCGGTTGCTTTAGTTTTTCAACAAGGTTCCGGTAAGAAAAAATTAATTGTCATAGATCCGGGTCACGGAGGAAAAGATCCGGGAGCAGCAAGAGGAGCTTATCGTGAAAAAGATATTGTACTATCTGTTGGAAAATATTTGAAAGAAGAATTGGGCGGAGAATATGATATTATCATCACTCGAGATACGGATAAATTTATTACTCTTTCAGAAAGACCGAAGATGGGAAATCGAGCAGGTGCAAAATTATTTGTAAGTTTGCATGTGAATGCCGCTGTAAATACGGCTGCAAATGGAGTAGAAGTGTATTTTTTCTCAAAAAAATCTTCTCCTTATGCAGAAAGAATAGCTCAATATGAAAATAGTTTTGGAGAAAAATTTGGAGAAAAATCGAGTTCCATTGCTCAAATCTCAGGAGAAATTGCCTATAAACATAATCAAACGGAGTCTATTCCTTTAGCGGAAAATATTTCAAAAAAGATTGCTAGAAGCTTAGGAATGAGAAATGGCGGAGCTCATGGAGCAAATTTTGCAGTGCTTCGTGGATTCAATGGACCAAGTATTTTGGTAGAAATGGGATTTATTAGCAATGCTTCAGATGTTGAGAAATTGATTCGAGAGGAACATCAAAGGCAGATTGCTCAAGATGTCGCGGCAGGAATACGAGAATTTTTTGAGCGTTAGAGCGTTAGGAGGAAAGTATGAAAAAATTAGTCACCTTAGTGATATGGATTCTAGCGATTTTAGTAGGAGGAATTTATATGACCTTTCCTTCTTCAAAAGTGGTTAGAGATGCTACAAAAGTAGAAAAAATACAAGAAGATATTGACGGAAAAGACTATGTGTTGTATTTGCCGGATGGTAGTTCAGAAGAAAAAGAATTACAAGAAAGCGAAAATAAATCGGAAGAATTACATCGATTGGTACAGGCGGAATTAGACTACTTATATGAGAAAGAAGTAGAAGGATCTAAAATTGAATTAAGAAATATCTATGTTACAGAAGATGGAGTATATATCTTATGTACCGAAAAACCAAAAGAACAAAGTTTACAGGCCATAGCAGAGGTTTTAAAACAATTGGAGATTACAGCGAAAGTACAGGTTTTGTAAGATGAGAGAAGAAGAAAAAGATTATTGTGTCTGGCTATCTAAAATCCTTTCTAAGAAACGTTTTGCTCACGTGTTATCGGTTGTGAAAGAGGCAGATTATCTTGCTAGAAAAAATGGAGCCGATGTTGAGAAATGTCGTTTAGCCGCTTTGTTACACGATTGTGCAAAAGAAATGCCTTTGGAAGAAATGCAGGAAATCTGTCGAAGAGAAAAATTTGTAGACTTATCGGAGCAAGACTTAGAGAATGGAGAGATTTTACATGGCTTTGTGGCTTCTGTCTACGTAAAAGAAAAATTTGGAATTGAGGATAAAGAGATTTTAGAAGCAATTTGTTATCATACAGTAGGAAAAGTAGGAATGTCTCTGATAGGAAAAATCGTATATATTGCAGATGCGATTGAAGAAACTAGAAATTACCCAAATGTTGTTGCTATTCGAGAAAAAACACACGAGAATTTGGAGCTGGGAATTTTAATGGAAATAGAGCATAAACTAGAGTATTTATCATCGATAGGAGCTAGACTTCATCCGAATACTTTGGAGTGGAAAAAGAGTTTAGAGGAGGGAAATTGATGAGAGAAGAATTTGTACGAGGAACTTTTAGTATTATTAAAGAACGATTTGCTTTTGTAGATACCGAAGAGGGAGAGGGAATTTTTATTCCAAAGACAGCATTTCATGGAGCTTTAGATGGAGATGTTGTTTTAGTTCGAATCACGAAGGATAAGACAGAAGAACATGGACGTGAGGGAGAAGTTACAGAAATTGTGAGTCGAGAAAAAGAAAAAATTGTCGGAATTTTAGAACGTCGTTCCGACTTTGGTTTTGTTCGTCCAACGCATGCTTTTGGAAAGGATATTTATATTCCAAGAGGAAAGATGAAGAAAGCTCAAAATGGTGAATTGGTAGTGGTATCTATTTATTTTTGGGGAGATAAGGATAGAAAACCGGAGGGAGAAATTATTGAAGTATTAGGAGATCCCTATAATACCAAAAATATGGTAGATGCTTTGATTTATCGGGAAGGAATGTCGGAAGAATTTCCAAGAAAAGTAAAGACAGAGTTAAAAAATATTCGTACAACAATCTCAGAAAAGGAAGTGTCTTCTCGACACGATTTGAGAGAATATTCTATCATTACGATTGATGGAGAAGATGCAAGAGATTTAGATGATGCTGTTTATGTGGAAAAAATGAAAAATGGAAATTACAAATTGTTAGTTTGTATTGCAGATGTTTCCTATTATATTCCAGAAAATTCAGAGCTTGATTTAGAAGCTCAAAAACGAGGAAACTCCGTTTATTTAGTGGACAGAGTCTTGCCTATGTTTCCTAAGGAAATTTCAAATGGAATTTGCTCTTTGAATGAAAACGAGGATAAGTTGACTTTTACTTGTGAGATGGAAATTGATAGTACAGGAAAAGTGATACAAGCAGAGATGTATAAATCTGTGATTCGAAGTGTACACCGTATGACTTATACAAAAGTGAATGAAATGATAGAAGGCAAGGAACAAACTTTACAAGAATATCAAGATATTCAAGAAATGGTAAAGGATATGTTAGACTTGTCTCAAATTTTACGAGCCAGAAAGTATGCAAGAGGAAGCATTGATTTTGATTTATCTGAAATTAAACTGGTTTTAGATGAAAATGAAAAAGTGAAATATGTAAAACTTCGAGAACGAGGAGAAGCGGAAAAAATTATTGAAGATTTTATGATTGCTGCAAACGAAGCAGTAGCAGAAAAATTATTTTGGATGGAAATTCCTTCTGTGTATAGAACTCACGAAAAGCCGGAACGAGAAAGATTGCAAAAATTGAATGAAAGCTTAAAGAATTTCCATTATCGAGTTCATAATTTAGAAGATGTACACCCGAAGCAATTTCAAGAAATGATCGAAGACTCTAAGGAAAAAGGTGTAAATTTGATTGTTCATAAAATGATATTGATGGCATTAAAACAAGCGAGATATAGTATGGAAAATGTGGGACATTTTGGACTTGCTTCCGAATGTTATACTCATTTTACTTCTCCAATTCGTCGATATGCAGATTTAGAGGTACATCGAATTTTAGATTCCACTTTAAAGTCTTATCCGAGTGGAAAGGAATTGTCTCGAAATGTTAAAAAGCTACCAAAGATTTGTGAGCATATTTCAAAGACAGAAAGAACGGCGATGAAGGTAGAAGAAGAAAGTGTAAAAATTAAATTGGTAGAATATATGATGAATCAAGTAGGAGAGGAATTTTCAGCAATTGTTACCGGTTTCAGTAATCGTCGTGTATTCTTTGAAACGGAAGAACATATTGAAGTAAGTTGGGATGTGGTATCTTCCCGTCATTTTTATGAATTTGATGAGAGAGAGTATGCAATGCTAGATCGAGAACAGACGGAACATCAATATCATATGGGAGATAAGGTAAAAATTGTTATTGTAAAGGCAAGTTTACAGGAATTGGAAATTGAAGCGGTACCAACGATCGTTATGCAAAAAGGTTGGTAAAGGAGTTAACATGATATTAGCAGGAAATAAGAAGGCATATTTCGATTATTTCGTGGAAGATAAATTGGAAGCAGGAATTGAATTACAAGGAAGTGAAGTGAAGTCTGCCAAAGCAGGAAAGGTAAGTATTAAAGAATCTTTTATTCGAATTATCAATGGGGAACTTTTTATTATGGGAATGTCTATTGTTCCTTGGTCTTTTGGAAGTATTTATAATCCGGAAGAAAGAAGAGTACGAAGATTGCTATTACATAAAAAAGAAATTCGTCGTTTACATGAAAAGGTGAGCCAAAAGGGGTATACGATTGTTCCTTTGGATGTTCATCTTTCTCATGGCTATGTGAAATTGGAAATTGCATTAGCAAGAGGAAAGAAAACATATGATAAACGTGAGAGTATTGCGAAGAGAGACAGTGAGAGAGATATTCGTAGAAGCTTAAAAGAAAATAATCGGTAGGAGGCTTTATGTTATTAAAAGAACGAAGATTTTTGCCATTATTTTTAACACAATTCTTGGGAGCTTTGAATGATAATCTTTTAAAAATGGCAATTATTACCTTTATTACTTATCATTTACAAGGTAGTTTAACGGAAAAAGGAATCTTAATTAGTAGTGTCAATGTGATTACCATTTTACCGATGTTTTTTATTTCGGCAACTGCCGGACAATTTGCAGATAAATTTCAAAGGAATAGTTTAGTTAAGATCATTAAAGGAATTGAAATTTTTGGAATTCTTCTATGTATTTTTTTCTTTTATTCAGGACAATACCCTCTTATTTTAGTTACTTTATTTGTGATGAGTATGCGTTCTGCTTTTTTTGGTCCTTTGAAATATTCAATTTTACCGCAACATTTAAAAGAAGCAGAATTGATTTCTGCGAATGCTTTTGTAGATACTTCAACTTATTTAGCAGTATTATTTGGAACTATTTTAGGGACCTATTTACATTCTCCTACTTTTGTATTAGCCTTTTTGTTAAGTAGTGCAGTGATTGGATTTATCAGCAGTTTTTTTATTCCAATATCGCCGGCACCTAGACCGAAGGCAAAATTACATAAAAATATTTTAAAAGATATTCGCATTACCTATCGAAAAGTAGCAGAATTAAAAGTGATATATCAAACCATTTTAGGAATTTCTTGGTTTTGGTCTTTAGCAGCTGTGGTCATGCTTTTGATCTATCCACTTTGTGAGTCGGTATTGGGAACTTCAAGAAATGCTGTTGCTGTCTTTATGTTAATTTTTGCTTTAGGAATTTCGATAGGGGCCTATCTTTGTACTAAGATTTTAAAAGGAGTGGTACACCCTACTTATGTACCTTTAAGTTCTTTGGGAATGGCAATTTCGATGTTCGCTCTCTATTGGGCAACAAATCGTTATGTTCCACCTTTTGAAAATTTACATACCGTTCCTTTCTTCACAAGCTTCGTAGGAATTCGTATGGCCATTATTTTATTCTTACTTGCTTTTTTTTCAGGAATGTATCTAGTTCCTTTGAATACTTTTTTGCAAACGAGAGCACCTAAAAAATATTTGGCAACTGTGATTGCAGGAAATAATATTGTGAATGCTTGCGGAATGGTATTCTTATCTATTTTTATAATGATTTTGTTTCATTTAGGAATTTCTATTCCTCAAATTTTCTTTTTCTTGTCTTTGGTTAGTATCTTGGTAGCTTTTTATATTTTGACAATGTTACCGGATGCATTACCTCGTTCCATTGCCCAGAGTTTATTGGCTATTTTCTTTAAAGTAGAGGTAAAAGGATTGGAACATTTTGAAAAAGCAGGAAAAAGAGTTTTAGTCATCGCGAATCATACCTCCTTATTGGATGGATTATTGGTTGCCGCTTTTATGCCGGAGAGATTGATTTTCGCGATCAATACTCATATTGCAAAGAAATGGTGGGTAAAAATCTTTAAACCGGTTGTTACTTTACACCCATTAGATCCAACCAATCCCGTTGCCTTAAAGAACATTATTGATGAGTTGAAAAAAAATCAGAAATGTATCATTTTTCCGGAAGGAAGAATTACGGTGACAGGTTCTTTGATGAAAGTGTATGAGGGAGCAGGAGTGGTGGCAAATGCAGCCGATGCAAATATTCTACCTGTTCGAATTGATGGAGCTCAATTTTCTAAATTTTCTTATCTAAAAACAAAATTTAAAACGACTTATTTTCCTAAGATTACAATTACGGTACTTCCCCATACAAAAATTACATTAGAAGAGGGGACTAGCCCTGCCGTAAGAAGAAAACAAATTGGAGATCAGTTATATACTATTATGACAAATATGATGTATCAGTCTTCTCCGATTTCCACTCCTTTGTTTCGAGCACTATTGACAGCGAGAAAAATACATGGGAAAGGTCATGTTGTTGCGGAGGACATTGGACGTAGACCCATTACTTATCAACAATTGATTTTAAAAAGTTATGTTTTAGGGAAATTTTTTCAAGATAGCATAGAAGAAAAACATGTGGCTTTGATGTTACCAAATTCTTTAGCAAATGTTGTTGCATATTTCGGTTTACAATCAGTAGGGAAGATACCCGCCATGGTAAACTTTACTCAGGGGGAGGCACAAATTCTTTCTTGCCTAGATACTGCTAATGTGAAGACTTTAATTACGGCAAAGAAAATGGTTGACCTTATGGAATTACAACCTTTAATAGAGAGCTTGGAACACATAGGGATTCGTGTGTTGTATTTAGAAGAGGTGCAGGAAGAATTAAGCTATACACAGAAACTCGTAGGAATGTATCGTTATTATCGTAGATATTCACCAAAAGTAGACTCTTCCGATATTGCTACCATTTTATTTACTTCCGGTTCGGAGGGAATGCCTAAGGCAGTTGCCTTAAATCACGAAAACTTACAAGCGAATCGTTACCAGATTTCTTCTGTGTTTGCTTTCAATGAAAAAGATGTTTTTTTCAATATGTTGCCAATGTTTCATTCTTTTGGTTTAGAGGTAGGGACTATTTTACCTCTTTTATCGGGGATTAAAGTATTTTTTTATCCTTCACCGGTTCATTATAAGATTGTTCCGGAATTAGTATATGATAGTAATGCTACCATTTTATGTGGAACGGATACTTTTTTTCAAGGTTATGCAAAACAAGCAAATCCTTATGATTTCTATAATATTAAATATGCGATTGTAGGAGCGGAAAAATTGAAAGACAGCACTTCTCAAATTTGGATGGAAAAATTTGGAGTTCGTATCTTAGAAGGATATGGAATTACAGAAACGAGTCCTGTTTTAGCAGTCAATACTCCTATGTATCAAAAGAAAAATAGTGTTGGAAAATGGATGCCCGGAATTGAGTATCGTTTAGAAGAAATTGAAGGCGTAGAAGAGGGAGGAAGGCTGTTTGTCAAAGGTAAAAATATCATGAGAGGATATTTGAAAAATGGGGAGTTGGAAACTCTTCCGGACGGATGGTATGATACAGGGGATATTGTTTCTGTTGATGAAGAAGGTTTCGTACATATATTGGGGAGAGCAAAACGCTTTGCAAAGATTGGTGGAGAAATGGTCTCTTTAAGTGCTGTGGAGGAAGTGTTGCAGGAAAAGTATCCTGACATAAAATTAGCTGTGATTTCTATACAAGACGAAAAAAAAGGAGAACAACTAGTTCTTTTTACAGAAGCAGAAAATATGGATAGTAAGGAATTATTAGACTATTTTAAGACAAAGCATTATAGTGAGTTATGGATTCCTAAAAAAATTCTAACAAAACAAGAAATTCCTATCTTAGGAACCGGGAAGACCAATTATGTAAAACTGAGAGAAATGCTTGACACAAAATGAAAAAAATGATAGGATATGGTGTTGTTTAATACACACATTCATTATTTCTAGGCAGGGTGCTGATGAAGTCGCCTAGTTTTGAGATGAATGGAAGAAAAACCAAAAAAAATATTTTAGGAGGAAAAAAATGGCAGTAATTACTATGAAACAACTATTAGAAGCCGGAGTACACTTCGGACACCAAGCAAAAAGATGGAATCCAAAAATGGCAAAGTACATTTTTACAGAAAGAAACGGAATCCATGTAATCGATTTACACAAATCTTTAAAGAAGATTGAAACTGCTTACGATGAAATGAGAAAAATCGTAGAAGATGGAGGAAAAGTTCTATTTGTTGGAACAAAGAAACAAGCGCAAGAAGCCATCAAAGAACAAGCAGAAAGATCAGGAATGTACTATGTAAATAGTAGATGGTTGGGAGGAATGTTAACAAACTTCTCTACAATCAAAGGAAGAATTGAAAGATTAAAAGAATTAGAAAGAATGGAAGCAGAAGGAATTTTAGATACTGCTTATACAAAAAAAGAAGCAGCTACTTTCAGAAAAGAATTAGCAAAATTATCTAAAAACTTAACTGGTATTAAAGAAATGAAAGAAGTACCTCAAGCTATTTTTGTAGTAGACGTAAAAATGGAAGAATTGGCTGTAACAGAAGCAGACCACTTAGGAATTCCAGTATTTGCTATGATCGATACAAACGTAGATCCGGATAAAGTAACTTTCCCTATTCCTGCAAATGACGATGCTATCAGATCAGTAAAATTGATTACTTCTGTTATGGCAAATGCAATTGTAGAAGGAAACCAAGGAAAAGAAACTGTAGAACCTGCTTCAGAAGAAATTCAAGTAGAAGAAGGATCAGCAGAATAATTCAATTAACTATCATATAGGAGGTAAGAAAAATGGCAGCAATTACAGCTGGTTTAGTAAAAGAATTAAGAGAAAGAACAGGAGCTGGAATGCTTGATTGTAAAAAAGCATTGGAACAACATGATGGAGATATTGAAAAAGCAATCGACTATTTGAGAGAAAAAGGAATTGCAAAAGCAGTAAAGAAAGCTGGAAGAATTGCAGCAGAAGGATTGATTTTCGATGGTGTTACTGCAGATCATAAAAAAGCTGTTGTTTTAGAATTTAACTCTGAAACAGACTTCGTAGCAAAAAATGAAGAATTTAAAAACTTCGGAAAAGCATTGGTACAAATCGCTTTAGATAAAAATATCAATACAATCGAAGAATTGAAAGCAACAGAATTTGAAGCTGGAAAAACAGTAGAAGCAGTTTTAACAGAATTGATTGCTAAAATTGGAGAAAACATGAATTTAAGAAGAATTCATGAAACAGTTGCAAAAGACGGATTCGTAGAAACTTATTCTCACTTAGGTGGAAAATTAGGAGTTATCGTAGAAATGTCTGGAGAAGCAACAGAAGGAAATCTTCATAAGGCAAAAGACATCGCAATGCATGCAGCAGCAATGGATCCTAAATACCTATGTCAAGAAGAAGTAACAACTGCTGACTTAGAACATGAAAAAGAAATTGCAAGAAAGCAATTAGAAGAAGAAGGAAAACCTGCTCAAATCATTGAAAAAATCTTAATTGGAAAAATGAACAAATTCTATGAAGAAAACTGTTTAGTAAACCAAATTTTCGTAAAAGCGGAAAATAAAGAAACAGTTGGACAATATGCAGGAGATTTAAAAGTACTTTCTTTCACAAGATATAAAGTGGGAGATGGAATCGAAAAGAAAGAAGAAGATTTCGCCGCAGAAGTTGCAGCTCAAATCAAAGGGTAGTTATTAAGATAGGGGATGCAATAGCATCCCTTTTTTATAAATTTTCTTTTATCAATGAGGAGGAATGAAAGAATGGAAAAACCTTGTTATCAAAAAGTCTTATTAAAGTTGAGTGGAGAGGCCTTAATGGGAGAACAAGAATTTGGAATTTCTTCTGATGTCATCAATTCTTATGCGATGCAAATTAAAGAAATTGTTGATTTAGGAGTACAAGTTTCTATCGTGATTGGAGGAGGAAATATTTTTCGAGGACTTTCGGGAGCAGAACAAGGGGTAGACAGAGTAACAGGAGATCATATGGGAATGTTAGCTACTGTGATTAACTCTTTGGCCTTACAAAATGCAATGGAAAAAATAGGACTTGCAACAAGAGTACAAACTGCAATTGAAATGCCTAAGGTTGCAGAACCTTTTATTAAAAGAAAGGCACAAAGACATTTGGAAAAAGGTAGAGTTGTTATTTTTGGAGCAGGAACAGGAAATCCATATTTCACAACAGATACAGCTGCTGCACTAAGAGCCATTGAAATGAATACAGATGTTGTGATTAAAGCAACAAAAGTAGATGGAGTTTATGACAAAGATCCGGTAAAATATGCAGATGCGGTAAAGTATGAAACTGTTACTTATACAGAAGTCTTAAATAAGGATTTAAAGGTAATGGACGCTACTGCCATTTCTTTGTGTAGAGAAAATAAATTACCAATCGTGGTATTTAACTCTTTAGTACCTGGAAATTTAAAGAAAGTAATTTTGGGAGAAAAGATTGGAACTACCGTTGTAGCTGAATAAAAAGGGAGGGAGTATATATGACAACAGGAAAAGAAGTCATTCAAGAATGTCAAAATAAAATGCAAAAAACAATAGAAGCAACCAAAGAAAAATTTACATCTATTCGTGCTGGAAGAGCAAGTGTTGCTATGTTAGATAACATTAAAGTAGAACAATACGGATCAGATATGCCTTTAAACCAAGTTGCTACGGTATCCGCACCGGAAGCAAGATTACTAGTAATTGATCCTTGGGATAAAACTATGATTCCTAAAATTGAAAAGGCAATTTTAGCAGCAAACTTAGGAATGAATCCAAATAATGATGGAAGAGTTGTTCGATTGGTAATGCCTGAATTAACTGCTGATAGAAGAAAAGAATATGTAAAATTAGCGAAGAAAGAAGCAGAAAATGGGAAAATTGCAGTAAGAAATATCAGAAAAGATATGAATACAGCTTTGAAAAAAATCGAAAAAGATAAAGAAAGCGGTATGTCAGAAGATGAATTAAAGAGATTTGAAGCAGAAGTTCAAACTTTAACAGATAAAACGATAAAAGATTTAGATGATTTATTAGCAAAAAAAGAAAAAGAAATTACAACAGTATAAAAAAAAGGGAGCTATCGTATTGATTGGCTCCCTTTCCATTTTATTTTTCCACTAATATTTTTCCCATTTCTTGTAAGGCTTTTCGAGTTTCTCCATTAGGATATCCGTTGCAAAGAATAGGCTCTGCTACAAGAATTGCTCCGAACTCTTCTAATTGTTCTTTCCATTTTTCAAGAAAGTATCCTTCTCCCCAACCCCAAGATCCAAAGATATAAACTTTTTTTCCTTGAAACTGTTTTTGATTGTTTTCCATAAAAGGTTGGAAAAATTCCTTTTCAATTTCTTCGGATCCATTGGCAGGAGATGCCATAACAATAATATCTTGTTGAAAAATTTCATCAGCTTTGACTTCGGCAACCCGATAGCTTTTAAACTTTCCTCCCACTTCTTCGATTCCTTTTTCTAATTCTTTTACCATTCGTAGTACATTTCCTGTAAAACTGTAATATACAATGCCGATTGTATTCATATTCTCTCCTTAATGTTTTATTTTTATTATATCATATCCATTTTGAAAAAGAAATGACTTTAAAAGTTGTAAAATAAAGTGTCACATAAAAAATAAAAAGA
>UMHQ01077430.1_pt1 | contig 16891 bp, 17 predicted proteins | sample 1965531 | NCBI WGS metagenome assembly UMHQ01 (sample SAMEA4836098, study PRJEB28245) | human gut metagenome | biome: gut microbiome; material: fecal sample | place: Denmark | collected 2008
TACCGGACATAATCCTGGAGCTTTTGGTCCATAGTGAATATATCCACAGTTTGAACATTCCCATTCTTCATTTTCTTCTCTTGAAAATACTTTTCCGGATTTTAAATTTTCTAATAAAGTTCTGTATCTTTCTTCATGAGTTTTTTCAATTTTCCCTACCATAGTAAACAAAGAAGCTAATTCGTTGAATCCTTCTTCTTTTGCAGTTTCTGCGAAAGAAGCATACATATCTGTCCATTCATAATTTTCACCTTCAGCTGCATCTAACAAGTTTTGTTCTGTAGAAGGAACTGCTCCACCATGAAGATATTTAAACCAAATTTTTGCATGTTCTTTTTCATTATTTGCAGTTTCTTCAAATAATTTTCCAATGTGAACATATCCTTCTTTTTTTGCCTTAGAAGCATAATAAGTATATTTGTTTCTAGCCATTGATTCTCCAGCAAAAGCTGTTTGTAAATTTTGTTCGGTTTTAGTACCTTTTAATTCCATAATCGTAACCCCTTTCCTTAATTTGTTTTAATTTTTTACGTTTTCTTTTCTACTAATTTGAGTATAACACAATCTATTTTTTTTGTCAAAGAATTTTTTATAAAAATGTAATCATTACAATCTTGAATTTTTCTATTATTTTCTATTTGTTTATTTCAAGAAAATAAGGTATAATAATAACAACAAACAAAATTTCAAAGGAGGATTTTTTATGGGAAAATTTATTGTAAAAGAAACAAAAACTGGAATCAAATTTGATTTATTGGCAAAAAATAACGAAGTTATCGCTACCTCTGAGGTTTATAAAGCAAAAGCATCTTGTATGAATGGAATTAAAAGTGTAATGACAAATTCTGCTATTGCCACCATTGAGGATCAAACAAAAGAAAATACTCCAAAAGAAAAAAATCCTAAATTTGAAGTTTATAAAGATAAGTCTGGGGAATTTCGATTCCGTTTAAAAGCAAAAAATGGCCAAATTATTGCAACTTCAGAAGGCTATAAAGCAAAAGCATCCTGCATGAATGGAATTGAAAGTGTGAAAAAAAATGCCTCCGTTGCTCCGATTGAAGAACTAAACAAATAAAATATACATTGGAAATATACGACATTACTATAACACTTCTTTCATGTTATCTTATAATCTTTACAAGGCAGATAATAAAGAACTAAATCTTTTATCAGGAATTGCTTATGAAAAACTAAAATTTAAAGACTCTCAAAAAGAAATGCAAAATTTTATGGAACATAAAATTGTTCCAATCTATAAAGTAGGTTTAGAATATAAATTTTAAAAAAATATAAAATCTGATTGGTTTCATTTTCCAATCAGATTTTTTTTACATATTCTCTAAATTTTTTAAAATAAAATGACTATATTTTTTAGAACCATTTGGCTTTGGATGTGTAGCATCTTTATAAAACCAAGAAGATTGTCCCTTTGCATATTGGTACCAATTAATCAAATGTAAATTAGGATACTTTGCTACTTCTTGCTCTAAAAGAGAGTTTACTTCTGTTTCCCATGGTTTTGAAACGACACAATTTAATAAAAATACTTGATGTCCATCTAATAATTGCACCATCTTATCGAAACTTTTCTTTTGAATCGTCCCGTTACTTCCTAAATGAATCACCACAATCGGATATAACTTTCCTTTTTTCTTAGCATCCTCTAAAATTCCCGGAAGCTTAAAAAATTGTCTTGATACTGCAGCATCTACATAAGCATTTGGAAAATCTTTTTTGATATCCATTTCACACATCTTCATAACAGAATCTCCAATAAAAGTAACCGGTTTTCTAAAAACTCCTTTTTGTACTTGATGGAAAGGTTTTTCTACAACCGTTGTTAGCTCTTTTGTCATTGATTTTGAACTTGGAGCTGTTTCTTCCTTCTCGTCTCCCAGTAAAAATAATTCCAGACTATCATAGTCTTCTTCTTCCTTTTTATTTTCTTGTTCTAAGAGTGGTTTTTCTGTTTGTATTTCTAAAATAGGCTCTTCTTTTCTAATGTTAGAATTCGCTAGTTCCTCTATCTTATGTTCCAAGACTTGACTTTCCTGTCTAACCGGTTTTGGCAAAGCAATTAAAAGAAATATAGTTAACAGAAAAAAGATACTAACCTGAAGAAAAGAAAAGTTTTTCTTTTCAATAAAGCGATAAGTTAGTTCACTTATCAGAATAAGTATTACAACTTGGATTGCGACTGTCCAATGATAGGATATTTTTATCCATTTAAAATATTCATTAGCAAAAATCATGATGGGATACTGCCACAGATAATAACTATACCCTCTGATCCCCAACGATTGCAAAAGATTAAAAAATGGATTTTTATAATTTAAAAATCCAAATCGATAACAAGAAACTGTCACAATTGTTGTCAAAATACTAATGATATAAAAAGCTCCTAAATAATTCCACTCTAAATCATATCGAAAATAGACAGAAAAAAGAACAATAGCAATCAATCCAATAATAGATAAAGTATCAAAAATAAATTTAGACCATTTTTTTTCTGTTTTCATATAACTGGAGAAAGCTCCAGCCAATAAAAAAGTAAAGAGCCTTGTATCTGTCCCATAATAAATTCTTGATAAGTCACTTCCCAAAAGATAGTGGAAGAACATACATAAAGCAGAAACTGAACTCAATAAAAAGATAATTTCTGCTGTTTCACGATTATTTTTTTTCCATTTTTTACAAGCCAATAATAACAATGGATAAGCAATATAAAATTGTATTTCTAAAGATAAGGCCCAAGTATGTACAAGAGGTAGTATATCATTATGAGATTCAAAATAAGAAATTTCAGAAAATGCTTGATAAATATTATTTCCCGCAAATAATACTGAAAGTGCTCCATAACGATAAGTATTTCCCAATCCTTTCTCTAAAAGAAAAACTCCCAAAGTACACAAAGCAACTATAAATAACAGCAAAGGATACAATTTTATAAACTTCTTTTTTAAATAAGAGACATAATTAAAATCTTCTAAAAATAAGCCTTCTGTTACTAAATATCCACTTAAAGCAAAAAAGATAATAACTCCTACATAGGTCCCTTGAAATTGATAATAATGATATGTAAAAATTAAAATAAGAGCAATTCCTCTTAAAACATCTATGCCATAATTTCTCTCTCTCTGCATTCTATAATTCCTTCTCCAATTTTTCCAAAATCATCGCACGATAAACTTTGGCCCCCATTTGATTTGGATGAATTCTATCTTTTGCAAAATATTGATTTTGATCGTGAGCTAGAGAATACCAATCCACTAACTTGGTATTCTTATATTTTGCTACTTGAGTTTTTAAAAAATGATTTACACTTTCTTGCCATGGCCTTTCCACTTTACAGTTAATGAAAAACACTTTTCTATTCCCCAATATTTCCATACTTTCCAACATATGTTTCTCAAAAATATTTCCATTGCTTCCCAGATGAACTACAACAACATCTGGAATTCCTTGAGTTTTTTCTACTCTATGTAAAATATCTGGAAGAGCTGAAAACTGTCTAGATACTGCTGAATCCACAATAGCATTTGGAAATATTTTTCGTAATTGTGCCTCAGATCCTTTCATCACAGAATCTCCTACAAATAAAATTTTTCTTTGTGTTACTGCTACTTCTATTTTCTTTGAATTTTCTTTCTTAGATTCCTGCTTGTTCTCTTCTGTTTTTAATGATGTTATTTCTTTTCTAGTTTGTAAAGTATTTTCAAGTTTTACTTCTTCTGTTTGCTTATTTGTTTCTACTATGGTTGCCGTTTCGATAGAAGCCTTTTGTCCTCTTAGGCTCTCTTCCAATTCCAATTCCTCAGAAAATTTCAATAATGCAAGATCTGCTTTTTCTTCTTTTTCCGGAACTCTCCAAAATAGTGAAGTACATCCTGAACTGAATAAGGCAATACCACACAATGTAATTACTTTCTTCTTCATATCCTTCTCCTACACTCCAGTATTAAAAATTATGTGAAAATCCTAAGGATATGAAATCCTGATAAGCTTCTTTATACATCTTTCCACGATATTGTAGTTGTATTTCTAAATCTTCATAATAACGATAAGATAAACCCATTAAAAAATTAAATTGATTTTGGTATCGCTCTTCCCTTCTTCTTTTAGTCCATTCTCTACCATAGGATGTTTGAAATTTACTAGATAATTTTTCTGTCCAGTATCGAGTGTAACGGAAACCGACTTCAGAGCTTGGTACTACTCTCTCTCCTTCTATTTTTTGAGTAGAAAAAGCAATAAAAGGATAAAGATAATGAATCTGATCATAGGAATATAGCCTTCCTAATTCTCCAAAAATATGGATTTCTTTTTCGCGATACCTCTTATCTATATTTGGACTGTGCCTCATCTCTGTAAAGCCCAGACCTAATAAAGATAAATTTTTATCTTTGATATGAGCCATTTCTGCGTTAATACCATAGGTTCTTGTTTTCTCATTCCAATTATAAGAATGTGATTTTTCTCTACCTCGAAAAAAGCCAAAACTCGTTCCTAAATATATATTTGGATTTTTTTCTAAGTTACTATTTGTTCCCATAAAAAAACTATGGCCATTCCAATGATTATTTTCTTTTCTATCCTTCGTTACAGTCGTTCTAGCAAATTCCACATATTGATTGCTTCCACTTTGTCCTTCTAAACTTCTCTCTCTCCAGATTATAGTATCTCGAAATTGTTCTTTCCCTCGTTGTTCTATCCATGATTCTTGTAAAAAAACAGAAGTTCCATATCCTATTGAAGAAGCTAATAAAAATAATAGGGCATAAAGTCCTCGTTTCATTTTTTTCCTCCACACTATATTCTTATCTTTTTTTCCCTGAAAAACGTAAAATATATAAAAATAAATTGATAAAATCTAAATATAGAGATAATGCTCCCATAACAGCATATTTTTCAACATCTTCTCCATCTTCTTCTGCTAAATAAAAAGACATATTTCGAATACGATTTACATCATAAGCAATTAAACCGGTAAACAAAACAGTTCCTCCAACAGTAATCATCCAATATAGAGAACTAACTCCTAACCAAAGATTCACAAGAGAAACTAAAATCAAAGATACCAATCCGATTGTAAAAAATCTCGAATACGATGCTAAATCTTCTGTTGTTTTAAAACCATAGAAAGCAGATACTGTAAAAATACTCAAAGTAATTCCAAACGAATATAGCACTATCATTGGATCATACAAAAAACCAATGGTACATAAAGTCAATCCATTTAACATAGAATAGAAAACAAATAGTGTCTTTACTGTCCCAGAAGACATCTTATACACGCGGAAACTCAAAGTAAACACAGCAATCAATTCCACAATAACCAAAACTCTATAATATTGTAAAGCTAAACCTAAAAATTTTGGTGCTACCAAATATAAACTAATTGGCGTCACAACAGACAATACAATTCCTACTATCATATACAAAAATACTTTTCTTAAAAATGAATTCGATTTTTGAATATCTACATACATCCCTGACATATTTTTACCTCCTATCATTTATAAAGCCATTTTGAAAATTGCTAAAACATCTTCTGCATATAATTTTTTCATAGCTCCCAAAGGTCTTCTTTGTGTTGCTTGTTTTGCCATCACTTCTAAATTTTCTTCTCCAATTCCTACCTCTTTCAAATGAGACGGAATCCCTAGAGAAGTAAAAAATTCTCTCGTTTTTTCAATTGATTTTTTTGCAATTTCTTCTTCCGTTCCTGTTAAATTCCAAACTTCTTTTCCATATTCTACAAAACGATGTTGATTTTCGTTTGATAAAACATATTGCATCCAGTATGGTGTTAAAATTCCTAATCCAACGCCATGTGTAATATCATAAAAAGCACTTAATTCATGTTCCATTTGATGCGTTGCCCAATCCGTAGGGATTTTCCCTTTCTCAAACATATCATTTAAGGCCCAGGTGCTTGCCCACATTAAATTTGCTCTCGCTTCATAATTATCCGGTTCTTCTAAAGCGATTGGAGCATAGTGAATCACTGTTTTTAAAACCCCTTCCATCATTCTATTTTGTAAATATCCTCCATGATCCGGTGTAAAGTATTGTTCAAAAATGTGACTCATAATATCCACAGAACCAGAGGCAGTTTGCTTTCGATTCACTGTAAAAGTATAACTTGGATCTAAAATAGAAAATACAGGTCTAAATTTAGAAGTTGTTAAACCAATTTTCTTATTGCAAGACAAATTCGAAATAACAGAGCTTCCATTCATTTCACTTCCTGTCGCCGAAAGAGTCAGTACAGAAGCAATAGGTAACACTTCTTGAATAGGACTTGGATCTTTTGTTTCGTAACATTTCCAAATGTCTCCTTCATATTTTGCCTGTCCGGCAATTCCTTTTGCACAATCAATCGTACTTCCTCCACCAATGGCTAACACCAAATCAATGCTATGCTCCCTACAAAGTTTCGCTCCTGCATACACGGATTCAATTCTTGGATTTGGATCAATATTTGGAAGTTCAAAAATAGTTAAATTGGCTTCCTCTAAACTTTTTTTTGCTTGCTCATAAAGAGAAGTTCCATAGCAATTTTCTTTAAAAATACTTCCTTTTCCATATACCATTAAAATATTTTTTCCATACTTTGCAGCTTCTTTCCCCAAAGATTCTATCTTTCTTTTTCCAAATAAAATTTTGGTTGGAATATAATAATTGAAATTTTCCATAGTCTTCCCCTTTCTTTCATCATATTTGTTTTTTTATATTATAACACACGAGTAAAAGCGCAATCAACTATTTTCATTCCATCCACAGCTGCACTAGTAATTCCCCCTGCATAACCGGCTCCTTCCCCAATTGGATAAAGTCCCCGAACATTAAGAGATTCTCCCTTAACATCTCGTAAAATTTTAATTGGAGCTGAAGTTCTTGTTTCCGGGGCTATTAAATTTACATTTTTAGAAATAAATTCTTCATTTCTTTTCCAATAAGATAAAGCTGATCGCAAATTTTCTGTAATGACCTCCGGAAATAATTCTTCCATTTGACAAGAAGTTTTTTTCATTTGATAACTAGTTTCAATTTCATGCTTTGTCTTTTTATGACTTAAAAAATCCCAAACATTTTGATAAAGAGCACCATAACTTCCAATCATATCATAGGCTTTTTTCTCCAACTTTTCTTGAAAATACATTCCTGAAAAAATATCTTCTCCAAACTCATGTTCCTTGATTCCCACTACAATTGCTGAATTGGAAAATCTTCCATCTCTTGTAGAGTAACTCATTCCATTCACCAAAGTTCCTCCCACTTGAGATGCTGCATTCACAATCACACCTCCAGGACACATACAAAAAGAAAAGGTTCCTCTTTTCTCAGCTTGGTTATTATAAGTCACTGCATAGGTTGCTGCTTCTAATAAAGAATTTTTTACCTCTTTTCCATACTGCATTTTATCAATTTCATATCTGGGATGTTCCATTCTAGTTCCCATTGCAAAAGCTTTTGCTTCCATAGCAACTCCATGCTTTCGGAGCATACGATAAGTGTCCCTAGAAGAATGTCCTATCGCTAAAACTAGTTGATTTTCTGCTATGTATTCTTTCATTCCATTTTTTTGAATATAAAAACCTTGTAGCTCTCCATTTTGTATTTTAATATCTTCTAATAAAGTATTGAAATAAAACTTCCCCCCCATTTTAATGATTGCTTCTCGAAGATTCTTCACAACTATCTTTAAAATGTCGGTTCCCACATGAGGCTTATAATTCCATAAAATTTCTTCCGGAGCTCCAAATTTCACAAGAAGTTGAAATACATTTTCAATATACTCACTTTTTACCCTTGTATTTAACTTCCCATCAGAATATGTTCCTGCTCCTCCCTCTCCAAACTGAATATTAGAATTCGGATTTAAAATAGAAGTTTTAATAAAATTTTTCGTCGTTTTATCTCTTTCCTCAATACTTTCTCCACGTTCCAAAACAATAGGAAGATAACCATACTCTGCCAAACGGTAAGCAGCAAAAAGTCCTGCCGGTCCAGAGCCAACTACATAAATTTCTCTTTTAGGATATAAGGGAAATCTTTTTGGGGGTATTATTTCTTTTACTTCCTGCCATTTTGCATTTGAACTGGAAGAAATTTCTTTCTTTAATTCTATCTCTATACTATAAACAAATTTAATATCTTGTTTTTTTCGACTATCAATAGACCTTTTTAGATAACTAAGACCCTTTATATTTTCTTTTTGAATTCCAGCTTTTTGTAATTCTTTCTGAATTTCCAAATCCTGATTCTTTTTAATCGAAACTACAATATTATGAATCGCTATTTTCACTCTTCTATTTCTCCTACTTCAAAATCATCAAAATATTCAACGCTGTCTTCCAAATCACTCTCTGAAAGATTATTTTCTTGTTTTGTAGCATTTTTCCAAAGATTTTGATAATTTTCTTTTTCTTTTTTCTGATTCTCTCTTTCTCTCTTTAGGAAATCCTCTGTAAATTTCAAATCCACTTCACGGATTTCTTCTTTTTTCCCTTTGACAACTTCTACTTTCTTTTCCTTTGTTTTTTCACTTTTCGTACTTGTCCATGATTCTTTTGTATATCTTGTACCGTCCTCTAAAACTCCCTCTTCTTTATAATAAGAATCTGCGTATAGAAAAAAGCCCAGTAAAAAATATTGTAAAAATATTATGTATTTCTTCATACTCGCCTCCTTCATTGATTATCTTAAAAAAAGGGCAACTAACAAAGCTGCCCTTCCTCCTATTTGTGCAATATTTTAGAACGCCTTATTTTACGTTTTTAACAATAACAGCAGTTCCCATTCCTCCACCGATACATAAAGAAGCTAATCCGTATTCAGATCCTCTTTTCTTCATTTCGTGAATCAATGTTACTAAAATTCTGTTTCCTGATGCTCCAACTGGATGTCCTAATGCAATTGCTCCTCCGTTTACGTTTGTTCTTTCAGCAATCCATTCTTTTGTGACACCATGTTCATTGATAAGTTCTTTAATAACTCCTAAAGATTGAGAAGCAAATGCTTCATTTAGTTCAATTAAATCCATATCTTTCAAAGTTAAGTTTGCATGTTTCAAAGCTTTTCTAATTGCCGGAACTGGTCCCATACCCATAATCAATGGATCCACTCCACCTGTACCTACTCCAACAATTTCTACTAATGGAGTTAAGTTATTTTCTTTTACTGCTTCTTCAGAAGCCATTAATACGATAGATGCTCCATCATTTAATCCAGAAGCATTTCCTGCTGTTACGCTTCCATCTTTTTTAAAGGCTGGTTTTAATCCTGCTAATTTTTCTAAGTTTGTTTTTCTATTAGGATATTCGTCAGTATCTACTACGATATCTCCTTTTTTATTTTTAATAGTTACTGGAACAATTTCATCTTTAAATCTTCCAGAATCTACCGCTGCAATTGCTTTGTGTTGAGATGCCAACGCAAATTCATCTTGTTCTTCTCTTGTGATTCCATATTTTTCAGCAATATTTTCTGCTGTAATTCCCATATGAATTTTATGGAAAGCATCTGTTAATGCATCACAAATCATATGATCTTTCATAGTTAAATCAGCCATTTTATGTCCACCTCTGATTTGTCCTGGTAATACAAATCCAGCTCCTGACATAGATTCTGTTCCACCAGCTAACACTAAATTAGCTACTCCTGATTTAATATTTGCATAAGTTAAGATAACAGATTTTAATCCACTTCCACAAATGATATTTACTGAATATCCTGGAACTTCATATGGAATTCCTGCTTTTACAGAAGTTTGTCGTCCAACTCCTTGATATTGTCCTGCACTCAATACATTCCCCATAATCACTTCGTCTAGTTTTGCTGGGTCAACTTTTGTTTCTTCCAAAATGTTTTTCGCTACTGCTGCTCCCATATCACTTGCAGATAAAGGAGAAAGAGAACCTAAAAAACTTCCAATCGCTGTTCTTTTTGCTGCCGCAATATACACCTTACTCATTTTAATGCCTCCTTAGAAAATATATTGTTGTTAATAGTTGTTGCTGAACTTAAAATTAAACGACAAGTCCTCCTGACACTTCAATAACTTGCCCTGTAATATATGCAGATTCATCACTTGCTAAGAATAGAATTGCATTTGCCACATCTTCTACACTTCCCATTCTTTTTAATGGTACTGCATTTGCCATTTGTTCTCTAACTTCTCCTGACAATGCTTCCGTCATCGGAGTTTCAATAAATCCTGGAGCCACACAATTCGCCCTGATTTGTGCACCTTTTCTTGTTAATTCTTTTGCCCAAGTTTTTGTCATCGAAATCACTCCACCCTTTGTTGCAGAGTAATTCGTTTGACCAATGTTTCCATAAATTCCTACCACTGATGATAGAGTAATAATGGATCCACTTCCTTTTTTTAACATTCCCTTCGCAACCGCTTGTGTCACATTGAAAACTCCTTTTAAGTTTACATTGATAACAGCATCCCATTGTTCTTCACTCATTCGTAAGAAAATATTATCCTTTGTAATCCCTGCATTGTTTACTAATATATCAATTTTCCCATATTCCTTTTCTATTTTAGAAACCAATCCTTTTATTTGTTCTCTATCTGTTACATTTAGAATTTCGTGACGGATATTTTCTTGTTCAAAAGTAGTCTCTACCATGTCACAAGAAATTACCATAGCAGCTCCATGAGCAGCTAATAGTTCTACGGTAGCTCTTCCAATCCCTCTTGCACTTCCAGTTACTAGAGCTATCTTTCCCTCTAATCTTTTCATTCTAATCCCCTTTCTATGTTTAATACAGTAATCACAATCCGCGATTATATCCCAAGTATAAGACGAAATAAAAAAAAAGTCAAGTAATATACTTACTATTTTCCTAAACAAAAGAAAATAAAAGTAGAATTTTTAGCTCTTTTTTTGTACAATAGAGAAAAGATTTATCACAGGAAGGAAAAAATATGAAATTATGGTCAACTCATCTAAAAGGAAAGGTTAAAATCCCTTCTTCTAAGAGCTATTGTCATCGATATATTATTGCTGCTTCTTTTTCGAAAAAGGAATCTGTTCTCGATAATGTGAGTATGTCAGATGATATTAAGAGTACTCTTGAAATTGTGAAAAAATTAGGAGCAAAAATTGAACAAAAAAATCAAACTTTTATTATTCAAAAAAAATCAATTTGTGATAAAAAAGAACCTTTGTATTTTTTCTGCTCAGAATCGGCTTCTACTCTTCGATTTCTTATTCCAATTTCAATAACAAATCCGAGAAAAGTATTTTTTTACGGAAAACATAATCTACCCAAAAGACCTCTGAGTCCTTTTTTCCCAATTCTAGAAGCCTCTCATGTCTCTTTTCAAACAAAAGGAGAAAAGGACCTATGTATTCAACTAGACGGGCAATTAAAATCAGGTAAATATGAAATAGCAGGCAATGTAAGCTCACAATTCATTACAGCACTTCTATTTGCTCTACCACTTTTAGAAGGGGATTCTGAAATATCTATCTTAGGAAATTTAGAATCCAGGGCTTATATTGAAATGACTCTAGATGTTTTAGAAAAATTTCAAATTCAAATTTTTCGAACTAAGAATACATTTTATATTCCGGGAAACCAAATATACCAATCTTATTCTACCAGCATAGAAGGGGACTATTCTCAAGCAGCATTTTTTTTAGTCGCCAATTCTTTAGGAAATCAAATTCAAATTCAGGGTCTATCTCAAGAATCAAAACAGGCTGATTATGAAATTTTATCTATGATAAAGAAATTAGAAACAAAAAAAGAGGATGAAATTTTAGTTCTGGATGGAAGTCAATGCCCTGATATTGTTCCAATTCTTAGCCTAAGAGCTGCATTAACTCCGGGAAAAACAATGATTCAAAACATAGAACGTCTTAGAATCAAAGAATGTGATCGACTCCATGCAACAGCAGAAATTTTAAATCAATTAGGAGCAAAAGTTATCGAACATACTACTTCTTTAGAATTTGATGGGGTATCTCATCTTATTGGAAATTCGGTATCCAGCTTTGGGGATCATAGAATGGCAATGATGATTGCTATTGCTTCTAGCTGTTGTCAGGGAGAAATTATTTTAGATGACGGAAATTGCGTGTCGAAATCTTATCCAAATTTTTGGGAAGACTTCAAACAATTAGGAGGTAATTATGAATTGGGGTAAGATATTACAACTTTCTATTTTCGGAGAATCTCATGGTTCTACCATAGGAATTACTATCGGTGGCCTACTGCCGGGAATGAAAATTCCCTTTGTAGAACTTCAAAGAGATTTAGCCCTTCGTGCTCCTGGACAAAGACTAACAAGTCCTCGAAAAGAAAAAGATCATTTTGAAATTATTAGTGGAGTTTTTGAAGGCAAAACAACAGGAGCTCCTCTTACTGTAATATTTCCTAATCTAAACACACAATCAAAAGATTATGAAATACATAAAAAAATTCCAAGACCTAGTCATGCAGATTATCCTGCTCAAATAAAATACAAAGGTTTTCAAGATTTAAGAGGAGGAGGACACTTCTCAGGTCGTTTAACAGCCCCTTTAGTATTTGCAGGGACCTTTGCAAAACAGTATTTAAAAGATCGAGGAATTGGTATTTCGAGTACCATTGTTGAAAAAGAAGACTTAGAAAAAAAACTTCCCACACTTATCCAAGAAGGAGATTCCATCGGAGCTTCCATTTCTTGTAAAATCACAGGAGTCCCTGTTGGTATTGGAAATCCTTTCTTTGATTCCTTAGAAAGTTCTATTTCACATTTGGCCTTTTCTATCCCAGGAGTCAAAGGAATTGAATTTGGCTTAGGTTTTGATTTCATTGGAAAACTTGGAAGTGAAGTCAACGATGAATACAACTTTATAGATGGAAAAGTAATGACTACAACAAATTATAATGGCGGTATTTTAGGAGGACTTAGTAATGGCATGCCCATAGAATTCCGGCTTGTTTTTAAACCCACTGCCAGTATTTTTAAACAACAAAAAAGTGTAGATCTAGAAAAACAAAAGAATACAACTCTATTGATTCAAGGTAGGCATGACCCTTGTATTGCTTTACGAGCTCAAATAGTAGTAGAGTCTATTGCAGCTCTTGCTATACTAGATCAAATTTGGATGGGAGAATATTATGGATAAATTAGAAGAATATAGAAAACAAATGAGTGAGATTGATCAAAAAATAGCAAGCCTTTTTCTAACTAGAATGGATCTTTCTATTCAAATTGGAAATTACAAAAAAGAAAAAAATATTCCTATTTATCAAGAAGAACGAGAAAAAATTGTTTTAGAAAATATAAAAAAATTAACTTTAAAAAAAAAGGAACAAGAATATTTAGAAGATTTTTTTCTATACCTTATGAGCAAAAGTAAAGAGGTTCAAAAATGAAAAATTATGCTCTATTAGGAAGAAAATTATCTCATTCTTATTCCAAAATTATTCACGAATATCTATTTCAAAAGTTTTCTTGGGACGCCTCATACTCTTTTTGGGAAATGGAAGAAAATCTAGTCTCACAAGCTCTTAAAATATCGAAAGAGAAAAAATTAAGTGGATTTAATATCACAGTTCCCTATAAAGAAAGCTTATTTTCTCAAATCAACATTTTAGAGGATGCTGCCAAAAATATTGGAGCAATCAATACTATTGCAATCGAAAAAGAACAGGTCATTGGATATAATACTGATTGTTTCGGCTTTCAAAAAATGTTGGAATATTTTTCAATAGATGTTCAAAATAAAAAAGTTATTATTTTAGGTACCGGTGGAGCTTCTAAGGCAGTTGCAGAAGCTTTAAGACGAGAAGGAGCAAATACAATTCTTTTTGTAAGCCGAAGTCCAAAAGAAGGACAGCTTTCTTATTCTGATACCTTCGATGGAGATATTATTATCAACACAACTCCCGTTGGAATGTATCCCTATGTAGAAAAAAGTCCTATTCATAAAAAGATACTCTCCAACTTTAAGATCGCTATTGATCTTGTCTATAATCCAAAAGAAACAAAATTTCTTCTAGAAGCAAAAGAATTAGGTCTTATGACCATCAATGGACTTTTCATGCTGGTGGCTCAGGCAATTCGTTCTGAAGAAATTTGGAATCATAAAACATTTGACATTTCGCTATATTATGAGGTATATTCATTCTTGGAGGGGATAGTCTATGAAAATCATGATAATTCACGGTCCTAATCTTAATTTTTTAGGAATTCGAGAAAAAAATATTTATGGAATGGAAGATTACAACAGTCTTTGTGATTATATCACTTCATCCTTTCCAGAAGATGAAATCACTTGTCTTCAATCTAATTCAGAAGGGAGGTTAATTGATTTCATACAAAAGGCTCATTTAGAAAAATATGATGGAATTGTCATCAATGCCGGTGCCTATACTCATACCTCTATTGCTCTTTATGATGCCTTAAAATCTATTTCAATGGTAACTGTGGAAGTCCATATTTCCAACATTTATGCGAGAGAAGAATTTCGACAACATTCTTATCTAGCTTCCGCATGTTTGGGACAAATTTCTGGTTTTGGAAAAGAGGGCTATGTCTATGCGATTCAAAAAATTAAAACATATCTAGGAGGGGTTTAATACTTATGAAAACTGATATTCAAATTGCACAAGAAACACAAATGTTACACATCAATGAGATTGCTAAAAAAATTGGTCTTAGCGAAGACGACATTGAACAATATGGAAAATATAAAGCAAAAGTAGATTTAGACGTACTAAAACGTCATAAAGAAAAAGAAAACGGGAAACTAATCCTAGTAACTGCCATCACTCCAACTCCAGCAGGAGAAGGGAAATCTACTGTTACCATTGGATTAACTCAAGCCCTAAATAAGATTGGAAAACTATCTTCGGCAGCGATTCGAGAACCTTCCCTAGGACCTATTTTTGGAATGAAGGGAGGAGCTGCAGGTGGAGGTTATGCCCAAGTGGTTCCTATGGAAGATATCAATCTTCATTTTACAGGAGACATGCATGCTATTGGAGTTGCTCATAACTTAATCTCCGCATGTATTGATAACCATATTAACTCCGGAAATCAATTAGGAATTGACCTTACAAAGATTACTTGGAAACGAGTTGTAGATATGAATGATAGAGCTCTTCGAAAAGTAGTCATCGGACTTGGAGGAAAAGCCAACGGAGTTCCTCGAGAAAGTTCTTTCCAAATTACAGTTGGTTCTGAAATTATGGCAATTCTTTGCTTATCTAACAATATCAAAGAATTAAAAGAAAAAATTGGAAATATTGTATTTGCAACTTCTTATTCTGGGCAATTATTACGAGTTTCTGATTTACATATCGAAGGAGCTGTTGCTGCTTTATTAAAAGATGCTATCAAACCAAATTTGGTACAAACTTTAGAACATACTCCTGTATTTATTCACGGAGGACCATTTGCAAATATTGCTCATGGATGTAACTCTATCTTAGCAACAAAAATGGCATTAAAATTAACAGACTATGTTGTAACAGAAGCTGGATTTGCTGCTGATTTAGGAGCTGAAAAATTCTTAGATATTAAATGTAGAATGGGTGGTTTAACTCCGAATGCTGTTGTTTTAGTAGCGACTGTAAGGGCTATCAAACATCATGGAGATGGAGATTTAGCAAAAGGAATGGCAAATTTAGAAAAACATTTGGAAATTATCCAAACATACGGACTACCGGCAGTCGTTGCCATTAACAAATTCGTAACAGATACTGAGGAAGAAATTGCCTATATTGAAAAATTCTGTAACGAAAGAGGAGCAGAAGTATCTCTTTGTGAAGTTTGGGCAAAAGGTGGAGAAGGTGGAATTGATTTAGCAAATAAAGTTGTAAAAGCAATTGAAGAAAGTACAAAAGAATACAAACCTTTCTATGATATCAATCTAAGCATTCAAGAAAAAATAGAAAAGATTTGTAAGGGAATCTATGGAGCAGATGGAGTTACTTTCTCAGCTGCCGCAAAGAAAATGTTAACTTTAATTGAAAAAGAAGGCTACAACCATTTACCGGTTTGTATGTCTAAAACTCAAAAATCAATTTCAGACAATCCAAACCTATTAGGAAGACCAACCGGATTTAAAGTAACGATTAACGAATTACGTCTAGCCGTTGGTGCAGGATTTATTATCTGTATGGCCGGAGACATTATTGATATGCCTGGTTTACCAAAGAAACCTGCAGCAGAAGTAATTACTATTTCCGATGAAGGAATTATTGACGGATTATTCTAAAAGATAAAAGGGAAGAAACAAAAGTTTCTTCCTCTTTTTTTTCAAAAAATAAAATGGCGTTCCCGATGTGATTTGAACACACTACCTACCCCTTAGGAGGGGGTCGCTCTATCCGAGTGAGCTACGGGAACACAGTTTATGAAAGTAGTATATCATAAAAACTATCAAAAAATCAATAAAAGATAGAAGTTTTTTGTATCTATTTTTATTCTTTTATCACATATGTATTATTGTATAACAATAGTTAAATTTTTTATCCACTTAATCTATAATTTTTCCAATTCTCCCATCATGGCTGGTCTATTTTTATACTGTATTTTCCATTCCATACATATATTTTCCACTACTTGATTTCCACCTTTTATTTTTTTCATCTTTCTAAGTAAGGATACTAATTCTCTGTACTGTTTTCTGTTCCCAGTTTTAGAAGCCATTTCTTTTAACTCTCTTTCATATTTTTGTAGTACTTGTTTTGGAAAAATACTTATTAAATCTTTTTCATATTCTCCCAATAAGAAGATTCCTTGGGTTTCTACAACGATAGATAAAAGTCTATCATACAGTTTTTCTTCATGATAGAGTATCGCTAAATGTCTATCTTTTGATAATCGTTGGAAAATTTTCTCTCTTTGTACTAGCCATTCTTTTGT
>UMHQ01072612.1_pt1 | contig 16768 bp, 15 predicted proteins | sample 1965531 | NCBI WGS metagenome assembly UMHQ01 (sample SAMEA4836098, study PRJEB28245) | human gut metagenome | biome: gut microbiome; material: fecal sample | place: Denmark | collected 2008
CCTTGGGGACGGCAGGAACCGGCCGTCCGGCGGGCAGGAATCCCTCAAAGATCACCAGACAGCCCTCCCGCTCCACCTGCTCCATGGTCTGCCGGCTCTGCACCGTCCAGCAGAACACGGGCAGCCGGTGAAGCCGCCGGCACAGCCACACCGCCGGGAGCATGCGGTGGGCCCAGTGAAAGGAGATAAAGTCCGGGCGGGTGAGGAAATTGGACAGCAGGTTGGTCATGGCGAAGGCCTGCCAGCCTTTCAGCTCCCCCCGGTGCCGCCAGAAGTTCTGGGACAGCTGCCCCCGGCAGATGTCCGGGCGGTGGCGCTTGAGCCAAAAGATCACCCCGGGATGGAAGGACTCGATGCAGTAGTCCACTTGGCAGCGGTCCAGCACGGCCACCGCCTTCTTCACCAGCTCCCGCACGTCGAAGTAGTCCGCCTTCAGCTCCACCAGCAGAGGGGGGCCGCCCTGGAACAGCCGGGCCGCCTCCTCCAGGGCCGGGACGGTCTCCTGGGTGCCTTCCAGGCGGCAGCGCTTCAGCTCCTCCATGGTCAGGTCGGACACCTCCGCGTCCACCCCGGCGGTGCGCTTCAGGCTCTTATCGTGGATCACCGCCAGCTGTCCGTCCTTTGTCAGGTGGACGTCCAGCTCCACTCCATACCCCAGCTCCCGGGCCTTGCGGAAGGCCGCCATGGAGTTCTCCGGGATGCCCAGCTCCCGGTTATGGAGCCCCCGGTGGGCATACTGCACACTGCGGAACACGCCCCACTTGGGGTGGTTCCGCCGCCCCTCCGTCGCCAGCGCCCAAAAGGTCCCGCCCAGAACGGGCGTCAGCGCAAACGCCAGCAGCACCCAAAGCCACACCATGCCCTCACTCCTTTTTTATTCATTCGCGTCCCATCTTATCATTGCCGGGCCGCACTTGTAAAGAGGGCGCTGGGATATTTTATGCGGATTTTTACTAAAACACACACTTCTCTCCCAAAAAGAGGCCGCCGGCTCACTCCAGCTCCACCGTCACCGGCCAGCCCAGACCGCTGTCCTTCAAAAACCAGAGGGTCGTTGTCCAAGGAAGCTTTTCATCCAGAGGTTCCGGGAACAGCGCAAAGTCCTGGGTACCGCCGGCATTGTCCGTGATGATCAGAGTGTAGGCGGTATCCGCCGCCATGGGGACGGTCCACCCGTCCTCCAGGGCCAATGCTTCTTCGGCGGCGAGGATGTCCTCCGCCAGCAGAACGTGGTCCCCGCTGTACTGCCGGAGGGTGACGGAATTGGGCCGTGGGATGGGCTCGAAGTCCACAGAAAAGGACAGGCTGGCCTGTTCTGTCTCCACTCCGTTCACATTCGTTTTCTCCTGTATCTCCTGGCCAAAGCCGAAGCTGCCCCCCTGGCTGTCATAGCTGTTTCCGGCGTCCATGAGATAGACGGTCCCGTCCCCCATCTGCCGCACCTCCAGGGCCCGCCAGACGCCCCAGTCCCCGCCGTCCGCCGGCTTGCCGTAGTAGGCGGTTCCCGCCCAGCTGTAATCGGTCCCTCCGGCATCGTTGACGTGGGCGCTGTTTTCCTTCATGTCCAGCTGGCTCCCGAACAGGCGGACGGTATTATACCCGTCCTCCGCTCCATAATCCCGGTAGGTGAAGATGGGAAAGAAGAAAGACAGCCCGTCCAGGTCGGGAAAGACGTACTCCCCCTCCTCCGGCTCCTCCGCCGCCAGGATCATCCGGGGAGACGAGACGGAGCCGTATGCTCCAAGGTCCAGGGTCTCGCTGCCGTACTCGGTCCAGTGCTCGTCCACCAGATTTTCATAGACCTCCCCCTCAGAGCCGTAGATCAAATAGTAGCCGATGAACTCGTCCTGTTCCGGCCCCTCCTTCTCCGGCTGGGCCAGGCTGCACCCGGCCAGGGAGAAAATCAAGATAAGCGCCAGTCCGCCGGAAATCCAGTTACGTCCCCTCATGGTCCTCCTCCAATCGTCCGTCGAAGCGCAGGATGTCCCCCACGTCACAATTTAAATAGTAACAGATGCGGTTGATGGTGTGAAAGCGCACGCCGCTGGCCTTGCCGGAGCGGAGAATGGACAGATTTGCCTCCGTGATGCCCACCAGGGCGCACAGCTCCTTGGCGGTCATCCCCCGCTCCTTTAATATTTCACTTAAATGTACGGTGATGGCCAAACCTTTTCCTCCCTGCCTGTTGTAGGGCGCGGCGACCCGGCGCGCCGTTCTTTAAATAATGGAGTCGTTGTCCTCCTGGAGCTCCCGCCCCCGCTGGATACACCGGCACAGCAGGTACAGGGCGGCGGAGAGGATCAGCGGGATCAGCGGCAAGTCCAGGGAAAAGTGGAGTGTGGACAGCCGGGAGAACAGGGCCAGCTGGAGCAGGTTCTCCCCCAGGGCCAGGAGCAGGGAGGCGGACAGGGCCAGCCGGCACCGGCCGGCCACCGCCTGGCAGACCTGGACACTCTCCGGTCTAAAGGGGTCTTGGGACAGAACCGAGACCAGCCCGGCGGCCAGCGCCAGCATCCAGGCCCCCAGCAGAGAGGGAACCACATCCAGAACCGCCAAGGCAGTAAAGAAAACCAGGTTCCCGCTCTGATCAGGGAAAGTCCCCGAAAAGCCCAGCTCTGTCTCCGCCCACTGCCGGGCGGCGGAGACATCCCCCTGATCCCAAAGTCCAAACAGGTTCCCGCTCCCCCGGGCTGCGGCGGCGAACACCAGCAGGGCGGCACAGATGAGCAGCAATACCCGCAGCACCCCGGACAGCTTTTCCAGGGTTCCACCCTCCAGTCCCCTGAGTACCCTGAGGATCACCCAGGCGGCCAGAGCCGTCCCACAGACCGATCCCCAGGCCGCCAGCCCCCAGCCATCGGCGAGGGGCGAGGCTATCCAGCCGGGGTTTACCGCTCCGTAAAGCAGGCCCAACAGTCCCAAGGAGCTCACTGGCAGCAGGCAATCCTCCCAGCGGAGTCCTTCCCGTCCCCTTGGCAAAACTAGAAGGAGCAGGGGCAGGACGGCAATCAAAAGAACCACACCCCAGGCCAGCAGGTTCCCTCCTGCTCCAGACAGGGATTGCTCCCGCAGCCAAAAGCCCAGCTCCTCCACTGGGGCAGTCAGAACCTCCGCCGCCTCTCCGGCGGGAACCAGAGGAACCGCCGCCCCCAGCAGGGCGGCACAGGCCAGCAGGGTCGGGATCTTCCAGCTCTGTTTCATGGCGGTGCCTCCTCCTAAAATTATTGTTTTACGATAATTCTGATTGTAGTATACCATAAAATTATCGTTTGTCAATAATTTTATAGGGTTTGACGAACCGACTCCGCCCCTGTGTTTTGTATAATTTCAGAATTTATTCATTCTTATATTCATATTTATTCAATATTTACGGAATTTTTTTGGCTTCCCTAGAATAATTATGCGAAAGAGGGGTTGCAATTCCATGCCCGGAGTGGTAAACTGTTGCCAATGACCGAGCCGGGCCTTCTTCCGCAGGGCCCGAACTCATATATTTGGAGGGAAACGAACATGTCTGAAATCAAGAAAATCGTGCTTGCCTATTCCGGCGGTCTGGATACGTCCATCATCATCCCCTGGCTGAAAGAAAACTACAACAACCCCGAGATCGTCGCCGTCTCCGCCGATGTGGGGCAGGGGGACGAGCTGGACGGCCTGGAGGAGAAGGCCATCAAGACCGGCGCGTCCAAGCTGTACATCGAGGACCTCACCGACGAGATGGTGGACGAGGTCATCGTACCCTCCATGATGATGGGGGCCAGCTATGAGGGCTACCTGCTGGGCACCGCCTTCGCCCGGCCGGTGATTGCCAAGCGGCTGGTGGAGATCGCCAAGAAGGAGAACGCCGACGCCATCTGCCACGGCTGCACCGGCAAGGGCAACGACCAGGTGCGGTTCGAGCTGGCCATCAAGCGCTTCGCCCCCGAGATGAAGATCATCGCCCCCTGGCGGGAGTGGGACATCAAGGGCCGTGACGAGGAGATCGACTACGCCGAGGCCCACAACGTCCCCCTGAAGATCAGCCGGGAGACCAACTACTCCAAGGACAAGAACCTGTGGCACCTGTCCCACGAGGGTCTGGACCTGGAGGACCCCGCCAACGAGCCCCAGTACGACAAGCCGGGCTTCCTGGAGATGGGCGTCTCCCCCGCCATGGCCCCCGACGCCCCCACCTACGTCACCCTGGACTTTGAGAAGGGCTGGCCTGTGGCCATCGACGGGGAGAAGATGAAGGCCAGCGACATCATCCGCAAGCTGAACAAGCTGGGCGGCGAGAACGGCATCGGCCTGCTGGACATCGTGGAAAACCGCCTGGTAGGCATGAAGGACCGGGGCGTGTACGAGACTCCCGGCGGTACCATCCTCTACAAGGCCCACGAGGTGCTGGAGATGATCACCCTGGACAAGGACACCAAGCACATGAAGACCAAGCTGGCGGTGGACTTCGCCGACCTCATCTACAACGGCAAGTGGTTCACCCCCCTGCGGGAGGCCCTCCAGGCCTTCGCCGTGGACACCCAGAAGCACGTCACCGGCCAGGTGAAGCTGAAGCTCTACAAGGGCAACATCATCACCGCCGGCGTCACCTCCCCCGAGACCCTGTACTCCGAGAACCTGGTCACCTTCGAGGAGAGCGACTACAACCAGGACGACGCCACCGGTTTCATCAACCTGTGGGGTCTGCCCGATACCGTGCAGGCGCTGCGGGAGCAGGGTAAGCTGAAATAATTCAGAAGGCAAAATGCAGAATGCAGAATGATTGCAACCGATTCTGCATTCTGCATTCTTAATTCTGCATTGAGAACGGAGAATGCAATATGAAATTATGGGCAGGAAGATTTCAAAAAGAGACAGACACACTGGTGAACGACTTTAACTCCTCCATCCAGTTTGACGCCCGGCTGTACAAGCAGGACATCGCCGGCTCCATCGCCCACGCCCAGATGCTGGGCAAGCAGGGCATCATCGAGGAGCACGAGGTGGAGGCCATTGTAGACGGCCTGAAGGCCATTCTGGCCGACATCGAGGCCGACAAGGTGGAGTTCTCTGTGGACAACGAGGACATCCACATGAACATCGAGACCCTGCTCACCCAGCGCATCGGGGACGCGGGCAAGCGCCTGCACACCGCCCGGTCCCGGAACGACCAGGTGGCGGTGGACACCCGCCTGTATGTGAAGCAGGAAATCCCCGTCATCATCGACCAGATCCTGAACCTGGAGCAGGTGCTGGTGGAGCGGGCCAAGGAGCACACCGACACCGTCATGCCAGGCTACACCCACCTGCAGCGGGCCCAGCCCACCACCTTCGGCCACTACATGATGGCCTACGCCAACATGTTCAAGCGGGACGTGACCCGGCTGGAGGACTGCCTGGAGCGGCTGGACGAGTGCCCCCTGGGGGCCGGCGCTCTGGCCACCACCACCTATGACATCGACCGGTTCCAGACCGCCCAGGCCCTGGGCTTCAAAAAGCCCACCGACAACTCCATGGACTCGGTCTCCGACCGGGACTACGCCATCGAGCTTTTAAGCAACCTGTCCATCCTGATGATGCACCTGTCCCGGTTCTCCGAGGAGATCATCCTGTGGTGCTCCTGGGAGTTCAAGTTCGTGGACCTGGACGACGCCTACTCCACCGGCTCCTCCATCATGCCCCAGAAGAAGAACCCCGACGTGGCCGAGCTGGTCCGGGGCAAGACGGGCCGGGTGTACGGTGACCTCATTACCCTGCTGACCATGATGAAGGGCCTGCCCCTGGCCTACAACAAGGACATGCAGGAGGACAAGGAGGCCCTCTTTGACGCCATCGACACGGTGGAGGAGTGCCTGCCCGTGTTCGCCGCCATGGTGAACACCCTGTCGGTCCGCCGCCACAACATGGAGCGGGCGGCCGCCGGCGGCTTCATCAACGCCACCGACTGCGCCGACTACCTGGTGAAGAAGGGCATGCCCTTCCGGGAGGCCTATATGATCGTGGGCCGCCTGGTCAACCTGTGCATCAAAAACCATGAGACCCTGGACACCCTCACCCTCCGGGACTTCCGGGCCATCTCCGAGCTGTTCGACGAGGGGGTTTACGAGGCCATGGCTCTGAAAAACTGCGTCAACGGCAGAAAGGTCTATGGCGGGCCCTCCAAGGAGGCGGTTACCAAGCAGATTCAGCTCATCGAGGAGTTTGTTGCCCAGCGGAAGAAGTAAGTCTTTTTTGGGGCGCCGCCCCTCTCCCCTCTCAGCCTTCCCCCTGGGGGGAAGGTGCCCCAGTGCGCACGCTGGGGCGGATGAGGGGGCGATGATAGAGCACTCGCCTTAATTGGCGGAGAGGCAGGGTTCCGCCCTGCGGGGCGGGTTCCTTTCTGCCCGGGCAGAAAGGAACCAAAGAACCGCCAGGGGGGAGCCACAGATCGAATGTGGCTTCGCCCCATCCGATATGCTGGCTCCCCCCTGGACCCCCATTTACGGGGCCGCCAATTAGGCAAACTGGTCTGCCGTCGCAAAGGCGCGGGCAGCTCAGCTGACTGGTTTCCTTTCTGTAACCGCTGCCGCTGAGCGTTCAATAACCTTCACGTGGCAGTTCTCCCGGTGGAAAGCGCGCCTTTGTTGTGGTGGGGCTCAAATACGGCTTAGAGAAACGGCGGAGACACTTTTGGGTTCCCGTAGGGGCGGCACACTGGGCCGCCCGTTCGTGGACGGAGCGGCGCGTCCTGGAGGCCGCGCCCTACAAAAAGAGTCGGTCCCTGAAAGACGGCGGGGGCAAGCCCCCGCCCTACAGAGGTGAAAACATTCAAAGCTGGGAATCTCTTTTCAGGGCGGGCGGCCACATGGGGCCGCCCCTACAGAGGAAAACAAACTGGGAGCGTTGGCTCGGCAAAGCCAGGCGCAGAAGATGAACCGCAACGGCGTAAATTTTTGCAAACCCAGGGCCCAGTGGCCCGGCGGAGATTTAGACACCCACTCAAATTTTGCGCGCCGGAAATTTTCCACGCGTTTACAGGAGAACGTCTCCCGTAACAGGGGTCCGGGGAAAGCGGCCTATGGGCCTAGGCGGAGCGAAGCGCAGCCGTAGTCCATCGGACGCGTCCCCGGGGGCGTTTTGCCTTCTTTTTCGCCACGGAAAAAGAAGGTCGCCGCCCGCAGGCGGCGAAATCTCCCCGCGGAAAACCACCGGAGCGACGCGTCCAGGAGGCCGCGCCCTACGGGCGTCGCACCCCACGGGGAACGGGCGGCTACACGGGGCCGCCCCTACAAAAGTGCGAAGAAGGCGGTGCAATCCCTGCCGAAAGGAGCAAAACAAAATGGTCATCGTCTACCAGTCCAAAACCGGTTTCACCAAACAGTACGCTGAAATGCTGGGGGCATCGGAGCACGTGGAGGTCCTCCCTCTGAAGGAGGCGGAGCAGAAGCTCTCCTCCGGCACGCCGGTTCTGTTCCTGGGCCCCCTGTCCGCCGGCCGGATCGTGGGCCTGGAGCGGGCCCGAAAGGCCTTTCTTCTCCGAGGCGTGTGCGGCGTGGGGATGTCCCTGCCCTCTCCGGAGCTGCCGGAGAAGCTGCGCCAGGGCAATCAGCTGGGGGACCTGCCTGTCTTCTATCTCCAGGGCGGCTGGGCCCCGGACCAGGTGAATCCCATGACCCGGGCTATGGTCAATCTGGTGACCCGCTCTATCCGGAGAGAGCTCCAGGCCAAGGGGGCGGACCGCACGCCCCGGGAGGAGGCCATGCTGGATATGCTGCTCCACGGGGGCAGCTTTGTCTCCCCGGACAACCTGCCTGCCCTCCAGAATTGGCTGTCCAAGCAGTAATCTTCCCCTGAATTTCAACAGAAAGGAGGGAACGCCATGCCCCAGCGGAAGCACCGCTTTCAAGCCCCCCCGTCCCAGGACCCCCTGAGCGGCGCCAAGTCCTCTCTGGTCTTTCGCCTGAACTTCGGCTTTTTCTTCCGGCAGCTGGTCATTTTCCTGGTGATGGATCTGCTGCTGCTCTTCATGGCCACCGCCGGGCTGTTTCTCTACGCGGAAAACCGGTGCGCCACGGTGGCCGCCTTGGTGGAGGAGCGGGGCGTCCCCTCCGCCGACACCATTCCCTGGATGGAGGCCAGCGACTACACCATCATCTCCTTGAGAGAAATGCCCTCCTTCTCCGAGGAGACCGCAGCAGGGTACTCGCTCTTCCCGATCCCCTTTCTCCCTCAGTATCCGGAGCTGGAGGGCGGCACCCGCTCCTGGGACCTGTCCTCCTACTACACCATCGTACTGCCCAACAACGGAGAGCCCTATGCTATCACGGTGGACCTGTCCGGCATCTCCAGCACGCTCTACTGGGCGGGGATCGTCCTGCTGGTGTGCGAGGGGCTGTCCCTGATCACCGGGCTATTCCGGAACAACCGGTCCATCCACAAGATCCTAAAGCCCATCCAGGATCTGGCCGCCACCGCCTCCCGGCTCAACTCCATGACCCACATGTCCCGGCAGGAGCTGGAGGCCCTAGCGGGGGAGCTGGAGAAAATCAACGCCACCCATCTGGACAGCCGCATCGACCTGCCCGCCACCCAGAAGGAGCTGCGCTCCCTGGCCCAGGCCATCAACGCCATGCTGGACCGGATCAACAAGGCGTACAGCGCCCAGATGCGCTTCGTCTCCGACGCCAGCCACGAGCTGCGCACCCCCATTGCCGTCATCCAGGGCTACGCCGCCCTTCTGGACCGGTGGGGCAAGGACGACCCGGAGGCCCTCCAGGAGTCCATCAACGCCATCCGCTCCGAGGCCAAGTCCATGGAGAACCTGGTAGAGCAGCTGCTGTTCCTGGCCCGGGGGGACAACGACACCCAGCCGGTGAAGCGCACCCACTTCGACCTCACGGCTCTGGCCGGGGAGGTGCTGCGGGAGGAGGAGATGATCCACGAGGACCGAATCTTCCTGCCCCGGTGGGGGGAGGAGCCGGTGCCGGTGTACGCCGACCAGGGGCTCATCAAGCAGGTGATGCGGATTTTGATGGACAACAGCGTAAAATACAGCGCTCCGGACAGCCGCATCTATCTGCGGGTGATGGTGCTGGACGGCCACGCCCGGGTCACCGTTCAGGACGAGGGCATGGGCATTTCTCCCGAGGGCATCCCCCATATCTTCGACCGCTTCTACCGCACCGACCAGTCCCGGGATCGAAAGACCGGCGGCACCGGCCTGGGGCTGTCCATCGCCAAGTGGATCATCGACCGCCACGGGGGCTGGTTTGAGGTGGTCTCCCGGGAGGGGGTTGGCACCCGGATCTCTTTCCTGCTGCCTGCCGATCAAACACCCACGGCGGAGGAGGCGGCAGGGTAATGTACTACGTCTATCTCCTCCGCTGTGCGGACGGCACCCTGTACACCGGCTTCACCAACGACCTGGCCCGCCGCCTGGCCGCCCACAACGCCGGGAGGGGGGCAAAATATACCCGCGGACGTCGTCCGGTGGAGCTGGTATACTGGGAAAGTTTCTCCAACAAATCCTCTGCCCTGCGCAGGGAGTATGCCATCAAGCAGCTCCCCCGGAGGCAGAAGCTCACCCTGATTCAATCCTCTGTGCCTTCCCGGCAAATCTGAAAGTCCGGCGGGCGGCTCCGCACAGCGGTCCGCCCGCTTTTTGCAAACATTTATGCTGAATGCCCGGGTTTTTCTCCCTTTTGCCCGTGTAATTTGGCTGGAAAAGGCTCTTGAAATTCAAAAAACCATATGGCATAATAACACCGACCATTCGACACCAAAGGAGTGACGACTGCTATGATGGTTTCCACAAAGGGCCGCTACGCTCTGCGGGTGATGATCGACTTAGCGGAGCACGATGACGGATTGTACATCCCCCTGAAAGAGATCGCCGCCCGGCAGGATATTTCCGAGAAATATCTGGAAAGCATCGTAAAGCTGCTGACCCGAAACGGCGACCTGGTGGGCGTCCGGGGCAAGGGGGGCGGCTACCGCCTGACCCGCTCCCCGGAGGAGTACACCGTGGGCAGCATCCTGCGCCTGACCGAGGGGGGGCTGGCCCCCGTGGGCTGTCCCGGGCTGGACAGCCGCAGCTGCGACCGGGCGGAGGACTGCCGGACTCTCCCCATGTGGAGAGAGCTGGACAAGCTCATCAACGACTATCTGGACGGCGTGACCTTGGCCGACCTGATCTGCCCCAAAGAGGAGGAGGCGGTGGTCCTCTGACCCTCCTCCAAGCATGCCGCCATCAGGCGGCACGCTTTTCTTTTCTATTACCCATTGACTTAATTGGTTTTCGATGGTATACTGCCCTACATATTCCGGGGCAGGGTTGATCTCTCCCCGGCCGCCCACTTCCCAGATACAGAAAGGATGCTTCCCATGGCCCAGAACCCCGCCTATCACTTTGAGACTCTTCAGCTCCACGCCGGACAGGAGAACCCCGACCCGGCCACCGGCGCCCGGGCGGTCCCCATCTATCAGACCGCCGCCTACGTCTTCCCGGACGCCGCCCACGCCGCCGCCCGCTTTGCCCTGGAGGAGCCGGGCAACATCTACGGCCGCCTCACCAACCCCACCCAGGAGGTGCTGGAGCGGCGGATGGCCGCCCTGGAGGGGGGAAGCGCCGCCCTGGCGGTGGCCTCCGGCGCCGCCGCCATCACCTATGCCATCCAGGCCCTAGCCCAGGCGGGGGACCACATCGTGGCCCAGAAGACCATCTACGGCGGCACCTATAACCTGCTGGCCAACACCCTGCCCCCCTTCGGGATCACCGCCACCTTTGTGGACGCCCACGACCTGGCGGAGGTGGAGGGGGCCATCCGCCCCAACACCAAGGCGGTCTACCTGGAGACCCTGGGCAACCCCAACAGCGACCTCCCCGATCTGGACGCCATCGCCGCCATCGCCCACCGCCACGGCATCCCCCTGGTGGTGGACAACACCTTCGGCACCCCCTACTTCATCCGGCCCATCGAACACGGGGCCGACGTGGTGGTCCACTCCGCCACCAAGTTTTTAGGGGGCCACGGCACCACCCTGGGCGGGATCATCGTGGACGGGGGAACCTTTGACTGGAAGGCCTCCGGCCGCTTCGCCCCCATTGGGGCGCCCAACCCCAGCTACCACGGGGTCTGCTTCGCGGACGCCGCCGGTCCCGCCGCCCTGACCACCTACATCCGGGCCATCCTGCTGCGGGACACCGGGGCGGCCATCTCCCCCTTCAACGCTTTTCTTCTCCTCCAGGGGATCGAGACCCTTTCCCTCCGCCTGGACCGCCACGCCGAGAACACCCGGAAGGTGGTGGAGTATCTCTCCCGCCACCCCAAGGTGGAGCGGGTCAACCACCCCTCTCTCCCGGACCACCCGGACCACGGCCTGTACCGGCGGTATTTCCCCCGGGGCGGCGGCTCCATCTTCACTGTGGACCTGAAGGGGGGACAGGAGGGAGCCTTCCGCTTCCTGGACCACCTGAAGCTGTTCTCCCTGCTGGCCAACGTGGCCGACTCCAAGAGCCTGGTCATCCACCCGGCCACCACCACCCACGCCCAGCTGCCCCCGGAGGAACAGGCGGAGCAGGGAATTCTCCCCGGCACCGTCCGGCTGTCCATCGGCACCGAGCACGGGGACGACCTGCTGGCCGACCTGGCGCAGGCCCTGGAATCCGTATAAATACATTTGGCGCGGCCCATTAGGGCCGCGCCGATCTTGTTTTATGCGCGAAAAACCGTTTTTCCGTTGAGCACCGTCTCCACAACTTTTACCTTCGGGAAGTCCGCCGGATTCATATGGAACAGGTCCCCATCCAGCACCACCAGGTCGGCCAGCCTGCCCACCTCCAGGGTGCCCCGGACTCCCTCGTCCCGGCTGGCCCAGGCGGCGTCGGAGGTGAACAGCCGCAGCCCCTCCTCCACGGTGAGGGCCTGCTCGGGCAGATAGGTTTTCGTTCCCGCCCGGTTTTGCCGGGTCACCGCCGCGCGCAGGTTGTCCAGGATGTCAAAGGGCTCCACGGGACAGTCTGAGCCGCCGCTGGCGTGCAGCCCCAGCTCCAGCATGGACTTCCAGTTGTAGCACTCCCGGGCGTGGGCCTCCCCCACCCGCTGGGCAATGACCTCCATGTCCGCCTCAATGAAGATGGGCTGGATGTAGGCTTGAAGGTTTAATTTCCGCATCCGCTCCAGCAGGGCGGAGGAGGTGGTCTGGACGTGGACCACCCCGTGGCGGGCCTGGGGCCAGGGGTCCTCCCGCTGGACCCGCTCCACCGCGTCACACACCTTCTGCAGGGCCAGGTCCCCGATGGCGTGGACGGCCACGTCCATTCTCCGGCGGTGGGCCGCCCGGATCAGCTCATACAGCTCCTCCTCCGTGTGGATGGGGATGCCGTGGTTATCCGGCTCGTCCACATAGCCGGCGATCATCTCCGCCGACTTGGCCCCCAGGGAGCCGTCCTGGAGCAGTTTTCTGGGGCCGGTGCGGAACAGGCTGGTCCGGTCCCCAAGGTCGCTGCGCAGGGCCTGGAAGGCCTCAAAGTCCTCCGGCTCCACCAGGCACTGCTCGTACACCCGGACAGTGAGCTCCCCGTCCCGCTCCAGCTCCCGGAACAGCTCCACCAGGTGGGCGGGGCTGGTCCCGGAGAGCACCTGCAGGTCGTCGGAGTGGACGCAGGTGATCCCGGCGGCGTTCAGGTCGGCCGCCCCGCTCCGGATCATGTCCCGGATCTCCTGGTCGCTCTCCGGGGGGATGATCTCCATATAGAGGCGCATGGCCTCCTCCCGGAGGAAGCCGTGTTCCACGTCCACCTTCTCCCACACCGCCGGGGGCACCTGGCCCCGGATCTCCGTCAGCCGCTCCACCATGGCGGTGTTGCAGGCGGCGATGTGGGCACACACCCGCAGCAGGCAGATGGGGATTTCGGTGGAGATGCGGTCCAGGTCCCGCCGCTCGGGCATGCGGCCCTCCGCCAGGTGCTCCTGGTTCCAGCCCATGCCCAGCAGGCAGGCGGGATGGTTTTGGGCGATCCGCTCCCGGCCCATACGGACGATGGACTCGATGGAGTCCACCCCAAACAGGGCCAGATTTTTCTGAAACAGCACATAATGGAGCAGGTGCATATGGGTGTCCGAGAAGCCGGGGAGCACCTGCCTCCCCTCCAGGTCGATGATCTCATCCCAGTTTTGGGTCAGGGCCTCCTGGTCGGTCCCCAGAAATACAATGGTTTCGTTCTCCACCCCAACGGCCTCACAGCGGCGCATAGGGCGGGCCATAGAGTCCACCTTGCCGTGGCACCAAAGTCTGCGCATGTCGGTCTCCTCCCGCGTCTTGGTAGTTCCCATTATACAGGATTCTCGAAAAAAGGCCAGAGAAATTCAAAAACGCGGACCGCAAAAAACGGTCCGCGTTTTGTCTGGGCGTCAATTTTCGGAATACCGGGACAGGAACTGGCGGGTGCGCTCCTGCTGGGGGTTCTCGATCACCTGCCGGGCGTCGCCCTGCTCCACGATGACCCCGCCGTCCATGAAGATCACCTGGTCGGCCACGTCCCGGGCAAAGGCCATCTCGTGGGTGACAATGATCATGGTGGTCTTCTGCTCCGCCAGGCCCCGGATGACCTTCAGTACCTCGCCGGTGAGCTCCGGGTCCAGGGCGGAGGTGGGCTCGTCAAAGCAGAGAATGTCCGGGTGGAGGGCCAGGGCCCGGGCAATGGCCACCCGCTGCTGCTGTCCGCCGGAGAGCTGGTGGGGGTAGTGCCCCGCCCGGTCGGCCAGCCCCATCTTGGCCAGCAGTTCCCTACCCTCCGCCTCGATCTCCGCCAAGATCTCCTTCTTCCGGCTCTTGAAGTCGGGCTGCTCCTGAGCCAGCAGCTCCTTGGCCAGGGTGACGTTTTTCAGGGCGGTGTACTGGGGGAACAGGTTGAAGGACTGGAATACCAGGCCGAAGTGGAGGCGCTTCTTCCGAACCTCGCTCTCCTTCTGGGTGTTGGGATCAGCGGCATCGAACAGGGTCTTGCCCTGAACGACAATCCGACCCTGGTCCGGGGTCTCTAAAAAGTTCAAGCACCGGAGCAGCGTGGTCTTGCCGCTGCCGGAGGAGCCGATGATGGCCAGGGCCTGGCCCTGTTCCAGTTCAAAGCTGATGTCCTCCAGGACCTTGGTATTGTCAAAATGCTTTTCGATGTGTTGGACTTCCAAAACAGGCATTTCATTCCCCTCCTCTCAGCGGAAATAGCTCAGCTTCTTCTCCACCCAGCCAAACAGCAGGGTCAGCGCCCCGTTGAAGATCAGGTAGTAGACTCCGGTGAAGAACAGGGGCCACACCAGGCCGGAGTAACCGTGGGAGCCCTTGATAAAGGCATAACCGGCCCAGATGATCTCCTGCATGGAGATGATACGAGCCAAAGAGGTATCCTTTACCAGAGTGATAATCTCGTTGGACATGGGAGGGACGATGCGCTTCACCATCTGCAGCAGGGTGACATGGAAAAAGATCTGAGACTTGGTCATGCCCAGCACCTGTCCTGCCTCCTGCTGTCCCACAGGGACCCCCTGGATACCGCCCCGGTAGATCTCCGAGAAATAACAGGCGTAGTTGATGATAAACGCGATGGCAGAGGCCAGGAACCGCCCGGACTCTCCGCTGGGCCAGGGACTGCCGCTCTCCAAGACGATGCCGGGGACAAAAAAGAGAATCAGAAGCTGCAGCATCAGGGGAGTACCCCGGATGATCCACACCACCAGCCGGGTAAGTAGACGCAAAGGGGTAAAACGGCTCATGGAGCCAAAAGAGATGATCAGACCCAGGGGCAGGGCGCCGATCAGCGTAATAGCAAACAGCTTCAGCGTTTGCAGGAAGCCCTCGTTCAAGGCTCCAATGACGGTTAGAAACATGTCCATGCAATCATCCTTTTTCGGTGGTGTGAATCACTGACCATGCCGGTCAAAAGCAGAGGACGGTGGACCGCCCTCTGCTTTTACATACTCGTTTGTCAGATACTTACTCCTGGGGAATGATGGCGGCCTGGACGCCGTAAGTTTCGGCCAGTTCCATCATGGTGCCGTCGGCGTAGCTGTCCACAAAGAACTGGTTCAGCTTCTCCACCAGATCGGAACCCTTGCGGAAGCCCACGCCATACTGCTCGCCCTCCTCCTCGTTAAGGGAGATGGTGTAAGTCAGGTCCTCATAGCTGGTGCCCTCGCCCACCATAGCGTCAGCCATCAGGGAGTCGATGATGGCGGCGTCGGCGGTGCCGGACTCCACCTCCAGCACGGCGGTGGCCTGATCCAGCACCGGAGTGCTGGTAAAGCCGTTCAGCTCCGCCTGCTCCTCACCGGCGGAACCGGACTCCACCGCAAAGTTCAGCTCACTCATGCTGGCCGCATCGGGATAATCCGCAGCCACATCGGCGGGCACGACCACCACCTGGTAGTTATTGCAGTAGGGGTTAGAACAGCTCATAGCAGAGGTGACCTCGTCGGTGAGGGTCATACCGTTCCACACCACGTCGATGGTCTTGCCGTCCAACTCCATAATCTTGTTGTCCCAGTCAATCACCTGGAACTGGACCTCTACGCCCAGACTCTTGGCGAACGCCTTGGCCATGTCGGCGTCAAAGCCGATCCATTCGCCGTCGGTATTCTGGTAGTCCATAGGCTCAAACTCGGTGATACCCACCACCAGGGTCCCCTTGTCCTGGACATAAGCCAGGTCGCTCTCGGTGTTGGCGGAACTGCTGGAAGTGCTGCTATTCGCCTGGCTGGAGCTGCCGGAGGCGTCTGCGGGAGCAGAGGAAGAAGAACCGCCGCTGTTGCCGCAGGCGGCGAGGGAGAGTGCCATTGTCAAAGCAAGTGCAAGAGACAGAGTCTTTTTCATCGTTCGAACCTCCAAATCATGTGGTAAGGTTGGGGGATAACCCCTTCTCGCTTTCACATTTTAGCACGCTAATGTAATATTGTAAAGAATTATTTCCGGTCCCAAAAAGTCTTTTCTGTTTCCACCAAAAATTCTGTGTGGTTTTTGTGATAATTAGACGTTTTCGTTCATCCGCTTCGAAACAGGACAAACACTGCTATCCTAACAGAAAAAGCCGGGCATGTCCACCCCGGTCGGAGGAAACCTGTCATGAGAGTTGATCGTTCAGCTCCAAATGACAGCTCTCCCCCCTTGGGGATGGCATACCCGGCTGCGCTCACCTAGTCATAGGCGGGCTTATGCCCAGCTTGAAGCGCTTACTTCAGGCCGTTCTCGTAGGACTCGATCATCTTTTTCACCATCTGGCCCCCAACAGAGCCGGCCTGCTTGCTGGTCAGGTCGCCGTTGTAGCCCTGCTTCAGGGTGACGCCCACCTCGTTGGCGGCCTCCATCTTGAACTTGTTCATGGCCTCACGGGCACTGGGGACAACCAGCTTGTTGCTGCTGTTACCGTTGCTAGACATAATTTTTGTCTCTCCTTTTTTCTGTGTTTGGTTTGGATATTACCTTGGATGGAACATCCGCGTCTATCTTGTCCCCCGCAAACGCTTCTATGCGCTATCCGGATTTCCTGTTTTCGTCATTTTTCCATGCATTAGGGATGTGTTTTCCAATCGTTTAAATCAAACACCGACCTTTGATCCGCTCTAGATAAGTTCATAAATCTGATGCCGTGAATCTGCATACCAATGACCTCCCCCCCGCGCAGAACATTGAACCTGCCAAAGCCTTGTACCATAATACAGGGACGTTTTCTCTATAAACAACTCAATTCAGAAATCAGATCAGCCAGCCGGTCTACCTGCCGTCTACCAGGTCTACCGCCGGAAAGCCTTGCGCGCCAAGG
>UMHQ01077132.1_pt1 | contig 16610 bp, 16 predicted proteins | sample 1965531 | NCBI WGS metagenome assembly UMHQ01 (sample SAMEA4836098, study PRJEB28245) | human gut metagenome | biome: gut microbiome; material: fecal sample | place: Denmark | collected 2008
CTTTTTTCGATTAAAGTCATGATTTGGGTGGAACCGCCCTGCCGGACGGCTCCTGAGCGCTGTTCAAACCGCCCTGCCGGACGGCCACTGAGCGCTGTTCAAACCGCCCTGCCGGACGGCTCCTGAGCGCTGTTCACATCAATTTTAACAGGCAGCTACCTGTCGAGAGCTCTCCTGACATATGCGATGGTCAGGAATGTGCCGAGGACAGCTCCCAGATAAGGCCAGAAAGCGTCTTCGTCCGCAATTCCGATATGTTTCAGAAAGAAACAGCATATGGCGATAAAGGCGCATACGCCCGCCCGCAGGAAATTAATGGTTTTATCTGACATAATCCACCTCTTACAATTTATCTTGCGGCGGTTTCCATGATTTTGACCGAGGCGCTGGCTCCGATACGGTCAGCTCCGGCTTCTATCATGGCGATAACCGTCTCATAGTCCCTTATGCCGCCGCTTGCCTTAACCTGCATGTCCGCGCCGACGGTTTTGCGCATGAGGGCAACGTCTTCGGCAGTGGCGCCTCCCGTGGAAAATCCCGTTGAAGTCTTGACAAAAGCCGCGCCGGCTTCTTTCGCCAGACGGCAGGTTGTGACTTTTTCCTCGTCTGTGAGAAGACAGGTTTCGATGATTACCTTAACGATGGCGCCGTATTTAGCCGCGGCGTCAACGACGGCTTTAATATCCTCATAGACAAATTCTTCGCCGCCCTCTTTGAGTGCGCCGATGTTTATGACCATATCAATCTCAGAGGCGCCGTCCCGGCAGGCTTCTTCAGTCTCAAAAGCCTTTGTTGCCGTCGTGCAGGCTCCGAGAGGAAAACCGACGACCGCTGCGATTTTGACATCAGAACCTTTAAGGGCGTCCGCGCACTGAGCGACATTGCAGGAATTTACACATACAGAATAAAAATCATGTGCAAGAGCCTCACGGCACAGCTCATCTATCTGATCTGTTGTCGCGTCCGCCTTCAGCAGAGTATGATCGAAATATTTGTTTAAAGGTTTGTTTAATTTCATAGATTACCTCCGTTCAGATCCGCGCCGCAGGAAGCCGGATCCGCGATTATTTTTATTATAGCATGAGGGATTACATATTGCAACGGCGGCATGTTAAGCATATAATAGAAAGGTAACATTTCTTAAAACAGTCGGAATCTCAAGGGGTACAAGACGTAAATGACAAAAGCACAGAAAAACAGTATCAAATTGGAAACGCTCAGATGGTTCTGGTTCATACCTTCCGGGATCATGTATCTGGCTGCCAGAAGCGCCTTCGGCATAGTGGAGGGCACATTGCTGGCGGTCATTTTTGGCGCGGCTTTTTTTGTAATATGCAGCAGAGGCAGGATGAGAGTAATAAGCGAAGAAATAGTCGCCGACATAACCCGCGCGCTGGCGGAACTGGGTCAGAGAGAAAGCTTTTTTGAAGTCAAGAAGATCTCTCCCGGATTCATAGTGAGAGTATATCTGGTACGGGCCCGCAAAAAAGCTCCGCTCTGCAACAAAGCCATCATAGAGAGCCTTGAACACGGCTGGTACAGCCGTCACGTCACCGGGGCTCAGATTGTGGACATAGACGGTGAAGAAGACATGAAGCAGGTACAGCGGGAACTGAACATAGAGCTCGTTGATGAACTAAGAGAAAAACTGGACAAGAACAGGAAGAGGAAAAAATGAAAAAAGTCCTGATAATAGACGGTCAGGGAGGCTTCCTCGGAAAGCAGATGGTAGAAGCCGTAAAAAAGATTTTTCCGGACGCCGAGGTGACAGCGGTGGGAACAAATATCTCCGCCACAACATGTATGCTCAAAGCCGGAGCGGATAACGGGGCTACCGGTGAAAACGCGGTGATAGTAGGAGCGAGGAACGCCGAGATAATAGTCGGACCGATAGGAATAGCCATAGCCGATTCCCTTCTGGGAGAAATAACGCCGGCGATGGCCGTAGCTGTCGGACAAAGCCAGGCAAAGAAAGTCCTGATCCCGGTAAACAAGTGCAGCAATATCATCATAGGGGTCGGGGACAAGACTACTTCGGAGCTTATAGCCGAAGCTATCGAAAAGATTAGAGAGCTGGGAGAAGAATGACCGGCAGAGGCTGACTATTGAAAAAATACAGATTTTGTAATATAATTTACATAGGATTTTTTGAAAAGAAAGGAACAACACCTAAATGGGCATCAAAGTAGCCAAGTTCGGCGGCTCATCTGTCGCCGACGGCATTCAGCTGACTAAGACCAAAGAGATAATAGAACACCACCCGGACAGAAAATACATTGTGGTATCGGCTCCGGGGAAAAGATATGAAGGAGACAATAAGATAACGGATCTTCTGTATCTGTGCAAGACACATATAGACCATAATCTGGCTTATGACCAGATCTTTCAGGTCATTGCCGACAGATACATGGCCGTCAAGCTCAATCTCGATATAGATGTCGACCTTATGAAATATCTCGATGAGATAAGAGAGAACCTGAAGCAGAACCCAAGCGCCGATTACGTGGCGTCAAGGGGAGAATACCTTAACGCCATCCTGATAGCCGCTTATCTGGGCTATGATTTTGTGGACACGGCAGATCTCATCAAGTTCGATTCAAGAGGCAAGATACTGATGGACGAAACGGACAGACTCCTCAGAGAGGAGCTTTCCAGACACGAAAGAGCCGTTCTTCCGGGATTTTACGGATCAACAAGAGACGGAAAGATAAAGACTTTTTCCAGAGGAGGATCAGATATTACGGGAGCGCTGGTGGCAAGAGCCATAGGAGCCGACGTGTATGAAAACTGGACGGATGTTTCGGGATTTATGGTCGCCGATCCGCGTATTGTAAAAAATCCAAAGAAAATCAAGACCGTTTCATATAAAGAGCTCAGAGAGCTTTCATATATGGGAGCAAGCGTACTTCACGAAGACGCTATTTACCCGGCGCGAATGGCCAACGTTCCGATCAACATAAGAAACACCAATGACCCGAGAGATCAGGGGACTCTCATAACAGCCGAAGTACATGACTCTGAGAACATCATCACCGGCATAGCCGGAAGCAAAGACTTCACAGTTGTCGCTCTTTACAAGAATATGATGAGCAGCGAGAGAGGATTCGTAAGAAGAATACTGGAGATCCTTGACGACTTCGACATCAATTTTGAACATCTGCCAAGCGGTATAGACACAGTGTCAGTAGTCATGTCCAACAAATCCCTGGGAGACAGACTCGATGAGATACTCGAAGCGTTCCGCCAGAGGCTCCAGCCGGACAGCATAGATGTATACGAGAATATAGCTCTTATCGCTACTGTGGGCCATGGAATGTCATACAGACCAGGCGTGTCTGCGACTCTGTTCAACGCTCTCGGAGAAGCGGGAGTAAACATAAGAATGATAGATCAGGGCTCCAGCGAGCTGAACATTATCGTGGGAGTCGAAAACAAAGATTTTGAAAAAGCCATCAGGGCCATATACAACGCGTTCATAGAGGAGGAATAGTTATGAAAAAGCTGATAACAATAAGCCGTGAATACGGAAGCGGAGGAAGGATAATCGGCAAGCTTCTTGCCGAAAAACTCAACGTGCCTTTTTACGATAAGGAGATAATCGACGTTGCTGTTGAGGAAAGCGGATTTTCAAGAGATCTGATTGAAAACGCCGAACTCAAAGCAAAGAGCAGTTTCGCGTATAATCTGGCGTCCGCCCTCAATTTCAGCGAGGGAATAAACGCCAGCCCGCTTTCTGTAAACGAGAAGATATTCCTGGCTCAGTTCCAGGTAATAAGCGAGATCGGCAACAGCGGAGAGGGAGTTATCGTAGGCCGCTGCGCCGACTACGTGCTCAAAGATATGCCGGGCGTTACAAATGTATTCATTTTTGCTGAGCCTGAAGACAGAAAAAAGAGAGCGATCGAAAAATACGGCGACGATCCTGATAAAATAGATGAGATACTGTCAACTTACGACAAGGCCAGACAGAACTACTACAATTATCATACATGCCAGAAATGGGGAGATTACAGGAACTACAACCTTTCCATAAACAGCAGCTATATTACGGAGGAAGAAGCAGTAGAGCTTATCGCCGATTATGTTGAAAGAAGGACTTACAGATGAAGATCGGACTCATCAGAGGTAAAGAGCCTGTTTCCCGGCTTGTTATGAAGCCGGAAACCATGATGAAAGTCATCGGGGCCGCCGCTTTGGCGGGCGCTGCAGCAGTTGCCTGCGCCGGCGCGGCGCTGAACAGAAAAACATCACAGTCTTCCGCCGCCTGTGACGCGGAAAAGGACTGACCGGAAAGGACAGGTAAAATGACAAAAAACAAAGGAACATATTATATCACCACACCTATATATTATCCAAGCTCCAACCTGCACATAGGCCACACCTACTGCACAGTTATGGCAGACGCCATGGCAAGGTTCAAAAGGCTCAGCGGCTATGATGTGCGCTTCCTGACCGGCACAGATGAACACGGTCAGAAGATTCAGACTCTTGCCGACGCCAGAGGAATACCTCCGCAGCAGTATGTGGACGAGATCGTCGACGGTATCAAGAAGCTCTGGGAGACAATGGAAATATCTTACGATGATTTTATCAGGACTACTGAGCCGCGTCATGTAAAGCGTGTGCAGCAGATTTTTATGCAGATATATGAAAACGGAGATATTTACAAAGGCGAGTATGAGGGGCTTTACTGCACGCCGTGCGAGTCTTTCTGGACCGAAAGCCAGCTGGTAAACGGCTGCTGCCCTGACTGCGGACGTCCTGTTCAGGCTGCAAAAGAAGAAGCGTATTTCTTCAGGCTTTCCAAGTATGCCGACAAGCTGCTGGAGCTGTTCGAGAAAAATCCTGATTTTCTCCAGCCAGAAAGCCGCCGCAATGAGATGGTGTCTTTCATCAGGCAGGGACTTGACGACCTGTGCATTTCAAGATCGACTTTTGACTGGGGTATTCCGGTGCCTCTGGATGAAAAACATGTCATCTATGTGTGGCTGGACGCCCTGACAAACTACATCACGGCTCTCGGTTATCCTGATGAGCCTGAACTTTATGAGAAATACTGGCCTGCCGATGTTCATCTTGTTGGCAAAGAAATCGTCCGCTTCCACTCGATAATATGGCCTGCCATGCTCATGAGCGCGGGACTTCCTCTTCCTAAGCAGGTATTGGGACACGGATGGTTGCTTCTGGGCGGCGAGAAAGTTTCCAAGTCCAAGGCCGCTAAGGCCGGAGACGTGGTCGATCCTGTAATTCTGATTAAAAGGTACGGGATTGACGCTCTGAAGTACTTCCTCTTGCGAGAATATACCTTCGGGCAGGACGGAGTGTTTACCAATGAGGTAATGCTCAAAAGGATGAACTACGATCTCGCCAATGATCTGGGCAACCTTGTTTCAAGAACCATATCCATGATAGAAAAATACTGCGCGGGAGTGATTCCGGAAGCGGCCACATGGGATTCTGTTGACGAGGAGCTGCGTTCCATGGCTCTTAACGCCGCGGAAAAAGTAGAGAAACAGATGGACAAGTTTGCCTTCAACATGGCTCTTGAGGAAATCTGGACCGTTGTCCGCAGGGCGAATAAATATATTGACGAAAAGACTCCGTGGATACTGGCAAAAGATGAGTCCCGCAAGGCGGAACTTGACACGGTAATGAAAAATCTTGCCGAAGCTATCCGCATAGTATCGGTGCTGATAGAGCCTTTCATGCATTCCACTACCCGGGAGATAAGAAAACAGCTCGGAATGTCAACGCTGCAGGCTGACTGGGAAGAAGCCTTCACCTTTGACGTTCTTGCCGGAGCGCGAGTTCAGAAAGGCCGGGTACTGTTCCCTCGGCTTGACGTCGAGAAAGAGCTTGAAGAGCTTGCCGCTATCAAAGCAGAATCCGACGGAGCAAAATCCGGTGAGACGGATAAAGACGAGCCGGAAGAAAATTCCGATGAACAGGTTCCCGGAAAACCGGAGATCGAGTATGACGATTTTGATAAGATAGATCTGCGCGTCGGAGTTATCACGGAAGCCGAAAAACATCCGAAAGCCGACCGCCTTCTGGTCTTTAAGGTGAAAATGGGAGGCGAAATACGGCAGATCATCAGCGGAGTTGCCGATTACTTCACTCCGGAGGAAATGGTCGGTAAAAAGGTAATAGTTGTCGCCAACCTCAAACCTCGCAAGCTAAGAGGAATGGAATCCAAAGGAATGCTGCTGTTTGCCGATAACGGTCAGCGCCTTGAGATAGTCACAACTGACGCCGAAGACGGAAACAGCGTAAGCTGACCGGATATGAGACCGGCGGCAGCCTGGAACAATCCGGATAATACAAAAAAAATGATGAAGGCCTGCCCGAAGGGCAGGCCTGAGAAATATGAGGTAAGAAATGCTGTTTGATTCCCACGCTCATATAAATAATGACAGCTACACTGAAGAAGAGAGAAAAGAGCTAATTAAAGAGATAGAAGAATCGGATCTGGATTATGTGATGGATATAGGCTTTGATTTGCAAAGTTCAGAACTGGCCGCGGATCATGCCGCCGCTTTGCCGTGGTGCTATGCCGCTGTCGGCGTTCATCCGCATGACGCCGCTGCAATGACGGAAGAAATGCTGTCGGCCATAAGAGCTCTTGCCGCAAAGCCAAAGGTCATGGCCATCGGTGAGATCGGTCTTGATTTTCATTATGACCATTCCCCGAGGGATGTTCAGGAATACTGGTTCCGCCGCCAGATCAGGCTGGCAAATGAACTCAGAATGCCGATCGTGATACATTCGAGAGAAGCCGATCAGAAGACTATGGATATTCTCACTGAAGAAGGGGCGTTCTCTTTAGAAAGACGCTCATTTTTCCCGAAGAGAAAAGTGACAGCCGCCGACGGCAGTATCACAGAAGAGGATGACGCCCGGGTGCTGCTCCATTGTTTCAGCGGCAGCAGTGAACTGGGACGTCAGTATGTCAAACTGGGGGCAACTCTTTCTGTGGCCGGACCGGTGACGTATAAAAACAACCGAAAGACTGTTGAAGTTGTGGAGGATATACCTATAAGTTATCTGCTGGTAGAGACAGATTCTCCTTATCTGACGCCGGTACCTCTGCGCGGCAGGCCAAACAAGCCTTTTTATGTGGAGCATACCGCTCGCAGAGTAGCGGAGATTAAGGGCATGTCTTATGAGGAAGCGGCGCGGATAACAAAAGAAAATGCCATGAGGTTCTTTGGCATAGACTGATACGGCGAATATAAAAGACGCGCATGGTATGACATTTTTCGACCGTATGATGTGATAAAATTACTGTCATGAAGAACAATATGACAGAAGAAACAAACAGGATAGAGAGAATAAGCAGGGGCAGAGTGATTATTTCCGCCGCCTCGGCCGCGGGAGACAGCGGAGACGCCGCTGTCTCCTGCGGGCTGCCGGACGGCAGCCTGGCCTTCATCCTGTCGGACGGCATGGGACGGGGGATGAAGGCCGCGGCCGAGAGCGGGACAGCGATCAGGCGGCTGAGAAAAATGCTCAGAGACGGAGTGGACGCGAACAGAGCCATAAGAGAACTGAACCGCTATATGGTGAATAAGAGCGGAGAAGATGAGAACTTTGCCACTATAGACATGACCGTGATAGATAAAAGTACGGGAAAAGCCGATTTTTACAAAATGGGGGCGGTCACATCTTTTCTGGTAAGAGATCACAGGGTCAGGAGGATACAGAAACCGGCTCTGCCGGTGGGCATATTGCCGAAAGTAAAGCTCGCGCGTGTTTCCGTCAGACTTCGCCCCGGCGACGTCATAATCATGGTCTCAGACGGGATCACAGAAGCGGATACACAGGATCCCGGCGCGAGATGGCTCGAAGGTATGCTTGGCCGGGAGGACATGTCCAAAACAGGACCGCGGGTATTGGCGGAAAAGATCGCCGGAGAAGCCTGTGCCAGACGAAAAAGAGAAGCAGACGACAGTACCGTAATAGCAGTAAAAATATTATAGAGCAAATCCCGGAGCCGCCGGAGGACAAAGCAATGGATACTATACAAAAGACAAGAAAAAAAGTTCTGCAGACTGCCGCAAAACATAATATGCTCCAAAACGTTTCGCATATCGTTATCGGTCTTTCAGGAGGACCCGATTCGGTATGCCTTTTTGACATTCTCCGGCATGTGGCGGAAGAAAAAGACATAAAGCTGCACGCGGTTCATGTTAATCACGGACTGAGACCGGGGGCGGCCGACGAAGACATGATATACGTACAGAACATATGCAATGAGGCAGACGTGCCCTGTGAAGTGTTTTACGCGGACTGCAGGGCCATGGCGACCGAATTAAAAATGACGTCAGAAGAAGCGGGCCGCAAAGTCAGATACGACGCGTTTTCAGAAGTTTGCCGAAAGATAGTTTCTTCCGGAGTCCCAAAAGACAAGATAGCCATAGCGCTGGCGCATAACGCCAATGACAACGCCGAGACAGTGCTGTTCAGGATAATAAGAGGAACCGGCACAGACGGCATGGCCGGCATACCTTATACAAGAGAAGACAGAGAGGGCTTTCGCATAATAAGACCTCTGCTGGACACAGAAAGAAAAGAAATAGAAGATTACTGCGCTCACAGAGAACTCAGACCGCGTATAGATCATACAAACAGTGAGAACATATATACCAGGAACAAAATCAGAAACATGCTGATTCCCTTCATACAGGAGAACTTTAACGGCAATATAACCGAAGGCCTGAACAGGCTGAGCCGTATAGCCTCCTGCGACAGGGACTTTTTGCGTTCTGAAGCCGAAAACGCTTTTAAAACGCTCAGGCGCGGCGACAGCATTTCGGGAGACGAAAATTCAGAGGTTTTGCTGATCGAACCTTTGCGTAACCTTCACAGAGCCGTCAGAATGAGAGTGTATGCTGTTGCCTTAGAGAAGCTGGGCATGGAACAGAACCTGACATATAATCAGGCAGAAGGCATTGAGGATATCCTTTTCGGAGAGAATCCTTCCGCCTCTTTTTCCCTCAGCGGAGGAATTATCGCTACAAGGGAGTATGACAGAATAAGGTTCGGCAGACGGCGGACGGAAAACCGGCGGCAGGGAGAGTGGAAACTCACCGAGATGACCAGGGATGAACTGAAAGAGTACAGAAAAACCGCGGACGCCGGAAAAATTTTCGGAGTTTTCCCTGGCGTAAAAGCTGAAGAAACGGAGATAAGGACAAGAAGGCCGGGAGACAGTATACGCACAGGAAACGGGACTAAAAAGATCAGGGAATTTCTGATAGATGAAAAAGTTCCAAAGGCGTTCAGAGACAGTATATTTATGCTGACAAAAGGAAATGAGGTTTTGTGGGTGCTTCCGTCGGAACACTTTCCAAATCCGGTTCTCAGAGCAAAAGGCAGGTTCGCTCAGGACGCCGCCCGGAAAGCCGGAGACACCGTAATTGTCCTTGAAAAATTGTGATTTGTGTGATAAAATACTACAGACTGTTTGTCAAATGGAACAAATTAGTGAAAGGGGAAAATCGTGAAAAGATTTGCCAAGAACATTGTCATATATGTAATCATTTTTGCCGTCGTACTTGCCGTGGCGACAGCATACAGAGGAGCTAATGACAGCGATCTGACTGTCCGTGAAGTGCCTCTGTCCACTTTCGTAGGGTATCTGCAGGAAGAACGCATATCAGAAATAAATGTCACAGATACAAGACTTACCGGAAAACTCAGCAAGACTGAGACAGTATACACTTATGTGAACTCTCTGGTAGAACTGTCCATCATAAGCGAACAATATCTGTTCCCACAGATAGAGGCGGGAACACTGACATATGAGACCGACGAACCGAACAATACAGGTTCGGTGATACTGAGCCTGCTTCCGTCGCTGTTTGCCGCCGGAGCCATAATATTCCTGATATATTTCATGGTATCTCAGAACGGAAACGGCAAAGCTTTCCAGTTTGCCAAGTCAAGAGCCAAGATGGTAAAGGGCAATGAGAAAAAAGTCACTTTTGCCGACGTGGCCGGCCTGGATGAAGAAAAACAGGAACTCGAAGAAGTCGTAGACTTCCTTAAATATCCTAAAAAGTACCGGGATCTGGGAGCCCGCATACCTAAGGGAATACTTCTGGTAGGACCTCCGGGAACAGGAAAGACATATGTGTCGAAAGCTACCGCCGGAGAGGCGGGAGTGCCGTTCTTCACCATAAGCGGATCGGATTTTGTTGAGATGTTTGTCGGCGTCGGAGCTTCGAGAGTCAGAGACCTCTTTGATCAGGCCAAGAAAAACTCTCCGTGCATTATCTTCATAGATGAGATAGACGCGGTCGGCCGCAAGAGAGGAGCCGGCATAGGAGGAGGTCATGACGAAAGAGAACAGACCCTCAATCAGCTCCTTGTTGAAATGGACGGATTCGGAGAAAACTCCGGCATCATCATCCTCGCCGCGACGAACAGACCTGACATTCTCGATCCTGCCCTTCTGAGACCGGGACGCTTCGACAGACAGATCGTAATCGGAGTTCCGGACATCAAGGGCCGTGAGGAGATATTCAAGATACACAGCCGCAATAAGCCGCTGGCCGACGATGTAACACCGGCGGTGCTGGCAAGAAGAACGCCCGGATTCACTCCGGCGGACATAGAAAACCTGCTTAATGAAGCCGCGCTGATAACAGCAAGGAGAAACGGCCGGTTTATAAGAATGGAAGAGATAGAGGAAGCCGTAACCAAGGTGATAGCCGGACCTGAGAAAAAGAGCCGCGTGATAAGTGAAAAAGAACGCCGGCTTACCGCGTACCACGAGGCGGGACACGCGGTTGTGGCAAGGTGCATACCTGACAGCGATCCTGTTCATCAGGTTACGATAATTCCGAGGGGAAGAGCCGGCGGCTTCACCATGACTCTGCCTAAAGAAGACAGAAATTATGAGACAAGAAGCGGCATGAGGAACGCCATCGTCCATCTTCTGGGCGGACGTGTGGCCGAATCCCTCACCCTCGATGATATAAGCACCGGAGCCAGCAACGATATAATGAGGGCTACGGAAATAGCCAGAGATATGGTGACCAAGTATGGTTTCAGTGAAAAGATCGGAACGGTCAATTACAGCAACTCGGAAGAAGTGTTCCTGGGCAACGATTTCACTACCCATAAGAATTATTCCGATGAGGTGGCAAGAGAAATCGACGATGAAATCAAGAGGATCATCGGAGAAGCCTATGATGAGGCCAAGAGACTGCTCACGGAAAACATGGAGATACTCACAAGAGTGGCTGAAGCTCTCCTGCTTGTTGAGACTATCGACGGCGAACAGTTTGAAGATCTCTTTACGGGCAAAGTGAGCGCTGAAGAGCTGGCTGAGCAGGTCAGAGAAAGCACTGAGATCAAAAAAGCCAAGGACGCCGAAGAAGCGGCCGAAAGCGAAAGACTCCGCAGAGAAGAGGAAGAAAGGCTGAAGGCCGAACTGGAAAAGTACGATACCGATTACATGGACGACGAAGAAGAATCCTCCGACGACGGCGAACCTGAAGAATCGGAAGGCGAGCCGGAAGAGGATGACACGAAAGGTAAGAAAGATGAAAGCGACAGTTAGAGATTGTCTGCGTCTTGATGTATTCAGACAGTGCGTCGTAGTTGCCGGTGAAAAAAATCTTAATAACAGAGTAAAAAGGGTATCCGTAATGGATGCCCTTACTGCCAATGAAGCGGCTTTGTATAACGCCAGACCCGAAGAACTGGTGCTTACGACCTTTTCCGGCATGAAAGACGACGCCGCCGCCCGGAGAGAGACCATCAGGGAACTGGCCAGGGGAAACGTGGCCGGACTTGTGATCTTTCAGAGAGAAAACACCGCTTATGACCACAGCTATAAAGAAGTTATAGAAACGGCCGAAGAAACGGGGCTTCCGCTGATGATACTGGCGGGAAGCGCCGCAAATGACTATGCGGATGTCATAGCTTCGGTCATGGAACAGGTTCTCTACGGAGACAATTTCCAGAACAGCCTGATCAATAATACGATATTCCACCTGCTCAATTTTGAAAAGCATACGGGTTTTGAAAAGGCTCTGAAAGAAGCCGCCATCAGCAATGATTTTCAGGTAGTCCTGCTGAGCGAAGATTTCAACCCCGTACTCGCCGTTGAGACGAGGCACAGGCTGGCTATAGACGAGGCTATCAGAAAAGGCCGGGAAACCGCCATGAATCTGGGCAGGGTATACAGCCTGATAGACATTGAAGGAGTACAGACATACTGGGGAAGCGTTGAAGTTGACGGCGAAAGGTATTTTCTCCTTATAGTAGATAATGAGGACAATTATTCATCGGGAGAAATAACAAAGCTTGCCGAGATAATCGAACTCGCAATGGGCATGTGGAAGTTTACACCCGAAAGAGACGCCCGCGCCGAATTTGTCAAGGCTCTTATCCGAGAGAACAGAAGCCTGGCTTATTCCCTGAAAGAAGAAGCGGGAGTTAATCCCCGGGATATCATTTCGGTCTTTTTCGCCAGAGGAGCCGATAATGCGATGTGGGACAGCGTCATGGACGGCTACGAAGAAAAAGGTATGCTCCGAATCATGAAAATAAACGAAGAGGACGAGACGTACGGAATCATCATGGCGGGACAGTCGGCGGAAAAAGAAGGCGAGGCCGGAAGCAAAGCGCTCTGCCTTAAACTGTTTGACGAACTTAAAGAAGACAAGAGCGTCAGAATATTCCACATAACCGGACTTGACGCCATAGAGGGAGCCTGCGACGGATTCCACATGATAAATGAGACATGGGATTTCGCGGGCGGAATTTTCCCTTATAAAAGAGTCTTTACCAAGTACGAGCTGACTCTTGTGAGCAACTGCATAAACATCCAGATACAGGGCGGGTACCTCAAAAAGAATTTCATGGATCTCATGATGCCGTTTCGGATAGAGGGAGGAAACAAGGCGAGACAGCTTCTTGACACCCTCGAGACATTTGTTCTCGACGCCGGGATGAACAGCTCCAAGACGGCGGAATTTATGGGCATACATACCAATACCGTACAGTACAGACTGAAAAAGATCAATGAGATACTCGGCGCCGAAATAACAGGCAACAGGGTGATTCCGGGACTTACCATCGCCCTTGCCCTTCAGCGTCTGGAATCGTCTGGAAAATAGGAACTTAAAATGATAACGAGGAAAGGGATGACCATGGAAAGACTGGGAACAGGCGGACTGATACCGGATAATCCCTTTTTTCTTGCTCCGCTTGCCGGCATAACGGACGCTCCGATGAGGAGGCTGTGCCGCAGACAGGGCGCGGCGCTGACATACAGTGAGATGGTGAGCGTCAGAGGTATGTGGTACGGAGACAAGAATACGGGAAAACTGCTCTACACATATGAAGATGAAGGCCCGGTAGCATTTCAGATTTTCGGTCACGAACCGGAGATAATGGCTTTCGCGGCGAGGGAACTTTCGGCTCTTTCTCCGGCGCTGATAGATATCAACATGGGATGTCCCGTGCCTAAAGTCGTGAAAAACGGAGACGGATCCGCCCTGCTTAAAGACCCGGATCGCGTATACGATGTCGTTTCCGCGACAGTAAAAAACTCTGATGTGCCTGTGACGGCAAAGATCAGAATCGGCTGGGACGCGGACTCGATAAACGCGGTGGAAACGGCTCACGCCGCCGAGGCCGCCGGAGCCGCCGCGATTGCCGTACACGGGCGCACGAGGGAACAATATTACAGCGGAAAAGCGGACTGGAGCATGATAGCCGCGGTCAAAAAAGCTGTCGGTATACCGGTCATAGGAAACGGAGACGCGGCCGATGGCAGATCAGCGGTCAGGATGATGGAGGAGACGGGATGCGATTTTGTGATGATAGGCAGAGGAGCTCTCGGAAATCCGTGGATATTCCGCGACGCGATCGCCGTGTGGAAAGGAGAGGAACTGCCTCCTCCGCCTTCAACAGAGGAAAAGAAACAGATGATGCTCTGTCATCTTCAAGATCTGGCCGAACTCAAAGGAAGCTATGCCGCCGTGAGAGAAATGCGCAAACATGTGGGATGGTACCTCAAAGGCGTAAGAGGATCCGCGGCTTTCAGGGGAAAAGTCAATCAGATAACAGATATAAATGTTTTAATTGAAACTATAAAAGACATTCAGGAGGAATGAGCATGAAGTACGATTTTGACGAGATAATCGAGAGAAGACACACAAACGCGCTGAATACTGACGGATTCCGGGGATATATCTTCCACGCGGGACCGGAAAAGGTATTTCCTTACAAAGATGAAGAATTTATCCGGATGTGGGTGGCCGATATGGAGTTCGCCACCGCGCCGGAGATCCGGGACGCCATGAAAGCCCGCATAGACAAAAAGATCTTCGGCTACAGCGGAGTTTACGATTCCGAATATTATGATATCTTTTCCAAGTGGTGCAGGGATATGTACGGCTGGGAATTCCCACAGGAGGAACTTAAATTTTCCGCCGGAATAATTCCCGCCCTTTATCAGCTTACGGAAGATCTTGTAGCTCCGGACGGCAAGTTTCTCACTGTAACTCCGGCTTACGGATATTTTCTCCATGCCGCCGAGTACAATGATGTTGAGCTTGTACACTCGCCGCTCAAAAATGATAACGGCAGCTTTACCATTGACTTTGAAGATCTTGAGAAAAAAGCCTCAGATCCTCAGGTTAAAATGCTCATGTGGTGCAATCCCCACAACCCTACGGGCCGTATCTGGACAGAGGAGGAACTGAAAAAAGTCGCTGAAATCGTTGAAAAATACGATTTGTGGATAGTCTCTGACGAGATACACTGCGATCTGCTGCGCGGCGGCAGACGCCACATTCCCATGGCGAAGATCATGCCGGAATACAGAAAGCTCATAACATGCATGTCCGCCAGCAAGACTTTCAATATGGCCGGACTGATGCATTCAAATATAATCATTCGCGATCCGAATCTGCGCGATCGTTTTCTTAAACGTGACAAGCTGCTCGGATCGGTAAATCCCGTATCCCTCGAGGCTCACAAGGCGGCTTATCTTTACGGCGGTCCGTGGCTTGAACAGCTCAAAGATTATCTGGATGAAAATTTCCGCTTCATGAAGGATTATATCGACGAACATATACCGAAAGCCGTATGTTATATACCGGAAGCCACCTATCTTGCATGGGTGGATATGGGCAAAGTTCTTCCGGGCGTGGATTTGTGCGATTTCTTTGCCAACAGGGCAGGCGTGCTTCTTGAAGGCGGGAACGATTTGTTTGTCGGCAACGCCGAAGGCTATATCCGCCTCAATCTGGCGATGCCGCGCTCAATTATCGCTGAAGGTCTCCGTCGCATGGCGGAAGCGATAGAGGAGTATAAAAAATAAAAAAACAGTTGACTTTGATTTTTTGCAGTGATAAAATTGGGTAAACCAATATAGAAAGTCGGGTAATAATATTAACACTTACGATGTGCCGCTTTATCAGCAGACAATAGATAAGATTTATTCTTTGATAGACAGTATGGAAATACAGCCCGGAGAAAAGTTCCCCCCTGAGCGTGAGCTCGCGGTGAACTGGGGGATCAGCAGGAATTCTCTCCGAGACGCTTTTCATATACTGGAACACAGAGGAGTTGTCATATCTAAGCAGGGAAGCGGAAGGTATCTCAGAAACAAAGTTAATAAGGATGAGGACGAAGCCGAAGTCACTACTCATTTTGACAGCATATCAAGGAGCATAGAGCAGAGTTCATTGCTGGACATATATTGCACCAGACAGCTTCTTGAACCGAAAATGGTGGAAGAAGTAGCAAGACACGCCACTCCTGAACAGATACAGACCATAAAGGCGGGATATGAACACTTCGCGAAAATATTCAACGCCAGCGGCAACACCAAAGAAGAATTCGGTATGCACAGACTGTACGCCTCATGCTGCGGCAATTATTTTCTCGCCGAAATGGTAGAACTCGCCTATAAGGCTACAGAAGACCTGATGCTCAACCGTTTCCGGTCTGAGTACTTTGACAAGCATACCGTCGAGGAGAGTCTGCAGGCGCACGGGCAGATAATTGACGCGATAGTGAAAAGGGATACGGAAGCGGCAAAGAGCACTATGTTTAATCACTTGCAGCATACTCTCGATATGTTATGATTTTTAGTTCACTTCCTTAGAAGTGAACTAAAAAAACAGAATAAATGGTTCACCCAAAATAAAGAGGATTGACCGGTTCGTGATAAAAATTATGCTCACAGATCGTGTGAGCTAAAAAATACCGAAAAATGGTTCACCCAAAACAGTCGGATGCGGCGCGCACATACGAAAGTATGTTTTAATAAACCGGTAACACACATGATAAAGAAAGGAGTGAGGACCGATGAAATCGCTGTATGAGCGCATAATGGATGAACTGGACGCCGATAAGGCGATGGAACATGTTCACTGGCTTACTGAAAACACGCCGTCAAGGATATCCGGTACGGGTCAGGACAGGAAAGCCGCGGAATATCTTGTGGATAAGATGAAATCCTATGGCTTAGAAGCCGGGATACTTGAATTTGAGACTTACAACAGCCGTCCCGGCAAATCTTCCCTGAGGCTTGTGTCCCCTGAGGATAGGGAGATAATGAGCCTTCCGTGCTGCCATGT
>UMHQ01021416.1_pt1 | contig 16456 bp, 13 predicted proteins | sample 1965531 | NCBI WGS metagenome assembly UMHQ01 (sample SAMEA4836098, study PRJEB28245) | human gut metagenome | biome: gut microbiome; material: fecal sample | place: Denmark | collected 2008
GAAACGAAGTGGTGGCAAGAACTCTGGGCGGCACCGGAACATGGATCGTACTCATATGCATGTCCATAGGCATAGTCGGTTCTGCCAACGTTAATACCCTGTGCGACCCGAGAACATACTACGCCATGGCGAAAGAAGGATATTTCCCGAGATTTTTCGGACACCTTGACGAGAAGCGCGGAGTACCTTCCTACGGAATAATGGTGTCTTCCGGAATGGCAATCCTGCTGGTTATCTTCAACAGCCTTCAGGATCTGACGGATATGCTCATATTCACAACGTCGATACTTAACGTAATGACCGTGTTTGCCGTTCTCATCATGAGAAAAAATATCCTGACCTTGAACGTCCGTACAAGGTATGGGGAGGAAAAGTCACGATCATCATCACCTGCATAGCTTATCTGATACTGATGGTAAACGAGTTCCTCGACGCTCCTAAATCCGGACTCATAGGCATAGGTATCAACGTGCTGGGAGTATTCGTATACATGTATTTCAGGAAAAAGAACGGCGGCAGAGATTATCAGGGCGAAGGCATAGAGTAGCCGGAGGAAGAAAGAATGAAACACGCAGATCTTAAATACCTCTCTTTTCCACTGCCGGAAAACGTCATGAAAGAAAAATGGAGCGGCAATTTCGACAGGGCGCGGGAGATCATAAAACGGATGATCGAGAAGGAAGATACGCTTCCGGCTCTGAAAGCCAGACTGGAAATGGAACTTAACAGCCTGGACTACATCGAAGACCGCTACAGCGTCAGCGAAGAAGAAGCCTTAAAGATCCTGCGCGCCCGGATACCGGACATGACGGCCGAAGAGCTTGAAAAGCTCCGGACAGAAGATAAAGCCGACTGGATGTACATAAACGGAAAAGTAATGTATATCGACTGTTTCAGCGATACGTTGTACAAAGTATATCCATCAATATGGAACAGACTTCCGGAAGGCGACAGGAGCGACTACAGCGCCATACAGCATATAGCCGAAACCGTTTCTGACGGACAGAAAATGACAGCTCACATCCATATCCGCCAGGAATTCCGTATAAAAGACGACGCCGTCAGGCCGGGAGAGACCGTGTTTGTACGCCTGCCTCTGCCGGTAGAAAGAGGGAGCGTGACAAACCTTAATGTCATCAGCATGTCTGCCTCATGCAAAAGTATGCCGCGGCAGAGCAGTATGCAGCCTGTAGCGTATTTTGAAGCAGAAGCGAAACACGGTCAGTGTTTTTTCGTCGAATACGAGATGGACAACACGATCGTGTATAAGGATCTTACCGAAGCGAAATACTCAGGCGGCGCCGGCGCAAAGCTGCCTGAGGAGGCGGCCGCTTATCTGGCGGAAGAACCGCCGCACATTCTTTTTACACCTTATTTAAAGAGCTTGTGCGCCGCTGTCACAGGGGATGAAAAAGATCCGCTCCGCAAAGCGAGAAAAATATACGATTATATAACGACAGGCACGGATTACCGCTTTGTACGGGATTATTGCAGCATTGATAACCTGACGGAATACTGCGCGGTGAACAGAAGAGGCGACTGCGGATTACAGGCGCTCCTGTTTATAACTCTGTGCAGGATAGCCGGAATACCCGCCCGGTGGCAGTCGGGGCTCGACGCCAAACCCGGGGATATAGGAGAGCATGACTGGGCGATGTTCTATACGGACAAAGCAGGCTGGAGATATGCCGATCTGTCATACGGCGGCTCTTCGTATATAAGGGGCGCTCTTAAAAGATGGGATTTCTTCTTTGGAAATGCAGATCCGTACAGAATACCTATAAACGAGGGATTTCAGAAAGAGTTCGATATACCGGGAAAATACCCGAGAATCGATCCCTATGACAATCAGTGCGGAGAAGCGGAATACGCGGATCACGGCCTGAAAAACCGGGATGTGGAGTATGAATACAAAGAAATAGAAATACGGCTCTCAGAGTAAACCCGCATGACATTAAAAGGGGACGCGTTTGCCGCAGGACGCGTCCCCTCTCTTTTTTCTTTCGCGCCGCCTTACGCCGCGCTTTATCGGGTCATGGTTTTTATAACATTGTTGAATTCTTCATTCTGCTCAAATACGATATTATATATTCCGCGGCCGTATTTTGAGAGGAATTTTCCGTAACCGCTATGCATGTCAAGGGGCTGGAGAATCTCAAAAATTACCGGCTTGCCGTCAGTGTTTTGAGTGAAAGTGAAACTCCTGTATTTATTGCCGTTTTGGCTGATCGGCGAAAGAGGGCCGAAGCCGTATGCTTCATAGGCGGCTCTTGTTTCATCAAGATTTTCCACCACGACGATAATCTTTTGGATGCGGGTAAACATGGGAGACGCAAGATGGGGTTCGCTGCCGTCTTCCAGCTGCACATAGGCGCCGGTAGCCATATGATCCCGCGGATAAACACGTTTTTTGGCTTCTTCCGTCTGATCCCATGTAAATATGTTAAATCCGAGATCTGCCCGGGTATCGTGCATACGCATTACCTGGGTGAAGATGTCGTTTTCGGAAAATTTGTGATTGTAAAGAGTGAACTTCATTATCTCCTTTGCGCCACGTTCTTTAAGGACTTCGTAATAGCGCGGAGTCGGAGTGAACATGATATCGCACACGCCCTCTCCCTGGTTTTCGATAAAATCACTCCAGACGGTGTTTTCGACGGGCTGGAGGAGTTCAAAAGTGACGCCGTCCATTTCATACATGAGCGTGCCGAATCTGATACGGTCGACTTTTTTACCGTACAGTTCACCGTTTTGAACAGATTTGTCTGTAGTAATAAAAGAACGCATAGGTCCCATTCCGTATTTTTTGCATATTTCACCGGCGTGGTCTATGTCTCTGACGGCAATACCGATCTGTCCCATACGGGTAAAACATTTTTCTGCCATTGCAAGCGCCTCCTTCAAAATTTTATCTGTCTGTATTGTATTTCTTTTTTTCGTGCTTTTCTACGTTTCGGGCAAAAAAAGATGCAATTTTTTTTTATCTATAGTATAATACTTGTCGACGGACCGCGATCCGGGGAAAACATCATAAGGAAAGAGGCGCGATGAACAAAGCAGAAAGAAGAAAAGTACGCACGAGTAAAATACTCATACTTGTTATAATAGGACTTATAGCGCTGGCGGCGTTTTTCAGCATGTACAATCCGCAGGGGAACAGCAAACCGGTGGAACTGTTCTCGGAGGACGCTCAGAAACAGATCTCTCTTGAACTGAGAAACGACCAGCACGATGTAAATGACGTGATAGCAATAGACGGAATAAGCGTCGGTGAGGAAATTGAAGAAGTATATTATATCAGAGTAAATCACAGGGAAAACGTGACTCTGATGTTTGAAACAGAACTGCTGTCGTCGTCGGGAGATATGGAGGACGCTCTTAATGTAAGGGTGTATGACGAGACTCACGACAAGGACCTGTATGAGGGAAGTCTCAGCGGCCTTGACGGCAGAAATTTCAGCGAGGAACAGATAACTAACGCGGCAGACGCCAACGATACGCGTTACAGACTGTATTTTTCGCTGGCCAACGAAAATGACGACAGATACAAAAACGCTTCCGCTCAGCTGGAAGTAAGATGGTTTATACCTGAGGAACAGACTGATGCTCTGAAGATGTCAAAGAGCGGCGATGTGAAAGTGATACTATACGCTTTCATAGCCATGCTCGTGATAACGGGAATCATGTTCTTCTTCCTCCATAAGAGACTTAATCCGGCGGTTTACAGCAAGGCAAATCCTCTCTTTGACGAGGAAGAAAAAGCCGCGATAGACGCTCTCGGAAAGAAAGAAATAGAAGGCCCCGATGGCAGCGGAAAACCGCGACGCGGTAAAAAATAAAAATACGCCCGTCTGATATCAGACGGGTGCGCTGTTTTTTGCATTATTTCAACTTCCCGTCAGTCGGAGGGGTCTTTGATCTTCGGCAGACTCCAGCGGAATCTCGCGGCGCAGAGCCTGAGAACGATTACTACGGCCGTGCCGACGAACATGGAAGTAATGCTGCCGAGGACATCCCAGACGGCGACGCATACGACAGCTCCGATTATCGACGCGCTGGCATAAAAATGCTTTACGAATATATAAGGACGGTCTCCGGCCATCACGTCGCGCAGTATGCCTCCGCCTACGCCGGTCATAACGCCTACAAAGACGAGCAGGAAGATGCCGTAACTGTCGTCTCTTACAAAGGCTGTGTTTATACCGATAACGGTGAAGACCCCGAGACCTGTTGAATCCATTATCAGCATGGTTATCTCATAAAATCTTCCCTTGAAGAGCGACCGCTTTCTGACGATGACGAAGACGAGAACAGATACTCCTATGGCTATCGCGGCGTAAAGCGGATTCCTGAAAGTCATGGGAGGCGTAATTCCCAGGATGATATCACGGATGACTCCGCCGCCTACGGCGGTGGTCAGTCCGAGAATAGAGATTCCGAGTATGTCCATGCGCTTTTCGAGGCCGAGCAGCGCGCCTGATACGGCAAAAGCCACGGTGCCGGCAATCTCAAAAGCAAGGAGCAGAATTTCTGACATTATTTACCTCTTAAACTCAATGGTTTCCGGCTGCCTGAAATATTATGCGTACGGGCAGCGCGGTCAAAGGAAGTATATCATCAGCGAAGGCGGCGTGTCAACATAATACGAACAAAAAATAATATAACTTAAAAAACATACGGAACAAGGCGAACACACGAGAATTGGCTCTTTTTTTTCTTTGCAGATTGTATTGACAATGATTTTCAGAGATTGGTATAATATCATCAGAGTGGGTATTTATGGACAGAAACAGTTAAAACTTTCAGATTGGAGAGATACGATAATGAAAAAGATCGGTATAGTCATGGGATCTGACAGCGATCTTGCCATAGCGCAGAAAGCTGCCGACACTCTCACAGAATTGGGAGTACCGTTTGAGGTACACGTATATTCGGCTCACAGGACGCCTGAAGCGGCCGCCGCGTTTGCTAAGACAGCCAGAGAAAAAGAATTTGGCGCGATTATAGCATTCGCGGGCAAAGCGGCTCATCTGGCCGGAGCGCTGGCAGCCAACACTACGCTGCCTGTTATCGGCGTACCCGTAAAATCAACCGCGTTGGACGGCATTGACGCTCTGCTGTCAACTGTACAAATGCCATCAGGGATACCTGTAGCTACAGTTGCGATCGACGGAGCAGTCAATGCCGCCTTGCTTTCTGTACAGATGCTGGCCATCGAGGATAAAGAGGCGGCGGCGAGACTGGATGAAAAGAGAGCAAAAGACGCGGCGAAAGTTCTGCAAAAAGACGCGGACATTTCCGCAAGATTCTGACAAGGCCGCCCGGGCGGCATAAGACAATGATCACAAATAAAAAAGGAGATAAAAAAATGGCAAACAAACTTGTGTACACCGGAAAAACAAAAAATGTATTTGAACTGGACAACGGAAACTATCTGCTTAAGTTTAAAGATGACTGCACCGGCAAGGACGGAGTCTTTGATCCAGGCGAAAATTCAGTAGGTCTTACCATAGAGGGTGTGGGAGACGTTAATCTGCGCATGTCCATATACTTCTTTGAAAAGATCAACGCGGCCGGCATCAGAACTCACTTTGTCAGCGCGGATCTTGAGAATACCACCATGGAAGTGCTCCCGGCAAAAGTATTCGGTAAGGGCCTTGAAGTTATCTGCCGCCATAAAGCGGTAGGAAGCTTCTACCGCCGTTACGGCGAATATATCGAAGAAGGCGCCGATCTGCCTGCATATGTGGAAACTACTTTTAAGAATGACGAAAAAGGCGATCCCCTTGTAACCAAAGACGGCCTTGTGGTTCTCGGAGTGATGACCGAACAGCAGTATGAAGACATCAAGACCATGACTCAGAAGATCACACAGATCGTTGCTGACGACCTTAAAGAAAAAGGACTTGTTCTTTATGACATAAAGTTTGAGTTCGGCTATGACAAAGACGGAAACGTAATGCTCATCGACGAGATCGCTTCAGGAAATATGCGTGTCTACAAAGACGGAGAGTATATCGATCCTATGACTTTGTCCGAGCTTTTCTTTGCCTGATTCGGAGAACAGAAAAATGGGCGGATTTTTTGGAGCGGTGTCAAGAGAAGACTGTATGCTCGATGTCTTCTTTGGCACGGATTACCATTCACATCTGGGAACCCGCAGAGGAGGGCTGGCGGCCTACGACAAAGATATCGGGCTCCAGAGGGAGATACATAACATAGAAAATTCTCCTTTCAGAACTAAATTTGAAAATATATTTGAAGAGATGAGAGGGACTTCGGCTATAGGATGTATCAGCGATACTGATCCGCAGCCCCTTCTCATCAGATCGAAACTGGGTACTTATGCTATCTGCATAGTCGGCCGCATAAACAACAAAGACGAGCTGATGGACCGGTACTTTACTCAGAGGGGCGGTCATTTTGACGCTATGACAGGCGGCAAGATCAACTCCACTGAGCTGGTGGCGGCTCTCATCAATCAGCGCGATACTTTTGCCGAAGGAATCAGGTTCGCGCAGGAATCCATAAAAGGAACAGCTTCCATACTCATTCTCAAAGATGACGGCCATATTATCGCCGCGAGAGACAGGGTAGGAAGGCTGCCTGTGTTAATCGGCAGAGGAGAAGACGGATACTGCGTGTCCTTTGAGTCTTTTGCGTATAAAAAGCTGGAATACGAAGATGACCGGGAGCTTGGTCCGGGAGAAGTGGTGGAACTTACACCGGACGGGGTCAATCAGCTTGTACCTCCCGGAAAAGAGCTGAAGATATGCGCTTTCCTGTGGTCGTATTACGGATATCCCACATCAAATTATGAGGGCGTGAACGTAGAAGTGATGCGTTACCGCAACGGACGTATCATGGCCAGAAACGACATGGAAAGCGGCCGGGCAAAGGGTGTTGATTATGTGTGCGGAGTGCCGGACTCAGGCACACCGCACGCCATAGGCTATGCCAACGAAAGCCATATACAGTTCGCCAGACCTTTTATCAAATATACGCCGACATGGCCAAGGAGCTTCATGCCTTCAAGTCAGAAGGAGCGCAACAAGGTGGCGAAGATGAAGCAGATACCTGTACATGAGCTGATTCAGGACAAGAGCCTGCTTTTCGTAGACGACTCCATCGTGCGCGGCACCCAGCTCAAAGAGACCGTGGAATTTCTCTACGAAAACGGCGCGAGGGCGGTACATATGAGGTCCGCGTGTCCGCCGATAATGTACGGCTGCAAATATCTGAACTTTTCGTCTTCAAAAAATGAGATGGAACTAATCGCCAGACGTGTGATAGATGAGCTGGAGGGCGAAAAAGGTCTTGATCACGCCGAGGAATACAGCGATTTCAGGACAGAACGGGGCAAGGCTCTGCGAAAAGCCATCTGTGATAAATTACAGTTTGATTCTCTCGATTTCCAGTCACTTGACGGCATAATCGAGGCCATAGGCATAGAGCCGTGTAAGCTCTGCACTTATTGCTGGAACGGAAAGGAATAAAAAATGAACACCAAATCCCAGTCAGAAAGCTATAAGGCGGCGGGAGTAGATATAACCGCCGGTTACAAAGCCGTAGAACTTATGAAAAAGCACATCGCCAGAACCATGATCACCGGCAGGAGCGATGACATAGGAGGATTCGGAGGTCTGTTTGAACTGGACATAACCGATATGCCCCATCCTGTTCTTGTGAGCGGTACCGACGGAGTGGGGACAAAGCTCAAGATGGCTTTCCTGATGGATAAGCATGATACCGTGGGTATCGACTGTGTCGCCATGTGTGTCAACGACATCATCTGCTGCGGCGCCAGACCGCTGTTTTTCCTGGACTATATCGCCTGCGGCAAAAATTATCCGGAAAAGATCGCCGAAATAGTCTCCGGCATAGCCGAGGGCTGTGTTCAGGCGGGCTGCGAGCTGATAGGCGGCGAGACGGCCGAAATGCCGGGATTTTACAGTAAAGAGGAATACGATCTTGCCGGATTCAGCGTAGGGGCTGTGGATAAGTCAAGGGTGCTTGATAAAACAAAGATGAAAGAGGGAGATGTGATAATCGCTCTGCCGTCAAGCGGAGTGCATTCCAACGGATTTTCCCTTGTAAGAAAAGTCTTTGACGTGGAAAAGGCCGACCTTAAATCTCCTGTAGCTCAGCTGGGCGGACGTTCTCTCGGAGAGACGCTGCTCACGCCTACGAAAATATACGTAAAACCGATGCTGGCTCTGTTTAAGGAAGTCGAAGTGAAAGGAGTATCCCATATCACCGGCGGCGGATTCTACGAAAACATACCGCGCAGCATACCTGACGGACTGGGGGCCAGAATTGAAAAGTCGGCGGTAAAAGTCCTGCCGGTCTTTGATCTGATCGCCGCCTGCGGCAATGTGCCTGAACACGATATGTTCAATACCTTCAATATGGGAGTCGGCATGAGCGTCATCGTGGCGGAAGAAGACGCCCAAAAAGCCCTGTCCGTTCTCAGAGAGGCGGGAGAAGACGCGTATATCATCGGAGAAATCGTAAGATCAGACGACAAGGTGACGATATGGTAAAGACAAGGATAGCCGTGCTGGTATCGGGAGGAGGCACCAACCTCCAGGCTCTCATAGACGCGTGCGGGGCAGGCATCATCAGAAGCGGAGAGATAAAGCTCGTCATCTCCAGCAGCAAAAAAGCCTACGCCCTTGAAAGAGCCGCAAGAGCCGGCATAAAGGCTGAAACGGCGGACAAAAAAGAAGCCGGATCTCAGGAAGCCTTTGAAAAAAAGATCGAAGAGCTTCTGAGAGAAAATCATATCGGGCTTATCGTCATGGCCGGATTTATGAGCATACTTACCAAAGAATTTACAGATAAATATCAGAGCAGGATTATCAACATACATCCTTCCCTGATTCCGTCTTTCTGCGGCAGAGGATATTACGGCCTTAAAGTCCACGAGGCCGCTCTCGCCTACGGAGTCAAAGTGACGGGGGCTACAGTACACTATGTTAACGAAGTACCTGACGGAGGGCAGATAATAATGCAGAAAGCCGTTGAGGTAAAAGACGGCGACACCCCTGAAGTCTTGCAGAAAAGAGTCATGGAGGAAGCCGAATGGAAAATACTGCCGCTGGCCACAGAAATGGTAGCGGCGAAGTTAGCGGAGGCAGGTGACAGATGATGAAAACCATTAAAGAACTTATCGGAGAAAATTCTTATCCGGGCAGAGGAATTATCATCGGCAAAGCGCCGGACGGCAGAGCCGCGGTCGCTTATTTTATCAGCGGCCGCAGCGCCAACAGCAGGAACCGTGTATTTGTCCGTGATAACAGAGGAGACATATATACGAGACCTTTTGACGAGTCAAAGGTGGAAGATCCAAGCCTCATAATCTACAGGGCGGTCGCCCACATCGAAGAAAAAGACCCGGCTGCCGGAACAGATCAAAAGGGGCTCATCGTTACCAACGGAGACCAGACAGATACCATAGCCGGGGCAATACTCGAAGGCAGAACCGTCGCCGACGGTCTGAAGACAAGAAAGTTTGAACCGGACGCTCCCAACTTTACGTCAAGGATAAGCGGCGTGGTGCGGTACGCCGACGGAGGAAGCTATCAGCTGAGCATACTTAAATCGGCCGGAGATACGCAGGCCTCCGACGGAGGAGCCTGTGACAGGTTCTTTTATGAGTATGAACCTGAACCGGGAAAAGGTCACCTGATACATACATACGAAGGTGACGGGAATCCCCTCCCGGCATTCAGAGGGGAACCGGCGGCCGTAAAGATTGAAAAAGACATAAACGCGATGACAGAGCAGATCTGGGAGAGCCTGAACGCTGACAACAGAATTTCGCTCTATGTCGCTTACATAGATATAAAGACGGGCGAAGAGGAAACCCGCCTCATCAACAGGAACAGATAGAAAGAGGTGGAGGCTGTGAAAGAATTTGAACTTAAATACGGATGCAATCCGAACCAGAAACCGGCAAGGATATTCATGGAAGACGGAAGCGAGCTGCCGGTGCAGATCCTTAGCGGACGTCCGGGATACATCAATTTTCTGGACGCTTTTAACAGCTGGCAGCTGGTAAAGGAGATAAAAGAAGCGCTCGGCATGTGCGCGGCCGCTTCTTTTAAACACGTGAGCCCTACTTCCGCGGCGGTTGGTCTTGCGATGACGGAAAAACAGAAAAAAGCCTTTTTCGTAGATGATATTGAGGGCATTGATGAGTCTCCTATAGCTTCCGCCTATGCCAGAGCAAGGGGCACTGACAGGATGAGTTCCTTCGGAGACTGGATAGCTCTTTCGGACAAGTGCGACGTGACGTGCGCAAGACTCATAAAGAGAGAAGTATCTGACGGGGTAATCGCTCCGGACTATGATCCCGAAGCTCTTGAAATTCTGAAAACAAAGCGCAAAGGCAATTATAACATCATCAGGATCGACCCGGACTATGTTCCGGCGCCCCTTGAAAAAAAACAGGTCTACGGCGTAACCTTTGAACAGAAGCGCAACGACTACAAGATTGATACCGGCCTCTTTGACAACATCGTCACCGAAAACAAAGACCTGCCGGAAGAAGCAAAGCGTGATCTGGTGATCGCGCTTATAACTCTCAAATACACACAGTCCAATTCAGTATGCTATGCCGAGGGCGGCCAGGTCATAGGCGTGGGCGCCGGACAGCAGTCGCGTATACACTGCACCAGACTGGCCGGTGAAAAGGCCGACAAATGGCATCTGCGCCAGCATGACAGAGTGCTCGGTCTTCCGTTTAAGGATGAGATTAAACGTCCCGACAGAGATAACGCCATAGACGTGTATCTTTCGGAAGATTATGAAGATGTGACCGGCGAGGGAAACTGGCAGCTTCTTTTTACAGAAAGACCGGAGCCTTTCCCGAGGGAAGAGCAGAGAGAGTATCTGGCTTCACTCAGCGGCGTGTCGCTGGGATCAGACGCTTTCTTCCCGTTCGGCGACAACATTGACCGGGCGGCCAGAAGCGGAGTGACTTATGTGGCACAGCCGGGCGGATCGATCAGAGACGACAATGTCATCGAGGCCTGCGACAGATACGGCATGGTCATGGCGATGACAGGCATGAGACTTTTCCACCACTGATGTGAGATAAGGCGGAGGTAACGATGAAGATAATGGTAGTAGGCGGCGGAGGCAGAGAGCACGCCATCATCAAAAAAATAAAGGAAAATCCGGCGGTGAGCGAGATATTCGCTCTGCCCGGCAACGGGGGCATTGCCGCCGACGCCACATGCGTGGATATCGGCGCCAAAGACATTGAAGGCATTACCCGCTTTGCCGCTGAAAATAAAATAGATTTCGCGGTAGTCGCTCCCGACGATCCTCTTGTGCTGGGAGCCGTAGACGCGCTGCGCGAGGCGGGAGTGAAGACTTTCGGACCGGACAGCAAAGCGGCTGTTATAGAAGGCAGCAAGGCCTTTTCCAAGGAACTCATGAAAAAATACGGCATTCCGACGGCTGAGTACGAGATATTCAGCGATATGAAGTCCGCTCTGGAATATGTAAAGACATGTCCGGTGCCTGTCGTTGTCAAAGCCGACGGCCTGGCTCTGGGAAAAGGCGTTATTATAGCCGAGACAAGAGAAGCGGCAGAAGACGCCGTAAGAACGATAATGGGCGATAAAGTTTTCGGAGCCAGCGGAGACAAGGTGGTAATAGAAGAATTTCTCACAGGACCGGAAGTGTCCATACTGTCTTTCACTGACGGAAAGACCATAGTGCCTATGGTATCGTCAATGGATCATAAGCGCGCGCTGGACGGTGACAAAGGCCTGAACACCGGCGGAATGGGCACGGTGGCTCCAAACCCGTATTATACGGAAGAAGTGGCAAAAACATGTATGGAGACTATATTCCGTCCTACGATCGAAGCCATGAATAAAGAAGGCAGGAGTTTTTCAGGATGTCTTTACTTCGGACTGATGCTGACAGAAAAAGGACCAAAGGTCATAGAATACAACTGCCGTTTCGGAGATCCGGAAACACAGGTAGTGCTGCCTCTTCTCAAAAGCGATCTCCTTGACATAATGCTGAAGATATACGAGGGCAGACTGGACGAGGCAGATGTGAGATTCTCCGACGAATGCGCCTGCTGCGTTGTAATGGCGTCAGAGGGTTATCCTCAGAAATACGATACGGGTTTTGAGATATCCATGCCGCCTGATAAAAACATCTATGTGGCCGGAGCCAGGCTCAAAGACGGCAGACTTGTGACAGGCGGAGGCCGCGTACTGGGTGTTACCGAAACAGCACCGACCCTCAGAGAAGCCATCGGCAAAGCTTATCAGACGGTTTCTGAAGTCAGCTTTGCCAACGCGTATTACAGGCGCGATATCGGACAGAAAGCCTTGCAGGCGGGAAGGAGATAGTCATGGTTTTCAGAATATATGTGGAAAAAAAGCCGGGACTGGACAACGAAGCCCGCGCCCTCAGGGGCGACATCAATGAGCTTTTGCGTATCGGTTCTGTAGAAAAGGTAAGAGTTTTTAACAGATACGATGTTGAAGGCATTGACAGAGAACTGTTTGATTACGCGGTAAATACGGTGTTTTCCGAGCCGCAGCTGGACATAGCCTCGGACGCGGCGGATACGGAGGGAGCCTCCTGTGTTTTCGCGGTCGAGCCTCTTCCGGGACAGTTTGACCAGAGAGCGTCTTCGGCTGCCGAATGCATACAGATCATATCAAGGGGCGACCGCCCTTTGGTAAAAACGGCAAAGATATATGCTCTTTACGGAAATATCACCGCTGATGATGCGGCGGCCGTTAAAAAATACGTGATAAACGCGGTTGAATCCCGTGAAGCCGATATGGCCATGCCTGAAACTCTTGATATGGCATATGAAAAGCCGCGGCCGGTAGAGATTATCGAAGGTTTTCGCGATATGACGGACGAAGAACTTGCAGGTTTTATCAGCGAACGCGGTCTTGCCATGGATCTTGCCGACATAATTACTTGCCGCGATTATTTCAGCAGTGAAGACAGAGACCCGACTATCACAGAGATCAGGATGATCGACACATACTGGTCGGATCACTGCCGTCATACTACTTTTAACACCGTGATAGACGACGTGCAGTTTGAAGACGACGCGCTTAAAGAAGCCTATGACAGATATATGAAGCTCCGCGCCTATCTTGGACGAAGCAAGCCGGTAACGCTCATGGATATAGGCACCATAGCCGCCAAATACCTCAAAATGCTCGGAAAGCTGGATAAGCTGGACGAATCAGAGGAAATCAACGCCTGTACCGTAAAGATAAAAGTGACGGTAGACGGCAAAGAAGAAGACTGGCTGCTGCTGTTCAAAAACGAAACTCACAATCATCCGACGGAGATAGAACCTTTCGGCGGCGCGGCCACCTGCGTGGGCGGAGCAATCAGAGATCCTCTTTCAGGACGCTGCTATGTATACGCTGCCATGAGAGTGACCGGAGCGGGAGATCCTCTTGTACCGGTGGATGAGACTATAGAAGGCAAGCTGCCTCAGCGGAAGCTTGTTACTACGGCGGCGGCCGGATACAGTTCATATGGCAATCAGATAGGACTTGCCACCGGACATGTGGACGAGATTTATCATCCGGGATATGTCGCCAAGAGAATGGAGATCGGAGCGGTGATCGGAGCTGCTCCGGCAGAAAACGTGGTGAGGGAAAAACCTCAGCCGACTGACAGGGTCATCCTGCTTGGAGGACGCACAGGCAGAGACGGATGCGGCGGGGCGACCGGATCTTCCAAGTCCCATGATGTTTCTTCCCTTGAAACATGCGGAGCCGAGGTACAGAAAGGCAACGCGCCGGAGGAAAGGAAACTCCAGAGACTGTTCAGAAATCCTGAGGCTTCACGGCTGATCAGACGCTGCAACGATTTCGGAGCAGGCGGTGTTTCGGTAGCCATAGGAGAACTGGCCGACGGCCTTGTGATAGATCTGAATAAAGTGCCTAAAAAGTATGAAGGGCTGGACGGCACCGAACTTGCAATCAGCGAGTCCCAGGAGAGGATGGCTGTGGTTGTGGCGGAAAAAGACGTTAACCGTTTCCGCCAGCTGGCTCACGATGAGAACCTTGAAGCTACCGTAGTAGCGAGAGTGACCGAAGAACCGAGACTTTCCATGTTCTGGAACGGCGACAATATAGTCAATATTTCCAGAGAGTTCCTCAACTCCAACGGAGCTGCCAAACATGTTTCCGTCAGGACGGCGGCCATGGAGCCGTACGAGAGAAAGGTTTCCGGAAGCTTTGCGGAAAATTACAAAACTCTGGCCTGCGATCTTAACGCCTGTTCAAAGCGCGGACTTGTTGAAAGGTTCGATTCGACGATCGGAGCCGGTACCGTGCTGATGCCTTTCGGCGGAAAGTATCAGAGAACGCCGATTCAGGCCATGGCGAACAAGATCTCCCTCGAAAAGGGCGAGACTGACGACTGCAGCGTGATGGCCTGGGGCTATGATCCGTACATAACCGAAAAGAATCCTTACGCCGGAGCTTATCTGGCTGTGCTCGAATCAGTGTCGAAGCTGATCGCCACCGGAGCGGCCTTTAATGACGTTTATCTGTCTTTCCAGGAATATTTTGAAAAACTGGGCAAAGACCCTGATAAGTGGGGACAGCCGACGGCTGCTCTCCTGGGAGCGCTGGACGCTCAGATCGGTCTTGAAGTGGCGGCCATCGGAGGCAAGGATTCAATGAGCGGAACTTTTGAAGACATGCATGTGCCGCCTACCCTTGTATCTTTTGCGGTGACTACGGCAAAAACCGGCGACATCGTTTCTCCGGAATTCAAGAAAGCCGGACACGATGTTTATCTGCTGCGCTCAGACAGGAATGAAAACGGACTTCCTGATACCGAATCTCTGAAACAGCTGTTCAAAAAAGTACACAGTCTGATGACATGCGGCAGAGCCAGAGCGTGCTATACCGTAGGATGCGGCGGCGTCGCCGACGCGGTATTCAAAATGTGCATGGGCAACGGACTGGGATTTGAATACAATGAAAACCTTACCAATGATGAACTTTTCGGATATGATTACGGAGCCTTTGTCGTAGAGATAGACTATGACGAGGACAGACCGCCTGAAGCAGCCGAAGAAGAAAAAGCCACTGACAACAAGTTCACCGCCTGCCATATCGGTCATATCACAGATGACGGATTTATCAGCCGCGGCAGTGAGAAACTGTCCATGGCAGAGCTGTGCGGGCTTTACGAAGACAGGATGGAGCCTGTTTACCCTTGCAATATCAGCGCCTCAGAGGGCGAATTCCCTCTCATATCTTATAGAGAAGAATGCGGGGCAAAAGCTCCTGCAGTGAAGAGCGCCAGACCTAAGGTGCTCATTCCGGTATTCCCGGGAACCAACTGTGAGTACGATACGGCCAGAGCGTTCGACAGAGCAGGGGCTGAGACAGAAATCTTTGTCATAAACAATCTGACGGCTTCTGACGTCGCGACCTCCATAGAAGATTTCGCGGATAAGGTAAGAGACAGCCAGATGATATTTATTCCGGGAGGATTTTCCGGAGGAGACGAGCCTGACGGTTCAGGAAAGCTTATAACCGCTTTCTTCAGAAATCAGGAGATAAAAGAGGCTGTAACTGAGCTGCTCGACAGGAGAGACGGTCTCATGGCCGGTATATGTAACGGCTTCCAGGCTCTTATTAAGCTGGGACTGGTGCCTTTCGGAAAGATAATGGATACGGACGCGGATTTTCCGACTCTGACGTATAATAAGATCGCGCGCCATCAGTCAAAGCTGGTTAGAGTAAGGGTTGCTTCCTGCAATTCGCCGTGGCTTTCACAGACACAGGTCGGAGATATATATACCGTTCCGGTATCTCATGGAGAGGGACGTTTCATCGCCGGTCATGAACTTCTTAAAGAACTGGCTGCCAAAGGACAGATAATCACTCAGTATGTGGATATGGATGGAAATCCTACAGGAGATGTACAGTTCAATCCTAACGGATCTGACTGGGCCGTAGAGGGAATAGTATCGCCTGACGGAAGAGTCCTGGGCAAGATGGGCCATGCCGAGAGAACAGGAGCGGGCCTTTATAAGAATGTGCCGGGTGAGTACGACATGAAAATGTTTGAATCAGCCGTAAAATATTTCAGATAAGAGGAGAATTCACATGGAAAGAAGAATAGGAACAATTTCAAGAGGCCTCAGAGCGCCTATCATAAAAGAGGGAGACGACCTTGCCAAAATAGCCGTTGATACTCTTATGAACTGCATAGACAACGGAGATTTTGAGATAGGAAGCAAGGATGTTTTTGCCGTCACAGAGTCAATACTTGCCAGAGCTCAGGCAAACTACGCGACTACCGGACAGCTTGCCGCCGATGTCAGGGCCAAGCTGGGCGGACAGACTGTCGGCGTTGTTTTTCCGATACTCAGCCGCAACAGGTTCGCTATCTGCCTCAGGGGAATGGCAAAAGGAGCGAAAAA
>UMHQ01053053.1_pt1 | contig 16413 bp, 11 predicted proteins | sample 1965531 | NCBI WGS metagenome assembly UMHQ01 (sample SAMEA4836098, study PRJEB28245) | human gut metagenome | biome: gut microbiome; material: fecal sample | place: Denmark | collected 2008
TGCTCTGTATCCAAATTATCTTTTTCAATATCTTTATAATATCGATATGTTCCTACCATAAGTTCATTGCAAGCTTCTTCATCAGTAACAATAATCCCTTTTTCATGTAATTGTAAAGCAGAAATTGTCCAAAGATGATTGACTCCTTCCTCAATCCCTTTATGTAAAGCTCTTGCTTTTTTAGGTCCATTTACCATGATCAAAACTTCTTTTGCATCTAAAATCGTTCCAACTCCAACTGTCAATGCTAATTTTGGAACTTTTGTAATATCGTTATCAAAAAATCTTGCATTTGCTAAAATTGTATCTGTGGTCAGTTCTTTATCTCGAGTTCTAGAACTTAAAGAAGAACCGGGTTCGTTAAATGCGATGTGTCCATCTTCCCCAACCCCTCCTAAGAAAAGATGAATTCCTCCAAGTTTTTTTATTTTTTCTTCATACTCTCGACATTCTTTTTCATAATCTTCTGCCATTCCATTTAGAATATTAATATTTTCTTTTGGAATATCAATATAATCGAAAAAATTATGATGCATATAATAGTGATAACTTTGTTCATTATTTGCTTCTAAGCCGACATATTCGTCCATATTAAAGGTAACTACATTTTCAAAAGACAATAAACCATCTTGATAAAATTGAATCAATCGTTTATACATTCCTAAAGGAGTCCCTCCAGTCGGAAGTCCTAAAACAAAAGGTCTCTCTTTGGTAGGTTGGAATTCTTTAATTTTTCTTGCTACATAGACTGCCGCCCAGTCTACAACATTTTTTTCTGTAATGATAACTCGCATATTTCCCCCTTATAGTTTAAAGTTTTTCACTATTTCCATAGCTTCCAATATATTTTCTTCCATTTCTTTATTTTCTAAAATCAATTTTACATATAGCATATCAATCACTGTCATCTGTGAAATTCTTGGTGAAAGAGCTGTTGCTCTAAAATTTTTATTTAATTCCACCGTATTCAAAGTAATATCTCCCAAATCTCGAATAGGATTTCCTGCAATCGTAGTGAGAGTAATAATTTGGATTCCTCGTTCTTTTGCTTTCTTAGTAATCTCATAAACCTCTTTTGTTTTTCCACTATAGGAAATCACAAATAGAATATCCCTAGAAGTCATGGTTGTTAATAAACTAAACTGCATATGGAAATCAGATTCAAAAACAACATCTTTTCCCAGTTCTAATAACTTATAAGAAAGATCTCTAGCGACAACTCCTGAAAATCCTGCTCCTAATATCATAATTTTTTTTGCTTTTCCTAAAGCTTTTACAGCTTTTTCTAATTCTTTAAAATCTAGTAAGGAATAGGTATCTTCAATAGCTCGCATATTTTCACGAGCTACTTTTTGACAAACTTCTTGTAAACTATCATTAGAATCAATTTCACTATCAATAATGCTTACCTCTTTTTTAGCAGAAAGAACTCCCATATCTTGACTTAGGGAAAGTTTAAAATCTGGATATCCAGAAAATCCCATCTTTTTTGCAAATCGTACGATAGATGCTTGGCTTGTTTTACAAACTTTGGCAACTTGATAGGTCGTTAATTGTTTTACTTCTTCTGGGTGCTTTAAAATATAGTCTGCTATTTTTTGTTCCATTTTACTAAAATTCTCACGCATCATTTTCAGCTTTAAAATTACACTCATCACTTTACCACCTTTATTTCTTTAAATTTTCCCGTAGTTTTAATTCTTTTTGAATGCTATTTAAAACATCTCTTTTATTTAAAGTCCATAGTGGAGCAATTAAACTTTCTCGATCTCCATCTCCTGTTAATCTATGGATAACTATATTATATGATAAATTTTCTAATATTGTAACTACTTTTTTCACAAATTCATCTTTTTTTTGTATTTTTATTTCATGATTCTTATAAAGTTGTTCCAAATATGTGTTTTTTTGTACATATAAGCAATGAATTTTTATCCCCCAAGTTCCACATTCTTGAGCATATAAAGCTGTTTTTAATCCATCTTCTTCCTTCTCTTTTGGTAGACCTAAAAGAATATGAGTGACAAATCGAATTCTATATTTTTTTAAGTTTTCGCAAGCTTCTCTATAGACAGATAGAGGATAGCCTCTATGAAAAAAAGTAGCAACCTCTTCATTCACTGTTTGTAAGCCTAGTTCTACCCATAAAAAAGTTTTTTGATTCATTTCATCTAATAATTGTAAAACATCTTCTCCGAGACAATCGGGACGAGTTGCAATTGCTAAACCCATAACTCTAGGATGAGAAAGTGCTTCTTCATATACCTTTTTTAAATAAGAGATGTCTGCATAAGTATTTGTAAAATTTTGAAAATAAGCAATCACCTTTCCAGATGGAAATTTTTTAGAAATTAACTGTAATTGATCCTCTATTTGTTGATATATTTTTTTATGTCTATCTCCGGAAAATTCTCCACTTCCTTCTTCACTACAGAAAATACATCCACCAAAACCAACTTTTCCATCTCGATTAGGACAAGTAAACCCTCCATCTAAAGATACCTTATATATTTTTTCTCCGAAAGTATCCCGAAAGTAATCATTCAAAGAATAAAATCTTCCCATATAATAACTCCTTTATTCTTGATAATCTATTCTAGCATAGATGATATTTTTATGCTAGAATAAGTATAAGAAAATATCTAGGAGGTCAAGAACTTAAAATGAAAAATCGAATTTTGCTTATCAATACAGGTGGAACTATTGGTATGATAGGAGAACCGCTACAACCTAGTAAAGATTGGAAAGAAATCACAAAAAATCATCCTATTTTATGGGACTTTCCTGTGGATTATTATCAAATGGAAAATTTAGTAGACTCTTCGGATATGAATCCTGATATTTGGCTTGAGATAGCAAAAATTTTAAAAAAAGAATATGAAAACTATGATGGATTTGTAATTTTACATGGTACGGATACGATGTCTTATACCGCTTCTGCTCTTTCTTTTCTATGTAAAAATTTGTCTAAACCGATTATTTTGACAGGATCCCAAGTTCCCTTAGCAAAGCCAAGAAGTGATGCCTTACAAAATTTGATTACTGCCATACAAATTGCCTCACAGTACAAAATTCCGGAAGTTTGTATTTTATTTCGGGATAATTTATTGCGTGGAAATCGCTCTAAAAAAATAGACGCAACTAACTACTTCGGTTTTTCATCTCCAAATTATCCGGTCCTTGGAGAAATTGGTGCTGAAATTAAAATCTCATGGGATAAAATCCTATCTTTTCCAAAAGAAAAATTCCAAGTAGAAGAAAACTTATGTTCTGATATTATCGTTTTGGAAATTTTTCCAGGAATGAATATTGAATTTTATAATACTATTTTAAATTCTTCGATAAAAGGAATTATTTTAAAAACCTTTGGAAATGGAAATGCTCCTACTTCCTTATGTTTTTTAGAATTTTTAAAAGAATTACAGAAGAAAAAAATTCCAGTCATCAACGTAACGCAATGTATTCGTGGAAGTGTAGAGCATGGAAAATATGCTGCTAGTTATAATTTGATTTCTCTTGGTGTCATTTCTTCCAAGGATATGACAACAGAGGCAAGTATTACTAAACTTATGTATCTTCTTGGAAAAAATTATTCTTATGAACAAATTCAAGAAATTTTTCAAAAAAATTTAGCGGGAGAAATTTCCTAAAAGAAAAAGGATATTAGTGGTTTTCACTAACATCCTTTTTTTTATTGCTCTTTTTGATAAGAAGAATAGTTGCTATCTATACTCAATCTAGCACACTTTCTTAATAAATCCCTCTTTTGAGATTTTTGTAATCTTAAATACACTTCCCCTAAAACATTTTCTTTTCTAAAATTTTTGTGTTGTAAATCGTAAGGAAAATCTAATAAACGACTAATAATCGCAGTAGTTTTTGCATAATAAATAGGATAATTCCCTTTTTTATCTAACACTGTAAAATCTGCTTTTCTCTTTATGAGTAAATGTATTAGCTCAATATCTTCAGAAGCAATTGCCTTAAAAATAAGAGAATTTTCTTTGGATAAGTCCAATTTCGCAGCTTCTTCTAAGAAATACTTAAAAAATTCAATGCCTTTGGTATCATAATAATATTCCGCTAGGCTTTTCCCTTCGTAATTTTTTACATTGACATCATAAGAATGTTTTTGTAATAATTGAAAAGCTTCTTTTCCTTGGACATAAAAGTAAGGAGAATTAGCTACCCCTTCCTCTAGCTTTGGAAAATGTAATAAAAACTCTAAAACATCTAAACTGTTATAATCCAATGCCATATAGATAAATTCTTTTCGATTTTCTGTATGAAGTAAAAAATCTTTTAACAGAAGGACATTATTCGTAGCAATGGCTGACTCTATTTTTTTCATAGGGTAGTCTATCTTTTGATTTGAAATTTGTCGACGACAACCCATATTTAGAATAATTAAAATACAAGATAAAATGAGAAAAGATTTTTTAGACATCACTTCGATTTCTTCTTCTTTCTCCTTCTTTTAGGATTTTTTTACGTAATCGAATATTTAATGGAGTTACCTCTACCAATTCATCTTCTGCAATATAATCTAGAGCTTGTTCCAAACTAAATTTTCTTGGAGTCGCCAATTGTACCGCATCGTCACTTCCAGCAGCTCGCATATTCGTTAACTTCTTGGTTTTACATACATTCACAACCAAATCATTTTCACGATTATGTTCTCCTACAATCATTCCTTCATATACCGGAATTCCAGGATCTAAAAATAGAGTTCCTCTATCTTGTAAATTATTTAAAGCATAAGGAACCGTTACCCCTGGTTCTGTTGCAATTAAAACTCCTTTATTTCTAGTAGGAATTTCTCCTTTAAAAGCTTCAAATTCAAAGAAGGAATGGTTTAAAATTCCTGTCCCTTTTGTAACCGTTAGGAATTCATTTCGAAATCCAATCAATCCTCTTGCCGGAACTTTAAATTCTAAACGGGTATATCCATCTTGTCCTGGAGTCATCGCAATCATTTCCGCTTTACGAACACCCATTTTTTCAATAACTACTCCTGTATAGCTGTCATCCACATCAATCAAAGCCATTTCCATCGGCTCCATTTTGACTCCGTCAATTTCTTTCATTAACACTCTTGGTTTCGAAACTTGTACTTCGAATCCTTCTCTTCTCATATTTTCCAACAAAATAGAAAGTTGAAGTTCTCCTCTTCCTTTGACAACGAAAGCATCCGGAGTATCTGTCGCTTCCACTCTCATACTTACATTATTTTGTACTTCTTTTTGTAATCGATCCCAAATATGTCTGGAAGTTACATATTTTCCATCTTTTCCAACAAATGGAGAGTCATTTACCATAAAGGTCATTGCCAATGTCGGTTCGTCAATATCAATAACAGGCAAAGCGACTGGATTATTTACATCTGCTAATGTTTCTCCGATTTCAATATTTTCCATACCGGCAATACACACGATATCTCCTGCTTCTGCTTCTTGTAATTCTACTCTTCGTAATCCTTCATAACCATATAGAACGGAAACTTTTCCTTTTACTTGAGCTCCATCTCTTTTCATAATCATAACTTCCTGATTTCTTCTTAACATTCCATTATGAATTCTTCCTACTGCTAATTTACCGACGTAGTTATCATATTCTGTATTTGTAATTAGGAATTGAGTTGGGTGATTTTTATCTCCATCAGGATCTTCTACAAATTCTAAAATAGTATCAAATAAAGGTTGCATATCCTTTTCTTCGTCCGTTAATTCTTTTTTAGCAAATCCTGCTTTACTGGAAGCATATACTACAGGAAATTCTAATTGATAGTCATTTGCATTTAATTCAATGAATAAATCATAAATCATATACAAAACTTCTTCCGGTCTTGAATTTGGTTTATCAATTTTATTGACAACAACAATAGGTCTATGCCCTTGTTCTAATGCCTTCTTTAATACATATTTTGTTTGTGGCATAGGTCCTTCAAAAGCATCTACCAATAGAAGAACAGAATCTACCATCTTCATAATTCTTTGTACTTCTCCTCCAAAATCAGCATGGCCAGGAGTATCTACAATATTAATTTTATAATCTTTATATCGAACGGAAGCATTTTTAGAAAAAATAGTAATTCCTCTTTCCTTTTCAATATCATCGGAATCCATGATTCTTTCTTCTACTTTTTCCAATTCGTGACTTCCAAATGCTCCTCCTTGTCGTAATAAACAATCGACTAAGGTAGTCTTCCCATGGTCAACGTGGGCAATAATTGCAATGTTTTTAATTTTCATGTTTCACTTTCCTTTTTTTAAAAATACTTATATCCTTTTAGTCTTTGCTTTTCTATTTTTCCTAGTCCTAAAAATAGTCCATTTTGATACACTCGATATTCCCCATCTTTTTCTTTAAAAATTACAGTATTTCCATTACGGAAAAGAATTAGATTTTTCTCTCCTTCTAATTGTATTTTAGGAAAAGAGAAATACTCTTCTACGGGAATACAAAAACTAAAATCACAGACATTTATTTTATCATGAATTTCTGAAATTGTATAGGAATTTTTCAAATGATGTTCTCCTACTTGTATTCGATTGAGTGCTGTCATGGTAGCAAAACTTCCTAACTCTTCTCCAATATCATAAATCAAAGAACGAATATAGGTTCCTTTGGAAACTTTCGTTCGAATTTTCGCTTTTTTCCCTTCAAAATCTAAGATATCAATACCAAAAATTTCTACTTCTCTTCCTTCTCTTTCGATTTCAATCCCCTTTCTTGCTAGTTCATACAATTTTTTTCCTTGTATTTTAATAGCGGAGTACATAGGAGGAATTTGAGAAATTTTTCCTTTCCAATGGCTAAGAACTTCTTCAAATTCTTCACGCTTTACTTCTTTTTTAGGAGAAGTCGCTACAATTTCTCCTTCCAAATCATAGGTATCCGTTTGGTAGCCAAATTCCATTTCCGCTTCATATACTTTCTCTTGAGCTTCAATCTCTTGTGCTAAACGAGTTGCTTTTCCAAGACACAGGATTAAGACTCCTGTTGCTAAAGGATCTAGTGTTCCAGTATGCCCTATTTTTCGTTCTTGTAATAATTTTCGTAAAGAACGAATGACATCGAAAGAAGACATTCCTTTTTCTTTATTGATTATAATAATTCCATCCACGTTTTTCTATTCTCCCATTGCTTCTACCGCTACTTTTAGTCCTTCTAATGATTTTAGTAGAACTTCTCGAGAACAAGCCAAGTTAATTCTTTGGCAAGTTTCGCCTCCTTGTCCATAAGGAGCCCCATTTCCAGTTGCGATCTTTCCATATTTTGCTAAATGTTTTGTAATTTCCTCTCCTTGAAGAGAATAATGAGAAAAATTTACCCAAAGAGTATAGGTACTTTCCGGCATATAAGCCTTAATTTCCGGCAACTCTTTATGAATAAAGTCCACAGCCATTTTTAAATTTTCTTCTAAATATTCCAAAGCCGATTGTAACCATGCTTCGCCTTTTTGAAAAGCGGTTTCCATAGCAACAATGCTTAATGCATTATTTCTGTGAATATCTAAAACTTCAATTTTATCAATCAAAGCCAAACGAATTTTTTCGTTTGAAACATACAAGAAAGAAGCATGTAATCCCGCTAAATTAAATGTTTTCGTTGCAGATAGACAAGCCACTGTATTTTCTCTTACTTCTTCTCCTAATTGTAATAAAGAAATCGTTTTTGCTCCTCCAAAAGTCAAATCTCTCCACATTTGATCTTCAATAATTCTAACATTGTGCTTCAAACAAATATTAGCAATTTTTTTTAATTCTTCTTCTTTATATACCTTTCCAACTGGATTATGGGGGTTACAAAAAATAAAGACCTTTACTTTTTCCTGAATGATTTTTTCTTCAAATTCTTCCCAATTAATTTCAAAATTTCCCATAGAAGTTTCTAACATAGGAGATGTTACTAATTTTCTTCCTGTTCCTGTAATCGTTCTAAAAAATCCAGGGTATACTGGTGGAGTTACCAAAACAGCATCGCCTTTCTCTGTTAAAACTTCCAAAGCTAAGGTAAAACTAGTCACTCCTCCAGGGCTATGAATTAAATACTTTGGATTTAAACTATAGTGAAACCTTTTTTCAGTCCAATCACAAAGAGCTTGGTAATAAGAACTTGGTCTTGCAGTGTATCCGTAAATTCCTTGTTTTGCTTTTTCCACTACGGCATCGATTACTTCTTTTGGAGCAGGAAAATCCATATCTGCTATCCAAAGAGGATATAAATCTTTATCTCCAAATTTTGCTTCTAATTCATCCCATTTTGCAGATAGATTTTGGGATCTGTCCCAATGCTTCAAAAAAACATCATTCATCATTTAAATTTCCTCACTTTTTATTTTTATAAATTTTATGTATACTTACATATAACAATGGTACGACGAAAAGAGTCAATATGGTAGAAGCTGCTAAACCAAAAATAATAGTAATTGCCATTTCTCCATATAGTGGATCAAACATCAACGGAAACATTCCAAAAATAGTAGTCCCTGCCGCCAAAGAAACTGCCCGAACCCTACTTAAAGAAGCATCCACCACAGCATCAAATTCTGTTTTATCCGTATGCAATTTTTGATAACGTATTTCATCTAATAATACAATTGAATTTTTAATCATCATTCCCGATAGGCTTACCATTCCAATAATAGCCATAAAACCAAAAGGGCGTCCTGTAAGTAACAGTCCGGGAACAATTCCTATTAAAGAAAGCGGCAAAACTACGAAAATAATAAAAGGATCTGTTAGTGTAGCAAATAATAACAAACAAGCTACAAACATAATCATAAATTGAACAGGTACATAAGACAATACCTTCGCAATATTTTTATTTTGTTCATAATATTCTCCATTCCACTCTAGAGAATACCCTTCCGGAAGTGAAATATCCTTTATTTTTTCTGCTAAGATAGAACGAATTTTTTCTACCTGTATGCCCGTTTCTACATCTGCTTGTACTTGAATCGCCCTTTTTCCATTATGGCGAAGTATCATAGGATCTTCCCAAACAAGATCCGTTCCTTTGATAAACTCTCCCAAAGGAAGAGATTGCATTCCAACTCCAAAAATAGGAAGTTGTTCTAAATTATTACTATTTACTTGTTGTCCACCTGATTTTTCTCGAATTACAATAGGTAAATCTTCTACCCCCTCATGAAAAACTCCAACTTGATTTCCATTTCCCAGACGATTTAAGGCAGAAGCAATATCAAAGGTACTCACAGCATGCTTTCTCTCTTTTTGCTCATCTAAATTTGGAACCATGGTTAACACTTTTTCTTTCCAATCGACATTGACATTTTTAGCCCCCGGAATTTCATAGAGCTCTTTTTCTACTTTTCTTGCTAAATCTCGTAATATTTTTGGATCTGAGCCTGTAATTCTAAGTTGCAATGGGTACTTTGTCGGGATTCCATTGGCATAACGTTTCACTTGAATTTGTACGTCTGGCAAATTTTCCCAAGTAAAATTTGTCAAAGATTTTTCTAAATCTTCAATTGTCGATAACTTGTCTACATTCACAATGATTTGTGCTAAAGAGGTTGTCGGTAATTCAGGAATCGTTGCTACATAATATCGAGAAGGAGAAGCACCTACAAAAGTTGTGTAATTTTCCACTTGTTTATTTTTAGCAATTTCCTTTTCCAGTATCTTAGAAATTTGATTTGTATACTCTAAGCTGCTTCCTTCCGGAGTCCAAATATTTAAAACAAAACCTTTTTTATCAGAATTTGGGAAAAAAGATGTTGAAATTCCAAAAGAAAGAAGAATAATGAAGCAAAAGCTTCCCAATAAGATAAGAAGAGAAACCTTCCTAAAATGTAATATTTTATTCATCCATTTTCGTAAAATCCAATAAAACTTTCTTCTTTTCTTACTTACTTTTTGCTGTCCCGGATCGTTTAAATAAAGATAACATAAGAGTGGAGTCTGTGTCATAGAAAAAATCCAACTTAATCCAAGAGAGATTGCAATAACCCAAAATAAACTTGAAATATATTCTCCAATACTAGATTTCATTAAATACATTGGAAGAAAAGCAGCAATGGCTACAAAAGTTGCTCCGAATAAAGGTAATGCTATTTTTTTAGTAGGCAAAGTAACCGCTTCATAGCGTTCCATCTTGTTTTCTAAAGCATTTAAAGTTCCATCTACGATAACAATGGAATTATCTACCAACATTCCCATGGCAATGATAAAGGCTCCTAGAGATACTCTTTGCAAATCCATTTTTACAAAAAGCATATAGATAAAGGTTCCCAATATAGAAAGGACCAATCCACTTCCAATAATAAGCCCGCTCCTTATTCCCATGGTAAATAACAAAACCCCAATGACCACAGCCACAGATGCAATTAAATTATAAACAAACTGTGAAATTGCATTGGAAACCAATTCAGGCTGATAATAGATCTTATGTACTTCAATCCCTATTGGCAAGCTAGAAGAAATTTCTTCCAAACGTTTATCAATTTTTTCCCCTGTTTTTACAACATTCGTTCCACTTTCCGGAGACAGTTGTAAACCTATGGACATTTTACCACAAAAACGCATCATATTGCTAGATGGATTTGAAGAAGATTTTTTTATTTCTGCTATATCTTTTAAAAATAGAGTGTCTCCTCCCGCTCCTGTCAACATCTTTAAAAGATCCGGTTTTGAAAAAATCACTAAATTTTCAATATCTTCTATGCTTTGAAAATTTGAATGTAATTGAAAACGTAAATATCTAGTTCCTTGCTCAATATTATGAGCCGGAGTTGGAATATTCTGTTGTAACATCGCAGTATAAATCATTTTTTCATTAATACCTAAATTTGCCATTTTGGAACGATCAATAACGATTTCAACCACAGAGTCCGCTTTTCCATAAAGAACTGCTTTGGAAACGCCTTGAATAGACTCCAATTCTCTTTTAATATATTTGCTATAACGATTTAGTTCTTCTTTGCTATATCCTTCACTCGTAATTGCAAAAAACATTCCATAAACATCCCCATAATCATCTAAGACAATAGGAGAAATTGCTGTACTTGGCAAATAAAGTTTACTGTCTGCTACTTTTTTTCTTAATATATCCCAATATTGCTCTACTTCTTCGGAAGGAATAGATTCTTCTATTTTCACTCGAATTTCAGAATATCCTGCTTTTGATGTAGAATCAATATATTCCACATGAGGCATTTCTCGTATTTTTTGTTCTAATTTATCTGTGACTTCTAACTCTACCTGATGTGGACTTGCTCCGGGATATAAAGTAACAACGAGAGCCTCTTTTACTTTAAATTCAGGATCTTCTAATTTCCCAAGTTTAAAATAAGATAAGATACCTCCTAATAGTATCAATAAAGTTAAAACAAGAGTTACAATACGATTTTTTAAAAAATATTCTACCATAGTACTTCCTCCTTATAATAAATTTCCAACATTCGTATCTGTTGTTGGAGGAAGAGCCTTGATGACTTGTCCTTCATGAATACTCGATACACCGGCTATGATAACCTTGTCCCCTGTTTTTAAGCCGGATATAATTTGAATCTCTCCATTTCCTTGTAAATCGCCTAATTTCACTTCTCTTTTCTCTGCTTTATTCTCTTTCCCGTATAAATAAACAAAAGAACCATTTTCCTCAAAAATAGCGGAAATAGGAAGAAGTATCTTCGAATTTTCTTCTTTCTTAAGAGCAACAACTACTGTTCCACTCATTCCAGCATACAAGTTTTTTATATTGTCTCTTTCTAATTGAAACACAATAGGGTAAGTTGATTTTGTCATATCCGGTGTAAAAGAAATCGTCTTTAACGTAAGCGGATAAGTTTTAGACTTATCTTCTTCGACGATAAAATAATATCTTTGAGCTTCTTTAATTTTTTCTAGCTCTTTTGCAGGAACTTGAATTGTAAGTTCAGAAACATCTTCAGAGCTGATACTAAGAATAGGAGTTCCTGCGGCAACCACCATTCCTGCTTCTGTCATTTTTTTAGATACAATTCCATCATAGGGAGCAATTAAATCTCCATAATAAACTTCATTCGCTGCATGAGAAAGTCCCGCTTGATTTGCCTTTTCTGCTGCGATAGCAGACTTATACTGAGCAAGTGCCATATCATAATCTTTTTTTGGAATTGCATTATTTTGATATAGGGTTTTTACTCTTTCAAATTGTAGTCTAGCATTCTCTGCCACTGCCTTACTTGCTTCATACTTTTGTGCATTAGCTTCTAGATTCAAATGATAATCCTGTTCTTCTAGTTTTGCTAAGACTTGTCCTTTTTTTACTCTGTCTCCAAGACTGACTAAAATCTTTTCAATTTTTCCAGGGACTTGAAAAGAAAGCATAGCTTCTTGCTTTGCTTGAATGGAGCTGGGATATTCTGAAAGAATCTCCTGTGAAAGATTGACTCCAATTTCTTGAATTTTTACAGGTCTTATTTTTTCTTTTTCTTCATTTTTTTCACAAGCTATAAGAAGAAAAGATATCATAAAAATACATATCCATTTTTTATTCATTTTTTTCACCTTCTCGAATTTTTACAAAACGTCCCTGTTCCATTAACATATCTAAGATTTCTTGTAGAACAGCAGACTGATATTCTGCCTTCGCATTCAAACTTCTTGCTTCCTCATAACTTTGTAGAGCTTGTAGGTAAGAAAGTTCATCAATCATTCCCACCTTTTTCTCCATTTCTTTTTGATAGAATTTCCCATTTTCTGCTTTTAGATTCCCTTGTGCTATTTCTTGTTCTTCTAAGCTGGTTTGTAGCTTTTGATAGACATTGGTAGTCTCCGCAATCGTTTGTAACATCAATTGTTCCCGCTTTATTATTGCCTTTTGTTGTTCTATCTTTGCTTTTTGATAAGCTGAAACATCCTGAAATCCATTAAAAACAGAAAAAACTCCTCCTAAAATTCCAAACAAATAATGTGGACTAGTCAATAAAGAAAAAGTGTGTTCTCCATAGAAACCTTGCAAGCCAACAATCGGTAAAAAACGACTCAAACTTATCTTTACTTTCTCTTTTTCCACTTCTATCATTTTATTCTGTATTTCTAAAGCTTGACTATGAAGCAGAGATTGATATACAACTTCTTCGTAATTTAATAAGGGTTTCTTTGTAGAAAGATTTGTATCCTCTAAATATATTTCTGAAAAAGGAGACAAATTTAGTGTTAGTAATAAATTCATGTTAGCAATTTTTAAATCCCTTCTATTTTCTTCTAAAGCTAACTTTTTTTGTTTATAATACACTTCTGCTTTTTGGTATTGCCAGTCTAAAATACTTTGGGTCTCTAAGGCTATTTTTGTATTATGTAACAATTGTTCTGCACTTTGTAGAGAAGCTTGTAATTGTTTTTCTTCGGATTTTAATGCCAAAATCCAATAATATTGCTGAATTACCTTAACTGTAATCATTTTTTCTGTCAAGTCAAACACTAAACTATGAATATCCTCCCCTTTTTTCCGAGCAGAATATAGAAACCAGGTAGCCGGAGCAAAAATAGGCATACTTGCTTGCATTCCATATACACTATAATTTTTATCTAATAAACGTCCATGAATTTCCTTTGGTAATAAAGGCCCAATCATGGGAAATTTCCCTAAAGAAGAAGGTAAATCTATCTGAGCAGACAAAGGTTCTTCCCAAAAACTTCGAGTATAGAAAGCAGAAATTTTAGGTAAAAAATTTCCAAAAGCTATTCTTTTATCAATACTAGCAATTTCTTTCTCCAACTCTTTCATTTTCAGTTCAAGGTTTCTTTCTTTTGCTAAGCGAATCGCTTCTTCTAAAGAAAGCTTTTGTTCTTTTAAGATTTCTTGTGTTTCTTTTTCCTTATTTTGTAGCTCTTGTAGCAAAGAATTTTCGGAAGCTTCTTTGTTAACAGAAGAACAAGAAGTTAGAAAAAGAAGACAAAAAAATAGATTCCATTTTCTCTTCATAGTGTGCACTCCTTTTTTCTGTATCCAATATGTAAAGAGAAGTAGTTTGTGTATCCCCAAACTACTTCTTCCCCCTAAATTATCATATTCTACTGTTTAAAATTCACCATCATCAATCAATTCTCCATAAGAATAATGATGAACCCATTGAATTTCCCCACTTGGATAATATTGAATATTTTTTCCATGTAATAAATTATTTTGAAAATTTAGAATTTCTCGAACTTTTCCATTTTCATAATAAGTAATTTTCGTCCCATTTAAACGACCTTTTTCAAAAAAAGCTCTGCTTTTTAATTCCCCATTTTCATAATAGATTATCCATTCTCCTTCAAATTCATTTGCTGAAAAATGAATAAATTCTTTCATTTTTCCACTTTTGTAATAAAAGACCGTATCTCCATCTAAAAGTCCTTCTCTATACTCAGAACTTTGAGAAACAATTCCGTTAGGATAGTAGGATAAGGATAAACCATTTTTGATTCCGTTTTCATAACGAATTCTTTCTCGAACTTCTCCGGTTGGATAACGATAAAATACCAAGCCATCAAAAGGATGAGTATCTTGTTTATAATAAATAATGTCTGATTTTTCTATGCTATCAAAAAATTCTATTTGTCTTTCTTTCATTCTATTGCTCCCTTCTTTGCTTCTTTATTTATTTTAGAAACAATATGAGAGGGGAAGAACTTCCTTTTCCAATAGACAACATAATAACCCCCCAAGCATCAGCTGCCACATTTTATAATAAATACTTTCCTATACTAAAATAATATCATAGAAAACATTTTTTTTCAATATTTATCTTCTATTATTCTCTGATTTCTTTTAAAATTTCAAAAGTTTTTTGCATTTTGTTCTGAATTAAATCTTTTCTAAGTGTATAAATATTTCTGTAGTATTTTGTGTTTTTTTCAGAGGGGCTATATACTTTTTTTATTTTCAAAAGAGAAGTTAATGCTTCTTTTAAATTCGAAATGTCTCCTACCGCATAAGCAGCTGTCAAGATATTCGTAATCAAAGCTCCTCCTGCTTTTTGTAAAGTCTTTACTTTAGCATCTAACATATCTGATTTTATTTGATTCCAAAGTTCACTTCGACTCCCTCCCTCTGTAATCGTGATTTGATCTAAATTCACTCCTGCCTTTCGATAAGTATCGGTCACTCCAATATAGTCATATCCAATTGCTTCTAAGACAGATTTCCATAAGGTTGCTTGATTCGTATCCATAGTCATATTCAAAAAACATCCACAGGCATTTACACATTCCGTATTTCCTCCTGTTAAATAAGGTAGAAATAACACTCCATTGGATCCCACCGGAATTTTTTCAGCTTCTTGGGAAAGAATATCAAAATATTCGTCCACTCCTTCTTGTTTACAAAGATTATCTCGATACCATCGAAGAGCTAAGCCACCTGTTCGAATAAATCCCCAATAAAAATAAGTATTTTCTAAAGTTCCACTGTTAAAAATAAGTCCGGACTCCGGAGTACTTAATTCCGGCTTAATGCCATCTGTGGAAACACAAAACATAGCACAAGTTCCGGCTACATCTGCTGCCATATTTTTATCAATCAAACCACAGCCTAACATCGATTGCATGGTATCTCCTGCTCCTGCACAAATGGAAACTCCTTCTGGTAAACCTGTAAATTCTGCAATTTCCTTGGTTAAACTACCGATAATTTTCCAAGGTTTCACAATTTTCGGCATATATTCCCTTTTAATTTCTAAAATCTCTAATTGCTTGTCTGACCATTCTTTGTTATAGATTTCAAATCCTAAGCCCCATCCGGACATCGTTCCCCAATCAATAAAAGCATCCTTAGAGTTAAGACCTGCCAAATGGCTTAGGACATATGGAGCATTATGCATAAATTTTTTCCCTTCTTTTTGGAAAGCTAGGTTATTTTTCAAAATCCAACGAGCAATCATGGCAGGAAACATACAATTCGGCACCGCATTTCCTGTTTCTTCAGCCCATATAGTCAAATTTTGAGCAGATAGATTTTCTACATCTTCCTGACAACGAGAGTCTAAATAGTTAATATATGGAGTAATCGCTTCTCCTTCTTCGTTAACTCCAACAATTCCACAAATAATTCCATCTCCAAAAATAGCTCTGACTTTGGAAACATCCAAATCTTTTTGTTTCATTTGTTCCACACAGTCTTTGATTCCCTGTTTTACAGCTACTAAATACTCATTGACATTCATTTCTACCCAACCGGCTTTTGGATAATATAAATGAGTGGGATAATTTTGCTCTGCTACACATTCTAGTTGTAAATTATAAATGGCAACTTTCACACTCTGTGTTCCTGCATCAAAACCGATATAGTATTTTTCCATCTTAGAAAACCTCCTATTGATTAGCATCCATACAAAATATAACATTTTTCTAACCAAAAAACAATAGTTAGTATAAAAATAAAAGTTGTAAAATAAAGTGTCACATAAAAAATAAAAAG
>UMHQ01072480.1_pt1 | contig 16411 bp, 13 predicted proteins | sample 1965531 | NCBI WGS metagenome assembly UMHQ01 (sample SAMEA4836098, study PRJEB28245) | human gut metagenome | biome: gut microbiome; material: fecal sample | place: Denmark | collected 2008
CATGTCGTCAGAAAAATAATTAAAATTATTTCGCGCCTATAGGCGCGAAACTCTGCGAAGCTTTTTGCCGAGTTAATGTCGGTGACATGCGTTTTGACAAAATTTACGTCTGGTTTCTTGTTGTTTCGTGCGCATACTATTGCTTGGGTATCGCGGGAGATGAACGTAAGGAGAAATGCAGCAATGAAGCAGACCCTTGCCATGCTTTTTGTGACGGCGCTGCTGCTCTTCTCGCTCGCGGGCTGCGGGGAGAAGAAGGACAGCAACACCGCCAACGGCCCGTCGACCGGTACGACCGACAACGGCGCGGCGGACAGCAATAAGAAGGACGACAACGCGTCCGGCGACGACATGAGCGGCGAAAACAAAAAAGACGACAGCGTGACCGGCGACGGCATGATGGGCGACGACATGGACGGCGACGGAGAGAATGCGACACGCAGCGTCGACCGCCGCAATGCCGCCGCGAGCGCCAGCGACCGCAGCCGCTATTTTGGCAGCGACAAGGCCATCACGCACGAAAACGGCAGCCTCTACGGCAAGACCTATCTGAACCCCGAGACGGAAAAGAGCGCGAACGCGCAGCTGCGCAGCAACGGACGCAGCCTGACCGGCATCACGAACGACGAGCTCTATTCCTATGACCTCCGCTACCGGCAGATGCTTTCCAACGGCCGCGTGCACGACACGGACGGCTTTTTGTTCGACGGCGAAAACACGCACTATAACACCCTGAAGTGAAGAAAGCGGGAGCGGCATGCTCCCGCTTAGCTTTTGCCGTATTGACGAACCGCATTCACCTGGATATAATGAAATACAACAGAAAGGAAGTGCCGCCCTATGGATCGTGAGCTCCGCGTTGTTCTCTCCGCCCGTGTGTTTTCCGACCAGAAATGCTTTGGCCCCGGCGTGTCCCAGCTTTTGAAGCGCGTAGACGAGCTGCATTCGCTGCGCGCGGCGGCGCTGTCGATGTCCATGGCCTATTCCAAGGCGTGGACGGTCGTCCGCAATGCCGAGGACGGGCTGGGCTTCCATCTTTTGACCTCCACGGCGGGCGGCAAGCACGGCGGCGGCGCAGAGCTGACGGACGAGGCGCGGCAGATGATCGCCGCCTACGACGCCTACTGCGAAAAGCTGCGCGCCTACGGTGCCGCGCTTTTTGAAGAGACATTCGCTTTCTACAACGATATCCCGAAGCACGAGCTGCACCGAAAGGAGAAAACGCATGATTGACAAGCTTTGCGTCTGCGGCCACGCGATGGAGGATCGCGGCGCGCAGACGCTCGAGATGAACGGCTCGAGTCTTGGCTCAAACCTATGGACTGACCATGTCGAGGTCGACGTGTACATCTGCCCCTGGTGCGGCCGCATGGCATTTTTTGAGCCGGAGGACGTGCGCGAAAAGCGCTTTCGGGATGCCTGCGAGGAAATGACGATGGACGAGTTGCGTGCGATCGTTTACGATGCCAATCCGGATATGCTGCGCGCTGTTGCGCGCGAGCGCATTGAAGAGCTGGAGTCGATTGAGCGTTACAAGGCGGAGCAGAAGCAAAAAGAGGAGGAAAGGCGTGCAAAGCGCAAAAAACTCTTTTCGGGCATTCTCGGCAAGGACGGCGACGACGACAAGCCGACGAAGAACCGCCCGCCGGAGTTTTGATGAATTTATTGTAAAAGTGCGCACACTGTGCGCACTTTTTGCTTGACAAACGGCCTCGGCGGGTGTACACTCCCATCATCAAAATGGCACGGATAGGGAAGAAGCCGATATTTCCCCGCGCAGAGAGGGATGCATTTGCTGCGAGCATCCTGCGGAAGAGACCGGCAGTACCACCCTTGAGCCGCCCGCGAAACAAGCGGGACGGGATCGCCCGTTACAGCGGACACAAGCGGCGCAAAATGCGCAAGCAGGGTGGAACCGTGGAGTATTTGAATGCTTCACCCCTGAGAACATCGGGGGTGGAGCTTTTTTGCACCCTCAAGTGAAAATGGAGGTAAATAACATGTCTGAAGAAGTCAAGATCAGCGAAGAAAACCAGTTTACGTTTGAAAATCCCGAGTACCGCAAGACCTACTGGCACACCTGCTCCCACGTGCTGGCGCAGGCCGTCAAGCGCCTCTGGCCCGAGGTGAAGCTCGCCATCGGCCCGAGCATCGACAACGGTTTCTACTACGATATGCTCGCCCCGTTCTCTTTCACGCCGGAGAATCTCGCCGAGATCGAGGCTGAAATGCGCAAGATCTGCAAGGAAAAGCTCAAGCTCGAGCGCTTTGAGCTCCCGCGCGCCGAGGCCATCAAGTTTATGGAAGAAAAGGAAGAGCCGTTCAAGGTCGAGCTCATCAACGACCTGCCTGAGGATGCCGTCATCAGCTTCTACAAGCAGGGCGAGTTCACCGACCTCTGCGCCGGTCCGCACCTCGACTCCACCGGCCGCATCAAGGGCAACGGCATCAAGCTGACCGCCTGCAACGCTGCCTACTGGCGCGGCGACTCGAACCGCGAGGTGCTCCAGCGCATCTACGGCGTCGCTTTCCCGAAGAAGGAAGAGCTGGACGCCTACCTCGCCCAGGTCGAAGAGGCCAAGAAGCGCGACCACAACAAGCTCGGCCGCGAGCTCGAATATTTCACCACCGTCGACTGCATCGGTCAGGGCCTTCCGGTGCTGCTGCCCAAGGGCGCGCGCGTCGTGCAGGTGCTCCAGCGCTGGGTCGAGGATGTGGAGCAGAAGCGCGGCTATCTTCTCACCAAGACCCCGCTGATGGCCAAGCGCGACCTTTACAAGATCTCCGGCCACTGGGATCACTATCTCGACGGCATGTTCATCCTCGGCGACCCGTATGACGAGACGAAGGAGTGCTTCGCTCTGCGCCCGATGACCTGCCCGTTCCAGTATCAGGTCTACCTGAACCGCCAGCGCTCCTACCGCGACCTGCCGATGCGCCTGGGCGAGACCTCGACGCTGTTCCGCAACGAGGATTCCGGCGAGATGCACGGCCTCATCCGCGTGCGTCAGTTCACGATCTCCGAAGGCCACCTCGTCCTGCGTCCCGACCAGCTTGAAGAGGAGTTCAAGGGCTGCCTCGACCTTGCCAAGTACTGCCTCGGCACCGTCGGCCTTCTTGACAAGTGCACGTTCCGCTTCTCCCAGTGGGATCCCGCAAACCCGAACAACAAGTACGAGGGCACGAAGGAGCAGTGGGATCACGCCCAGAGCGTGATGGAGCGCATCCTCAAGGATCTCGACGTCGACTACACCGTCGGCATCGACGAGGCCGCATTCTACGGCCCGAAGCTCGACATCCAGTATAAGAACGTCTACGGCAAGGAGGACACCCTCGTCACCATCCAGATCGACATGCTGCTCGCCGAGCGCTTCGGCATGTACTACATCGACGAAAATGGCGAGAAGAAGCTGCCGTACATCATCCACCGCACTTCTCTCGGCTGCTACGAGCGCACGCTCGCCTACCTCATCGAGGAGTATGCCGGCGCGCTGCCGACGTGGATGGCGCCCGAGCAGGTGCGCTTCCTGCCCGTCACCGACCGCGCCGCCGACTACTGCGCCGAGCAGGCCAAGAAGCTCGAAGACATGGGCTTCCGCGTCGAGGTCGACTACCGCAACGAGAAGATCGGCCGCAAGATCCGCGACGCGCAGATGGAGAAGGTCCCCTACATGGTGGTCGTCGGCGACCGCGACATGGAGAACGGCACCGTTTCCCCGCGCCACCGCGCGGACGGCGACCTCGGCGCGATGAGCATGGACGAGTTCTCCGCGCTGCTCAAGCAGGTCGTGGACAACAAGGAAAAGAAATAATAGCATACCGATTTTGCATAATTAGCATTTGAGCCTTTCATAGAATCAGGGCGGCGCTTTGCCGCCCTGATTTTTTATACCTAAAGAAAAAATTGAAAACCTGACAAATGTTTAACGAAATAATCGGTCGAATGATGACGGAATTCAACGATAATTTGGCGAAATATCCAAAAAAGTAAAAACGTCTTGCAATAGACCTGTCATTCAGCTATAATGAGACTGCCTGAAAGAGGCAAGTAAATTTCGGAATTCAACGCTTCTCCAACGTAGGTGCTCCGAAGCGCCCCCACGCGGCGGAGCATGTGCCGGTGAAGCGGTGAATGCCGGAAGAATCAAAAAGGAGATTGCGTATGAAAAAGTTTTTAGCTCTGATCCTCTCTCTCGCGATGGTCTTCGCGCTGGTCGCCTGCGGCGGTGAGAAGACGGACGACAGCCAGAACAACGACGGCGACACCAGCTCCGATTCCCCCGTCGCGATCACTCTGGCGACCGGCGGTACCTCCGGTACCTACTATGCTGTCGGCGGCGTTCTCAAGACCGTCCTCGACTCCAAGCTGACCCTTTCCACCCTCAATGTTGAGTCCACCGGCGCTTCCGTCGCGAACGTCAACATGATCACCGACGGCGAGGCTCAGATGGCCATTCTGCAGTCCGACGTTATCAACTACGCGCACGAGGGCACCAACTCCTTCGACGGCGCTCCCGAGACCAACGCTCTTTGGGTCGCCGGTATCTACAACGAGACCGTTCAGATCCTTGCCAAGCCCGGCATCAACACCGTGTCCGACCTCAAGGGCAAGACCATCTGCGTCGGTGACGTTGGTTCCGGTACCGAGATCAACGCTTGGCAGGTCCTCGGCGCTGCGGGTCTGACCAAGGACGACGTCAATGCTGTGAACGGCTCCTTCCAGGATGGCGTTGACCAGCTCAAGGACGGCAAGATCGACGCCGCCTTCACTGTCGCCGGTGCTCCCACGACCGCTATCGTCGACTATGCCACCACCAACACCCTCAACCTCGTCTCCCTGAGCGACGATGAGCTCGCCGCCATCCAGGAGGCATATCCGTTCCTGATCCGTGACGACCTGGCTGCCGGCACCTACACCGGTCAGGATGCTGACGTCACCTGCGTCGCTATCCAGGCTACTCTCGTTGCCTCCGAAGAGCTGAGCGAGGATGTCGTTTATGAGTTCGTCAAGGCCATGTTCGACAACAAGGACGCTCTGACCGAAGGCCACGCCAAGTTCGGCTTCCTCGATCCCGAGGCTGCCTCCGCTGGTGCTACCGTCACCATGCATCCCGGTGCTGAGAAGTACTACAAGGAAATCGGCGTCCTGTAAGCAGGATCGCTACCGTGTATTGACGTGAATTCTCATCTGCGGAAATACATAATTGTGGCCGCTGCAATAATAACGATTATTGCAGCGGCCGCCGTGCTTCTTCCTCGCTCCGGCTACTATCTGACCCTGCGCAACCGCGACACCGGCGAGGTCTACGCCCGGTACAAAATGGGCGAGGGAGACCGCTTTTCCGTGACCTTTATCCATTCCGTGAACAAATATCCCCTGACCGATACCTACGAGATCGAAAACAAAACGATCTATGTGGAGGAGACGACCTATTGCTCCTTTGGCGCAGGCGTGCAGACGGAGCTCAACCCCGGCGAAACGCTTGACAAGGTCTATGTGGACCGCCCCGATTACAAGGGCTGGGCAATGGTCATCCGAAACATCCATCAGGACAGGACAAACGTCGGCTACATTGTCGGTACGGTCTCTGACCATGTACTCAATGTAAACGGCGAGGATGTCAGTCTGCGTGATTTGTGTGGAAAAAACGCGCCTGTGCGTTTTAATTACGAATTCTGGCTCGTCTGAGCGCACGGACGCTCTCAAATAGAATTAGGAGGAAATTGCATCATGGCTGAAAACGAAAAGCTCAACAATGTTGCAGTCGACAACGACGTCGGCACCATGGAAGACGTCGATGCGATCATGAAAAAGTACGACCGTGAGTCGAACACGCGTATCTGGGAGGGGACTCCCCGCAAGATTCTGCGTGTCCTTACGGCACTGTTCGGCATTTTCCTGATCGTGATGAACATGTGGATCAAGATGGACGAGCGTGCGCGCCGTCCGCTCTTCCTCGGCCTGGTCATCATTCTCGTGTTTATCTACTACCCCATCAAGAAGGGCTCTCAGAAGGTCAACTACATGCCTTGGTACGATATCGTCATGGCGGCAGTCGGCGCGTTCTGCTTCCTCTTCTACCCCTTAAACCTTGAAAAAATCGTTACCGCCGGTACGCGAATCCAGAAGGTCTTTGTCGTGCAGATCGGCGGCGTTTCGATTCCCCTTCTGATCGTTTTTGCGATCATCGGCACTTTGATCCTCGTTGAGTGCTGCCGCCGCGTGGTCGGTATGCCGATCATCTGCGTGTCGGCGGTGTTCGTGCTCTACGCCTTCTTCGGCGCGGGCAAGGACTTAAAGACCGTCATGTATAACCTCTTCTACACCACGACCGGTATCCTCGGCACCCCGATCGGCGTCTGCTCGACCTACATTGCGCTGTTCGTCATCTTCGGCGCCTTCCTGGAGGCCACGGGTGTCGCAAACTTCTTCATCGACTGCGCGAACGCGCTGGTCGGCTGGGCTTCCGGCGGTCCTGCAAAGGTCGCGGTCGTTTCCTCTGCCCTCTGCGGCATGGTCTCCGGTTCCTCCGTCGGTAACACCGTGACCACCGGCTCCGTCACCATCCCGATGATGAAGAAAACCGGTTATCCCCCCGAGTTTGCCGGCGCGGTCGAGGCTGCATCTTCCACCGGCGGTCAGATCATGCCCCCGATCATGGGCGCTGCGGCGTTCCTGATGGCGGAAATGGTCGGCGTTCCCTATGCAAAGATCATCGTGCGTGCGATCCTGCCCGCATTCCTGTACTTCCTCGGCATCTTCCTCGGCGTGCACTTCAAGGCCAAGAAGCTCGGCCTCAAGGGCCTGCCCCGCGAGGAACTGCCCAAGTGGAAGCTCCTGCTCCCGCAGATCTACCTCATCCTCCCGCTGGTCGTTCTGGTCTACATGATCATGATCGGCTTTACGATGGCCACCGCCGCCGTGTATGCAACGCTGTACTGCGTTGTCGTTTCGATGATCAGCCGTGAAGAGGGCAAGAAGAAGCTCATCATGGCGGTTCCCCTGATCCCGCTTCTGTTCATGACCCTCATGAGCCGCAGCTTCCAGCCCGGCACTTTCATGGGTGAGAATGGCAGCACGCTCTGCATCGTCATTGCCCTTGTGCTCATGGTCATCAACTATGTCATCAGCAAGCCCAACGTTAAGAGCCTGCCCACCATCATCGACGCGTTTGAAAACGGCGGCAAGAACTGCCTGAGCGTCGGTATCGCCTGCGGTATGGCTGGTATCATCGCCGGCGTCGTCACCATGACCGGTCTCGGCCAGGTGCTCATCGGCGCGATCGTCGGTCTGTCCAACGGTCACCTGATCATCGCTCTCGTGCTGACGATGCTCTGCTGCATCGTGCTCGGTATGGGCGTTCCCACCACCGCGAACTACATCATCATGGCCACCACCTGCGCGCCGATCCTTGCCTCCGGCATGGGTCTCAACCTGATGGCTGCCCACATGTTCTGCTTCTACTTCGGTATCGTCGCAGACATCACCCCGCCCGTTGCGCTGGCTGCCTACGCCGGTTCCGCCATCGCCAAGGCTCCCCCGATGAAGACCGCCTGGAACGCGACCCGTCTCGCAATCGCGGCGTTCATCATCCCCTACATCTTTGCTTACAATAACGACCTGATCTTCGTTGGCAGCGACGTCAACTTCCTGAGCGTTGCCTCCGTCGTCATCTCCGCGACCCTCGGTATGGCGTCTATCGCCTCCGGCCTGATGGGCTACCTGATCCGCGATATGAAGTGGATCAGCCGCATCGCGCTGGTCGCCGGCGGCCTGCTGATGGTCATCCCCGGCACGGTCACCGACCTTGCGGGTCTTGCGGTGCTGGTCGTCGTCTTCGTTCTCCAGCGCATCGAGAACAAGAAGGACAAGGCGGCTGCGTCCGTGTAACGCAAAGCATCCTGCTAATGAAAAAGAGACCGCTTCGGCGGTCTCTTTTTTTGCATGTGCGCCGCTTTTCAAGCATAGACTGGAAACGACGGGAGGTTTTGCACATGCCCAGAATTTATTTGAGTCCCTCCACGCAGGATTGGAACCCGTATGTCGACGGCAGCGGCAGCGAGGAATACTGGATGAATCTGCTGGCCGACACGCTCGAGCCGTATCTTTACGCAAACACCATCTCCTTTGTGCGCAACACGCCGGAGATGACCGCGGCCTCGTCCATCGCGCAGGCGAACAGCCTCGGCGGCTTTGACTTTTACCTTGCCCTGCACTCCAACGCCTCGGGGGAGGAGCAGGCGGGGAAGAACCGCGGCATCATCGTCTTTTACTATCCCACGAGCAGCGACGGAAAGCGTGCTGCCGAGCTCTTCGCCGCGCAGCTGCGCATGGTCTACCCGCTGCCTGCAAAGGTGACGACGCAGGCGACCACAACGCTCGGCGAGGTGCGGCGGCCCAGATACCCTGCGAATCTCATCGAGCTCGGCTATCACGACAATTACGACGATGCGCGCTGGATCGAAAATAACCTCGACGCCGCGGCGCAGGCCATCGCGCGGGGACTGACGGAGTATTTCGGCCTGCCGTTCATTTACCCGCAGCTCGTGCGCACCGGCGTCGTCACGACGGAGGGATCGGCGCTGCGCCTGCGAAGCTACCCGGGCATCGACGGGGAAATAGTCGGCAGCATCCCGAACGGCGAAAGCGTGCAGGTCTACGGCAGCTATCAGGGCTGGTACTCCGTGGGCTACGACGACCAGCTCGGCTACGCGGCGCAGGCCTACATCGCGGTGTGACATTTGCCCGTTTCCGATATTTTCCGGGCGCGACTTTTCCTTGACAGCTGGTCATAAAAAGTTTACAATGTTTTTTGGATTTATGGAGGGGAGAGAAGGGGAATCTCCCGTTTATGATTCAAAAACCCAACGATAGATCAATCGCATCGATCAAAAAAGCACACAGGAGGAATCGCATGATCAGCTATCTCTACGCTGCGCTTATCGCGGTGGGGACGCTCGTCATTGGCATTCTTCTTGGTATTTGGATTCGCAAGAGAGCCGCTAAGCGCGCCGAGGAGAAGATCTCCAACGCCGATGAAGAGGCTCTTCGTATTGTCAACGAAGCGATCAAGAGCGCTGAAAACAAGAAACGCGAAGTCATGTTGGAGGCAAAGGAAGATATCCTGCGCTCCAGAAACGAATACGAGAAGGAAGTCAAGGAACGCCGCGCCGAGCAGCAGAAGCAGGAGCGCCGGCTCCAGCAGAAAGAGGAGAACCTCGACCGCAAGACCGACGCGCTGGAAAAGCGCGAGGAGGCTCTCAACCAGAAGCATGCCGCTCTGGACAAGGAAAACGAAGAAATCAAGATCATCAAGCGCAGCCAGACCGAAATGCTCGAACGTATTTCCGGTTTCACTGCCGAAGACGCCAAGAAGTACCTGATCGAGCAGGTCGAGAGCGAAGTGACGCACGAGACCGCGCTCAAGATCAAGGAGCTGGAGCAGCGCGCCAAGGACGAGGCCGATTCCCGCGCCCGCGAGATCGTCGCCTCTGCCATCCAGCGCTGCGCTGCCGACCATGTTGCCGAGATCACCGTCAGTGTGGTGCCCCTGCCCAATGACGAGATGAAAGGCCGCATCATCGGCCGCGAAGGCCGCAACATCCGCACGATCGAAACGCTCACGGGCGTCGACCTCATCATCGACGACACGCCCGAGGCGATCACCGTCTCGTGCTTCGAGCCCGTGCGCCGCGAAGTCGCGCGCCTGGCGCTCGAAAAGCTCATCGCCGACGGCCGCATCCATCCCACGCACATTGAAGAGATGGTCAACAAGGCCCGCCGCGAGGTGGACACCATCATCAAGTCTGAGGGTGAGCGCGCCGTGCTGGAGACCGGCATCCGCGGTCTGCACCCCGAGCTTGTGAAGATGCTCGGCCGCCTGCATTACCGCACGAGCTACGGCCAGAACGTCCTGCAGCACTCTATCGAGGTCTCGCACCTCGCCGGCATGATGGCCGCTGAGCTGGGCGCGGACGTTTACGCCGCCAAGCGCGCAGGCCTGCTGCACGATATCGGCAAGGCCGTCGACCACGAGATGGAGGGTACGCACGTCGCCCTCGGCGTCGAATTTTTGCGCAAGTACCACGAAAAGGACGACATCATCCATGCCGTGCAGGCGCACCACAACGACGTGGAGCCGCAGACCATCGTTGCCTGCCTCGTCCAGGCGGCGGATGCGATCTCTGCCGCCCGTCCCGGCGCCCGCCGCGAGAATCTGGAGAACTACATCAAGCGCCTCGAGCAGCTTGAGGAGATCACCGGCAGCTATCCCGGCGTCGACAAGGCCTATGCCATTCAGGCCGGCCGCGAGGTGCGCGTGATGGTCAAGCCCGACCAGGTCAGCGAGGACCAGATGGTCATTCTGGCGCGCGAGCTTGCCAAAAAAATCGAGGAAGAGATGGAATATCCCGGCCAGATCAAGGTGCACGTCCTGCGCGAGACGACCGCCATCGAATACGCGAAATAAGAAAAAGGCTCCGCTTTTGCGGGGCCTTTTTTCATGCCTTTCTTGCGTTTTGTTCCGCGCCTTGCTATACTGGGGAAAACGCAAAGCGGAGGAACGCCATGCTCTACAATATTCTGGCCATCGGCGATGTGGTGGGCGGCTGCGGCGTCAGCTGCCTCGAGCGCCATCTGCGCGCCGTGAAAAAACTCAAGAACATCCACTTCACCGTGGTCAACGGCGAGAATGCCGCGATGGTCGGCCTGACGCCGAACGACGCCGAGCGCATCTTCTCCGCGGGAGCGGACGTCATCACGCTTGGCAACCACACATTCGGCAAGATGCAGATCACCGACTACCTCGACGACTGCCCGTATATTCTGCGGCCGCACAATCTCGGCGCGCGCGTGCCGGGGAGGGGCTACGGCGTTTTCGACTGTGGGCGCGCCCGCATCGCGGTGATGAACCTCATCGGCCGCTGCGACCTCGCGTTCCATGCGGACAATCCGTTCAAAACGGCGGACGAGCTGCTCAAAAGCGGCGAAAAGCCGACGTTCACGCTGCTTGACTTCCACGCCGAGGCGACGAGCGAAAAGCTCGCCATGGCCTATTACCTCGATGGCCGCGTCAGCGCCATCTGGGGCACGCACACCCACGTGCCGACGGCGGACGAAGAGGTCTTCCCCAAGGGGACGGGCTACCTCACGGACCTCGGCATGACGGGGGCGGTGCGCAGCGTGCTCGGTATCAAGCCCGAGCAGTCGGTCGAGACATTTCTCGGCGGTCTCCCGGGCCGCTACCGCGAGCCGGAGAAGAGCGCCGGCAAGATGCAGGGAGCGATTTTTACACTGGATGACGCGACGGGGCTCTGCATGGGCGTCGAGCGCGTTGATGTGCGCTGAAAAAGCGCAAAATAGAAAGGAACAACGCAAATGTCCATCGAAAAAGTGAGAGCGTATTTTGAACATTTCGGCATCGCCGACCGCATCCGCGAGTTCGACGTGTCGAGCGCGACGGTCGAACTCGCCGCCATCGCCGTCGGTGTGGAGGGCGCGCGCATCGCCAAGTCCATGAGCTTCAAGCTCGCGGACGACAAGCCCATCATCATCGTGACGGCGGGGGACAGGAAGATCGACAACGCCAAGTACAAGGCGTATTTCCACGTGAAAGCAAAGATGCTGACCTTTGACGAGGCCTGCGCATTCACCGGCCACGCGCCGGGCGGCGTGTGCTCGTTCGCACTGCCGGAGAATGTGAAGACCTATCTCGATGTGTCGCTCAAACGCTTCGACACGGTTTTCCCCGCGGCGGGCAGCGCGAACAGCGCCATCGAGATGACCTGCGACGAGCTTGAGAAGTATTCCTCAAACTTTGTCGCCTGGGTCGACGTGTGCAAGGAGAAAACGCCCGCCCCGCAGGCATGAGAGGAGAGAACACATGAGCGTGAAGATCGTCCACGCGGCGGACTTCCATTTGGACAGTGCGTTCGGCGCGCTGAGCGCCGAGCAGGCGCGCCAGCGCCGCCGCGAGAGCCGCGAGCTGCTGACGCGGCTTTGCAATTACGTGAATCAGAACGGCGTCGATCTCGTGCTGCTCGCGGGCGACCTGTTCGACAGCGACACGACCTATCGCGAGACGCTGGAAGCGCTCTCTGAGGCGCTGGGCGCAATGCAGGCGCGAGTGTTCATCGCCCCCGGCAACCACGACCCGTACAGCGCGAAGTCGCCCTACGCGACGCTTGCGTGGCCGGAGAATGTGCACATCTTCACGTCGAAGACGGTCGAGCGCGTGGAGCTGCCGGAACTCGGGTGCGCCGTGTACGGAGCGGCGTTTACCGCGCCGGTGCAGGATGAGAGCCTGCTTGCGGGCTTCCGCGCACCGGAGGACGATTTCATCCATCTGATGGTGCTGCACGGTGATATCTCCGCCACGGAATCGCGCTACGATCCCCTCACGAAAGAGCAGATCAAGGAGAGCGGGATCGACTATCTTGCGCTCGGCCACACACACCAGTTCGGCGGTTTCCTGCGCGAAGGGCAGACGACCTACGCCTACTCCGGCTGCCCGGAGGGCCGCGGTTTCGACGAGCTGGGCGAAAAGGGCATCCTTACGGGCACGGTGGAGCGCGGGAAGGCCGAACTTTCGTTTGTGCCGTTCGCGCGCAGACGGTATGAGATCCTGAACGTCGATGTGACGGGAAGATCGGCGGAGGACGCGCTGCGAGCAAGCCTGCCGGATGCGACTGTGCGCGATATTTACCGCATTATTTTCACCGGAGAGACAGATGAGCGCGGGCTTGATCTCAAGTCGATCGAAGAGCAGTTTGCGCCCGACTTCTTCCACTTGGAGCTGCGCGATGAGACGCGCATTGGCGAGGACGTCTGGGCGCGGGCGCAGGAGGATTCGCTGCGCGGCCTGTTCCTGCGTGAGCTGCGCACGAAATTCGATGTTGCATCCTCGGACGACGAGCGCGCGAAGATCAGCCTCGCCGCGCGCTTCGGCCTTGCCGCGCTCGACGGGCGCGACCTGTGAGGAGGAGAACTATGTCGATCTGGTACAGCCGGCGGAAAAAGGAAGAAAAATCCCTGCGCCTTGCGGCGGCGGGGAAGTCCGCGTTCTGCTTTGCAGAGCTTCATTACAACGCGCGAAGTTTTGTGCACGCCGCGGGAGTCGCGGCGGAGAGGGCGCTTCGCCTCTATCGTAAAATTGATCGCAAAAAATAAGGAAACAACCGAAAAAGGCCGAAAGGAAGCCCCCTTTCGGCCTTTTTTGAGAGGATATTAAGTAAGAATTAAGAAACAATCGCTGTTTTTGTTTGAAAACGGCTGATACAATGACCAACATGAGGTGAGAAAATGTACAACATTCTGATTTGTGACGACGAACAGGACATTGTCAACGCGCTCAAGATTTATCTCTCCGGCGGGGACTACTGCCTGTTTGAGGCGAGCAACGGGCGCGAGGCGCTGGAGGTCGTGGAGAAGAACGACATCCATCTGATCCTGATGGACATCATGATGCCCCAGCTCGACGGCATCGCCGCGACGGCGAAGCTGCGCGAAAAGAGCAACGTGCCCATCATCCTGCTCACGGCCAAGAGCGAGAGCAGCGACAAGGTCCTGGGCCTGAACATCGGCGCGGATGACTACATCACAAAGCCCTTTGACCCCGTGGAGGTGCTGGCGCGCGTCAGGTCTCAGCTTCGCCGCTATACGCAGCTGGGCGCGAAGAAGGAAGAGGAGAAGCCGAACGTCTACACCGTCGGCCCCATCGTGCTCGACGAGGAGAAAAAAAGCGTGACGGTCGACGGCGACGAGGTCGCGCTCACGCCCATCGAGTTCAACATCCTGCGGCTGCTGATGAAGAACCCGGGACGCATCTATTCCTCCGCCCAGATCTACGAGCTGGTGTGGAAGGAGGATTCGCTGGGGGCGGAGACGTCGGTGAGCGTGCACATCCGCCACCTGCGGCAAAAGCTCGAGATCAATCCCTCCGAGCCGCGCTACCTGAAGGTCGTGTGGGGGCTGGGGTATAAAATGGAGGACAAGAAATGAAGGCTGCGTGGATACGCAATTTCTGGACAAAGACGGTCGCTTTTCTGCTGGCGGCGGCGCTCGTGCCGGTCATCCTCACCTATGTTGTGGGGCTTGTCTACTCCTACGGCGGCATGGGCAAGGACTTTTACACGAGTGACCTCTGCCTGTACGAGGTCGGCAAAAAAACATGGGAGATCTGCGACGACTATATCGCCATGGAAGGCGGAAACTATGAACTCGACAAGATCTATCCCAAAGGCAACAGCTACAGCAACCTCCGTTTCCGCGTGACGGACGAGCAGGATAAGGTGGAGTTCAGCAACGTCAGCGACGGCGATACCTTCTGTTACAGCACCGTTTACAATGACAAGACCTTTGATGTCTACCTTGTGAAGGATCTTCCCGCGCAGGACGGCATTTACTGGGCAAAGGTTTTCTACGACAAGGCCGAGCGCTGGGGGCAGAACGCCCTGGAGCTGCTTATCCTCTTCGGCACGATGGAGCTGTTCCTGCTTATCTTCCTTGCCCGCACGGCGGCGCGGCGCGAGGACGGCGAGCTGCAGGGCGGCTGGCAGGAAAAGATCCCCTTCGACCTCTATCTCCTCGTTGACGGCACGATCATTGCGCTGCTGTGCGTGGCGGTGGAGGAAGTCTACTCCTATGTGAGCTTCTATACCCCGCCCTACGATGTGCTGCTGCTGGGGATAAGCTTTGCGCTGGCGGTGCTCGTCTTTGCCGCGTGGGTGACGTTCTGCGCGCGCGTCAAGGTGGGCGGACTGTGGAAGGGAACGCTCATCTATAAGGTGTTATGCCTGTGCTGGAAGATCGTCAAGTGGTGCTGGCGGACGCTCTGCGCCTTCTGTCGCGGTGTTGTGGGTTTGCTGCACGCCATTCCGCTCGTCTGGCGCACGGCGGTGGGCTGCTTTGTGGTCAGCATGATGCTCGGTATATTTGCGGCAAATCGCGCGGGAGGGGCGATGCTGCTGACGATGCTTGTGCTGTCCGTCGCCGCCTGCCTCTTCTCGCTCCAGCTTCGAAAGCTCCAGAGGGAGGGCGAGGCCCTCGCCGTGGGCGATATGAGCGCGCAGGTGGATACGAAGTGGATGTACTGGGACGTCAAGCGCCACGCCGAAAACCTCAACTCCATCGGCGACGGCATGGCGATGGCGGTCGACAAGCAGCTCAAGAGCGAGCGGCTCAAAACGGAGCTCATCACGAACGTCTCGCACGACATCAAGACGCCGCTCACGAGCATCATCAACTACGTTGATCTTTTGCAGCATGAGCACACTCCCGAGCAGGAGGAAGAATACCTCGCCGTCCTCAAGCGGCAGGCGTTCAAGCTCAAAAAGCTCATGGAGGACTTGGTCGAGGCCAGCAAGGCCACGACCGGCAACCTGCCGGTGAACGCCGTGCGGTGCAGCATGAACGAGCTTCTATCGCAGGTCGAGGGCGAGTACGGCGACAAGCTGAGCGCGGCGGAGCTGACGCTCGTGAGCGTGATGCCGGACAAGGAGCTCTTCTGCAATGTGGACGGCGCGCTGATGTGGCGCGTGATCGACAATCTGCTCTCAAACATCTGCAAATACGCGCAGAATGGCACGCGCGTTTATCTGACGCTTGAAAAGACCGGCGGCGACGCGGTCGTGACCTTCAAGAACACCTCGCGCGCGGCGCTGAACATTCCCGCCGAGGAATTGATGGAGCGCTTTGTGCGCGGCGACAGCTCGCGCTCGACCGAGGGAAACGGCCTCGGCCTCTCCATCGCGCAGAGCTTGACGGAGCTGCAGGGTGGGAAGATGTCGCTCGCCATTGACGGCGACCTCTTCAAGGCCATCCTCCGTTTCCCGACGGTGGTGTGAGGAAAATACAGAAAGGTGCGGAAAGGCGTTGCCATTCCGCACCTTTTCCGCGCCTGTGCTTGACAATTCGGCGCAAAAACAATACAATAACAGTTCAGAACTCTATCCTGAAACTGAGGGAGAACATAAACATGGCAAAAGATAAAAAGGTAGAACAGATCACGAATCTGGAAGACGATTTTGCCCAATGGTATACCGACATCTGCCGCAAGGCGGAGCTTGTTGAGTATGCCAGCGTCAAGGGCTTTACCATCCTGCGCCCCTATGGCTTCGCCATCTGGGAGAACATGCAGCGTTTGATGGACGCGGAGTTCAAAAAGACCGGACACGAGAATGTGGCGATGCCCGTTCTGATCCCTGAGAGCCTGCTCAAGAAAGAGGGCGAGCTTGTCAATGGCTTCGCGCCCGAGGTCGCGTGGGTCACGATGGGCGGCAGCGAGAAGCTCGAAGAGCGCCTTGCCTTCCGCCCCACGTCCGAGACGATGTTCTGCGACCACTGGTCCCGCGTATTGCAGACCTACCGCCAGCTGCCGATGCTCTACAACCAGTGGTGCTCCGTCATCCGCTG